>Ga0169931_10014620_pt1 | contig 10600 bp, 8 predicted proteins | sample Kivu_15m_20L_FD_129675 | JGI IMG/M metagenome (GOLD analysis project Ga0169931, IMG submission 129675) | Freshwater microbial communities from Lake Kivu, Western Province, Rwanda to study Microbial Dark Matter (Phase II) - Kivu_15m_20L... | ecosystem: Environmental > Aquatic > Freshwater > Lake ... | reverse complement strand
TACATCATGTCTCGAAATCGGCCTACGCCTGTCCGCAGCGTCTCCCCCCCTTGCAACATCAAGGGCTCTTGAATCACGCCACTCAAACCGCTATCCGTTAAGCGACTCAAGTAAGCACTCAATTCGGCCTTTGTCCTTCTCGCACCGTCAGCCAATCCTGGGAAAAACGATAGACCGCCAACGTACCGACCAATCGCTTGGTCTCGTCCCGATTTCCAGCCCACCAGAAACCGATTGGATTTAGCGGCAAGGATACTCAGCCGAACCGGTATCTTGACCCCGGCTGGAGCACGCGGCAAGGGGAGCTCCAAGTACGGATACTCACCCTCAGCCCGAATCGCCGTATTCGCGACCACTTCAAGGAAAGGGGGCACATCCGTCGCATCCTTCCCAGAATCAAGGCCCGTCATTCGTACATTAAATGAGGAAGGTGCGGCTCCACTCCCATCATCCACAATCACCAGCACCCGCTCTTGCTCATCGTAGTAGGTCACTAAATCCACTTCGTAAGTCGACGAACCGGCACCCGGATTCTGAACAGGAATGAAACCGGGTAGGAGACCGGGCAAAGCGCCCGAATGCTTTCTGGGATCGGGCGGAATCGCACCCCCAAAGCTCCCATAGACATTCGCAGGCACAGCGAACTCATCGATCAGAACTAAATCGTTAGGCTTGCTCAACAAAAGAGGGGTCACCGTATCGAGAGTAGGGGGGAGTGTCGCTAGCACTTCGCGCCAATAACCATCCAGCGTCTCTTGATTCATTCCTGGCCGGCCTTGAAAACCCGCATTCAGACCAAAGAGCTCACGAGCAATCCAATGGCAAGCGGCCATATTCGAATTCGGTGTCACCCCCTGACAGAAAGCTCGTGCACTCTTGAAATCATTTCCACTTAAACGGTTTCTTTCTGTTCCAAAAGACGCTAAGTGACTCCGACTCACGGGCTCTGACGGCAGTCCCAGCGGTAAACGGAGGGGTGTCGCGGCAGAGAAATGCGCCATGTGCGGCAAAGACTCCCAAGACGCTGGACCATAATAACCCAAGCGCAGGCCATTACCTGATGTATATAGACCATAATAAGGCAACGAAAGATAACCCTGCGAGTGCCACAAAAACTGGGTAATTTTTTGTACTGCTTCGCACTTGCGTCGATTGGGCTCTGAGCAGTCCTTCAGTGCTAGATCCTGTAACTCGATTAAATTGTTTGCGGCCCCTGTCTCTTGCATTTGGAAAAACAAGGCACCTAAAATCCAACGCAACTTCAGCGTGTTCAGCCGCAGCTGCTGCGGGGACGAAGGCGTCACTTCACGCCCAGCTTCGTCGAGTAACTCCACTTGTTTCCGAAACGTCGAAAGTCGGTCTCGAGCCCGATTCGACTCGTATGCAAGGCTTAAGTACTCACTGATCTTTGAAGACAGCCCGCGCCCAAAGGACCCCACTATCCAATCATTTTGGTGCTGGGTCGCATCGGCACCGAAAGGGTTCCATAAAACTTCAGAAAGCACATAGAGGTGGGGCCCTAATTTCGAATAAGCAGTGTCCAGTTCCGCTTGATAAGAGCGAACTCCAGTCAAAAAGAGCAACTTCAATCGGCGTTGAATTTCTAATGGGTCGGCCTGCCCCGTTGGAGTCTTGAAGACCGACTGCGCGTTTGAATTGATCACGTGAATGTACTCGTAAACCCCAGAGTAAAGTCCTTTCTGTGTAACGACTTCACTGAGTTGCTTCGCAGTGATGATTCCTTGAAAGGGCTCAACCCCCAAGTGCTTGAAATACCCTGCAACTTGAACCAACGCGGACTCGGGATAAAGCGGTTGAAAGCCGGGAGGGGTATCATGAAAACCATAAAGCAGGAACGCGAATACGACGCCCTTCTTGGCACACGCTTCAGGAATCTCGCTGGGGATACTCCGCACTTGGTGCGCTAACCAGTCCGAGAGCGCATATAAATGTTCCGCAGGAAACTCGGCCCGGAACTCCTCCCCCGCTCCAAGAGGCTTCCCAATAGATGTCCTAAAGTCCTGGTACCAGAGCGGTGACTGAATGCCCCGCCAAGTTGCATTGCCGAGCCAAACGGGCACTGTGGTTTTAGTGCTATACCACCCGTCACCCGGGCTAATGCTGAAGACAAACGGTGCCTGCGACTCTGTCCAAGTTCGGCAGAAATCGACGATTTTGGTCTTCAAGCTAGGTGAAGTCGACGATATTCCATGACGTCCCTCCCACAACTTGGTCCGGACGGAGTCCTGCGTGATATCAATTTCACGCTCCGTGAGAGTAGCACCGGCCGGCACAGTCTCACGCGACGGCGCGAGGCCCATTGCGGTCCCATTGTAGTGAAAGCCCAGTACCTCTGAATCTACGATAATTGAGTCCCACCCCTGCAAGGCGTGCCCAGCTTTATAGAAAACCGACCTTGAAAGAAATCCGTGATCAAAGTCAAAGTTTGCTATGGCCTCGCCAACGCTCTCTTTAAAACCTTGCGCCTCATAATAGCCCCCGCTCCCATGGCCCTGGCTCACATTTCCTGCCGTAAAGACCATACGATCTAGAAAACACGGGCGATCAGACGTGTGCAGCCTAAAAGAGCCTACCTCTTGATGAGTCGGGACTCGATCTAGCCAATCCTTTCCCATGCTGAGCTGCCGATAACCTATTTCCTTAAAAAGCCGTCGCAGCCCGTTCAGCCAACCCGTCTCGTTTTTTGCGACGATGATCACTTGGCGCACTGACTTTACAGATCGCGATATAATGTAGAAGGCTTCCAGTTCGGACCGGGGGTGATGAGCAATCGGCCCTAAGGCGCTTTCTACGTGGGGCGTCAGCGCGTGCTTTTTAGAAAAAACTTCCTGTTGCACCAAATATATCCCGGAGGGCTTTAAATCTGGACTCCAAGCCCGACCACTCACACCCTCAAAAAAGGGGCGGTACTTCGAACGCCGCAAGACGGGTTTTCCAGAAATTTGATTCGTCAAGCGCGTCCAATAGCCGAAAAGTTGATATACTAAATCCACGCGAGGTGAACTCAAGGCATTGTTAAAAAAAGTACTTTGGAATTGGGATAAAATGAACTCGTACTCGGATCCAACGGCGACCAGCCCATTCCTCATTTTAGTTTCAAACCCAACCCGACTGGACTCAGGAACGACAAACCGAATGGGGAGCCACTCACCGCCTGGCGCCAAATCCACTGTTCCAGGCGCAAGCTCAGTGTGCTGGCTCAGCGCCGCCGGATTGTGGCAATGTCCATTTCGCTCGAAAGGCGTGGCATTAAAATTGGGGAAACCCAGGTTGAAGCCCGCAGGCGTCAGACTGCCTGCCGAGGGTTTCGACCCGGAGCTGAATGCACCTCCAGGCAGCTTTGATATCTGGCCGGGTGAAAGAGAAAACTTCAGTGAATCGCACGAAGTCAGCAGCACACTTGCTGCCAATACCAATCCAATACCCGAATGAAACCCGCCCACGTTCCGCTGATAGAAACCCATAATAACAGAGTGATTCACGCCTGGTTGGTTGCGAATGGATAAAAAAAGACACAGTCAGAAAAAATGGGTTCTATCTCAAATTTGTGCAAGGTGCTGATTTGACGAGGGTATGAACTTGGAGTTTAGATATCCGCAAACCTGCATGCTATTGAGTCGAAAGTATTCGTACGATCGTTCGCGGCGCATCCGCCCGACCTGCGGAAGCCTCCGTCCCCGCATCCTCATTCAAGTCCCGCGACCCAAGCCCCTCGAACAGGTGCCAAAACCCAGGCAACCGCACCCGTCTCGCGTTGCATCCCACCCAGCACTGCGCCCAGTTCCTGTTTTATCGCCTCTCACGGGGGCAGCGCGCACCGAAACCCACCCAAACACCCCACTTGGCACCTGTTCGAGCCACTTGGGTCACCGGACTTTTTGAAGAAGGCTAGGCCGGTGTCTATACGCCTTCGATATCGCGCACAAATTCTTCAAATGGGAGCCTTCCTTCACAAGGCGCGTCTGATGTTCTTTTTGCCAACGGCGCCAAAATCGCTCGCTGTTCTTAAGGAGCACTTCAGGAACCCCCCCATTTTCAAGAGCAACTCGGCCGATGAACGATGCGCTTTGGGGGCGAGTTCAAGCAAAGAAAATGGATGCAAGCGGTAGTAATGATATCTACCGTGAAGGGAATCGCCCACTCCTTGAGGGAGATCAAGCCGACTCGAGCCCGTCACTAAGATAATTTTTGGGTCGCCCCGGGAATCGTAAAGCCCTTGTACGGTCGTCTTCCACTTAGAGTACTTATGAACTTCATCTAAGATCAGCAACCTTCGGGCACGAGCATCAGAAACGAACGGCCAATCTACTTTTTGAATCACCAACCGGCTCGCTCGAATATCCCAGTTCAAGTAACAGGGGTGTGTTTTCAACCACGGTTCCAAAAAGCTGAGTGCAAGGGTAGTCTTACCCACTTGCCGAGGTCCGCCCAAAAAAAACATTTTTTTCGAGTCAAAGTCCTCCTGAATCCAAGGGATTAGATAACGACTTCGTTCGACTGTCATACTTTCATGGCAAGTTAAAAACCGACTCGAGTCGAATTTACTCACCCCCCCAGGACACGCCTGGAAGGCCTGCGGGCCTCAGCTCCAACTCGACCATGGCAGAACTGATATCCCTTTTTTCTCGAGCGTCGGGGTGCGAACGGGGGCAGCAAGGATACCCCGATCTGCGCCCAGCTTTTTCATAGCCGCCGCCAGGCTGCGCTCTTCCCAACCTAAGCTCGAAGTCCGGGCCACCACCTTGATGGGCACACCCTCCCAAATCAAATCCACCGGCGTACCCCGCGCGCTTTTAAAATAAGTACTCATGCGGGGTAGCGACGCATACTCAAGCCCAGCGGCAAGCTCGTTATATAAGTATGTGCGCGCCAGCGCCAAATTCACGCCCTCGCCTGCTTGTTGAGGCAGCAGCGAATCTAAGAGCCCCGTATCGCCAAAAACCCAGATCTCTTTTCCGGTCCCCGCATCGTGGCAATCCAGTTTGTGCAAGAGGAAGCAGTCGGTAAACGCCGCTAGGTATTGCCGCACGAGGGTACTTTTTTGCGGAAAGTTTTTTAAGGTCGGCACATCACCCTGGGCCAAGGTCATAGCCGCTTGCTGCAGAATGCGAAGCGCAAGCTCAGGGTTGTAATTCCGCCCGACGAACCGACGTATATCACGGTAGAGGATGGAATCGAGCCAGCTCCGCCAATACATCCGTCGCTGCTCGGGATCCCGGGCAAACATGGGAATAGGTAGCCCCCCCAGCCGCATACCCGCCGAAAACTCTTCAAGCTCCAGCCGTGGACGTTTTCCGATATTCTTATGAAAAGGGGTGAGCTGATCTTTCGCGAAGGGCTTTTCGTGCGCTTCTGCGAGCGTAAGCGGATAGAGTTGCAAAAGGCCGATGCGCCCGGCAAGGGATTCACGAATCCCGAGCTTGGCCGAGAACCGCGCAGAGCCCGTCAGAAAGAAACGCCCCGGTCGACGTTTTCGGTCAACGGTCAGCTTGATCGCATCAAAAAGCTTTGGAGATTTCTGGACCTCGTCGATCAAAATGGGCTCGTGGCGTTTGGACAGAAACACCCCAGGGGCAGCTTCGGCTTCTTCTTGGGCTTGGTCGTCATCCAAGGACACTTGTTCGGCCACTTTCGACAACTGAAGCGTGAGCGTAGTCTTACCCACTTGCCTAAGGCCCACCAAACCCACGACAGGCCAGAAACGGGCTAATCGCTCTAAGGCATCCAACGCAAAACGGGGGCGAGGGTGGGGCATACTACTTTATCTTCAGGGCTTCTTTCAATTGACGTCAATAATTAATATCTCAACACAAATATTGACGTCAATTTTTACTTACTTTGGAGAAAAACCTTCCGTTCGCCTGAGGCACTCACCCACGACTGCGCCCGCCGCAGGATGGGGTCTGCTTGATTCAAGTGAATGAGATCCACGTCTCGACCCCACTTCTCTGCCAGGCTGTTTTGCAGGGCGAATCTCAATTCACTTGATGGCATGTCGTCAAAGGACACCGCCAAGTCAATGTCGCTGTCCGCCCGAAAGCGCGGGGTAGCTGCTGAGCCAAGCAAATAAGCGAACACCATGGGCGGTGCTGGGACGCTCTGCAGTTGATGGGAAATTTCTGCAAGACTCAGCTCTTCTGGGCTCATTCAGTGATTCCAGGTTTTTCAAAGCGCCGCGAGCAAGTTGAAACCACAGGGGGTGAGGTAGGCTGGAAATTAAACTCACACCCCATTCCACCAGCCCAGGGGTCGGCAGAATTTGCCGAGGCTGCGCCTGATATAAAGTTGGAATCGATGCAATCTGATCTGGTTAAGGTGCAATCCCCGCTTCAATCGGTTAACGTCGAAAATAAATCAAATATCGTGATTCAATCAGGAGGATTCATGAATCAATCACATATCAAATGGGGTGCCACCCTTACCTGCTTTTTACTGATGACTGCCTGTGCAAAGACCACTGGTAACACGGACACAAGTGCGGATGATGCAGCGACCGAAGCATGCTTAGTGGGGACGTGGGGGGCGGAACTTGGATACTTGGACAAAATCACCCTGATTCAAAGTAATTCCGATGGGAAACAACTCATATTCGCGAGTGATGGAACGGGCAGCATCATAGAACCGGCCGACGAAGCAGAAACTCCAACCACTCAGACCATGACGGTCACCCCAATGACTTGGAATGTATCGGGAGGAGTCTTGTCGATTTCAGTTTCGTATGTAGCACGGGAATCCGATGAGGAGCCGCAACCCACAGCTGCACGGTATCTAATACCCATTCTCTGTGCTGATGGAAAAGCTTCTTCGCTCGTACTGTCAGGGGGCGATCTAGAGACTTTCGAAGGCGTATGGATCCATTCAGAGAAATTTAGAATTTACGCCACCCTATCTGACACAGAACTCCTGATCGCAGAGTGGGATACAACAATCAATCTTAATACTAATTCATATACGCAGAACTTGCGAATCGATCGCAACTACAACGGAGAGTTTGAGGATACCGATGGGGACGGTGATGAAGTCTATTCTTCTGAATCCCCTTTCGTAAGCTGGTCATTGGACAGTACCGCCAAAACCTTTTCTATAACCTATCCGGGAGAAGTCGGCACGGAATCGGGACCCTATATTACCTCGGGTGATCAGGTCGGATTTTTCGCTTTCTCGAAAATTGAGACTGATTCCCAATAAACAAAAAAGGCCGGAGCACCCGCTGTGCTCCGGCCTAAAAACCGTCTACGATTCAACTCATCAAAACAACCGCACACCCAAATCGATGTTGTAAGCGTGTCCTTCGTTCGAGCCGAAGAAGCGCTCGAACTCCATCGCTTGGCCACGCACCAAAGTGTAGGTCATCGTGCTGCCATCTGCTTCGGGCATATGATGGCCGTGGAAATCCACGCGCGAGACTTGAACAACAGCCGCTTCACCACAGTTGATGGACTTTAAGATATTGAATCGAAGTTCGACCCGTCTTCCCGTCGCGCGACCGTCCTTACCTACGAATAAAATCGAAGTCATTTTTTGCTCAGAGGAAGCCAGCGATACTTCTCTCGTAAAGGTCTGCGTGTATCCCAATGAAATTTTTACGGAAACTTCGTAAGCAATGCCCAATTTTGCACTGCACGAAACAGCGTCGAGGTCGCTCGACCCCAGATCCGCTGCCTGAACAGCCTGCGCCCCGAACTGAGCGGACAAGAACAAACCTAAAACAACAGCAAAACGACTCAACATGATTAAACCTCCAGAATTAAAACTAGAATACCCAAGAAAAGGAATGCCCCGGTTCTAGGAGTCCTTACGGCGCAAAGAAACTGAATTGGCACGGTTCCGATAAAGCTCACCCAGAGGCGCAAATACGCTCCGCGGCGCACCTTCGCTCCTGTGGCGTATATCTGCAAAAAACCGCGGTGTGAGATAGAACCAACAATTTGGCATCGCAAGCCCACTCTTCATTTCAATAAAGCGGGTCACCCCCATTTTTGAAAGGACCTTGCAAATTTGCGGGTCAGCTTTAAAATGAGAAGATATGGCCCACGAGCGAAAAAGAAGTATTGATGAGCTTTTGAGAAAGCTACTTGGATTCAGCCCCGTGATTGGACTTTTTGGTCATCGCCAAGTGGGTAAAACCACATTAGCAGCATCATTGTCGCCCTCCTACTGGACATTGGACGATCGTGACACTCGGACCCGAATCACTCAGGACCCGAAAGCTTTTCTCAATATTCCTAAACAAAAGCTTCCTGTGATCATTGATGAATGCCAACAAGAACCCGATTTATTCCCAGCACTCAAAGAGCATATCCGTACTCACAGAAAACCAGGGCAATTTATCCTGACTGGATCTGTTCGATTCACGAGTGGACGTGCAGGTCGAGAATCACTGGCGGGGCGACTGAGTCCCTTGGAGCTTTATCCTTTGATACTTTCTGAGCTCGAACAAGAGCCCCTCCCTGAGGTCCTTCCCATTCTGATGAAAGCGAATCGGTTCTCGCTCGATTTGCTTCCGGAACTTAAACAAGGAAAAGCACTGAAGCATTACACAAAAGCGTTTGAAAAATACCTAATGAACGGGGGCCTGCCCGGGCTTTGCTTCATCAGAGAAGACCGTTTGCGCAAGGAAAGACTAGCGGCACTGCATACATTGATTTTGGACCGAGATCTCCGCTATATCGTGAAGACCAAACTCTCGCTCGAAACCCTCAGGAGTTGGCTCAGATGGATTTCAATTCATAGTTTTCAATCCTACAATTCCTCAAAAGCAAGATCTGAAGTTGGGATTTCAATTCCTACTCAAAAAAACCTTCTTCATGCACTTGAATCGATTTACCTGATACGCCGAATTCCAATCAAAGGAGGCCGAAGCGGAGAAATTGTATTACTCGAGGACCAATTCGAAGAGCGTGAACTATCCGGGGGCGAGCTTTCAAAAGAAGCGCAGATCCTTTCTGCATTTTACCGCAACGCAAGAGCACAGTTTTCTTATCGTTTGGGAGAAACGGTTTCTTTTGAATCTTACTGGACTCGCGATGGAGCAAGAGTGCCACTTGTCATCAGAGCGGGATCCTCAGCCCTTGGATTCATCGCCATTTCAAACACAAAACCTCTGCTCTCGCAGAAGCGGGCGGCAGATAGCTTTCTCAGGGCCGAACCTCAGGGAAAAATCCTATTCATCAGCAGTGAAGCGAGAGCTCCAGAAATAAAGGAGAATCGTATTTTGATTTGTAGCGCTGCTTCTTTAATTTAAGGCCCAGTCTCCCATCTCCACCATCGAATACACCGTCGAAGTCAAAAGCTGAATGGCGGGGGCGAGGTCCTGAATTGCCGACGGCAGAAAAAATACTAGCTTGATCTAGCAAAAACACTAGATTAACCTAGTATTCGAAGGACCGCCATCACCCATGAGAAACTTGGTTCAGCTACCTTTCACTCATCAACTGGACGCCCACCTCAAAGCAAAGACCCATCTGATTCAAGTGATCATCGGCCCGCGGCAGGTGGGAAAGACGACAACGCTTCTCCACTATCTTGAAACGAACCATCCCGGGCGATATCACTATGTCAGCGCCGACCAAGTCTTCCACACTTCAGCCGATTGGCTCTTGGAACAGTGGCAACTGGCCACCCAAGCCAAACGCATGCTGGTCATTGATGAAATCCAAAAGTGCGAAAATTGGTCTGAAGTCATCAAGGCCCTCTGGGACCAAGCGCAACGTGAGCGGAAAAAGACAACCTGCATTCTTGCAGGATCAAGCTCCCTCCAAATTCAAAACGGCTTGACGGAGAGCCTGACCGGGCGTTTTCAACTCATAAGAGCCCATCACTGGAACGCCAGAGAGTCCGCAGAAGGATATGCTCTGACGTTCGAGGACTACCTTCAGTTCGGTGGTTATCCTGGCGCTTACCCATTTATCCGTCATCCGAAGCAGTGGCGCGACTACGTAAAGAATTCCATTATTGGGACGGTCGTAGAGAAAGATATTCTTCAATATCAAACCGTGCGTAGCCCTGCCCTCTTTAGGCAAGCGTTTGAAATTCTAATCGCCTACCCGGCGCAGGAAATCAGTTACACGAAGCTACTTGGACAATTGCAGGACCGCGGAAACACCGACTTAATTCGTCATTACATTGCGCTGTTTGAAGGCGCCTACTTACTTAAAGCACTCGAGAAGTTTTCAGACAAAGCGATCAAACGCAAATCAAGCTCACCAAAAATCCTGCCACTCGCGCCTTGCCTGTATCAGCTCAGCGTGGCCGGTGCCTATGACCCGGACGAACGCGGACACGCCTTTGAACTCGCAGTGGGCGCCCAACTCGTGCGAACAGGGGAAGAACTTTTCTACTGGCGCGAAGGTAATGCCGAGGTCGATTTCGTCTTGAAAGCGGGAAAGCAAATCTACGCCATTGAAGTCAAAAGCGGCCGCCGCAAACGCGGGGCTGGAATGGTTCAATTCTTAGAGAAATTCAAACGCGCAAAGCCCGTTTATATCACGCCTGAGAACTACCTCCAGTTCGAGAATGACCCTCTTGGATATCTCGAGCTACACCATCGTAGTTAAAAGCTGAATGGCCGGGGCCACCC
>Ga0169931_10014619_pt1 | contig 10600 bp, 6 predicted proteins | sample Kivu_15m_20L_FD_129675 | JGI IMG/M metagenome (GOLD analysis project Ga0169931, IMG submission 129675) | Freshwater microbial communities from Lake Kivu, Western Province, Rwanda to study Microbial Dark Matter (Phase II) - Kivu_15m_20L... | ecosystem: Environmental > Aquatic > Freshwater > Lake ... | reverse complement strand
CTCGTGCAGCCGATGATCTTCGAGCTCTTCGCGGAGGCGTTCCTCGGCTGGGTGCTCGTCTTCGTCGGGCTCATGCGGGCGTTCACCGCGTGGAGCGGGCGGACCTTCGGCGAGTTCCTGCTGCAGCTCGCCTTCGGGATCCTCGTCCTCGTCGGCGGCATGTACCTCCTGTGGAACCCGATCGGCGGTCTCGTGAGCCTGACGATCGTGCTCACCGCGTTCATGCTGGTCGAGGGGATCTCGAAGCTCGCGATGAGCTTCCAGCACCGCGAGGCGGCGGGGCTCCTCGCCTTCAGCGGGATGACCTCGCTCCTCGTCGGCGTCCTTCTCTTCGCGAACCTGAAGACCGCCTGGACCTGGGCGCTTGGCGTGCTGATCGGGATCGACCTCCTCTTCGGCGGTCTCAGCCTGCTCTCCTTCTCCTCCGCCGTGAAGCGCCTCGTCGCCCGGGCGGCGTGACGTGACGGCGACCGGTCATGCCGCCTCGCTCGAGTCGGTGCGTGCCGCCGCGGCGCGGATCGCGCCCTTCGCGCGGCGCACGCCGGTCCTGACGAGCACGACCCTCGACCGCATGGCGGGTCGGAGGCTCCTCTTCAAGGCGGAGGTCTTCCAGAAGGGCGGGGCGTTCAAGTTCCGCGGCGCGATGAGCGCGGTCGCCCTGCTCCCCGCGGACGTCGCCGCCCGCGGCGTCGCGACGCACTCCTCGGGGAACCACGCGCAGGCGCTCGCGATCGCCGCGGCGATCCGCGGGATTCCCGCCTTCATCGTGATGCCGTCGAACGCGCCGGCGGTGAAGCGCCGCGCGGTCGAGGAGTACGGCGGACGAGTCATCGAGTGCGAGCCGACGCTCGAGTCGCGGGAGTCGACCGCCGCGCGGGTCGTCGCGGAGACGGGCGCCACGCTCATCCCGCCCTTCGATCACCCCGACGTGATCGCGGGTCAGGGGACGATCGCGCTCGAGATCCTCGAGGCGCATCCCGAGGTCGAGGCGATCATCGCGCCGGTCGGCGGCGGCGGCATGATCTCGGGGATCGCGATCGCCGCGAAGGCGATCAAGTCATCGATCAAGGTCCTCGCGGCGGAGCCGGCGCTCGCCGACGACGCATTCCGCTCGAAGAAGTCGGGCTCGATCGCCCCGGTCCTGCGGACGGACACGATCGCCGACGGGCTGCGCACCTCGCTCGGTCGCCTTACCTTCCCGGTGGTGCGCGACCTCGTCGACGAGGTGCTCCTCGTCGAGGAGCCGGCGATCGTCGCGGCGATGCGCCTCGTCTGGGAGCGGATGAAGGTCGTCATCGAGCCGAGCGCCGCGGTCGGCGTCGCGGCGGTGCTGGATCCCTCGTTCGTCGCGCGACGCGCCTTCGGATCGACGGCGGTCGTCCTCTGCGGCGGGAACGTGGACCTCGAGAGGCTGCCGTTCGGCTGAGGTCGAACGGGGAGAACCGGAGAGGGTCCACCTCTGGGATCTCTGCAATCTCTAAGCGAGAGCCTGCGCGGCGTTGCCCGCGTCGCGCAGCGCATGCAACCCGTCGGAGTCGGTCCCCTCCGTCCTGCGCGCTGCGCTCGCAGTCCACCAACCCCACGGCTGCGCCGTGGGGAGGAGTTCCGGAGCGCTCCACGTCGAGCTCCGGCGTTCCGGAACTCCGGAACTCCGGAACTCCGGAACTCCTCCTCGACCGAGCGCCGCGAGGTCGGGGAGGCGTGTTCCGGAACTCCTCCCTGACGGAGCGAAGCGACGTCGGGGAGGTGGCTCGCTGGCGAAGCCAGCGAGACGGAGGGGAGGTCCGATGAACGGATTGCTCGCCTCGCGAAGCGATTGCGCAGCGCTGCGCTCGCAACCCGTCGGAGTCGGTCCCCTCCGTCCTGCTCGCTGCGCTCGCAGTCCACCAACCCCACGGCAGTGCCGTGGGGAGGAGTTCTCGCACGGCCAAGTCATGGAGAGGATCTCCAGCACCTCAGAGCCGTCGGAATGATTTCCTCCCTCCCCCTTGGCGAACGCCCCTTCCGCGGCGACACTTCCCGCCCATGACCGAGGCTCGAGGCGGGAGAACGATCGATCCGACCCTTCGTGCGGCGCTCGCCGCGCTCGCGACGGGCATGGTGCTCGCCGCCGCGACCGGCGCGGACGACGAGGTGCCCGCGTCGCCGCGACCCCCTGCGACGTCGGGTGATCCGTCCGCGGCACCGACCTTGCCGACGTCGACCGCCGCTCCGGCGCCCGCGACGGCAGCTCCGGCGGCGCCGGCAGTCTCGCTCGGCGGCGCCGTCCTCCCCGCGACGGTCGTCTCGGCGGTGACGGAGTCGATCGACGAGCCCTCGCTCCTCGCCGCGGTCTCGCACCTCGCCTCGGACGAGTACTACGGGCGCTTCTACCGGAGTCCCTTCGCCTTCAAGGCGGCGGAGTGGATCCGCGCCCGCCTCGAGGCGGCGGGGCTCTCGCCGGGCGCGGCGGGCGGCAGCTGGACCCAGCCGCTCGCCGATCCCGAGGCGGGTCCGAACGTGATCGGCATGCTCCCCGCGCGACCGGACTCGCCCCACGCCGAGCGGGTCCTCCTGATCTCCGCCCACTACGACCACCTGCCGCCGAAGCGCCGCGGCGAGGACCGCATCTTCAACGGCGCCGACGACAACGCCTCCGGCACCTGCGGGATCATCGCCATCGCCGAGGCGCTCGCGGCGCTGCCGACTCGACCGGGGCGGCGGATCCTCTTCGTGGCGTTCAGCGGCGAGGAGGCGGGGCTCCTCGGGGCGAAGCGGTTCGTCGCGGAGCCGCCGGTCGCGCTCGAGTCGATCGACGCGGTCCTCAACCTCGACATGATCTCCCGCGGCGATCCGAACCGGATCTTCGTGGACGGTCGCGAGTTCAGCGAGCCGATCCGCTCGGCGCTGCGGGCGGCGAACGCGGCGATTGGGCTCGACATCCGCTTCGACGAGCATCCGGACTGGCTCGACCGAAGCGACCAAGGACCCTTCCTGCGCCAGGGCATCCCCGCGGTCCTCTTCTCCGTCGAGGACCACGAGGACTATCACCAGGTCACCGACCACGCCGACCGCATCCTGCCCGCGCTCGCGGCACGGACCTCCCGGCTGGTCGCGCTCGCGGCGCTTCTCCTCGCCGAGCAGCCGCCGCCGGCGCGGGGACCGGTCTCGCCGCCGGAGATGCCGCGCGATCCGAAGGTCGCGCCCGTCGCGCCGCCGGCGGGCGACGCGCCCGCGGCGCCGACCGCCCCGGCGCCGGGCTCGGACCCGCCGCGCAGCGCGAGGTCGCCGCGCCGCACCTTCCGCGTTGATCCGCGGAGGGCGGGACTGCCGATATCGAGCGGCGCAAGAGGCGGACGCGCGTGCGTCCCCTCGGGATCGATCACGCGGGTGGCGTTGGCGGAAGACGCAGTCGAGGAGTCGTGCGGATGAGTCGGTCGGCGGGATCTCTGGCTTCGGTTTCGGCAACGGCAACGGCTTCGACAATGGCATCGGCTTCGGCAACGGCATCGCCGCCGCGAACGAGCGTGGGTGGGCAGCAGGAGGCGCGGAGGTCGAGGACCTTCCGTTCGGACGTGGTCATCGCCCTCGAGGTCGTCCGGGAGGCGCGGCGTCGGGTGCTCTCCGGGTCGTGTCCCTGCGGCGCGGACTCGGTCGCGGTGCTCCTCGGCGCGGCGCGGTCCCGGCTCGACGAGCTCGAGGTCGATCCCGAGCGCCGGGCGAGGATCGGGTCGGCGGTGGAGTCGCTCCTCGCCGACCGCTGACGCCAAGGTGACCCGTCGATCGGGTCCCGCGGGCGCGAGTATCGTGCCGCCCTCGATGTTCGGCTCGCACCTGTCGATCGCGGGGGGTCTCGAGCAGGCGGTCGCCGAGGCGTCATCGCTCGGCTTCGACTGCGTGCAGGTCTTCACGCGGAACCAGCGCCGCTGGGAGTCGCCGCCGCTTGAAGGGGAGGAGATCGAGCGGTTCCTCGCCGCCCGCCGCGCGCACGGATGGCTGGACGATCCGGGTCGGGTGGTGAGCCACAACAGCTACCTCGTGAACCTCGCCGCTCCCGCGGGCGGGAACCGGAACAAGTCGATCAAGGCGCAGCGGGCGGAGCTCGAGCGGTGCGAGGCGCTCGGGATCCTCCGCTGCGTGATCCATCCGGGCGCCCACCTTGGGACCCCGCCGCCTCGGGGACCGCGCGTCCGCGGCACGGCGATCGGTCCCGACGAGCTCGCGGGAATCGAGCGGGTCGCCGACGCGCTCGACGGGATCCACCGCGACCTGCCCGGACTGCGGGTGGTCACCCTCCTCGAGAACACCGTCGGCAGCGGCACCAACCTCGGCGCGGAGTTCGCGCACCTCGCGGCGATCCGGGCGCGGGTGCGCGAGCCGGAGCGGGTCGGCTTCTGCCTCGACACCTGTCATGCCGTCGCCGCGGGATGGGACATGTCGACGCCCGCCCGGGCGAGGGCGGTGCTCGAGGCGTTCGACGAGGCGTGCGGGCTCGACCGACTGCTCGCCTTCCACCTCAACGACTCGAAGGGCGCCCTCGGCTCGCGCCTCGACCGCCACGAGCACGTCGGCGAGGGGCAGTGCGGCGAGGCGTGCTTCCGGGCGATCGTCCGCGACCCGAGGTTTGCCCGGATTCCCAAGATTCTGGAGACGCCCAAGGAAACCGATGCCGATCAAGTGCCGTGGGATGCGGTGAACCTTGCTCGCCTTCGGGCGATGCAGGTCCGCCGCCGCGTTCCGATAACCGGCCGCACGCGCGGCGATCGGGTCAAGGACCGTTCGGCGGACGATTCACCCCGCCGCGGAAGGTCGGGGTCGACTTGACCGAAGAGGAGTTCTCGCCGCCGTTCGAGCCATGCATCCGATGCCCGCGCCGATCCCACGACACGCCGCAGTGATCCTTGGCCTTGGGCTGACCACCGTCATGGCGGGGTGCTTCCTGCGCTCGACGCCGAGGTCGACGCCGGTCCCGGTGGAGGCGGCGCGTCCGGCGCCGGTCGCGACCGAGTCGCAGCAGGAGCGGGTCGAGGACGCGCAGGCGGCGGCGCAGGCAGGCGACTATCAGGAGGCGCTCGAGCTCTTCAAGTCGCTCCTCGCCGAGAATCCCACGCTGACCACCGCGTTCCTCGGGATCGGCGAGATCCACCTTGCCCGCGGCGACTACGCGCAGGCGGAGCCGGCGTATGCCCGCGCCGTGCGCCTCGAGCCGGGCAACTTCGACGCCCAGTACGGGCATGGTCGGGTGCTCCAGCTGCTGCAGCGCTTCGCCGACGCGGTGCGGGCGTACCAGCGGGCGCTCACCATCCGTCCCTACCACGTCGACGCGAACATGAACCTCGCGACCGCCTACCTCCAGCTCGACGAGCCCTCGCTCGCCGTGCCCTTCGCGGAGAAGGCGGTCGAGCTCGCTCCCGACAACGGAGGCGCCCGGGTGAACCTCGGCGCTGCCTACGAGCGGGTGGGTCGGACCGCCGAGGCGATCCTTCAGTATGAGATGGCGCTCGAGCTGACCGAGCCGTCGGTGCCGCTGCTGCTCAACCTCGTCAACGCCTACGCGGCGGAGCGGCGGTTCCAGGAGGCGATCAACGCGGCGCAGATCCTCGTGAGCCTCGAGGCGAACGCGAACGCCTACGAGCGGATGGGCTTCGCCTACTTCCGCCTCGGCGACTACGAGCGGAGCAAGCAGGCGTACCGCGAGGCGGTCCGGATCGACCCCGCGCACTGGCCCAGCTGGAACGGGATCGGCGTGAACAGCCTGAACGCCTGGCTCTCGAGCGAGCGGCGCGACCGCGACGCCATGATCGAGGCGCGGGACGCGTTCCGGTCGTCGCTGCGGATCAACCCCGACCAGCCCAAGGTGGTCGCGCTCCTCGGCAAGTACTACGCCGGCTGACCGCCGCGGACCGCGGCGACCGATACGATCCCCGCCGCATGTCGAACGTCGCGGACCAATCCTCGGGCGGGACCTCGATCACCGAGACCCTGCAGTCGCTCCTCGTCGCGTTCGTGATCGCGATGACCTTCCGCGGCTTCTTCGTCGAGGGCTTCGTGATCCCGACCGGCTCGATGGCGCCGACCCTGATGGGAGCGCACCTGCGCTTCCGCTCGCCGGAGACCGGCTACGAGTTCCCGATCGACGCCGGTCCGGTCGTCGAGTCGGCGCGGGCGGTGGCGGCGGGGGTGGCGCCCGCGCGGCTCTGGCGGATCTACGACCCGATGCTCGGCTTCTCCGGTCCCGTCGCCTCCGAGGCGACCGCGGCGCTCGCGCCGCAGGCGCGGATGGGCGACCGCGTGCTCGTGCTCAAGTTCCTCTATCCCCTCTCCGAGCCGGGCCGCTGGGACGTGGTCGTCTTCAAGAACCCGACCGATCCGGTGGGCGACACGCAGAACTACATCAAGCGTCTCGTCGGGCTTCCGGAGGAGGAGCTTCTCCTTGCCGACGGCGACGTCTTCGCCGGACCGCCGGGCACCGCGGTCGAGGACCTCGAAGTGCAGCGGAAGCCCGAGTACATCCAGCGGTCGGTCTGGCAGCCGGTGCACGACTCGGACTTCATCCCGGTGAACCCCATGCGGCTCGCGCAGGAGTGGCGTCGACCCTACGAGGGACCGCCGTGGCGCGGCGCGGGATGGGACCTCGGCGGCGACCGCGTCTGGCGCCGCGGGAAGGTCGATCCGTCGGTCCTCGAGTGGGACTGGGACGCGCTCCCGATCGACGACCGCGTCGCCTACAACATGTTCCGCCCGGTGCAGCCGTTCTATCCGGTGAGCGACCTGCGGGTCGCCGCCGCGGTCGAGGCGGATGCGCCGAGGGACCTCGTCACGTCGCTCGGTCTCGGGGCGCGGAGCCACCTCTTCCTCTTCGAGCTCGGAGAGGGCAAGGCGCGGCTTTCGATCCGCCACGTCGAGGAGGATCCGGCGTCGCCGCCGCTCTTGACGAAGGAGTTCGAGGTCGAGCTTCCGGACTCCGGCGCCTTCGACCTCGAGTTCTGGCACGTCGACCAGGCGATGTCGATCTGGATCGACGGCGAGGAGGTCGCGAGGCTCGAGTACGCGTGGGGTCCGATCGAGCGGCTCGACGCGGCGCTCTTCGCCCGCACGCTCGAGCAGTACGAGCGAGACCCGGTGACGGCGATCCCCGCGCCGCCGCGGCTCGAGTGGCGCTTCGCCGGGAGCCCGCTCGCCATGCGAAGGGTGCGGGTCGACCGCGACCTCTACTACCGCCCGATGCGGATGCAGGGGCTCGATCGTGGTCCCGATGGTCGGGAGCTTCCCGACCTCGGCTTCGGCTGCGATCCCCGGGCGCCCGCGGTGCTCGGACCGGACCAGTTCCTGATGCTCGGCGACAACTCCGCGGCGAGCCGCGACTCGCGGGTGTGGGGCTTCCCGCATCCGCTCGCGGCGATCCGAACCGGCGAGGACGCGCCCTTCGTGGTGCCCCGCCCGCTGATGCTCGGCAAGGCGTGGTGCGTCTACTTCCCGGCGCCGCTTCCCTTCAAGCCGGGCGGTCCGGCGGTGATCCCCGACTTCGGGCGGGTGCGGTTCATCCGGTAGACCGGTCGCGTCCTCCAAGCCAGCGAGACCATCGGGATCGGTCGGGGGCTTATCGGACCCACATCTCCGGGACTTGCCGAATCGACCGGCAGCATCTCTCGGCAAGCCGCGGATGTGGGTCGCCGCCTCTCAACGCCGCGTGAGCTACGGTCGATCTCCGCTTGCGTGGGCCTCGACGTGAGGGCATCACATCGATTCCTCGTCAGCGGGAGCGCATCGATGCTCGTTCTGGTGTGTTGGCTTCTCGGGGCCGTCTCCCTCGCGTCGGTGGACGTGATGCCCTCGGTGCCTGCGGATCCTTCGTCCACCTCGGTCGAGGCAGCGCCGTGGGTCATCGGCGGGATCGAGCGGTCCGCCGAGCCCATCACGTACGTCGTGGATCGCGCGGGACGGGTGCTCCGAGGTCCGACGTCGGGCGAGCCGAGCGAGGATAGTCTGCTCGCGCAGTGGCGTGCGGTCGATACCGGCTCGCCGTTGATGGTGATGGTCGAGCTCGATGGTCCGCCCGGATCGAATCCGGCGTCTTCTTCGTCGGAGGAACTCGATCCGAGCCCCACGTGGCTGACGTCGCTGCAGGCTCTTCGTTCGCAGGTGCCCGCGACGTCGCTCGCGGTCCGATGCCGAGGCGGCAGCGAGGAGTTGGCGGCGTGGTCCGCCACGCTCGCCGACGAGGTCGCGACGTTGATCATCGCGCCGCGCTCGTTGGTCCGTTGGCCTGCGCCATCAGATGCCGAGATCGCCGAGTGGGCGCGGACCGCGCTAACGGACGATCTGTCGCTCGCGAGGGGACGTCCGGTCCTCGTCAGGACCCTCGATGGCTGGCGACGTCTCGTTCAGCGGCGGGCGGAGGACCTCGAAGGTCCGACGGGTCGGGGGGCGATCGAGCAAGCCACGGTGATCGGACTGTCAGCCGGACCGCCGCCGGTCTTGGCGCCGGCCGCATCGATCGCGGCTGGTGCGGCGGCTGGCGAGGTTACCTCGAACGCGGGTGCAACGCCCGTCGAGACGACCGCTGAGGCCGCCGCGATCCCAAGCACCTTGGCGGTCCCCGCGACGAACGCGTCCGCGGCGGAGACTGGCTCGTCCGGAAAGGCGTTCGAGATCCCCGCCGCGACGGAGCACCTCTCGGGCGTCGGCGCGGGATCGAGCGGGTCCCGTTCGGCTCGTCCGGACTCGAGTGGCGTCGCACCGCGCGGCGAGGCGGCGATCCGCCCGACCCTCCCGCCGCTCTCGACGGACGTGCGTCCGGGCACGGAGGCGTTCGATCCTTGGGTCGACCCCTCCGTTGTCCCGATCCCCAACGATCCGGACGGGCAGGACGATCCCAGCGGACCCGTTCCACCGGACGTGCCCGTGACGCCGATCGACCCGGGCGAATCAGGTCCGAACACGCCGGTGGCGCCATGGCGGCCGGACTACGTCGATGACGGAGGTTGGCTGGACTGGCGAGAGGTCGTCGCGCCGTCGAGCCGGCTCGTCTATGTCGCCGCGAACGGAAACGACTCAGCCGCCGCATCGGCGAAGGGACGCGGCTACTACCTCGCCAGCGATCCGGAGGTCGGCGGCGATCCGACCCGACCGCAGGGCGCCGTCGCGGCGTACCGGACCTATGCCGCGGCCCACGCGATGCTCCGCGATCGCGAGCCGGACTGGCTCCTCTTCGGGCGGGGCGACACGTTCGTCGTGCCCTCCGCCGGCATCGCCCCGAGGCGAGGTCAGAGCCCCGAGGCGCCCAGCGTCTTCGCCGCGTATGGACCCGACTCTCTGCCGCGCCCGATCCTGGTCTCGGAGGATGGTTCGGCGCGGATCCGATGGGCGACCAGCGATCCCGAGAAGCGCGACCTGAATGCGATCTTCGCGTCGCTCGACATGCCATTCGGAGCCGCCCGCCTGCTCCTCGCGCGGCACGTGGTGTTCGAGGACATGCGGATCTCGAGCATCGAGCTTATCGAGGGGAGCGGGAACATCCTGATCCGTCGCTCGGTCGTGGTCGACGGCTTCGAGGTCGACAAGGGGCACGTGCAAGGGCTCTTCGTCTCGAAGACGGAGGGCATCGTGGTGGAGGAGTGCGTCTTCGACCGTGGCGGGTACAAGCAGGATCCCACCCGCCCCGCGACCTGGACGGCGAAGGTGCAGAGCTTCAACGACCCTGCGAAGGACGCGCTTCCCCCGGGGGTCGGCGTGCAGCCCTGGCGGACCTGGTTCAACCGCAACCTCTACCTCTCGTCATATCGAGGCTTGTTCCTGCGAGGCAACATCATCTCCCGCGGCGGCTCAGGCTCCGTCCAGATGCGGGTGGGGGGAGTCGCGGAGCGCAACGTCTGGATCTGGAACGATCAGGCGATCGCCCCGATCACGCAGAACGGGCGAGAGTACCTGCATGGACTGACCGTCGCCGACAATCTCGTGCTTCACGATGATCACCTCGTGTCGCAGGCATTGTGGGGCGCGGGGATCACCGTCCGGGCCGGCAGCGGCGACCGCGCCGTGATGAGAGGCAACATCCTCGCGCACTTCCATCGTGGGGGCGGCCACGTGATCGGCGTCGGCGGCATCAGCGACTACCAGACTCATCCTCATGAGCAGGGCGATGGCGCGACGATCTCCGGGAACACCGTCGTGATGACCCAGCGAACCACCGGCATCATCGTCCGAGGCACCAGCGGCGACTGGGGCAAGGCGGGAGTGCGGTCCTGCGTGTTCGGCGGGAACGATGTCGCCTTCCTCGGGAACGGCGTCGCCGTCGCGACCACCGAGCTCGATCGCCCCGGCTCCTTCCATTGGGGCGACTCGGTCTCCGGCGCGAACCGCTGGCTGCTCGGCCAAGGCACCCGCTTCGGCGCGTTGATTCCCACGAAGCAACTGATGCCATTTGCGCGCTGGCGGGAGCTTGGCTGGGACCGGCTCAGCACGACGCACGCCTCCGTCGAGGAACTTGCAGCGGCGGCAGGTTGGAAGCTGGCTCCGGACGCCCAAGGACGGCGCGGCTGGCAGCGCGACATCGTCTCGTACATGCAGTCGATCGATCCGCAGTATCAGGTCGACGAGCAGGTCACCGTCGACGACGGCG
>Ga0169931_10014618_pt1 | contig 10601 bp, 9 predicted proteins | sample Kivu_15m_20L_FD_129675 | JGI IMG/M metagenome (GOLD analysis project Ga0169931, IMG submission 129675) | Freshwater microbial communities from Lake Kivu, Western Province, Rwanda to study Microbial Dark Matter (Phase II) - Kivu_15m_20L... | ecosystem: Environmental > Aquatic > Freshwater > Lake ... | reverse complement strand
CGTGCTCGACGGCGTGCGCGGCAAGCTGGTCGAGCCCGAGGACGTGGCGGACATCGAGTCAGCACTGCGCTGGCTCGTCGAGACCAAGGCGCGCGAGCCGCAGAAGCTCGCGGCGATCAAGGCACGTGCGAAGGCCTACGCCATCGCGAACCACGGCTTCGTCAACACGGGCAGCATCGTGCGCGACGAGCTCCAGCGCATGCTCGAGCGGCGCAAGGGCCCCGCCACGCGACTGATCGGCGAGGTCGCCAACCGCGGGCTCGAGAGCGAGCTGATGCTGCGCTGGTCGCTGATGAAGCACGACGCATGGCACGGCTGCCTGCCCGTGCGCGAGCGCTGCCACACCTTCCACAACGCCGATGCGACGTTCCCAGCCGACGCAAGGCCGGCCGGAACGCGCAGTGCCTGATCAGGCCTGCGGCTCGGGCTCGCCCGAGCGCGCAGCGGCCTGCTGTGCCGCGGTCGGCGCCTGAAAGGTGCCGTACAGCAGCTGGTGGTACGTCAGCGCCAGCTTGGCGCCTTCGTACTCCGGCGTTTTGAACGCCGGAGGCGTGCTCGCGAGCGCGGCGAGCGACGCCGGCTCGGTCGCGAGCGAGAGCAGCTCCGTGGCGAGCTCGCGGGCAGCGCCGCGGGCAAAGGTCCGTCCGAGTCCGTGCGCCCTGCAAAACTCCAGATTTCCGGCAGTGTCCGAGGCCAGCACGGGGATGCGATGCAGGGTCGCGCGCTCGAGCTCGAAGGGCGGGTTGCCCAGCCCCAGCGTGGGCACCACCAGCAGGTCGAGCGAGGCACACGCCTCGTCGAACTTGCCGAAGTGGTAGTCCTCGTGCCACTGGACGCGCGCGGTCGCGGGACTGGCGAGCACGCGCTCGCGCAGGGCCTCGAACTCGGCCCGGTCGACGTCGGCGCAGCGGACGTGTACGTGCAGTTCGAGCTCTTGCATCTGCTCGGATGCTTCGAGGAACGCATCGACGAGCACGTGCAGGCCATCGGCGCGCGACGCGCTGCCGCAGAAGCCGATGCGCAGCGACTTGGAAGGCTCGCGCGCGGCGACGCGCACGGAGCCGACGTCGATGCTCGCGGTGCTGAGCAGCGCCTTCGCGGGCGAGAGGCCGAAGCGGGCGATGTACTGGTCGCGCACGAACTCGCTGGGCGCGAGCAGCAGGTCGAGGTCGCGCATGCGGCGCGTGAAGCGGTCCATGCGGCGCTCCATCGAGTCGCCGAACGTCTCGTGGAACTGCTCCTGCGCCTTCCACTTCGCATCGCGCAGGGCGGTTCGGGTCGCGTGAACCACCGCGAGCGGTCGGCGGCCCTTGACGCCGCGCGTGGCGTCGTAGCGCTGCAGGTACAGCCGCTTCCACGACTGCGAGAATGTCTCCGGCGGAGCGGGGCGACGCGCCTCGTGCTCCGCGAGCTCCGCGGCACGCAGCTCGGCCCAGCGCTCGCCGTGCACGCACGGTCCGCACTTCGCGAGGTCGATCGTGTCGCAGGTGCTGCCATCCGTGCGGCACACGCGGTGCTTGAGCGGACACATCGGCCAGAAGTCGCGCGCGGTCATCACCGACTTGATGTTGAGCGAGCGCACGATCTCGAGCAGGCCGATGCCGAGCGTCTCGAGATCGTGGAAGTGCACCACGTCGGAGCGCAGCTCGCCTAGGAACAGCTTGAACTCGGCCTCGACGTCGTGGTGCACGTAGGAGCGCTCGAACGGACTCCACTCGACCGCGCCGCGGTTGAAGAAGCGGATCGTCACGCGACCGCGACGCTCCGTGTACAGGTGGCCAGCCGGCAGCGACGGGTCGTCGAAGCGCGCGAAGATCGCGACTTCGTGGCGCTCGGACTGCGCGCGCGCGATGGCCCACACATGCTCGGCCACGCCGCCGTGGCCGTGGGGCGCGAGCTCGTTGGTGACGTGGAGGATGCGCATGGGAGGGTCTGGGAGGGATGGATCAGTCCCGTCGCGTGCGATGGGCTCTGGGCGAGATTCAGGCGAAGAATGTGGGGGAAAGCCAGACGGCCTGAGCGGATCCAGCGTGGGACCCCGCCTTGGCTTCCGTCGAGAGGTACACCATGCAGATGCCGAGGTCGCCGGCTGGGAGCATGACGTCGAGATCGATCGGCGCCTCGCCGCCGCGCACGAGCTTCGACGCGTATGCGATGCGCTGACCGAAGTTGTTCCTGAGCTCCACGGCGAACTCGATCTCGAGGCCCGAAGGTCCAAGCACCCGGACCTTGGACTGAAAGCGTCGACGCCCGGCAAGGCGGAAGTCGGGGTACACCAAGACTCCACGCGTGCCGATCGGACCAGGGCCGAGCGTAAAGCCGTCGCGATTGATCGGAGTGTGGGCCTCGCGCGGCAGTCCCTGAAGCAGCGCCCCCTTGGCGCCCTCGGAAGTGGAATAGAAGAGCTTGAGCCCATGGTCGACGGCGGCTGCTCCGCCTTCGATCGAGTAGCCGGCAAGTGCCATGGCGGCCGAACACTCGCGAAGGAACACGCCCTGCAGGCCGGGATCCCAGCCGGCCTCCTTCATGCTGAGCTCGTGCCCCTCGCCCGCGGGACGGGACTGCTCCGGCCGGTCCTTCAGGAAGGTCCGCAGCACGCCGTCGCGCTGCTCGGCGCTCAGGCCGAGGAATGCCGCCAGCTCGTCGGAGACCTTCTCGGGCTCGAGCGCCATCTGCTCCTGCCGCACCTCGATCCAGCGATCGCCGAGCCGGGCGCGCACCTCGTGCCACGCAAGGATCGTGGTCGCCCAGCTGCGGCAGTGGTACCAGAACGGCGTCTGCGGGAACTTCGTCACGCGCGAGAGCACGTTCTCGATGCCGCGGCGCTGGCAGTAGATGAAGCGCGCGTTGGGGAACATCTCGAGCAGGAGCGGCGCGACGCGCACGGCGGGAGCGCCCTCGAAGTCGCTCGGCGTCTTGTCGCACCAGCGCCCCTCGGGGTAGCGCTGCTCGAAGAACGCCTGAAAGTAGTTGATCACGTGCGTCCGCAGCGCGGGCGTGTCGAACTGGTCGAGCAGGTAGCGGCCGCCGCTTCCGGGGAAGTTGCTCGCCACCAAGTCGGCCGCGTTGAGCATCGCCTGCAGCAGGGTGCTGACGTGCCCTTCGTCGTGGCCCGGGATGCCCGCTCCATGGGTGAGCGCATACCCCATGGCGCTCGTGCCGGAACGCACGCTCCCGAGCACGAAGATCGGTGAGGACGTGTTCGCCGGACGCCGCAGTGGATGCAGCACGGAAGCGGTGTCGGCGTGGGAGGGCTGGTCTTGCATGGGGCGAGTCCGGTCCAGGTGGGAAAGCCAGGGTGCGGGGGATCGGGTGGAGTCTGACCCGGGCTTCAACGGATGACAACGCGCCCATGTGCGGGTGCCAGGATCGGCACCCGCCTCGGAAGCGACGTCCCGACTGCGGGACGAGCTGGATCGCCGCGGGGTTCCGCCTCAGCGCCGGTGGCCCCGGAAATGGCACGCGCCGCTCCAGCTGCCCTGCGACAGCTGGCGCGGCGCGTGCATCGACGCGACCGGAGGTCGGACGCGCGCGGGAGGCTAGGTGCGCGAGGCCTCGAAGATCGACTGGATCGCCTCGTCGAGGGCCGCGTTGAACTCCGCGTCCGACTGCTGGGCCGAGAGCCCTTCCGTGAGCGCGCGGCTGAAGCTCGCGATCATGCCGTGGTTGCGGGCGAGCTTCTGGTTGCTGCGAGCGCGGGAGTAACCGCCCGAGAGCGCGACCACGCGCGCCACGTTGGGGTGCTCGATCAGGCGCGCGTAGGAGTCGTCGATCTCCGGCAGCGTCAGCTTGAGCATCACGGTCTCGTCGGGACCGAGCTCATCCAAGTGCGCGCACAGCGCCTGCTCGAGCATGTCTTCGGCCGCGAGCTTGTCCGGGCACTCGATGTCGACCTCGGGCTCGATGATCGGCACGAGCCCCGCCGCGCAGATGCGCTTGCCGACCTCGAACTGCTGGGCCACGACCTTCTCGATGCCGGCCTCGCTGGCCTGCTTGATCACCGAGCGCATCTTGGTGCCGAAGACCATGTTCTTCTTGGCGCGCTCGAGCAGCTTCTCGAGCTCCGGCATGTCCTTCATCAGCTGCACGCCGTCGACCTCGGCCGCGAGGCCCTTGTCGACCTTCAGGAACGGCACGACGCGCTTCTCTTCCCACAGGTACTGGGCCGAGCCCTTGCCGCGCACCTGCCGGTCCATGGTGTTCTCGAACAGGATCGCGCCGAGGATGCGGTCGCCGTTGAAGGCCGGCGAGGCCACGATGCGCGTGCGCATCTCGTGCACCTTGGCGTACATCGCCTCCTCGCCCGAGTAGGCGCTCTCGGGGACGCCGTAGAGCTTGAGAGCCTTGGGCGTGCTGCCGCCGGACTGGTCGAGCGCGGCGAGGAAGCCATCCTGGGAGACGACCTTGGTGAGCTGCTGTTCAAACGACATCGCGGGAGACTCTCGAGAGGTGGTCGGAAGTGACGGGAACGAGCCGGAGTCTCCCCGATCCTCCGAGGTCGATCAACCGTCGCCCCGCCCCCTGCGTCCCCATCGGGCGCGGCCTGCGGACTTCGGCCTCCGCGGAAGCGCCGCCGCGCGCTTGTCTCGACACGGGGCCGTCCCGCCGCACCCCGCGAGCGCCTAGAATCGGGACGTGCTCGCCCTGCTGCCCCCCATCGCGGTGCTGCTCTTCGCCCTCGCCCCGGCATCGCCCGCGCCCCAAGGTCCGCCGAAGGGGAGCGAGCTCGAGATCGTCGCCGACACCAAGTCCAGCGGCGACGTGCGCGCCAAGGCGCTGCGCGAGTTCATGGACCGCGCCAAGGCCGAGGGACGCTGCGCGCAAGCCGCCGCCGAGCTCGACCGCGTGATCCTTGAGCCCAGCTTCCCCGCGTGGCTGCGGCGCGTCGGAGCGGAGGCGATCGCCAAGTGCGGCGACGAGGCGACGGCCAAGTACGTGGCCGCCGGCATCGGCCGCGGCGAGACGCTCGAGCGCTTGCACTACCTGCGCGCGGCGCGCGGCCTGCCCTTCAAGGCGGCGGCGGACGCCGCCCTGCGCTCGCTCGCCTACGAGGATCCGCGCGTGCGCTGCGAGGCAGCGGAGCTCCTCGCGCGCCAGAAAGTCACGAGCGCCTTCGAGGAGCTCGCGGCCATCGCGGCGCGCAACAAGGACGCGGAGCTCGTCGAGACGGCACTCGTCGCCGCGAGCGCGCTGCGCCGCGGCACCCCGCAGTGGCCCGAGTGGCAGACGCGCCTGCTCGAGTGGTCGCGCGAGAAGGATGGCGTGCGCAAGCGCGCGGCGGTCGCCGAGCTGCTCGCCGTCGAGGGCCCCCACGCGCCCGAGGTCGCAGCACGTGCACTCGACGACGCCAGCTGGTCCGTGCGCGTGCTCGCGATCGAGTGGCTGGAGCGCAACATCACGACCGGCCGCCTCGACCTCATGATTGCCCGCCTCGCCGCCGAGACGGACGGCTCGCGCGTCCACGGCGACCTGCTCGATACGCTCGGGCGGCTGACGGGCATCCAGCGCTACCTCACGCACGCCGCGTGGGTGAAGTGGCGCGAGACCGCGGGCCGCGACTGGAAGCCCGGCGACATCGTCGGCAAGTCCTCCGAGGGCGGCACCACCGAACGCCGCTCGAAGGCTGGGCGCTTCTACGGCGTCGACATCGCTTCGGCGCGCACGATCTACGTCGTCGACCTCTCCGGCTCCATGGGCGCACTCTCCAAGTCGCCGGGCGACGAGAAGTTGAAGCGCATCGATGTCGCGCGGCGCGAGATGCTCGGACTCGTCGACGCCCTGCCCGCGGGCTCGTGGTTCAACATCGTCGGCTTCGGCGACAGGGTGCATCCGTGGCTCGACGCGCTGGCGGACTTCAGCGGCGGCCGCAAGGTGCGCCGCGACGAGCAGGGCGAGCTGGCCGCGACGGCGAAGAAGCGCGACGACGAGGCGCGCGCGAAGGCCCGCGAGTGGATCGGCAGGCTCGCGCTCGCCGGCAGCACCAACATCTACGACGCACTCGCCTTCGCGTTCACCGACCCCGACGTCGACACGATCTGCTTCATGACCGACGGCACGCCGACGATCGGCACCGAGACCGAAGCCATCGCCATCCGCGAGGAGCTCGTGCGCTGGAATCGCTCGCGCAAGATCCGCATCCACTCCATCGCCGTCGGCGAGGACAACCCCCTCCCGAAGTGGATCGCCACCGACCACGGCGGCGTACACCGCTTCGTGCCCTGACGAGGACGCAGAGCTTCAGGCTTCTCCGAGCGAAGGAAGTTCGGGCGCGCGGATGCGGCGCTTGCGTTCGGTGAGGGAGCGCAGGAAGGCGGCGAGGTCGCCCTTTTCCTGTGCGTCGAGGTCGAGGCGCTCGACGAGCGGCGACTTGCGCGGGAAGAGCGGGTCGTCCTTCTGCGCTTCGCTCGGCTCGATGCGGGGCATGCCGGCCGAGTACATGTGGATCACGCCCTCGAGCTCGAACAGGCCGTTGTGCATGTACGGTCCGGTGCGGCCGAGGTTGCGCAGCGACGGCGTGCGGAACGCGCCGACGTCCGCGGGATCTTTCGTGACGCGATAGCGGCCGAGATCCTCGAGCTCGCGCCCGTAGTACGTGAGGCCCAAGTTGTGGAAGCGCTCGTCCGTGAGGAGCGGTCCAGAGTGGCAGTTGAGGCAGCGCGCCTTGGTGCGGAAGAGGTGCAGGCCGCGCAACTCCGCATCGCCGAGCGCGTCGCGCTCGCCCGACAGGAAGCGATCGAAGGCGCTCGAGCGATCCGAGATGAGCGTGCGCTCGAAGGCCGCGAGCGCGCCGAGCAAGCGCTCGGCCGTGACCTGCTCATCCCCGTAGGCCTCCGCGAAGCGCGCGCGGTACCCGCGCGAGGACGCGACGATCGCGACCGCGGACTCGACCGAGCCGTGCATCTCCTGCGCATTGCCGATCACGAGCGCGGCTTGGTCCTCGAGCGAGCTCGCACGGCCGTCCCAGAACCAGCTCGTGCGCAGGCCCGTGTTCCACAGGGACGGCGCGTTGCGGGCGAGCGCGAGTCCGCCGTGCCCGAAGCTCGTCGCGCGGCCGTCGCCGAAGCCGAGCTCCGCGTCGTGGCAGCTCGCGCAGGCCATCTGGCCCGTGCCCGACAGGCGGGCGTCAAAGAACAGGAGCTGGCCGAGGTCCTCCTTGGCGCGCGCGGCCGGGGATGCGTCGCGCACCGGAACCGCGAGCAGTCCAAGCTCGCGATGCTCGACGCCGACGGACAGCGTCGGCGCGGGCCAGAGCGCAGGGTCCTGCGAGTACAGCGCGTGCAGGTCCGGCTCCGCTGCGTTCGACGCAGCACTCGACGCAGCACTCGAATCGACGGCGGGCCGAGACTGCGGAGCAGCGCAGGCGAGTGCGAGGCACAGCGCGAGAGCGAACGGACGCATGCCGAGACGATGCTACGCAATCACTCGGTCGGCTGTCGCTAGGCCGGAGCGCCCGCGCTCAGCCGTAGACCGAGCTCGCCCGGGCCGCGTGCTGCTGCCACGCCAGCACAAGCGCGACCGCCAGCGGCACGGCGAGGGCGATCCAGCGCCAGCGCGCGGACGCAAGCGGCGCGGCGAGCAAGCACGCTGGGGCGCAGGCGAGCGCCCAGCGCGCCGCGGTGGGCAAGCTGGAGAACTGGCTGCCCGCGAGCGCCAGTGCGAGGACCTGCACCACGGCGAGCAGTCCGAGCGCGCGCGAGAAGTCCGCCCCGCGCGCGAGCCAGCCGGCGACCAGCGCCGCGACGAGCACGGCCGCCAAGCTGGCTCCGAACTGCGCGTAGGTGACCGAGCCCGTGAGTCCGACGCACGCGGCCGTCGCGCTCGCCAAGACGGCGGAAAGCGCTGCATTTTCAGCACCGCGCGCACGCTCGGCGAGGCGCTCGAGCGCGAGCACTCCCGCGGCCGCGGCGAGCGCGCTGCCGCCGAGCTCCAGCGCGAGCTCGGCGAGCGCCATGTCGCCGAGCCGCGCGCGCAAGAGCAGTCCCGCGGCGCCCGCTCCACCGCAGCCAGCGAGCAGCGCCAGTGCCAGCGCGCCCCGCACGCGCAGCGCGAGCAGCGCGCACAGGCCCCCGAGGGCGGCGGTCCAAAAGAGCGCCTCGTTCGACGTGGCCGGCGGCAGGGGCGGCAGTCCGCCGAGCGTGGCGGCGTGCCCACCGAGATAACCGAGCGCGAGGCCGAGCGCTCCCACGACGCCGAGCCGCCCCCGCCGCGCGCCCCACAGGCATGCGAGTCCGGCGAGGAGCGCCGGCCCGAGGAGCAGTCCGAAGGAGAGCAGCAGCGGATGGGTCGAGAGATCCATGGGCGCCACCTATAGGCGTTGGGGTGCAGGCGCGAAAGTCCCGCCACCCGGCTTCCGCGGCGCGAGCGACCCCGCCCGCGGCGGCTCAGCTTCAGGAGGCTCCTCCCGCAAGCGCGCTGCGCGCTTGGGGTCGCGGGCCCCGAGCGTCGATGGAGATGGCGGAGCAGACAACCATGTGCAGCTGCCGCGCAGACTCGATGGAAGCGGAGCGAGGCGCCCTCGCGCGCCCGCGCCGCGCTGCTAGCGTGGAGGCCTGGGCATGAGTGGTTCCAAGCTGGCGCTGGTGATGGGAGGAGGTGGCGCGCGCGCCGCGTACCAGGCCGGCGTGCTGCGCGCGATCGCGCGACGCTTCCCCGACTTGCACTTGCCGATCCTCGCCGGGGTGTCCGCCGGCGCCATCAACACGGCGTTCCTCGCCTCGCGCGAAGGCAGTTTCGGCGAGCGCGTGCGCGAGCTCGAGGATCTCTGGCGCGGCCTCACGACCGAGCGCGTCCTGCGCAGCGACGCGCTCACGCTGCTCAAGACCGCCGCGCGCTGGGCCCTGCGCCTCTCGAGCGGCTCGAGCAGCCTCGCGCCGCGGCCGCGCGCGATGGTCGACACGCAGCCGCTGCGCGAGCTCCTGACCGAGGCCCTGCGCGCGGAAGCGGGCGCGCTGCCCGGCATCGCGCGCAACCTGCGCTCGAGCCTCGAAGCGATCGCCATCACGACCACCGACTACGCCAGCGGAGCATCCGTCACGCACGTTCAGTCGCGCGCGGAGTGCGGCTGGAGCCGTCCCAACCGCGTCGGCGTGCGCACCGAGCTCACGGTCGAGCACATCATGGCGAGCGCAGCGCTGCCGCTGTTCTTCCCGGCAGTGCAGCTCGGCGGGGGCTGGCACGGCGACGGCGGCGTCGGTCTCACCGCGCCCCTCTCGCCGGCCGTGCACTTGGGCGCAAACCGCATCCTCGCCATCTCGACGCGCTACGAGCGCTCGTCGCGCGATCCGCTGCCGCCGCTCGCGAGCTACCCGCCGCCCGCGCAGGTGATCGGTCTCTTGATGAGCGCGATCTTCCTCGACATGCTCGACCAAGACGCGCTCAACCTCGAGCGCGTGAACGAGCTGATCGCTGCGCTGCCCGAGGAACGCCGCAAGGGCCTGCGCCCCGTGCGCCTCTTGATGCTGCGTCCTTCGCGCAACATCGCCGCCCTCGCGGCCGCACACGAGAGCCGCTTGCCGCAGCCCTACCGCTTCCTCATGCGCGGCACCGGCACGAAGGAAACGCGCACGCCCGAATCGCTCTCGATGGTGCTGTTCGAACGCCCCTACACGAGCGAGCTCGTCGCCATGGGCGAGGACGACACGGAGAAGCGCATGGGCGAAATCGCGGCGTTCCTCGAGGGCGAGGACCGCTCGGCGCTGCAATTCACGGGCTTCTGGCGCGTGTGAAGCGCGCTGCCCGCGAGCCAGCGTGAGGCGCCCTGGCTCGAGAGTGCCCCGTGCTCGAGAGTGCCCCGTGCTCGCGCTGCTGCTCCTCGCGGACTCCACGTCCGAGCCCACCGAGCGCCCCGACGGCCTGCGCGAAGGCGAAGTGGCTCTCGAAGTGGAGGACGAGCTCCAGAAACCTGCGCCGTGGGCCGACGAGGTCGTGCTCGCTCCGCTCGAGTCGGCGCTGCGCGTGGTTAGACTGCGCGCACCATGAAGCAGGACAAGAAGAAGCAGAAGAAGGGCGGCGACAAGCTCGCCAAGAAGGCGGCCAAGGTTCTCGCGACGGCAGCCAAGCCCAAGAAGGTCGCGGACCATCACGATGCGGAGCTCGTGCTCAAGCTCTACGACCTGCGGCGCGAAGGCGTGATGCGCGCCTCGCGCGACGCGATCGGGAAGTTCTTCCCGAAGAACTACGAGGAGCTCGTCGCCCTCACCAAGCCCGAGCACCCGCACAACGCGGCTTGGCGGCAGGTCTCGAGCTACTTCGAGATGGCCTACAGCTTCGCCCGGCACGGCGTGATGCACCCCGACTTCCTCGCCGAGAACTCCGGCGAGGGCCTGTACCTGTTCGCCAAGGTCGAGCCCCACCTCGCGCGCCTGCGCGCCGAGACCTCGCCCTACGCCTTCGCCAACGCCGAGTGGCTGGTCGAGCACTCCCCCGCCGCGGCCCTGCGGATGGAGGTCTTCCGCCGCCGCATCGCCAAGGTCCTCGCGGGCGGCTAGGGGCCCGGTCCGCGGTGTGTGCGGATCAAGAAAACGCCTCCGCGCGAAGAATTCTTGCCCTTCCGCGCCGCCTCGGAGGCCCTCCGGCGGGCCTGGCCGCGCCGGCCTAAGTCT
>Ga0169931_10014616_pt1 | contig 10601 bp, 8 predicted proteins | sample Kivu_15m_20L_FD_129675 | JGI IMG/M metagenome (GOLD analysis project Ga0169931, IMG submission 129675) | Freshwater microbial communities from Lake Kivu, Western Province, Rwanda to study Microbial Dark Matter (Phase II) - Kivu_15m_20L... | ecosystem: Environmental > Aquatic > Freshwater > Lake ... | reverse complement strand
GAGGTAAGGCAAATAATTTTTTTATTTCCCTTTTTTTGTTTAATATTTTCAATGGAAATTTTCCGCTAACAACATCCTTGCCAAAATTTTCTACGGCAACACTAATTTTTTGGGATAAATTTTCGTAATTTTCAACAAATTTTGGTTTAAATTCAGTGTTTAATCCAAGCAAATCATCTATCACCAAAATCTGTCCGTCGCAATCTTGGGAAGCTCCAATACCAATTGTTGGAATTTTAATATTTTTCGAAATTTTGCTGGCAAGCTTAGCTGGAACAGCCTCGATTACCAAAGAAAAAATTCCTGTTTTATCTAATTTTTTCGCTATTTCATAAATTTTTTGCGCCGATTCTTCATCTTTTCCTTGATATTTATAGCCACCAATTTCTTTAACATGCTGAGGCAGTAATCCGACATGACCCATTACATTTACTCCATTCTCGACCAAATATTTTGCAGTTTCAATTAAGTCTTCGGTTATTTCAATTTTAACAGCATCGCATTTGGTTTCTTCGATTATTTTTTTGGCATTTTGTAGCGCGGTTTTTTTTGAATTTTCGTAAGAATTTATTGGCATATCAACCACCACCAATGCTCTTTTACAAGCCCTCACCACAGCCTTACCATGACTTATCATCATCTTTAAATCAGCGGAAGTAGTATCGGTTTCGCCGTAAACTGCCATCGCTACTGAATCGCCCACCAAGATAATATCCACCAGATTATCCAGAATTTTGGCTATTGGAAATGAATAAGAGGTAAGGCAAATAATTTTTTTATTTCCCTTTTTTTGTTTAATATTTTCAATGGAAATTTTCATATTAAAAACTAGGTTCAACAATGTTAATATTTTCAGATTCCAAACCTTTTATAACCTGATTGGAATCAGTATTTGGAGCTTTATTTTTAATTGGAGCTGTTATCGAATTATTGATTGTAGAATTTTGGTTAATTGTCGTTGAATTTTTAGAATCTTTATCATTATTTGTTGTTTTGTCGATTATTAACAAATCAGATTCCTTGGAGATTTCTGTGGGTTTATTAATTTCAATAACTTGAATTTCTTCAACTATTTCGGTAGTAACCTCTTCCTCTTCCTCATCCTCACTTGAATTTTCAGATGTTTTAGCTTCAATTTTCTTAACTTTTTTTTCTAATTTTTTTGCCCGATTAATGATTTTTTCTTTTTTAGCTTGTTTCTTTTCTGCAGTTTTTACCACCAAAATATTATCAAGCTCTGTTTTTTCTATCTTTTCTAAACCTAAATATTGCCTGACTTGATTTAAGTTCGAAACTAAAGCAACATCATCAATATATCCAGTAATATTAGTGGCAATATTTATTGGTATTTGTTTTTCCTTTCCGGGAGCCAAAAATATGGTATTTATGGTGCCATTAATACTATCTTCATTCATAAAAATTATTCCTGAAAAAACAGAATTAATACCGGTGGATTTTAGAGAAATTGAAAAATTACTATTTTTTTCGCCCTTTAAGTTAATAAAACCCTTACCTTGTAAAAATTGGGTGAACCCATCTTTATTGTGAAGAATTTCTTCGGGAGTTTCCGTGAAATTCGACCCGTTCTTGAAGCTGTATATTTTTTTAACAAAATCATTTAAACCATAACCTTTAGCGAATGGAGCTGAAATTGCCACAGAAATTTCAGATATTAATTTATTTTTAAATTCATAAATCGATTTACCCGCTCCAACAATATTTCCAGATATATTGGCGACTCCACCAATATTTTCAATTCCATAAAAAGTTTTAAAAATTTTATTAAGATTGCAAAGCTTACAATTAAATATGCCATTAATAATTTTGTTGTATTTTATATCATTCACCCCTTTAAAATCAAATTTGCCATCAAAAATATCCATTTCTAATTTAGCCTGATTTACAGCACCCGAAATTGGTGAGAAATATTTCAGATTGGTAATTATAGCTTCATCAACTTTTAAGTTATTAATGTCGACTTTGATTTCACCATCAAAGCCTTGAAGGGAAGGAATTTGAAAAAATCTATCGAAGAGGGTTTTGGTGATTGGCATCTGATCATCAATATAATCTTTTTTGTAATCTAATAATAATTTTTCAGCATCGATTTTTAATTTTAGTATTTGCGCTTTATCATTAGTTTTAAGTGAAAAATCAATAATAAAATCATTATTTTGTGAAACAAATTTATTATTTGGAATGTTAATAAATCCCGGACCAAAATCTAGTTTTATTTCCTGATTATTAAATATCTCTTCTTGATAAATCAATTTTTCAAAATTAAATTTAACATTATAGTTAGAAAATATTTGATTAAGCCATAAAATTTTGTCAGAAAGTATTCCTTCATTAAAATATATGTTATTAAAAGGAATTGAAATATATTTTTCAAAATCAAATTCTGAAAATTTTAAAAATGAATTTATAGCCCTCTTAGATTTATTGTCTCTGATTTCAATATCACCATATATTTCAGTTTTTTTATCATCTAAATTTAAATATAAATTTTTAAATACAAAATCATCATTACTTATCTCAATTTCTGAAAATACATTAAATTTTTTTAAATTATTAATCTTTACATTTTTTGGATTAATTTCTAACCATTCAAGAATTTCAAATAGCGAATCACCACCGGCATCAAGAGTGCCAATAAATCTATTCTTATGTTCTTTTTGATTAAAATTTCCAATAATTCTAATTGATGAATTGGACGACAATCTAAATGACAATGGAAAAACCGACATTTTATCTTCGTTGGAAATATTGGCATTTAATCTCAAATCATTGATTACACCATCATATAGCTTTGCGGTTTGCGAATTTATATCCAAATCAATATCATATTCTCTAATATTTAAAAAAATATTGTTGGCAAGCTCTTTGCCGATATTTTCAGTTAAGTTAATGTTTTGAGATTTTGGATCTGGCACTGAGGCTATTTGAGATGGATTTTCATTATTCGGATTTTTATCTTCATCTGAATCGGTAGAAATTTTATTTTCAACTTGATTAATGGAATTTTTGGAAATATTCACACCCTTTGCCAATTCTGCAATTTGTTTAGCAGGATTTTCAGTATTCCAAATATTATCGATGTCTAACCTTTCTAAATCAAATTTTATATCTGATGTAAAAATTGATGCCGATTTGTCTATTTTAATATTGCCCACACCTTTCAATAAGCTAGATTCTAGGAAAATATTTACAATATTAATGTCATTTTCGTCATTATAAATTTCTCCAGTAAAATTGATGGGAGTTCCGTTACTTTTTAGTTTCAAGGCAATAATATTTGATGAAGAAAAGAGAGATTTATAAAAATTTTTCAGCTCAACTATATATCCGTTAAAATTTCCACGAAATTTTGTGCTAGTTACTCCTTTAGTATTTTCTTCCAAAAAAGTTCCATTTATACGAAAATCTAAAACTGGAGATTTTATAGAGAAAAAAGATGGTTTTAATTTTTTGGAATTATTAAAAATCAAATTCATTTCAAAATTATTGTCAACCTTGTCGCTAACAAAACTTCCATAGCTGGTAATTTGATGTTTTTGATAAATTAGCGAAGCATCAATATTCATAAATTCACTGTAAATTTTTTCCTCATCATAATGAGTCATTTTTCCATTATTGACTTGAATATTTGGCATTAGACCTTCAAGCATAATTACCGATTCCAAATCATTAATTGCAAAAATTTTAGAACTAATTCCATCTCTAGAAGGCGGAGAGCGAGGATTGATTTTATTCAAATAATCCAGTTTTGTATAAAAAACACTCTTGCCTAATTTGCCTTTTGAATTAGATTTAAAAACATCAATCGAAACATCATTGAGAATAATTTTTTTTATTAATTTATTTTTTGACCAACCAAAAATTGGAAAAATAATCTCCATATTTTTGGCGTAAATATTATAGAATTTACTATTTTCTTTTGGGTTTTTTTCTGGACTATAATTTTCGATAAATAAATTATTTATTGAGATTGAAGGCGATGGTAATAAGGCCACCGTAACTTCTCCCTTAATTTCAATTGTTGAATTTGTTAATTTTGATAATCTATCAGAAATTTCATTTCTTAATTTTGAGTTATCAAAAAAAATTGGCAAAAGAAAAGCTAAGAAAATTAAAAAAAATAAAACTATAGCGAAGATTTTAAATTCTTTAGTTTTATAAAATCTGATTTTACGAGCTTTATTTCTAAGAAAGATGATTGATTCTCTGATTTTTTGCTTATCAAATTTTATCATTTAATTATTAATTTTTTGGATATCGTTAATAATGGATTCGCTACTAATTATATTGCGCTGTGTGTTAAAAATATTTATAACCACTAGAGAAAAAATTATAATGAAAATACTTGCAATCATTGCATTAAATAGCAATTCATTTGCTGGGCTTAAATCTCTATTTTCACCAATATTAATTAGGGTGTGTCGTTTATTTTCAATATTGGATTTTAAACCCAAATCTTGGATTTTATTTTCGATAATTTTTTCATTAATCTTTAAAAAATTGCCATAGCTTTTTATTAATCCAACAACATAAATATTTTTTTCAATTTTATCAATCTCGTTATTTTCTAGGTAGTTTATATCCTTGATTCTGACCTTAAGAAATTTAGAAACTTTCTCGATTTCAATCGATTGATTTTCACGAATATTTTTAAGAAATTCTCCAACTGGTGAATTTTCATAATCCTGAAACTCTCTTTGACTGGTGATAGTAATATGATCCATTGTTAATTAATAATTTTAGAAATGTTATTATTGGCATTAATTAATGCTAAATTACCTGCATTTTTTGATAATTCTAACAAGATATTAGTATTATTTAACAAATTATTTAAGATTTCATTAACATTTTTAATATTGAAATCACTTTCTTTAATCATGATACATGCTCCATTTTGATTTAAATAACTAGCATTTTTAAGCTGATGATCATCGGCAGAATTTGCAAAAGGCACTAATATCATTGGTTTTTTGGCACAACAAAATTCAAATATCGAAGACGATCCAGCTCTTGCAATGACAAGATGGCACTCATCGATTAAATTAGACATATCCTCAAAATAACTATCGACTACGATGTTCAAATTGAATGATTTATATTGATCAAAGGTTGACTCAACCAATTCAACTCGGCATTGTTGAAAAATTTGGATTTGCTCCTTAATATTTTCCGAAAAATTATAAAAAGCCTTAGGCAAAATATCACTAAAAATTTTAGCTCCACCCGAACCGCCAATTACAAGTATTTTAAAATATTTTTTAGAAATACTTTCGATATTAAAATCTGAATTTAACAAAACATCATATCCGAATTTGTTATCAGTTTTTATGGTAAAATTTTCATTTTTTGGTAAAACATATGACTTTGAATTCAGGGCAATAATTTCATCGCGAATTGGGTTGCCAGTAAAAACTGTTTTTGATTTAAAAATTTCTTTAATGCCATCAGTTTTTTCAAACGACAAACATATTTTATAAGCATATTTAGCAAATAATCTATTAACTTTTCCAAAATGAGCGTTTTGTTCGTGAAGAATAATTTTGGAATTTGAAAAAATTCCTGCAAGCAACATTGGGAAGGTTGAATAACCCCCAAATGCAATAATATAATCTGGTCGATATTTAATTATTTCAAATAAAGATTTTATAAATCCAAAATTAGTTTTTAAAAAAAAATTAATTAGCCCAATTAAATTTTTAACAAATTGTGCAGATGGAATTAAATTATAATTTAAATTATCAGAATTTTTTATAAAATTTTTAGATTTAATATCGCCGTAAAACCAGATTTTATGACCCTGATTTTGTAAAAATTTTGCGAAAGAAATTGCAGGAATAATATGACCACCAGTTCCACCCGAAGAAATAAAAATTTTTTTTAACATAAATTATTAATTGATATCTTGACAAAATTTAATTTTACATTAGCTTTTTTAATTGTTTACAAAAAATTTCCAATAATTTTTTTATATTTCTATGAAAAAAAATAATAATTTACCAAAACATTTTATCGATTTATCTGATATTAATCACTTGGATTTGAAAAATATAATTAAATACGCCAAAAAATTAAAGAAAAATTCAAAATTATTTTCACATTCTAAAAAACTTGATCAAGCAAATTTAATGATGATCTTTGAAAAAACTTCAACCAGAACCCGCGTTTCTTTTGAGGTCGCCATCAATCAACTCGGCGGAAATGCTATTGTTATGAATAAAAATGATATGCAACTTGGAAAGGGTGAAACCGTAGCCGATACCGCAAAAGTTTTGTCAAGATTCGTTGATTTTATTATGATTCGCTCTAATTCGCATAGCACTATTACTGAATTTGCTAAAAACTCTTCGGTTCCAGTAATTAACGGGTTGTCAGACTTTTCGCACCCATGTCAAATTTTAGCAAGTATTTTAACTATCGAAGAAAAAATTGGTAGTATTAAGGGGAAAAAATTAGCTTGGTGCGGAGATCAAAATAATGTATTAAATTCCTATATTGAAGCTTCTGAGGCTTTTGGTTATGAACTTTCTATTGCTAGCCCAGAAGATTATGATTTTAGCCATTCTTTAATTAATAAAATAAAAAAAAGGGGTGCAGAAATTTCTCTTCATAATAACGTCAAATCCGCTGTTAAAAATGCTGATGTAGTTATTACTGACACTTGGTTTTCAATGGGAGATGAAGCTGAAAACAACGACGCTCTTCACCAGAAAAAAATTAATTTACTCCAACCTTTTCAAGTTAATGAAGAAGTAATGAATTTAGCAAATAAAAATGCAATTTTTACCCATTGTCTCCCAGTTTATCGTGGCTTTGAAGCGACGGAAAATGTTGTTGACTCTAAAAATTCTATTATTTTTGATGAAGCAGAAAATCGTCTTCATGTTCAGAAGGCTATTCTTCTTTGGGTTGCTAACTTTTTTTAAAATATAATTACTATAAATGCAGGCTCTAGTTCTTTCAAAACCAGGGGATTTCAACAGCATAAAAGTTGAAGAAGTTCCCGATCCAAAACCTAAAAAAGATGAAATTATTGTCAAAAATAATTTTGCTGGGATAAACTTTTTTGATTATGCCTTTGCCAAAGGAATTTATAAACTACAAAAACTACCAGCAATATTGGGTATTGAAGGCAGTGGAATCGTTAGTGAAGTTGGATCTGATGTCAAAGATTTTAGGGTCGGTGATAGGGTAACTTATTTTAATGCTGGTACGGGATCTTTTGCACAAAAGAAAGCAGTTTTGGCGTCAACAGCAATTGCATCTCCAGATTATTTATCTGACGACGTAATTATGGCCTGCTTTGTTAAAGGTCTTATGGCTCATACCTTGTTACATAAAGTTTGCTTTGCGTCCCTAACCAAAAGAATTTTGGTTCAATCAGCAACTAGTGGTGTTGGACATATTTTATGTCAATTAGCCAAGCAATTAGGAATTGAAATTATTGGCACAGTTGGCTCGGATGAAAAAATTGAATATGCCAGATCAATTGGTTGTAGCTATGTAATAAATTACCAAACTCAAGATTTGGTTCAAGAGGTTGGAGCCATTACAGATTACATGGGGGTTGGAATTGCCTATGATTCGGTTGGAAAAGAAACTATTAAAAAATCCATTGACTGTCTATGGACAATGGGTCTTTGCGTCAGCTATGGTGAAACTTCTGGTGGCATCGAATCTTTCAATATCGATGACCTTTCTGCCAATTCTATCTACATAACTCGTCCAAAATTGAGTCAATATAAAGCACCAAGAACAGAGCTAATCGCTGGTGCCAACGAAATTTTTAGCGCCATTAAAAAGGGTGTGGTTAGGCCAAAAATTACTAGATATAAATTAAATGAAATAAAAAATGCCTTTGAAGATATTGAAAATCGAAAAACCACAGGCTCTTTAATTTTAGCCTTCTAATTTTTTGGCTTTAAACTCGCAAAATTCAATAATTTTACATTTTTCGCAATCTGGATTTCTAGCTTTACATACATATCTTCCGTGCAATATCATCCAATGATGAGCGTGAAGTAGAAAATTTGTAGGAATTTTTTTTAACAATGAAATTTCGGTTTTTTCAGGCGAATCTTCATTGACAATGCCAATGCGATTGGCTATTCGAAAAACATGGGTATCAACCCCCATCGTTAGCTGATTAAATGCACAATTTAAAACAACATTTGCGGTTTTACGCCCCACTCCAGCAAGCTTTACAAGACTCTCAAAATCATTTGGAACTTCTGAATTATGTTTTTCTATCAATTGCTTGCTTAGCAAAATTACATTTTTAGCTTTAGCATTATATAAGCCAATTGACGAAATATATTTTTTTAATTTTTTTTCTCCCAATTTTATCATTAACTGCGGTGAATAAGCAATTTTAAACAATTCTTTGGTGGCTTTATTAACATTAACGTCTGTAGTTTGAGCCGATAAAACTACAGCAACTAACAAAGTGTAATTGTTAATATAATTAAGTTCGGTTTTTGGATTTAGATTATTTTGTTGCCAAATTTCAAAAATTTTTATAATATTTTTTTTAAGCATTTTAATTTTTTATTTTACAAATAAAATTTGTTATTTAATTTAATTAAAAAAATTTACCAAAAATATTTTAAATATCAAAATTTATAATTAATGAATATTAAAGAACTTAAACAACAAAAGAAAATTCATTTTATTGGCATTGGTGGCATTGGAATGAGCGCACTGGCTTTTATCCTTCGAAAATGGAATATTGCCGTTCAGGGTTCAGATTTGCGCGAAAATTATTTAACTCCTAAACTTAAAGAAGTTGGGGTTGAATATTTTGTTGGTCACCACGAAAATAATTTAACAGACGATGTATCTTTAGTGGTTCAAACCTCAATAATCAAAACTAATAATCCAGAAATTTTAAAGGCCCAAAAACGAGGAATTTTAATTATCACTAGAGCCCAATTATTGGCCTCAATAATGCAAGAATATAAAGGCATAACTATCGCAGGAACCCACGGCAAAACCAGCACCACCGCTATGGTTAGTGTTATGCTTGAAACAAATAATTTTGACCCAACAGTTATTAATGGTGGTATAATTCATTATTTTCAAAGCAATTCTAAGATTGGTAATGGTGAATATTTAGTTGCCGAATCAGATGAGTCAGATGCTAGTTTTATAAATTTACCAACTACCATTGGTGCAGTTACCAACATAGAGCCAGAGCATCTGGAATATGTTGGATATAATGGTGATTTTAATAAACAAAAACAGTGTTTTGAAAAATATATTACCCAAATACCTGATAATGGTTTAGCGGTTTTGTGTATAGATAGCCCAGAGGTTATGAATATTTACAATAAAATAAAACCAATAAAATCAAATTTGGTCACTTATTCAATTCAGCAAAATGCTGATATTATGGCGAAAAATATTGTTGTTGACGCCAACGGCCTAAGCTTTGATATAGTTTTTAATAATGGTGAAATTATTTCTGATATTCAAATGCCAATTTATGGCGAACATAATGCCGGCAATGCTTTGGTGGCAGTTGCAATTGCCAAGTTTTTAGGATTAAATTCTCAAGAAATTAAAAAAGGATTATCTGCATATAATGGTGTAAAGCAAAGATTTACTAAGGTTGGTGAATTTAATAATGCTTCAATAATTGATGATTACGGTCATCATCCAACCGAAATCAAGGCAACCCTTAAAGGTGCGCGTAATGTAGTTAAAAATCATAAATTAATTTGTGTATTTCAGCCTCATAAATATTCAAGGGTTCGAGATTTATTTAATGAATTTGCCAACGCCTTCACTGATGCAGATTATGTGATTGTTAGCGAAATTTATTCGGCTTCACAAAATCCAATTGAGGGAATCAGTCAAGATGCGATTTGCGATGCCATAAAAAAAACTGGGCATAAAAATGTTATAAAATTAAATCACGAAAATGATTTAGCGCAAATCTTAAAGCCATTGTTAAATGTCGGTGACTTAGTATTGTGCACAGGAGCGGGAACAATAAGCTCTTGGGCTCATAAATTAGAAGAGCAATTAAAAAATTTGTAAAATGGATTTAATAATTCGTGATCTAAACACCCATCAACAGATGCTTCAAGCCTATCCCTTGATTAAACATCTTTATCCAAAAATTAGCGAAAAAGAATTTTCTAAAGAGCTAAAAAAAATGATCGATTACTCAAATTATAAAATGATTGCAGGCTATATAGATAGTGAAATGGTTGGGGTATCGGGATATTTACTTTCAAGAATGTTTTATTGCGGAAAATTTTTGCAAGCCTGTAATTTGGTGGTATTAGAGCAATATCGTAGTTTTGGAATTGGCAAAAAATTATTACAAAATCTTGAAAAAAAAGCTAAAAAATTAAATTGCGATAAATTAGTTTTAGACTCATATACTGAAAATAAAAAATCCCATTCCCTTTATTTTGGCGAAAATTTTTACATTCGTGGCTTTCATTTTATGAAAGATTTATAGTTACTTTGTCAATAAAGACGAATCGCCATAAGAATAAACGTGTCGCCAGCTTTAGCACGACTGAAAAAACTACCGCTACCGTTAGTTTTATCATTTATTAGTGGAATTGGTATAG
>Ga0169931_10014615_pt1 | contig 10601 bp, 11 predicted proteins | sample Kivu_15m_20L_FD_129675 | JGI IMG/M metagenome (GOLD analysis project Ga0169931, IMG submission 129675) | Freshwater microbial communities from Lake Kivu, Western Province, Rwanda to study Microbial Dark Matter (Phase II) - Kivu_15m_20L... | ecosystem: Environmental > Aquatic > Freshwater > Lake... | reverse complement strand
AGCACAACAGCTTGATATTGAACCTGTTTTTTGCTACCATCCTCGTTTGGTTATTGAAGGAAACTGCCGCATGTGTCTGGTCGAAATGGAAAAATCTCCTAAACCGATTGCCAGTTGTACCATGCCTGTGTATCCGAAGGCATGATTATCCATACCCATTCCCCCACCGTTCACGAACATATAACCTTCCAGAAATGGGGCAAATTTTTCAAGCTTAAATCATAACATGTCCGCCGTTGAGGCTGAGGGTAGATCCGGTAATAAAACCTGCGTCATCTGATGCCAGGAAAGTAACGCCCCGCGCAATTTCATGGGTTTCTCCCAAGCGACCTACCGGAATTTGTTGAATAATTTTGTTGAGGATATCTGGCGAGATGGATTGAACCATCTCAGTATTAATATAGCCGGGACAGATCGCATTCACAGTAATTCCTTTACGCCCACACTCAAGTGCTAACGCTTTTGTAAAGCCGAGGATACCCGCTTTGGCTGCACAATAATTTGTTTGGCCTGCTTGCCCCCTTTGCGCATTGATTGAGGAAATATTAATAATACGGCCAAAGTTTCTCTCGCGCATCCCTTCAATAACCAGGCGAGACATATTAAAACAGGATATAAGGTTTGTATGGATAACTGCTCTCCAATCTTCAGGAGTAGCTTTATGAAGCATGACATCTTTGGTAATCCCGGCATTATTAACCAGAATATCAATCTCGCCCAAACGTTCTCGTACTCGTTGTATTCCCTGTTGACAGGCTTCGTAATCTCCCACATCCCACCTGAAAACTTCAAGTCCATGAGTACGCTTGAATTGTTCCGCGTTTTCCTCGTTTCCGTGATAAGTTGTACCTACACTATATCCGGCTTTTTTCAATTCAATGGCAATACTCGCGCCGATACCGCGTGTTCCTCCCGTAATCAGGGCGATACGACCTCTCATAAATTCCTCCCGTTTTATTTTCAATTTTTCTTTTTGCATCTAAACATAAAATTTGGAAATGGAAAAGTTCAGAATAGGTAAGTGCATCTCGACATCGCACTGTTGGAATTATGTTTAGCTTATAAAAAATGGGTGAGAAATTACAAAATAAATTTCCTATATGACTCACCAATGAAAAAGAGTAGAAACTTGAGATATTTAATTAATTACTATTCATTCCACATAAACAACCGATTATGTATAAAATAAAATATTTATATATAAATTAACTATTTAAATATATTATTAACTTATATATAATGATATCAGGAATTATATTATGAGATTGTTTAATTTAATTATTTTATTGGGCGCTCTTCAAATAAATACTCCTCACGCATTGAAAGCAAGTAATGGGAATCTTCCAGATAACATGCCTGCGAACGAAGTCATGTTTGTAGGGGCTCATAACGCCGCGATGTCGTCTACTGAAGGATGGGTCTATGCTCAGCAGTCGCAAGATCTTGAAGGATTATGGAAAGCAGGAGTAAGATCCGCCAAAATTCCTCTTCATTGGTATCAGCCAGAAGATCCTGTACATCCTGTAGGTTTAGCAAAAAAAGGACTAAGTATACTAAAAGGGATAGTAAAAGGAAAAATTGAACCTGCGAAACCTTATCTGGCGCTCTGTCATGAATTTCCTGCTAACAACAACTGCAGATTGACGGTGCTTCAAAGAGCTGGGAAACCTCCTCAGGATTCCTTGCAGTTTTTTACACGTCTTGCTAAACTCATGAGTGAAAATCCTAAGGAAGTATTTATACTTATTTTGGAGAGTTATACAAATCAACGATCTAAAACCAATGGAGCAGCTCAATATTCAGATGCAGATGCTCGTCAAGTTTTACAAGCTGATCTGGAAAAAAGTGGACTGGCACGTTTTGCATATAAACTTACGGCGAGTCAGAGTACACAAAACGCTTCTTGGCCAACTTTAGGGGATTTGCGAAAACAACAAAAAAGAGTTATTATCTTTACGACAAACATGCAAGATGTGGAAGGTTCATCTTACCTTAATCCCCTGCATTCATTTTTTCGATCAACACATTGGGAAACTGCCAAAATAGAAAATTGTGGAATGGCTGATGACCATACACCTGCAGGTCTTTTCCATATGGGAGTAGGCCCAGAAGCTTCTATCCCTCATGATAGTATCTTGGGTAAAGGGCTTAAGATGATAAATAAAATAAAAAACACCGGCATTGTTCAGCAGTCTGATTATGCGAAAGTCAATAGCAAAGAAGAAATACTGAAACGCATTGAGAAATGCCATGCCGTGCAGCCAGACGCCAAACATCCTAATATCATTTCAGGGGATTATGTTGAAAAAGGTGATATGAAAAACGTCATTAATGACCTTAACGCTAAACATGCCGAAAAATATACAAACAAAAAATAAAAGGTAATTTTACAGAAAAATTCTTGAATTTAATGACTCTGTAATCCTCATAAAATCCTTCCCCGATAAGTGGACTGTTGAAAGTATGTTTGTCTTATAAAAAGATGCGTAAGAATTACAAACTAAATTTGAAGAAACCTTCCTATACATAAAATTTTCTTCCACTCTCACTGAGCTGATCTGAAGCAAGCTGCACAAAGAGATCTGTAATTTCAGAGGGGGTAGGAAGCGTTAAGGGATCCACACCAGGCATAGCTTGCGCGTGCATGTCTGTTCTGGCTTCACCCGGGTCAATCAGGTTGATTTTAATGGAAGAGCTGGTATTTTCAGCAACGTGGAGCAAAATCATTTCTTCAAGAGCTTTTTTTGATAGGCTGTAAGCAGACCAGAAAGGATGAACCCCTTTTGTAACACTTGTCGTTACGAAAACTCCTCGTCCCGCTTCAGAACGCTGTAAAAGAGGTTCAAAAGCCTTTAAAAGATACCAATTTGCAAAAAGGTTTACTTCCCAAACTTCATGCCATGTATCGGCAGAAAGTTGTACGATAGGTGTTAAAAGACCTAAAATAGCGGCATTTCCAACTAAAACATCCAGTTTTCCAAAACGGTTGAGAATTTTATGTGCCATCTCATCAATGCCTGCAAATTGACGCAGGTCAAGAGGAGCCAGAGTAACAGAAACATTATAGGTAGCCAGTCGATCGTCCATCTTTTCCAGATCTTCATAAGATCGCCCAACCAGAATAAGATCTGCACCTTCCTGTGCATAGCGTTCTGCAACGGCTGCACCTATACCGCGCGTTGCTCCTGTAATTAAAGCCAATTTTCCTGAAAGTTTTTTCATATTTTATTTCTCGTTAAAAAATAAATCTTCAAAAGGGGCATTCATCTGATAAATTAAAGAATAAGGAATTCTAAAAATGAGAGTAATTCTATGTTCTCTCTATATAAAAATCAAAATAAAATAATACTGTTAACTAAAATGATACGAACTTTCACTCGATGGCGCTATCAAAAAAATACCTTTAATAAATTTCTTTATTTTATGGGAGGCATGGTATTTGCTCTTGGTATTGTAATTATTGCGCAATACGAAGATCCGCTGACGCGCATCATGACTCCTGGTTTTTTACTCTTTTGCCTGGGGCTTCTTGTGATGGGTTATCGGGTGTTAAATCATAATCTTTCTTCTTTTACCATTGATGATACGCAAATTCCCTATATGGTGAGTTCTCGTAAGGGTGTGCCTTTATTTGTACATGCGTCATTTTTAAAATTTTTTCCCAAAGCAAATAATTGTTCTCTTCCTGAACTGATGAAAGATTACTTTTTAAAGGAACCCTTTTCCCTGGAAGAAGGGAGGGAAAATGAAATTCTAGATTTTGTTGTATATCATGAAAATGATCAGAAAATTCATTGTGTTTTAAGGCGTTTTTCCCTGAAAAATGGCGAAAAATGGTTGTGGCTCATAGATGAAAGCAGCACTAAATATCAGAGACTTCTTGAATCTATTTATCAGCAAAATGATTTTTTAAAACAATTCCAGATTCGTGAAATATTTGATCTTGCTCCCCCCGGCATAGTATTTCTGGATACCCAGGGATGCGTGCGTGTTTATAATTCCACTTTTCTCAAAAATTTTTTAAAGGATCAGAAACTGGAGCATGGGACACTATTCACTGACCTTATAGATCCAGATCATCGAGGATCTTTTATCCAAACTTTACAAAGTTTTTTAGCAAGTGAGAAAACTGTTCAAACCGTTGAATTTAAATTTCTTGCCACCTCTGAAACACCTGTCATTGCTTATATGGGATCACTGAATTACAAGAAGAGAGAGGGAGAAAGTCAGTCCATGCGCGGAGCTGCTCTCTATATTTTCGATAATAGCGAACAGGAACAAATACAATTACATTTAATGCAGTCGAAAAAGTTGCAGGCCATGGGACAATTAGCGGGCGGAATTGCTCATGATTTTAATAATCTTTTAACAGCCATGATTGGATTTTGCGATTTAATTTTATTGCGTCATTCGCCAGGTGACCAGTCTTTCACAGACATTATGCAGATCAAGCAAAATGCGAACCGCGCTGCAAATTTAGTGCGTCAATTATTGGCATTTTCCCGTCAGCAAACTTTACAACCAAAGGTGTTAGATATTATTGATGCCCTGGCGAACCTTACATTTCTTTTACAACGATTAGTGGGACCTTCTGTTAAGCTCAAAATGCTTTACGGTCGTGACCTGGGGTTGGTTAAGGTAGATCAGGGGCAGTTTGAGCAGGTTATTATCAATTTAGTTGTTAATGCTCGGGATGCGATGAAAGAACAGGGAGAAATCACAATAAAAACAAGTAATAAAGTTATTAAATTTCCTTATCATCTGGGGCATGAAATTATTGCGCCTGGCGCTTATGTGCTTATCGATGTTATGGATACAGGACATGGCATTTCCCAAGAATACCTTCCCAAAATTTTTGATCCTTTCTTTTCAACCAAAGAAATGGGCTCTGGCACGGGGTTGGGGTTGTCTACGGTTTATGGAATCGTCAAGCAGACAGGCGGTCATGTCATTGTCGAATCTGAACCCGAAAAAGGAAGTAAATTCAGTATTTATCTTCCGAAATATCAGGGCAAGGAATTCATTAGCGATCCTGATCGCGAGAACGTTCAAACTGAAATTCGCGATCTAACAGGACAAGGAACGATCTTGCTGGTTGAAGATGAGGATGCTGTCAGGCTTTTTTCTACGCGGGCATTGAGAGATAAGGGTTATCATGTTATTGAAACAAATTGTGGAGAAGAAGCCCTGTTGTTTATAAAGTCCCTGAAAGAACAGGGGGATGAGAAGCTTGATTTGTTGATTACAGATGTCGTTATGCCGCAAATGGATGGTCCTATGCTTGTTAAAAAGGCTCATGAAATGCTGCCTGATCTGAAAGTCATTTATATGTCAGGGTATGCTGAGGATTCTTTTCGTCGCCAATTGGATCAAGAGCAAAACATTCATTTTCTTGCAAAGCCGTTCAGTTTGAAACGACTTGCAGCAAAAGTGAAAGAAACGCTCGACCAGAGAGAAACTTTGGATCAGGAGACGGATTTAAAAATGCAGGATAAGTTTATTGCGTAAGATTGTCGCTAAAATACACACAAAGATTGACAGAAGTAACGGGAATGGTATTACTGCTTACAGCATGAGTTTTTTATTGTAGAAGGAGTCCTTCTTTATGCCTGAAGTGATTATTAATGGAGCAGAGGGTCGTATCGAGGCCCGCTATCATCATGGTTCAAACCCCTATGCGCCGACAGCTCTCATTCTTCATCCTCATCCAGAGCAGGGGGGGACGATGAATAATAAGATCACCTATGCCCTTTTCCGGACCTTTGTTAATCGGGGATTCAATACTCTGCGTTTTAACTTTCGGGGTGTAGAAAAATCTGAAGGTCGTTTCAGTCATGGAGAGGGTGAATTGAGCGATGCAGCGTCGGTTCTTGACTGGATGCAAGTCTACAATCCCAATGCGTCCCAATGTTGGGTTGCGGGTTTTTCTTTTGGGGCCTGGATCGGGATGCAGCTTCTGATGCGTCGACCTGAACTGGATGGCTTTATTTCCATTAGTCCACCCGCCAATATGTATGACTTTAGCTTTCTTGCACCGTGTCCTGTATCAGGTTTAATTGTGCAGGGGGATGCAGACCAAATCGTCACAAAACTTTCTGTGGATGAGTTGGTACAAAAATTGTCCTTACAGAAAAATATTGTTGTAGAGAAGAAAATTATTGAAGGAGCAGATCATTTTTTTACAAATAAACTTGATATCCTGGTTCGTCATGTTGATAATTATCTCGTGACAAAGGCTCAAGGTAAAAAGACCAGCCTGCGTGCCTAGCTATATGATTGATATAGTGCACACTCTTAAATTCCAGCCCTTTTCAGCTTTTCATAAAAGATAGAGATGATGCAAATAAGCAACACTCTGAGACATTTTTACAATTGTCTGGCGGGGGTACCTTGATATCTTCAGGAACATGTATGATCATGAGAGTGTCTCAAGGGGATTATTATTAATTTGCATGAGACTAGAGATATTAAGTAGTTTTGACTTAACAATTAATTTAAAAGGTTAAAAAATGAAAACATTAACACTCGCTCTTGCTGGAACAGCTCTGGTCGGTGCTTTGGCAACTTCAGCTGTTGCTGGTGATTGCAGCTTCTCTGGATTTTACCTCGGCGCTCAATTGGGTGCAGGGACAACCAATACAGAAGTTAAGGGAACAACCTTATTTGCAGCTGTTAACACTCCTGAAAAAAATAGATTTGCTGCAACCGGCGCGATTGGCGGTCTGCATGTGGGTTATGGTAAACATTTCCCCAATCGTTTTTACTTGGGCTTAGAAGCTTACGGCAATTTAAGCGGCAATAAAGAGACGAATAATTTTAGTACAGCAACTCGTAAAGCAGAGCGTAAAAACGCTTTTGGTGCTAAATTACGTCCTGGTTTTGTCTTTGGTAATGCCTTGGTTTATGGTGTCGTCGGTGTTGAATCTGCTAGCTTTAAGTACAATGTATTTAATACAGCTGCTAATACAGGTAGCAACAGCGGACGTCGTACCGGTATTCCAGTAGGTTTGGGCGCATCTTTCCATGCGACGGATCACGTGATTTTGGGTGTAGAAGCAACACATACTTTCTATAACTCTCGTAAGGTTACGCTCAGCAATAATGGTGGAAGCTTGAAGTTCCAGTCACAAGCGACCGATTTCTTCGCTCGCGCCAGCTACAAGTGGTAGTTTAAGTATAATAAACGACCTCAACTACGAAGAAAACCGCGCTTTGTGCGCGGTTTTTTTTATGATGATAAAAATCGTACTGTTATAAGTCGTATTGAATCCTAAAAATCAAGATCAGCGTAATGGGTAGAGGGCAAGATACCTGGCATTTGATCTGTCAGTAACGTTCTAAAGCTGGGGCGAGATTTTACACGCGTATACCATTGTTTCGCTTCAGGAAATTTGTCCCAAGGAACATGTCCTATAAAATCTACAGTTGAAAGATGAGCTGCGGCCGCAATATCTGCAAGTGTAAACTCATCTCCTGCTAGCCAGTTTCGGCGGTCTGCAAGCCAACAAATGTAATCGAGATGCCACTCGAGAGAAGCTTTTCCTGCTCTCAAAGCGTTGGAATCAGGACCCTCTGAAATAAAGAATCGTTTGAGCGCTTTTTCAAAAACAAGGGTTTTCGTGACTTCCAAATTGAATTTGTCATCAAACCAAGCCATAAGACGCCGTGTTTCAGCCCGGCTATAAATTTCATGTCCCAAAAGAGCGGGATCGGGATAGGCTTCATCCAGATATTCTACAATCGCATAACTATCGGAAATTATTTTTTGATTTAGATCGACAAGAACGGGGACTTTGCCTGCGGGATTAATTTCAAGAAACTCTTCACGGCGACGCCAAACCTGTTCAATTTCCAGGCGTACATCAAGTTTTTTCTCTCCCAGCACCAAACGAACTTTACGACAAAAAGCACAAAGAGGAATATAGTATAGTGTACGCATAAAAACTTTGACGACTTTCTTCGATTCATTTAATAAGGATAGAGTCAATTTAACACATGGATACAACTTTGCCACTAGTCCAAATTATAATTCTTGCCCTGATCCAGGGATTAACAGAGTTTTTGCCTGTCAGCTCTTCAGCTCATCTCATTCTGGTTCCAAAGTTTTTTCAGTGGTCTTCTCAAGGTTTAGTCATGGATGTTGCTGTGCATGTGGGAACTTTGGGAGCTATTTTTGTTTATTTTTGGCGTGATATTATGAAAATGCTTAAAAATGTTCCCCATTTTCTGCAAGGAAATTGGGAAACTTCTGGCAGTAAGGAAATTTTATTCCTGATGACAGGAACGATTCCTGCAATTATTTTTGGTTTCATTTTAAGTGAAATTGGTGTTGCAAAGCTTCATTCATTGGGGATTATAGGATTAACCAGTATTTTTTACGGGTTACTACTCTATGGGGTTGACAAGAAAATGCCGATGCAGCGTATTCTTGGCGAAATGACATGCAAAGATGCTTTTAAAATAGGCATTGCCCAAGCCCTGGCACTTATTCCTGGTACAAGTCGTTCAGGAGCGTGCATGACCATGTCTCGATATTTGGGATTTACACGTTTGGAGTCTGCCAAGTTTTCTTTTTTATTGTCTATCCCTGCTATTATCGCCGCGGCAACTTTAACCAGCTATAAGGCTATTAAGGAAAATCAAGTTGATGTTTTTGCAGATGCCGCGTTAGGCGCTGCGTTTTCACTTATCGCTGGATTAATGGCAATTCATTTCATGATGCAATGGCTGAAAAAATTTAATTTTACACCTTTTGTTCTCTATCGGGTGGGATTGGGTACATTTTTGATTATTTTGTTCATACTATCCTGAAAGATATTGCGTTTTCTTTCCCTCGCTATAAAATCAGCGTTTTCTTGAAGTAACAAACATATTCCTTTACAAGCAGGAAGCAAATTATAGGAGAGCAAGTCAAAAGGCTTTTCCCAAACGAGATGTTGTCCTTCAAGCGGTTGTGGTTGCCTTTCCCATGACGTACATATAAAAACAGGTGCCTGAAAAACGAACTCAGGGTAAGCATACTCCACATTGCCCAACAAAAGAGGATGATCGGGATTAATCTCAATCCCTAGTTCTTCATGGAGTTCTCTCAAAAGTGCCTGGCCAGGCGTTTCCTGGGGTTCTATTTTTCCTCCTGGGAATTCCCAAAAACCAGGAAATGGTTTCCCTTTGGGACGTTGAGCAATCAAAATCTCATTTACGTCATTGATAAGAACGCCTACAGCAACATGGACAGTAGATCGAGATCTTGCGACTAATTTCATAAAATTGATTTTGCTTTATATTTCATTAATTATCTATAGTTAGTTTTCTTTTTTTGTTGCTGCACGGCAAAGACGGTCATTAATGGCCACGCCTACCGCTTCGGAAGAAATAGGCATCACGGCAATACCCGAAAAAAAAGGTTGATCCAATTCACGCATCATCCTGAAAAGATTTGCTGCGGCTTCTTCTAGGTTCCCGTCCTGACTCAAATTGAGCATCTTTGCCCCACCTGAAAGAGGAGAGGGACCAAAAGCTAACAGTGCCTCACTGGATGATACGTTTGTTGCGTTCAATCTGAGAGGGATGTGGGACGCATAATGACGTTTCATTTGTCCTGGCGCTTTAAAAAGTGAATTTGGAGAAGATCGCAGAACACGACATTGCAGAATTTCTTCAATCGCTTCTGGTGTGATCAGTCCTGGTCTTAATACAGTAGGAATATTCAACGTAAGATCTAAAATTGTTGATTCAAGCCCACCTTCGCAAATTCCGCCGTCAATAATTAAAAGCGGTTTTTGGGAATCAAAACCTCTCCTGACATCTAGCGCTGAGGTAGGACTGATGGCTTCTGAAGGATTGGCACTAGGTGCCGCCAAGGGCTTGCCAATTTTTTGGATCAAGAAACGTGCAACGTTATGACGTGGAATTCTGACGCCTACAGTGTCAAGACCTGCGGTGGCAAGAAGGGAAAGGGGAGAGTCTATTTTTTTCCTTAAAATCAGGGTCAATGAACCTGGCCAAAAGGCATGTACAAGCTTTTCAGCCATATTATTCCATTCCACATGGGATTTTACAGCGCTGATTTCGGCAAAATGGATGATGAGAGGGTTGAACTGCGGACGCTTTTTCAGACTATAGATTTTGGCAACAGCTTGATCATTTGTCGCATCAGCAGCAAGTCCATAAACTGTTTCTGTGGGAATAGCTACCAATTCTCCCTTTAAAAGAAGGTGCGCGGCTCTTTCAAGCGCTTCATTGGTTGGCGAAAGAATTTCCATTAGGCAATCTGGGCTTTGTAACATGAGGTAAAACCAACCTGATTCAGACTTTTAATGTTGCTGACAGTATCAAATGGGATCATTTCTTAAAAGACATTATTTTTAATGCAAAGTGGATGAAGAAAGTAATGAAAAGCTTTGACGTATCTCTTTCCTTTAAAAACCAATAAAATAGGACATCTTTCTTGTCATATTAAATAAGTTGATATCCTAGATGTACAATTCCACTGTGTAATAGATAGGATTGATAGTCAATCGTTCTGGTTCATTTTTCCAGATTTTAATAATGTATTCGTGAGAAGTTAAACTCTTGAAAGTTTTGAGCCGCTTTGCAAAATT
>Ga0169931_10014614_pt1 | contig 10602 bp, 5 predicted proteins | sample Kivu_15m_20L_FD_129675 | JGI IMG/M metagenome (GOLD analysis project Ga0169931, IMG submission 129675) | Freshwater microbial communities from Lake Kivu, Western Province, Rwanda to study Microbial Dark Matter (Phase II) - Kivu_15m_20L... | ecosystem: Environmental > Aquatic > Freshwater > Lake ... | reverse complement strand
GCTGCGGATCGAGATCAACTGCGAAGTGTGCTGACACCCCTTCGCCTCGCCCCGGCAGTTCCACGGAATACGGAAGGCTGGATTCAGAGCGAGCGCGGTGGACAGCAGCTCGTGGGCAATCCAGTTCGTATTTCCGATGTGAGCGTGTTGCGGACGGCAACGAGTCTTTATGTCCTCGCCACGTATCTCATGAAGGTTCAACAGACCGGACTTGGTTGGTCAGAACCGATTCTGCGCGGCAAAGAGCTCATCGCGCTTGCCACTGGCCAGGACGACTCGCACCTGTATGCAGTTCCTTCGCCCGTGATTGCGCGATTTCTTGAAGCGCGAGACGTGGCATCTTCTGCGACGAAGAATTTGTCACGTTTTGGCGAGCTCGGTGTGTCAACCCGCTCGCTCGCATCACCAGAACGCCGTCGTCAACTTGGCGCCTCAGCTGTTTCCGGCGGTGTGGTCGTCACGCGGGTTGAGCAGGGAAGCAGCGCCAGCGCGCATGTTTCCCCGGATGACGTTCTCCTTGCGATCAACGGTCAGTCGATTGATGACTCGGGATTTCTCCGACATCCGACGTGGGGAAAGATCGGCTTTCCGGTACTCTTCAATTTCATGAACGGTGGCGACAAGGTTGAGCTCCGACTGCTCCGCAAAGGAGTTCCTGTCGAAGTGGCATTCGCGTTGGACACGGCTGACTCGAAGCGTTATCCGATCGTGCACGATCGCCAGTCGCCCGTGGAGCCACATCTTGTCTTCGGTGGTTTTGTCTTCATGGAACTCTCGAGATCATGTCTCCGGAAGTGGGGTCGCGACTGGCGTCAGGTGGCGCCACTCGATCTGCTTTGGCATTTTGAGTTCAACAATTTTCCTCAAGTCCCTCATCGGCGCACGATATTTCTGAATCGCGTGCTCGCTGACGCATGGAATCGCGGCTATGAGCAACTCCAGAACCTCGTGCTTGAGTCGGTGAATGGTCGTGAGATTGGTTCCCTGAGCGATCTGGCGAAGGCGTTGGCAAATGGAACCACGGTGCGCGGTGGTCGCTACGCGGTTCTGAAGTTTGCTCGGGGTGACGCTGAGGTTGTGGTGGATCTTGATGGCGTCGGTGCGGCTGAGCGACGGATCGCCAAGGCGTACGGGATCGGTGCCAGCGGCAACCTCTGGCATCGACGGCCAGACAAATAGCACCCCTGCGAGGGCGACCGGTCCAGGTCGTACCCAACAAAAAATCGACACTTCAATGAATAGATTTTCAGGCGGCGCCGTCGGTTCGTTGCGCCGAGCCGGTCTTCATTTCCTGCCAGCGACTCAACAGTGCGGTGAGCATGTTGTCCTGCTTGGTCTTCTGATCGCGCAGGGACACGAAGTAGTGCTCAAGAGTGGCACGCGTTGCATCGTCAAGTTCCAGCGGTAATTGCAACGTCTCCTGCATGAATCGCAGTGTGTCTAGATACTGACAACAGATGTCGACGGATGCGCGTCGGGTCGCAAACCAACCGGCAAAAGTTCGAACCGTTTCCTGAACCAACGGCATGTCCGCCCTGTCCATGCCACGACTGATCACGGCGAGTGCGTCGATCGCCTTGGTCTGCACGAACGGATCTTCAGAAAGTGCTCTGTTGCCTGCGGCGAAACTCAGAAACTCCAGCAAATGCTTGCGATCCTCCGGGCGCCATCGCCCTGGATCTGTCGTCGCAATGAGCAGCCATGCTTCGTGATAACGGGCGTGTCGCGACTTTGCAGCAGCTTCCGTAAGGTTCTGGACATCCCGCAAGGCGATCTTGTCGACGTGGGCATGATGCAGAATCTGGCTCGGGTAACCGATCTGCTCAACGGCTTGCAACGTGCGCTGTTGAGCGGCAATCAGCGCGGCATCGGGCTCTTCGCCCACGTTTCTGCGGCGAGCGATCTCGTCTTGCAGTCGCCGGTAAGCTTCAATGACAACCCGCAGGGCGTTGTCCTTTTCCTTGAACCCTCGCCAGGGATAGCTGGTGATCGCATTGACAACTTCGGCCATTTCCCGCGGCCGTTCGGCCTGAGCAAGTTGTACGCTGAAGAGTCCAATCAGTTTCGTGGCCTCGTGACTCGGGTCAAAGTCGAGCAGTACGCGACGGGTGCTATCGAGGTCATAGTAGCGTTGTAGACGCGGAATCAGGTGTTCGAACTTGATGATGAAGACAAGTGTCTCTGAGCTCTGGTCAGAGGCCGGGATTGGACATGCTTCAATGGTATTGGCAAGGACCGGAGCCTCCTGCAGAAGTCGATCGCGAGCGTCGCTGCCGACCCAGACAAAGCTGCCAAGACTTGATTTGCTGTGCAGGAACTCGACCATGTTCTCGCGTATCTCGCCGGCGATCGCCCCAGTCTGGACGCCGTAGCGGGTGGCCGTCGGCGTATGGACGACGTGCTGATCAACCCAGCCATAGTCGAAATGGAAGAACCACTGATTGCGACGAATGATGTGACCCAGATCTTCGAAGCGCAGCGCACGTGCAAGACCCGGGTCGATCATCGGCAGCAGTTGTGCAAGACCCTTGAGTCGACGCTCAATGAGTGGACCTGCATCGAGATAGAGGCAAGACACCATCTTCAGGATGTCGACACACGGGCGCCGAGATCCCTCAGGATCGATCGTTCCGTAGACGCGATGACCGACGACGTGATTGTGGAGGTAGCCGTTGCCCAGAAGTTCACTGATGCAGCGTTGGATTTCCTCGCTGCGGATCTGCATGAGAGTGGCTGGCATGTGATCCTGCAGGATGCCATCGGGGTCGTGGTCGACCATGAAATTGCTCGTCCGCAGTCCGACAGTCGCGGCCCATGTTGGTTTCTCGTTGATGTGGCGCTGAAGAAACTTGCGCGCCGACGGTCCGGTCATGCGGGAGGCAATGCCGGCCTGCTGGTGGCCTTTGAGACGCATCGCGATTTCCTGGACACTGGAGAAGATGATGCCGAGTGATCCAAAGTGGATCGCATAGACAAGGAGCGCAGCGCCATCTGTCGCAACTTGACGTGTCGCAAGCGTCGAAAGTATCGCTGCGATTGCGGCGCCACCCGTATACACCCAAAACATTTGAACCGGCATCCGACTGCCATTGCGTGGATTAAGTCGCAGTCGCAGCGATTGCCCGATGCTTGCCTGTTCAAGTCGAAGGGAGCGCATGAAGCCCATTGCTGCAAGTGATCCGACGGGGACTAAGACAAGCAGCAGTTCGCGCAGTGTCGCCGAGCCGGATGCAAGAGTCGGGGTCGGCACCCACGTTTGTGCGAGGAATGTGATGACGCCTCCGGTGAGCATCACTCCGGCAGCAGCGACTGCGGGGACCTGCACGATTGGTCCGTGGGCGTTCAGATGCGAGAGCGTGATGCGGGTTATGGAGTAGACGAGCAAGACCTGAGTGATGAGTAGGCTGAACAGGAGAATCGCTCGCGGCAATACCGTAGTCGTCGAAAAGATCTCGATCGCCGCCAGCAGCGTGATCGCACTGGATGCGAGGATTCTGTGATCCACGCGCCGCTGCGAAGACTCGGCGCCAAGGATGACGGCGAATGTGGACAGCACGGCGCCGGTTAGGCCAAGCGTCAGCAGGCACGCTGCGCTCAAAAGTCGGGGCCACGCCAGATCACCTGGCACAGACAACTGCCACGCCGCAGAGATGACGATTGAGTTTGAGGTCAGAAAGCTGATCGCAACCGCGACAAGAGCCAGCTGTCCTGCGCTGTTGAGGGTGAGAAGAGTCGGCAACTGCAGACCGGTGCTGCCGTCTCGTTTCACATGGTTTAGGTCAAGTCTGTTCACCCTTTACCTCGTGCGGGTTTCGCTGGTTTGCCGGAGGTTGCGAGCGCTTTCGATCTTGGTTTGCTGGCGGTGGTCAGCTCACGGTTGCACGGCAGACGAACCTGGAAGCTGGTACCGCGTCCGACTCGGCTCTCCACCGTGAGTTCTCCGGACAGGTCCTGAATGATGCCGTGGCAGATGGCCAGACCGAGACCTGTACCTTCACCCGGGTCTTTGGTGGTGAAGAACGGATCGAAGATCTTCTTGAGATTCGCCGGGGGAATTCCAACGCCCGTGTCGGAGATACGAACGTCGATCTCGCCCCCGCCGCTTCCGGCACGAACGCGTGATGCCAGCGTCAGGGTGCCGCCGTCCGGCATGGCCTGTACGGCGTTTTGGATGAGATTGAGGAACACCTGAATCAACTTGTTGTGATCACCGAGCACGGTTGCCGGCCGTGCGTCCCAGTCTTCGACGACGTCGATGGACTTGCCCTTCCAGCCGACCTTGCTGAATCTGAGAGCGGTGCGCGCGGCTTCGCGGGGATCGATCGCTTCGGTCGTCGTTTGCTTGGCCGGGCGCTGTCGAGCAAAGTCGAGAAGACTTTCGACGATGGCCTTGCAGCGCTTCGTCGCCGCTTCGATCTCGACGACGTCCTGGTAGTGCGGACTCGCCTTGTCCATCTCGCGCAGCAGCATTTGTGAAAATATGAGAATGCCTCCGAGCGGGTTGTTGATCTCGTGGGCCACGCCGCCAGCAAGGAGACCAATGGAAGCGAGCTTCTCGTTGTGTTGGAGCTGCTGCTCGAAGCGCTTTGCCGCAGTGCGGTCGCGGTAAACCTGGACGATTCCATCCATCTTTCCGCTGGCGTCGAATATCGGTTGGGATGAAACCTCGAAATGGCGATCGCCGCTGATGCCGTCGAGAGTCCATGTCTGTGGCTTGCCAGTGCGGACGGCGAGCGGCATGGTGCAGTTGCGACATGGAGACTTGCTGCCCGCGAATACTTCGTGACACTTCTTGCCAAGGATGTCCCGAACGGGACGCCCAGCGTGTTCCGCCATGGCACGATTGGCTTTTGCGATCCGGTATGACTTGTCGACGATCATCAGAGGATCGACCATTGCATCGATGGTTGCCATCCATTGTCGCTTGAGCTCCTCGACAAAAACGAGCAGCTCGTGCGGATCCCGTTCCGCTTGCTTCGGACGAGATGTCGGTGCGGGACGCTTCTTTGTGGAACCCATTCTGCCGTCCGGTCCGAAAGGATCGTGAATCAATTTAAGTTTTCACGTTGGTATCGGCAGGTTTCGGGCACAAATGAACATCGCCGCAGCGAGACTTGCTCATTGCGGCGATGGCGTCGATCACAATGCGTCCAAACTCAGCCCGGGCAGGGGCGGGGAGTGAACACGTAGCTCAGTGGGCGAGGTTTACTTCGCTGTTTTTCACCTCGGTTTCAGTGATTTTTCGCAGTTTCTCAAAGAGTTCATCCTGCTGTTCGGTTGCACCCGGCTTGGTCCAGAAGAGGGCGTGCATGAGCACGGCATCCATGTGCTCGACCGGGATGATGTTCAGGTCTTTGAGGATGTTTTTTGGCAGATCGTGGAGATCCTTCTCATTCTCCTTTGGAATGATGATCTTGGAGATTCCACCGCGGTGCGCCGCCAGCACCTTTTCCTTCAGTCCACCGATGGGCAGGGCGCGTCCGCGCAGCGTGATCTCGCCGGTCATGGCGACATCGCGGCTAACCGGGCGCCGCGTGAGGGCACTGGTGAGTGCTGTTGCCATGCACAGACCAGCGGAAGGGCCATCCTTTGGAATGGCTCCCTCTGGCACGTGAATGTGGATGTCGATCTTCTGATAGAAGTCCTCTTCGAGGCCGAGAAACGCCGCCCGTGAGCGCACGTAACTCATCGCGGCTTGCGCCGACTCCTGCATCACTTCGCCAAGCTTGCCCGTGATCGTGAGCTTGCCCTTGCCCGGCAGAACCGCGACCTCGGTGACGAGAAGATCACCGCCAACTTCGGTCCAGGCAAGTCCCGTGCACAAGCCGACTTCGTTGACTGAATTCTGGAGCCCGATGCGAAACTTCCGCGCACCAAGGTACTTCTGCACAGACTTGTCGGTAATCAGTTCCGTCACAGTCAGTGGCGGGTGAACTGATTTGGGTGCGGCTGGTTCGGACGCTGTGTCGCCCTCAGCGCTGCCCTCCAGTGCATCTTCATCATGGTAAGCATCATCTGCGTCGGCCGGTGCTTCGCTGCGTTCCGAATCTTCATCGATGTCGTCGGCAACGCTGCGCTTGCCTTTGCCCTTGCCTTTGGTGGTGCTGGCAGCCGCGGGCGTCTCGGTCAGCACCTGAGCATCTGTCGCTTCTTCACCATCGGCGGCTTCAATCGTTTGGCCATTCTTGTCGGTCTTGCCGAGGTGCTTGCGGGCAACCTTGCGGCACACGGAGCCGATTTCACGTTCGAGGCTCCGAACGCCTGCTTCACGCGTATAGTAGTTGATAATTTCCCGCAGGGCCTTGGGATGGAAGGTCACGTTGGACTGTCCGAGACCGTTCTCCTTGAGCTCCTTTGGCACGAGGTATTGTTTCGCGATCGCGAGCTTCTCTTCTTCCGTGTAGCCCGACAGCTGAATCACTTCCATGCGATCGAGCAGAGGCTTTGGAATCGTGTGCAGGGAGTTGGCTGTCGCAAGGAACAGACACTTTGAAAGATCATAGTCGAGATCGAGGTAGTGATCGCTGAACGTGTGGTTCTGTTCCGGGTCGAGTACTTCGAGCAGCGCCGATGCCGGATCACCACGAAAGTCCTGCGACAGCTTATCGACTTCATCGAGCAGGATCACGGGATTTGAGCTGCCGGACTTCTTGATCGCGAGGATGACCTTGCCGGGCATCGAACCGATGTAGGTGCGACGATGACCGCGGATCTCAGCTTCATCCCGCACACCACCGAGCGAGATGCGCACGAAATTGCGGCCCGTTGATTGGGCAACGCTGCGTGCGAGCGAGGTCTTGCCAACCCCGGGAGGTCCGACGAGACACATGATTGGACCCTTGAGGGAATCTGTCAGCAGTCGAACCGAGAGATACTCGAGGATTCTATCCTTCACCTTGACGAGACCGTAGTGGTCCTTGTCGAGAACCTTCTCGGCGTAACCGATGTCCTGCTTGTCGACCGTGAATTCATTCCAGGGAAGACTCAAGACCGTGTCGATGTAGTTGCGCACGACGGTCGCTTCGGCAGACATCGGCGACATGAGCTTGAGTTTGCGCAGTTCCTTGTTGAGTCGTTCACGAGCTTCCGCTGAGAGTTTCTTCTTCTTGACCTGGGTTTCGAGCTCCTGAAGCTCTGCGCGGCCGTCATCGCGCTCGCCGAGTTCCTTCTGAATCGCAGCCATCTGCTCATTCAGGTAGTACTCCTTCTGTGTCTTCTCCATCTGCCGCTTCACGCGCGCGCGGATTTTCTTCTCCACGCGCATGATTTCGATTTCAGAATGGATGAAGCCGTAGAGTTCCTCGAGACGGATCTTGGGGTCGGTCTGTTCGAGCAGACGTTGCTTGTCCTGCAGCTTGAGATTCGTCAGGTGTGCGACGAGGGTGTCCGCAAGTTTTGATTCGTCGTCGATCTGCGCGATCGACAACAGCATTTCCGGCGGAATGCGCTTGTTGAGACGGACGTAGTTGTCGAACGCCATCTTTACCGTGCGCACGAGTGCTTCGTTTTCGACGCCCGGAGCGCGGTGCTCTTTCAGCTCTTCCACATCGACGAGGAAAAATTCCTCGGTCTGGGCAAACTCAGTGATGCGCGCGCGACGCTGTCCTTCCACGAGGACCTTCACGGTGCCGTCTGGCAGGCGAAGCAGCTGCAGAATCACCGAGACGGTGCCAATTTTGTAGATGTCTTCCGCGGCGGGATCGTTGGTCTTGGCCTTGATCTGAGCGGCAAGGAGGATCTCCTTGTTGCCAGCCATCGCCTGTTCCAAAGCCTGGATCGACTTGTCCCGTCCGACGAATAGTGGCACGACCGTCGAAGGGAAGACCAGGATGTCGCGCAGTGGCAGTAGCGGGATGCGGCTCTTCGTGCGGGTCGCTTGCGAGTCGTCTGCCATTTTCGTGGCCCCCCCCAGCACTGACATCGGCTGCAGTTACGGAAGAAACCTCCCGTCTACGGTCCGCGTCTCGTGCATGAAATACTGATCTTTATTGATGCTATAGGGGCATCTTATCCCGAAAATTGAGTGCGGCGATAGTGTCTCTCGTCATGACGTTTCTGACGTGCCTGGAGATTCACCACGACTACTTGCGCGTATTGCGAAAAACCTTCAACGCGCTACGAGCCCAAGGGTTACGGACAAAAAAAAACACCCTGCACAGAACTTCTGCGCAGGGTGTTTTGTGGATCTTGACAATTCGACTTGCGTCAGGTGTCGATTATTTCACCGGACCGGTTCCGAAGTCGCGCTCACGCGTTTCGCCGCCGGCTGCTGCCTGCTCCTTCTCGGCCGCAGAGCGGTAGACGAGAATTGGATCGGCTTTCGTGACGATACACTCTTCGGTGATCACGACTTCCTTCAGACCTTCCTGACTTGGCATCTCGTACATGACCTCGAGCATCGATTCTTCGAGAATCGCGCGCAGGCCGCGGGCGCCGGTGCGGCGCTTGAGAGCTTCCTTCACGACTGCGCGCAGGGCGCCTTCCGTGAACTTCAGCTCGACGCCTTCGAAACCAAAGAGCTTCTTGAACTGCTTCACGATGGCGTTCTTCGGTGCCGTCAGAATGTCGATCAATGCCGCTTCGTCGAGTTCGGCGAGGGCACACACGACCGGCAAGCGGCCGATGAATTCCGGAATGAGACCAAACTTCATCAAGTCTTCCGTGCGGACCTGGCGCAGAAGCTTCGACACGTCGCGATTCCCTTTCGAGGCAATCGTCGCGCCGAAACCAAGAGAACTCACCTCAATACGTGAGGCGATGATGTCTTCGAGACCAGCAAATGCGCCACCGCAGATGAAGAGAATATTGGTTGTATCAACCTGCAGAAACTCCTGCTGCGGGTGCTTGCGACCGCCGCGCGGAGGAACGTTCGAAATGGTGCCTTCGATAATCTTGAGCAGCGCCTGTTGCACGCCTTCACCGGACACGTCGCGCGTGATCGACGGGTTTTCACCCTTGCGCGCGATCTTGTCGATTTCGTCCACGTAGGCGATGCCGCGCTGGGCCATCTCGACATCGTAGTCAGCTGATTGCAGCAGGTTGAGGATGATGTTCTCGACGTCTTCACCGACGTAGCCAGCTTCCGTGAGGTTGGTGGCGTCCGAGATGGTGAACGGAACATTGAGAATTCGAGCAAGAGTCTGTGCGAGCAGCGTCTTGCCGCTACCCGTTGGTCCAATCAGGAGAATGTTCGACTTCGACAGTTCGACTTCGTCGCCACCCGTTTTGGACTTGGAATCGATGCGCTTGTAGTGATTGTGCACGGCAACCGCGAGGGTCTTTTTCGCGATATCCTGACCGATGATGTAGTCGTCGAGGATCTTCTTGATGTCCTTCGGGTTTGGAACCTTGCCCGTCGGATTGAGCATTTCATCTTTTTCGACTTCCTCTGCGATGATGTCGTTGCAGAGTTGAATACATTCGTCACAGATGTAAACGTTCGGACCCGCGATGAGTTTCTTCACTTCGCGCTGACTCTTGCCGCAGAAGCTACAGTGCAGTCCGTTTTCCTTGCCGGCCATGAATTCATCCCCCTCGGGTTTCTACACAAGCAGAACGCTACAAATGGTGTCGTCCGGGTCGTTCTAGTCTTTCTTTGCCACTTTCGCCGTTGGACGAATCACGTCGTCGACGATGCCGTACTCTTTCGCTTCATCTGCGCCCAGGAAGTAGTCGCGATCGATATCGTCCAGAATGTCTTTCGACGAACGTCCGGTGTGATGGGACAGGATGTCTGTCATCTTCGACTTGAGCTTGATGATCTCCTGGGCCTGAATCTCGATATCCGTTGCCTGACCCGTCGCGCCGCCGAGCGGCTGATGGATCATGATGCGGGAATTCGGCAACGCCATGCGCTTGCCCTTTGTTCCAGCAGCGAGAAGCCAGGCGCCCATGGAGGCGCACTGTCCGATGCAGTAGGTACGGACGTCTGGGCGGACCATCTGCATCGTGTCATAGATGGCAAGGCCGGCCGTGACCGAGCCGCCCGGGCAGTTCAGGTAGAAGTGGATGTCCTTGTCCGGATCTGAACTCTCGAGAAAGAGGAACTGGGCGACAATCGTATTGGCGACGTCGTCGTAGATCGGGGTGCCGAGGAAGATGATCCGGTCCTTGAGGAGTCGCGAATAGATGTCGTAGGAGCGTTCGCCGCGATTGGTTTGTTCAACGACAATTGGAACCAGGGGCATAGTGATCCTCTCTCCAGTCAGCAAGGTGAAAGCCGCTACCGCGTCAGGACAGCAAACAAGAGCGCGCGTCAGAGACTTCGGTCACATCGAAATCGCAAACAAAATCTTAACCTTGAGTCCAATCAGCGCCAATACGTGATCTTGCATGGTTAAGTCATCGACCCGCAAGTGAAAACACTTTAACCCCGCCGCGTGCGCAGGTCGGTCCCACGTTCGATTCTGAAGGCGAGCATCTGCTGGAATGAGCTTGGGCGTTGCGGGTTTTGCAGAGATTTTGTGAAGTTCCCAAAATTGTCTGAACGAGCGCTGCAGGTCAGACGTCATACGTGAACGCGCCTCCAGTCAAGGGTGACTGGAGGCGCGTTCCACGAACTCAGGTCGGTGTTCACAAACGTGAGACGATTCTCATGATTGT
>Ga0169931_10014613_pt1 | contig 10602 bp, 9 predicted proteins | sample Kivu_15m_20L_FD_129675 | JGI IMG/M metagenome (GOLD analysis project Ga0169931, IMG submission 129675) | Freshwater microbial communities from Lake Kivu, Western Province, Rwanda to study Microbial Dark Matter (Phase II) - Kivu_15m_20L... | ecosystem: Environmental > Aquatic > Freshwater > Lake ... | reverse complement strand
ACCTTCCATCACTCCAAAAGAAGATCCAGGTCTCCAAGCTACGCCCATTTTAAAAAGTCCCGTACTCAAAGATACCCCTCCTGCCAGAGCTCCAAATTTAAGGTTACCCGTCAGCTATTTTTAGCCATATTTCCACGCTAGCTTCTAAACCAACAACAACTCGATGTATTTGATTGAATCCTTTCTTCTATTCCTGTTATGTTTGGGTTCATCGACTACTCTTGGGATTGAGTTTTACCTAACGGATTTGTCCGTGGATCAGTCGTTGGTGTAAATGCTCAAGTTAATACAACAAAAGCTGAGTGCGTATGAGTTAAATTTAGTGCTGCAACTTGAAGAAAAAGTAATCTTCTGCAGCATGAACGTAATATTCTACGTAATTAATTGTATGCAGTGATAATTTTTGAGTTAGAGCCTCTTCCATGAACGTGATTAACGGGGAAAGTTAGGATGTACTGCAATTCTCCGATTCAGCTCATCCTCCTCGTCACTAACAAATATTATCACGCGATCAACTTGGACCATGCGACGAAACACTAATATAGCTAACCTTCTCATTTCGTTCAAAGCTTCCTCATCATCTGAGATTTCTGATTCCCTTTGTTCCAAATACCATTCCAGGACTTCTCCCCAAGTAAGATTTAACGAATCATCCTTCCTTTCTCTCGAACATAAATATGTAGTGAATGTCTTCATCATCGCATCGTAATCTTCGTAACTGATCTTTACTTTTTTCTTCGAACGCTTAAGTCTTTTAGAGGGGGGCGGATGACCGTCATTATTTTTACTAGTACCTGTTTCGTCCTTCTCATTCAATGACGTTTCCGCGGAAACCTTTTCGACAGTTTCAGAGTCCCCATTAACCGTGTGTTCGTCAGGTTTTGGTCCGATTTCGCAATCTTCTCCCCTCTTTTCCTCCAAAATTTCATCGCTTTGTAATTCATCTTCATCCTCGAATGTGACATCGTCGGTCTCTACGTGAATGATACTTTTTTGCAAAAGGCGGTAAGCGTCGCGAACATATTGCGGTCTCACAACTTCATCACAAAATAAACGGGCCATGGCTTCTGAGAGTCGGACCAAAGACTCCAACTGCCGAACAGTTATTCGATAAGCTGTACGACCTCGTCCCATTGCATCATTTTGTCGCAGCATTCGGTAATACTGAATCAAATTTCTACGACTTTCTTCACTTAATTTTGGATTTATTGTTTTTGCGAATCTTATATATCTTTGCATTTGTTCAATGCTAAAGGGCGTCTCGATAACCTGTTCCTCACAACGATGCACATCCAGGATATGCTTAGCTACATGGTAATCCGATGTTTCATTGGTATTATCTAAGACAACGAAAAAGAGATCAAAACGGCTAAGAATCGGTGCTCCTAGAGACACGTTGGCTTTTAATGTTTTAGTACGATCATAGCGACCGTAAATCGGATTGGCTGCTGCTAGTATTGATGCTCTCGCATTTAACGTCGCTTGAATACCTGCTTTGGTAATAGATATCGTTTGCTACAGAGTGAAAATGAGATTATTCAAGGTCATATAATGGTCATTACTGTAGACCACTATGGTACTGGGCTCACCTGTTCCATCGCCTCGTGTATGGCTACTTGATCATGAGGATCCATCTTGTCGAATTCATCTATACAGCAGATACCTGAAAGAATAATAATTAAGTCCAAAACCAATAAATACTCAAAAACACATATAAGATGATAGCTATGCCCATACCGTTATCAGCAAGCATGAGTGCACCTGCCTCTATGCAGAATTCACCAGAGTCTTGATCACGTTGTACTGCAGCCGTCAAACCAGCCGCAGAAGAGGCTTTACCCGATGTGTAGACAGATCGATTGGGAAGAAATGAGTGCACAAATTTCAGGAATTGAGATTTGGCAGTGGATGGATCGCCAACAATACAAATATTTATATCACCACGAAGTTTCATCCCCTCGGAAGTTGTCTTATGAACTCCTCCAAGCAGCTGTAAGAGAATGCCCCGTTTGATGTCATCATGACCATATGTGTATGGTGCAAGTGATTGGCACATCTATTAGACATACAATCGAACTCAATCTTTAGAAATGAAAACGTAAAAATGTTTATAACAACCCAGTTACACCGATTTTTACCTTTTGAAGTAAGTTTGACGTACTTCTCATCCTCCGAACATCGTCTTGCTCTTCGTCAGTCATTTCAAGAATAACCTCCTCGGTGGTTCTATATTCGTCGTCACTTCGTCCCAGAGCCGATGAGAGTCGACCATGATCAGACCAATGTCCATGAAAGAAGCTAACAAGAGGGCAATGTCCCGTAGAGGGATTAGAATTCAATAAGGAGGAGGATCGATTAGGAAAGTGAATAGTTGTATCCAAATTTCGGTACCGCGTTAGATGCTCCAAGGGCATGACACTGGAAGAAACAAAGCATGTACGATAGGTAAGCTCTCGAACACCCAAAGATTTCAAGCGAGCTCCCCCACCTCCACCTGTTGCAGCATCATTAGCTCGAGATTCATTCCGCGTAGCTCGTGGTGCATCTCCTGCCCGAGCAAGAGCACTTGCATCAGGGATGACGACCAATGAACCAGTGAAGATAATACGATCTCCTGCCTTGGCACGTTCGACCATATCACCTCGAACAATAATATCCAAGCTACGAGGCATAGATCCAGGTGGTATCTCGTTAGAATTTTCTTGCACTCGTAGTTTCTGCCAATCGGTAAAAATACTTTTATCAAATTGTAGTTGGAAGTCAGTACGATTGTCACATCGTGGATTTCGACAAACGGTAGGTCGAGTATAGTGATATTGCTGTGGTACGGGTACTGTGTCCAACGAACATTTGGAACAGCGAAATGCACCGATAAGTAATTCAGGTCGAACATCACTACTTCTCGTGACAGTTCCACAAATAGATGTTAGACGGGCTATATTTTCAGTTCTAACGGCCCTACGAATAGGTATAAGTGCTGGCATATTAATCATGGCAATCTGTAACGAATCTGTAAATTCTCTTTCACGTGTTATATCCAAAGGTGTTACGGTTGAAGATGTAGAGTCAAAATGTTCTGACCGAAGATATGATTGTAAGGCTTGTCGTAGACTAGACTCAAAGCGAGTATAATCTGATTCAATAGCCTCGGCTAAGTCGACATCATAAGCATATACATGATGAAAGTCAACGAACAAGGTACGGGGAAACGAGGAAGAAATCTCCCCTTGCAAAAGTGATTCATTTGATTCATCTAGATTCGCATTGTCATCAATCCCAAGTAAATGTTGCATGGAACTTGCACCCTTAACGAGACAAAGTACTTGATCTTGGTAAGGGTAAGTTTGCCCTGTACTACTTGTCGCATCATCGAGTGTACTAAGTGAAGAAGATTATGAGCTCGATATGAAGATGTTGATAGTAACTCTTTTTGCGATAATCCAACTTACAATGTATGCAAGAAATCTAGAAACAATCGCGTAACCTCAGCTGCGGCTTCATCGAAAAGGCGATATTCTCCCTGTTGGATCGCTTCTTCAGCAACAACGTTGGCTCGAGACGACCCACCACGGATATTTGCTTGTCCTGTTACTGGAATTGATCGCTGAACAGGAGCCTCGGGGTTTGGAGGTAGCTCACGCGCTTGATTTGATGCTATACTCATAGCAATACTTCGTAAACTTGTGATGTTTTCACGGTCACTATCACCATCACATGCAACAACTTCGATGATGCAGAGCAGCCAACAGTTGACGAGTGCAGTGGAAAACAGTGGCCAGTGCCAGTGGCATTTTGCGGTATCGTCCTCGATCGTCGATCGTACAGTAGTACAAATAGGATATGATTTGGAACTAGTCGTGCGCCCTATAACCTCTCGCTCCGTCTCTAAGTACATTCTTTCGTTGTTACTTTTATTAAACAAAACGCTTGTCTGAATACACAGCTCTTTCGGCAATGCACTTCTTTCATAACTGATGAGGTTTTTGTATACGTGGTAAAGGGTCTGGATAAAAGTATGATTGAGGAGTGTCTGTCGGATTTACGTTTGATTCTCTAGACGAAGTTGAGTTGAGCTTAGAAAGACATGCGGTTTTGTAGTTCCCTTTTCATTAGTCAGTAAAGCATCTATGTATTGTTTTATGCAAGAGACAAGGGTATAATTCCTCGTAGCTGAATAATATATTATTGCCATTTATATTCAAGTTAAGAAGTTACGGTAAATAACGAATCCAGCATTTGAGATATTTTTAATGGTGGGTACTTCAGATATTCATCCATATTCTTTTTTGAGAATTGGACCCTTGATAAAAGCAAGTAAAGGAATAAAGGTTATTAAGAGCCTGTTATCAGAGGACGAGAAACTTGTGTAAAAGAAAACGAAAACGTACTTGGAATATGTATCAAAGAACTTCTTGTAGGAACCAAAAAACGCCTTTTTGATATCAGATAATAAAGGTTCCTTAAGACCATCCTCCACAATTAGGCCTTTATGACGGTTGTAAAGACGCTCGTATTCTTCGTTAAAGCCATTGAAACGAGATTTGAGTATACGACCAGATTCCAAGCTTAATAAACCACTTCCTCCTTGATATTCCAAAGATCGCTCATCTACAGAGGATAAATGTTTTTTTAAACTTTCCCATTGAGAAAGGTAACTTTGCAAACCAGCTGAAAAAACATTGCCAACAACCTCGGTAAACCAATCAGACTCAATCTTAAATTCATCTCCGTCAATTTCTTTATCAGCTACCAATCTTTGTAGGCGCTTCTTTTTGCCTTTACCGTCTTGTTCAGAAGATGAGGGACCAAGCTGATTCAAAAGGAAAAAAGCGTTGTTCGTTAGGTATAAATTAGCTTTTAGTTCAAGTAAAGATCGATCCGTGTTTACAGTGGCGTCGCCTTCTGCAATCTTCTTCAAATTGGAAGCATCCGTCTGCAGCGTGCCAAGAAGTTTCATAATTAAACACTTTAAGAAAGCATCCATATCCTTAGCCTCATCGTTAGTTCTTGGATCCCACGGAAAACTCCTATAGAAAACAGAAATGTGTTCGAAGGCTGAACGTAGATACAATCATAACAAAAAAAAACACACGGAAACTTACGTTCGCTTGCTGGTGCTATTATACGCACTCACATAAGGGCAAAGAATACGAATCGCCCAAACAACTTCAGAAGTTAAAGGAGCGACACTTAAGGTAATTTTAGATGGATTTATTTGAACACCTTCGGTTATGACTTTGACTATACTCTCTAGCGCTCTAGCCGCATACTTAATAGTAGCCTTATGAAGTCTCATGCATAATATGGATGCTACAGAGTTAGGTGCAAGACTATCGCTGTCGTTTGCTTCGTTCGCTTGCTGCTGTTTGTCTGAACTCACTTCGCATATTTTAGTTAGAGTTGGAACAAGGCATCGAACACCATCAAGAACGCGGAAAGTACCTGCTGAAGCAGAGGCGGCAAAGCGGACCGTTTCTAAATTTGGCGTTTGTGTGCTAAGACGAGCCTTATTCTCACAAAAGAATTCAACAATATCTACCATGCGATCAACAATAGGGGCAACCACATAGGCATACGCTTGACTACAGGCATACCTTAACTCTACAGGAGTTCGACTTTGATCATGGGTGCTGGAAGATGTCGGGGAAACGATGCAGCGGTAAACAGACTAAAAAAAATAACAGGAAACATTTCGTTGGGAAAATGCAATGACATCGTTGCATTTGGACTCCCTTACAATACATACCTTTTCTCCTGTAGCAATAACCAAGCAGTGTTCTAAGCATCGAACAACGTCACGAGCTGCTGCATCCAAGTCACCTCCAGATCCTACGAACGATGGCGGCTTTGATTGCTCCTTCTTCACTGCATTATCGAAATTTTCCATGCATTCAAGCGAAACGATTTTTCGGGTTTCAGCATAAGCATCTAGTTGTGGAAACCCAGTACGTAATGGAATCTTTTTTAAATGTAGGAAGTAAGGAAATATTGAAACTACATGATCGTTCATTGATTTATCTCATAAACAAGTCAGATGGATACATACCGAGCAAATATTACAATATCGTCCTGATCCAATAACCTCTGTGCGAGTTACTTCACTCGCGTTTAGTTTCTTCTTCATATTTGCATTGATGATGGAATTCATTTCCTCCGTAATGTTATCTCCAAGAGTACAACCCCAAAAGTTTTTCTTCTCTCCTAAGCATTCAAATATAGCTCGTAGTTCTCGCACCATCCTAGTAGTAAGGGGTAGATTTTCTTCATACTCTCCAACACTTTTCATTAAATCTCGATTCTGAACCGCATTCATGTACCTTATTCTCGCCTGAGCTGCTGATTCATAGGGAACTTGCATTATAGTATTACTTGGATTATTTGTATCTTTTACAGTCGTCACTGTTACATCTCCTCTGGCCACTAGTGCTCTCTTTACACGTATGGCTGGACCTGCCTTGAATAGATGAGCCTTGATAAGAAGACACATTCCATCGACACCACGTTGATGTGCCTGTTCAATATTCCGAAGCGTCGTACTCGTCGACTTCCATTGTCTTCGGTCTAGAGTAACATGCTGATCATCAAAAGGATCCATACTAAAAATATTTTTGTGTACATCATCTTCATGTCCTGTAAAGTATGAGAAGGTAATTTTGAGTAACTCTAAAGCATCTGCAGCTGTATATACATCTTGTTCTGTAATCTGTAAATCATCATCTACAACATCTCCGCCTCGTTGTTTATCCTGAGTACGCTGGAGTATCGTTTGATTTGTTGTAGCCACTCTATCGCCCTTTCTAGATTCCATCGCTTCCATGCTATTGTTGTTACTGTTATTGTTTTGTGTTCCCACAGCAAACATGAGCGCTCTTTGAAAATTCTTTGCAACACCTCGTGATGTAGATGCTGACTCTCCCCCACTTTCTTTATGTAAAAGAGGATTGGTTTTATTCGTCGCTGTTCCAATTAAATCGCCTTGGTTTGTTAAGGCTGTTGGGCTATTGGGATAGTTCAATTTGCAAACTAACTCATAATATTCCTTGGCTCCGACATATATTTTATCCATAATTAATTCACCCCTAGATACAGAATCAAATTTATCTCTCGCCTCCCTCATTAGAGTTAAAGTCGATGCGACATTACTTGAAGCTTGAATTAGTGCAGCGCTTGTCTCTGATGCAGGCGTGGTGAGACTAGTTAGTTGTCGAGTTCTTCGTGTCAATGCTGTACAGCATTGTGTTAAAACTTCTGTATTTTGGGAGAGACGATTGAGAGCATTGGAAAGTTCTAAAATTTCCCGTTTCGGTGTAGATAATGGACCTTTGACGGTGCTCATGTTCAATGGAATTTCTGGAAACGACCTTTTAAAGTGCTTTTGAGTTAAAGTGAGAAGAGCACAGCAACCCTGAACGATTACCCTGCTTTCATTGCAAAACTGCAGAAGACAGCCTCCTCTCATCACCGGTTATTTTACCGTTTATGTTAGCGTACTCTAGAGCACTGTAACGATCACGTAATTCCACGTAGCTGTACTAAAATTATAATCAGACAAGCTTTTTTGTTGATGTCTCTTCTGCTTGCTGCTCGTCATCGATGAGGAGATACAGAATTTCGATCTAGAAAATACCTCTACGTACCTCCTGATAAATACATATCATACCTTATAGTGAGCAAGATCTCTTCTTTGTACTCGATAGGCGTTAATCTAGCTATATTGTGTATGCCAACATTGTCACTGGATCGGGTTTCGGCTCCGCTGCCGAATGCAGCTCCTCTTCAAATGGCTCGTCCGAAATTGACAAATATCCCTGTAGTCTCTGCTTCTTCAATTAGCAACACAGGGACGGCCACTTTGAAAGGTAAAATCCCCCGTAATGGTGATACCGTAGAAAATCACTACAACATTGACAATACTAAAACTATTGCTCATGCTACGAGTCAAGAGTCAACGATGGTTTTGACCGGAGACGCTATATCATCCAAGACATTTAGGGAGAATCCACAGCAGGGGAGAAAAGATGAGGGGGGTCATCTTAATGCGGAACATTCGGACCAAGATATACAACGGCCTTGTCATGTAGAGCAGCAACGCTCACAGTATGTAAAGCACGGAACAGTAGTAGGGGGCGGAGGAGCTATGATTCATCCACCCCAACCACCCACACGTGATCGGGAAGATGCGAAACAAAAAGAAGATCAAATTAGAAAGAAAATACAACCACCTGCACCTGAGAAAACCAAACACTTAGATGAACAATGTAATTTCCCCACTGTGACTCCTTTGGTTGTAGCAAGGAATCATACTACTGTATTACCACCACCACCACAACAACAACAACAACCAGGTTACTCAAACCAGCATCAGCAACACGGGACGAGGAATAATACAGCCGCTATTATGCCCTCTGAACAACGACCAACAAATCCACAAAATGGCACTGGTTATGCAACAGTAAAAAAGCTACCACAGCAACAACAACAGCAACACCAACCGCCGCCACCACCGTCTCATAATCGTCCCCAACCCTCACACATTTACAACGGTAACAACACTCATTACACGTCGGAACAACAAGTGGCTACCGTAAATTCATCTGTTTTACCACCCTCATTGCATCATAATACACACCAACTACAATCACAGCCCACACTCTTCATTGATCGACTCGTATCTGAAGAGGTACAAGAATTTAAATCCTACGCACGGATTATTGAATCACAAAATCGTCGCTTATCTGAACTAGAAAATCTACATCAAGATCTAGAAAATCGATTGGAATCTTCAACGATTCGACGATTTGAAATGGAAGCGACATTGGAAAGACAAGAATTGGAATGGACACAGAAGTTTATTGCTTTAGAAAAAGAATGTGAGGAATGGAAAAAATTAGTTTCGACGGAAAAGATAAAAAATGAACGTTTATTAGACCTGGTATATAGAAAGGATAAAGAAATTCAACGCATGATTCAACGAAAGGTATATATATATATTTGAATCTGTTCACTTTTTATTGTTATGTTTTGTTTCTTTATGTGATTCTATCTCTCATCTTTTCGTTGTCTCTATCTTATTCTAGTACGATCCATCTCAACATGATCATTCACCACCAACAGGCCCTCCAGTCCCTTCGAACCAAAATTATCCTTCTCGGCAAGCGTCTTTGCCATCATCACAATCTGTTCCTTCGAATAGTCCTACCATGGGTCGTATTTCGTCTTCCAACGTAATGGATGTACATAAAAGCCCTCATGAAATTTTAGCCGCCAATGGTTCTCCAGAATCTGTTCGAGCTCGTAATGTGTTGAATGCTCTCAACGAGTTCTTTGGACTATGAGAACTGATGGGTCATTTCATAATTGTATATATTGTAGATAATATTTTAATGAACGTTTTATGGTTACTGCAGTGTAGTGTCATTGGCGAGTGCTTGTGGTTTGTTTTACTGTGGACCGCCCAAGTGAAAGACCAAAACGACGTGATATGGCTTGGGCCCAATCGAGTGTTTCTACATTTATGAATCCGTTGTTGATAAAGACCATGAGGGGTGGATACGACAAACGATCATCATTATGCTTTTCTCTTGAAGAAAATGAGTTTAATGCCTGTTGAGTAGCATCATTCCTAGAAACTTTACCCCTAGAAAAATCTATATCCTTGGATTGTTTATGATCATAACGACTATCTGGTTCAAGAGAAATGTTTTCTAGACATCCCCAAGCGTAATGAATATTGCTCAGTTTCTCCAAGTGTCCTTGAAATGACTTTGTCCTTATGTCTATCCAAGGTCGACTTTCAAGTATCGGAGTAGTCTCCAATAAGTGTTTGGCAGGATGAAATGACATATTTAGTTTCGAAAGATATGTAGATATATCCGATGCATCGGAATGTATAACTTGTTGAATATCCAGTAAATCCACCCAGGGAGTGGATAGGAATCTAACATCACTTTCCAATTTACGATCCAATGTGAGTTCAGTTGTAAGTCCTACATAATTACTATTGAAAATCGAGATGTGATCATTCAAAAGGCTGTCAATATGTATCCTAGCTGCAAGGAGGTTACAATGGTTGGATAAAATCCATCGCTGTTCAGAACAAGTATGATGATGATGTTGATGAAGGTGAATATCAAAGCTACCATTCACAGAACCAAGGTCTACCATGGCGATGTGTCGTCCTTGATCATCGAGGAATGGTTTTGATAATTCCTTCAAGAAAAAATCTTTAGATACTATAGAATCCTTAATTTTTATAGATACATGTCCATGAGAACTATTGATTCTTACTTTTCTTGGATTATATTGTTTGAATGGTATCATGTCATGTTGCTGTGATAGTAATGATGATGATGATGAAAATGATCCTATGGAAAGGAAAGCTCCTTGTGTAGTATAAATACTAGATATATCTATAGGGGCTAATCCATCTTCCAAGTCTAGTTTCGTCGAGTCATATACAGTATGATGACTATTTGGAATACGAATGGTAGCTTTGGATGCATGTATCAGTTTAGCACGGAATCGTCCAGTATCTGCTAGAGTCACATGTAACTCTTGTGCTTCCAAGGCTTTGGATACATGTATAGACCCAGTTGAATTTTT
>Ga0169931_10014612_pt1 | contig 10602 bp, 22 predicted proteins | sample Kivu_15m_20L_FD_129675 | JGI IMG/M metagenome (GOLD analysis project Ga0169931, IMG submission 129675) | Freshwater microbial communities from Lake Kivu, Western Province, Rwanda to study Microbial Dark Matter (Phase II) - Kivu_15m_20L... | ecosystem: Environmental > Aquatic > Freshwater > Lake... | reverse complement strand
GAGTGCCGACGGAAGATACACTGCGATGATTTCTACCGGTATAAGCAAATCTTCTATGACTGGAACTAGCTCGTGGGGCTTAACCTCTTTGATATGGATGACCTTTGATCAGTTTGCATTGAATGGGGGATACACCAAAATGAATTTTGATAAGGGGAAACTAAACAACATAAAATCATATTCAATGACCGCTGCTTATCTGCAAGGTAATTTTATGATTATGCAAGGACACACCTATATAAAACCGGATCCTAAAATAGGAACGTATGGATATAACATTGGGGTTATCAGCTTACTTATAAAGAACGGAAACAAGTATGATTATTCTCTATCCAGCTCTTTAGTTGGATTTTGGACTAAGCCATATCAAGTAAGTAAAAGACTTTCTATTTCACCCCAAGTATTCATAACATCCTCGCCAATAGCTTGGAATCCTTCCACTAATCAAACAGTAGTTAGCAGAGATTTTGGTTATATGGGGGGTGCTTCATATGATTATAAATTAACCAAAAGATTTGGAATGAATTTTAGTTACAGGTTTGCAGGATCCACAAAAGAGGGATCTGCAATACTTCATAATTTCATGATAGGATCGAGAATTTTGTTATGAGAAATAGATATATAGTAGTGAAAAAATCCTCATTCCGTGCGAAAGATCCCAAAACCCTTTCCACGTATACTTTTAATGGGAGAGTTAAACAACTCTCAAAAAAGCGAATTTAAGATTCGGATTTTTTCACATGAAAACAAAAGAAAGAACTGTATTAAATGTATATGTTTCTGACAACAAAAAAGAATATAATTTAAAATCATGGCAGAAGAAATGCAAGAAACAGAAGGAACTTGGTCAGGGCTGAAAAAAACAATTGTAGGCACACTAGCAACAGTTGTAACAGCTGGTGGAGCTTGGCTTGGAACTACTCTTTTCGGGGGAGATAGTGATAATGCTGCTCCAGCGCCTGCACAACCTAACATTATTATTAATAACACCCAGCAACAGCAGCAAGCTGCAGAACCTGGTAAAACTGTAATAATTAAGGAAAAAGCTTCCTCTGAAAAACCCACAGAAAAAAAAGAGGAAAAGAAAAAAGACGAATGGACTAAGGAAGAGCCTAAATGGTAAATTCTAATTCATTCGCAGAATATAAAAACACACGACATGAAAAAATTCTTTTCACAGCTTTTTAGCGACAGCAACAGTATCAATGAAAAATCTGTTGTGGGATTCTTAGCTTTCGTTATGATGGTTTTATTTGCCATCGCTGACATCGTAACAGGTTACTTGGGTAAGGATTTAGTAATCAACGAGTTCATCTTTAATTCGTTCCTTTGGTTGGTACTTGGATCTTTTGGAATAGGATCAGTTGATAAGTATCTTAACAAAAAGAATGGTTCTAGCGACGAAACTGTTGAGTAAGAGTCAAAAAGGGGTGTAGGTTATAGCCTACACTCTTTAAAATATTATAAAACAAAATGAAAATCTTACAACAAGTAGAAAAATTTCTATTCAACTCTTTTGCCGTATCAGCTACGGCATTTGTTGTTTGCGCTTTATGCGTACAATTAACTTTCGTTTACATGCACTTCACAAAAAGTGACGAAGAGCAATTAAAAATTTCAAATGATATAACTTGGAGAATCGATGGAGGATGGAGCGATACCCCAGGTAATATTTGGTACGAAGAAAAATAATATCATTATCCATGAAAAAGATTTTATTTACCCTAATATTAGGATTGATCTCTGCTGCATCTTATGCTCAAGTAGTAGGGCAGACAAAGACTGAAGATTATAAAGCTTCGTTTGAAAAGAAGATTAACATAGACTCATTAATGGATTATGACGGTCCAACAATACCGATTCAATTATTAAATCTTGGTATTAACGAAGAGGTTTATGCAATGTATCCAGAACTTAAAGATAAAAGAGTAGGTCTGGGTGTAACTAATATCGTAATTGAATTCTTTGAAGAAATGGGAAGATTCACTTTCACCGAAGATAAAACAGAAATTAAAAACAGAATGGTAAAGCAATTCCAAGCAAGCCAATCTGGATTTACTGAAAATAAATTAGATGGGAGAGGAAAAATAAAACTTGCCAGATACTTTGTTTATATTGAAGTTTATGATTTTTCTGTTTCAGAAGATGAAACGGTCAATCTTAAAAATGGTGTTAAAAACACAGTGGTTACTAGACTTGGTATGCAAGTTAAATTTGTTGATGCAGAAACTGGAGAATTTTTCACAGGATCTGGATTGGGTGAAGCTAAAACCGTAAGGGAATTAACATTGATGAATGACGAAAATTTCTCGGAGGTTAAGTTTAACCAATCAACTATAGGAACTTCTACAAAGAAAGCTTTGGAAATTGCTTCTAGTAGAATTTTAGTAAGAATGATAAAGAAGGGAATTTTCCAAAAATAATCCTAAATTATTTTTCTTAAGGCTATTCTTTAGTCACGACCTAAAGTAAAAGTATTAAGATGAAAAATAAAATCTACGAGGGAATAATATTTACCCTCATATTACTAATCACTATATCCGGAATTTCCGGATGTAAAAATTCTAAAAAACAAAAGATGCCTACGGTCGAGGCATCAATCCCCGCTAAGGATACCATTCCCGTGCACGATACTGTGTATGTTGAAACAGAGGTTGAAGTACAAGTTCCAGTAGAGATAATTAAAGAGAAAATAGAATATAGGGAGATAGAAGCAAAGGTTGACACTGCTGCCATACTCTCCATCTTCCTCCAGAAAAAAAGCTTTATTGATACACTCAAGCTAGAATATGGATACATTTATTTAACAGATACCCTGTCAGGAAATTCTATTGTTTCTAGAAAATTCGTTCCTAAGATTAAGGTTCCTTCAAAAGAAAAAATAGTTTACGAAGAGAAAGAACCCGAACCTTCCTTTTATGTTGGTATTAATGCTGGACTTGATAATCCAAATTATGTTTACAATTTGGGAACATCTTTGTTTTATCAGACTCCAAGATCTGGAATGTATCAGATAGGAATTGGGGTATGGAATCAAACCTCTGATGGGATTAACGGAAAATTCGTTCCATATATTACTGGGGGTTATTACTGGAGGATAAAGCTGAAAGGAAAAGGAGAAAAATAGCCCATATTTTTTGAATCATTTTTCGTCCGGATGGATATAATCTAGTAATGAAGATTATTGCAAATCCAAGACTTTGTCTCCTTTATTTTGATTTTATCATCGGGGATTCCCTATTTGATGTTGAGGTAAGACAGTACTTGGATTCATCCAAAGAGGTTAAAATTCAAGTTAAAAATCATTTGGGTGATATTGTGGAAGATCCAAATTTAATAGGGATCATTAAGGATTATTCAATACAAAAATATTCTATTGGATATGAAGATCCTAGTGTTAATTTTGGAAATCCTCCAAATCCTGATATTAGATTAGATCCCCCAATATAATATTTAAAAAATGGTCATCGAGAAGGAAAATTTTCTAACTATAGAAGAATGTGACGAGCTCATTAAGGAATCAAGTTCACATTTTTTTAGAACCACTACCCTGGGAAAAGAGATAGACGGATACAGAGTTGCTGAAGGAGCTTGGCTTTCTAATAATCTTGATATAGTCAAAAAATTAAAAGAAAAGGTAAACGAGGAGTCTGGTATTCCTATGCCAAATATGGAAGGAACACATATAGTAAAATATGAAATAGGGGGAGAGTATAAGGTTCATCACGATTTTTTCCATCCAAACGAATCATATTTTCCAAACGAGATGAAAAGAGGAGGACAGAGACTTAAAACAGCACTCGTATATTTAAATGAGGAATTTACTGGAGGGGAAACTGAATTTCCAAAGATGTCAATAAAAGTTAAACCAAAAAAGGGAAAGCTTGTTTTATGGGATAACACCAATCCTGATGGTTCCCCAGACTATGAAAGTTTGCATGCAGGACTTCCCGTAGAAACCGGAACCAAATACATAGCAGTTGTTTGGATTAGGGAATCAACATTTTTTTAAGATAACATTTTTATTTTCAGAATTCTATAATTATTTTTGACAAAAAACAAAAGTGTCACACGATATCACTGCTTTTTCTAAGAATTCGGGAGAAAAGCTCTCCTCACTTTCGATTGGAGCATTTAATCAAGGTAAATCCTGGATTCTTTACGAGTCATTAGATTGTAAAGAATGCAATTCTGGGGTTTCTGGATCTGGAACGTCCAAAACATTTACGGAGGATAAAATAAGGATCTCCATTTCAAAATTTAGATATCTTCTAGGAGAGCCCGAAAACGAGCTATATCATATAGTAAAAGATTCAAAGCCGTGCAGATCAGCAACTGGTTTGCTACACAGGGTTTTAAGATCTATTGGTGCTAGGCCTTCTGCGGCAGATGTAAAAATTTCCCTAGATCGGGATTCTGCGGAGGATGTTGAAAGATTCCTCGAGGAGATTCAAAACTCCGGGGACATCATTGTTGAATTTTATTAATTTTTACAAATCCTTAATTTTTTGGAACTTTTTGAGAGGTTTAGAGTATAAACTATGTATTTAATTAATGTTTAACTTTAAATTCTTAAAAAAGATGGCAAACAAAACAAGCCGCACAACTGGAAGCAGAAAGCCTGCTAATCCGACTGCAAAATCTGTTTATCAGATGACAATGGGTGGAAGAAAACTTAAAAAGTATGCTTCCATTCGCCAAGCTGGTGTATCAACTAACGTTGATCCAAGTAGCATCTCTAAAGCAACTAGAGGAGTACTTAACACCGCTGGTGGATTCCGCTGGCAGACTGTTTAATCGGATTATCGATTGATTTTGGACTCCTCTTAACTGGGGAGTCCATTTTTTTATCCCATTTTATGGTTTACGATTTCTATGGAAAATTCTCTGAAATCTATCCAATAGATTTGGAAGATTTGAAGTCCCCCGCAAGGGATAAATGGGGATATTTTTGGGACATGGAGGATTATATGTTTAAAGATAAGAATGGTAGAGGATTAGTATTGCAGGGTATACTTCTAATCGCCCCAGACGATTTTGATGCCTTTACTAGAATTTTTGATCATAATTTAAGAAAGACAACTTTTAATTCTTTATTAAAGCTCACAGAATCTTTAATTGAGAACATATATGAGATGGGCCCTCAAGATACAGATTTCATAGAATCTGCAGAGTATGGGGCATTTAAATATTTTTGTGACGAATTCTATAAAGTAACTGATCAGAAAAAGCTATATTTTGAAGATCTTAAACTTTCCATCAGGAGAGGTAAAATCTGGATATCTCTTAGCCATTACTGGACGGATATTATTAAAAAAGAAACAGAGGATTTTTGGGGACCAGAGATAAGAGTTCTTAGGCTTCCTGATATGTATTCCGTTATGAACAGAAAGGATTTATGGGAAGAGACAATCATTGAAGGAATTGAGAAATTGGATGAGAATAAAGCTTGGGAAGATTTTTCATATAAATTTCCCACTCTTGTTAAGCACATAGACCCGGAAATTCGCCAGAAAATTGGGGTAAATTTTTTAACTACCGCGACAGATTGGGGATTGTTCTAAAATCTTTCAAGATTTATTAAAATATCCACGGGGTATTAATTACTTCCCATTCCTTTCGTGTCTATAATTAAAAAAGTGTGATATCACACCACTTAAAAAAGGATCTCTTAGAAAATTAAATAGATAGGGATAGCACGATAACTAAATTTTATAAAAATGTAAATGGAATCGGAAAAAAAAGAAAAAGAAATCAACAAGGAAGAAGCGATCACAGAAACGACAAAGGGACAATTAACTGACCTAGAAGTAGCTAAAAAAATGCTTAATTTGAAACAGAGTGCTGACTCCCGGAATATAAAGTTTGATCTTTCTTTTGCCACATTAAAAGAATTGATGGAGCAAAAAAAGTGTTTTTATACTGGCAGAGTTCTTGAATCAAAGGGGGATTTCGCCTTAAGTATTGATAGAATAGACAACAAGCTGGGATACATTGAGGGCAACGTGGTTGCATGTACTGTTGATATAAATCGTAAGAAAACTGATATAACCATAGATGAGATTGAATTAATCTATAAGGCTATTCAAAAAGCCAAAAAAGGATCTTCAATCCCCAAGGAAGAAAAAACTGATTAAATCTAGGATTTTTTGATGAATACCTCGGATATAAATCTTAAAAATGCTAAGCTTATATTGGAGTGGTGTTACGATAATCTGGGGAAATCTAAATATAGAAGTTTTTCTAAATTGAAGATCTCTATCTCCAGAAATATTAAAACCCCCGGCCTTTATGAGGAGGATGGTGAGTGCAGCGTGATTTATGTCAATCCAGACAAGCACAGGAGCTTTAATGAATTTATTGATACTATAATACACGAATACACGCACTTTCTCCAGGGACTAAGGTACTACGATCAAATCATGGAGATAACTGGCTATGATAAGCATCCGATGGAACATTCTTCAAACCTTCTAGCCATAATTCTTAAGAAAAAGTGCAGAAGGGAGGTTTTTTCTAATTAATTTGGTTTCCTTACATTTACTTATTAAACCAACACTATGGATGGTAAGCAATGGAAAAAAGAGGAACTAGATTTTCTACTTTCCAATTATGAAAAAATGAGTTTTAAAGAGCTTTCAGGGTCTCTGGGCAGGGGTATAGAGGGTATAAGGTCTAAGCTACATCGGATGGGTATCCGTAAGGGCAAAAAACCAGATCCAAACAATAAAAATCATTTGATCAACAAGTCTCCAATCGGTAAGGCTAATCAAAAAACAGATCCCAGGATGAAGGAAAAAACAAGATTAAAAAGAAGTTACCCCAACATAGAAAGAGATTTCAATAAGATGATTCCTGTAATAATAGACAGCAGGACCAGGATCTATATAAAAAGCGAGGAAGATCCCGAAAAAGCCCGTGAAAAGTATTTAGAAAGAATGCTACAGAATCCACGTTACTAGTGCATTTTTAATATTTGCATCTATTTGTTAAATTTGGGAATAATATGAAAGCATTCCATATTTCGCCTAAGAAGAACCGTAAGAAAATCATGAACGAGGGATTGAAGCCCACACTGGGGCCAAGATCCCGAAGATTTGGAGAAAAAGAGCCCAAGCTTTTTTTAACTCTTAATATAAAAGATTCGATCGATTTGATAAATGTGAGGTTTTTTAATTCCCATCCAGATTTTATAGAAGGCATTGATGTTTGGGAAGTTGATATAATTGAGCCTTTTGATATTAATAAGGACGAAAGATTTCCAAAAGGTTTTTATATACAAGAAGGAACCAAACTCGGAAGCATAAAGCTAAAAAAATCATTTAAATGGGTAGAGTAAATAAAACAAATTTAATTATGAAGTGGTTAAAGCATGAAAACAAAAGAGTAAATCTAGATAATGTGGTTTACTTTGAATCTGTAGATTTCAAAAGGAGAGAAGAGAGTGGGGAAGTCAAGCTTATTTTTTCAATAAGATTCGTTTATTCAACACCCAGAGACGAGGTGAATTTCGAATTTCTTAAATTTGAAGACAGGGAAAACTTTTTAAAATTGATTGACGACAGCTTATTGATCCAAATGGTATAGTAAGAGAGAAACTCCAGGTAACACTTTTGATATAAATAGAAATAACGTGTTACCTTGGAAAAATCTGTGCATTATGACGTATATCCCAATTCAGTTTCGGAGCTTACTGAGAAGCTACTTGAAGGCCTAGAAGAAGAGGGATTTTTTGAAAAAGAGGGTGCTGATTATAATATCACGTTCAAAAGATTTGCAGATTCGGTTTTTAAAAATTGGCTTTCTGGCGAAGATCTAGAAAATATTTCAGAAGAGGAATTCTCCCAGATTTTAAACCTTTCCATAATTCAATCTGATTTAGAAAGTCTCAGAGATCGAGGGGTTTTAGAGACCATAGAAAATGATGAGGGAGAACCTATGTATTTTCTAACCGATAAAGGGAAGGGTGAAATGGAAAAATTTATAGGAAAAAATAAATCAGTTCTATGAACAATCTTACATGGTCTAATGAATCAACCACTAAGAAGATAGTAAACAAAGAAGAACCTATTAAAACAAAAAAGAAAATCTCATATAAAAAAGATATCGAGGATTTAGAAAAAGTAAAATCCAGGTTAAAAGAAAAGTACGAATCTTTTGCAATTAATAGAGTTTCAAATTCTATATTAGAGATAGAAACTGCAATTCAAAACCTCAAAAAGATAGAATATTATGATGTTTAATGCTGAAAGAAATAAAAGAGAGTGAAATAAAAGCAGCATCATTAAAGTTTGTAAAGGAGAGATTCGGATTTTCTAATTTAAAGTCAGGGGAAGGATCTGACATAGATTTAAGGTCCCATAGAATATCATTCGAGGCTGGAATGATAACTCTATTAAAAAATTCTGGGTTTGTTAAAGATGGGAAAAAATACATTTTAAAAAAATCCAATATTGTTTAAAAGATCAGTAAATATTATAATTCCTTCCAGAATGTCTAGTAGCAGACTTCCAGGAAAACCCTTGGAAATGATAGGAGACAAAACTATGATTCAAAGGGTTTATGAGAATTGTAGATCCAGCGAAGCTTCTGATGTTTATGTTGCAACAGATTCACAAGAAATATACGATCATGTTTCCAAATTTGGTAAATGCATTCTAACCCCAGAATTTGATAATGGAACACTCAGGGTTTGTTATGCATCCAGACATTTGAAATCACCATCGGATTTTATAATAAACGTTCAGGGTGATGAACCATTCATAAGTAGACATTTTCTTAATTCTTTTATTAGAGAAATAATGTCACTGAAAAGTAAATGTGTTTTAACCGGGGCTTCTAAATTACAAGATAATCATTTAAGAAACAGAAATTCCGTAAAACTGATACACAACAGTAGTGATGAAATAATTTCATTCACAAGAAGTCCATTTTTTGGGAATTCCCATAATTGCTTGAAACATGTTGGAATTTATGGATTCAGATTTGAAGATTTGTCACACATTGAAAAAATAAAGCCAACTGAAGAATCCACCAATTCGTCACTAGAGCAAATTGCTTGGATGGAAAACGGATTTTCCCTGAAATATGTTATGTGCTATCAGGAGTCAGTTTGTATAGACACACAGGGTGATTTAGATTTTGCTAGGGAGATGGTTTTATTTGACAAAATCCCTTAATTTTAAGATAAATATAGCCGTGAGAATTTATGTAGATCTTGACGGGACTGTTTGTGATTTAAAAAAGGCTGTTGAAGAGTTTAGATCCGGCAACAAGGATAAAGAAGGGAGTCTAATTTACAAATATCCCTGGTCCTCTCCTGGATTTTTTTCTAATCTAGATCCGATAGAAAAATCAATAGAATCAGTTGTCTATTTGTCTAGTAAATTTGACGTTTGGTTTCTTAGCCGTCCTTCCTTCAGAAATGTTGAATCATACACAGATAAAGCATTGTGGGTGAGAAAAAATTTTGGTTATGATTTTCAGAAAAAATTAATTCTTTGTCCAGATAAAAGTTTGGTAAAAGGTAAAGTTCTGATCGATGATGAGGAAAATGCAAACCAAAGTTTTTTTTCAGGAGTTTGGATTAGAATTTTCTCTGAAAATTATCCGGATTGGGACTCTGTTATAAAAAGAGTAGATGGAATAGGAGAAATTCCGATAAATAGTCTATGACGTTTTCGTATGGCTAGAATGATCAGAAGATTTAAGATTGAAAGAACCGATTTGGGCGGGGATGCAATATTAACCACTCAAGATCCCGAAATAATCTATGAAATTATCCGCGGTATTTTATATGGAATAGAAAGGAACAAGAAAAGCGTGGATTTATTTGAAGTACAGTCCGGTGATGATGCCCAAATTTTTTCAATTCCGAGGAGCAAATGGAGAAAGGCTTTAGAAAAGTCCATTTCTAAAATGATAGAGATTGAGGATTATGAAACTTGTTCAGATATAAAAAAAGCTTTTGAAAGCTTGCCTTGATGGAATATATAAGATATGAGACATCTAAAGATATACGAAAGCTTCGAACCAACATATGATACAAACTATAATCCTAAAGATTATAAAATTTTAAACCCTGGTCAAATTGCTCATTATCGTCAGGTTTTTAGATTAAGACCTGCCAGAGAGGTTGAATATGCGGGGAAAGTTCTTGACACAATAGAAAAGAATAATGGTAGGGCTTCTCTTAAACAATGGAACGTTATACAAAGAACCTATCGTGGAGGAAATTATCCAGTTAATTACTAATGAGGCATCTTTTTGAATATGTAGAATTTGAGGATCTAAGCCCAGACTCCAAAAAGGTAGCTTTGAATAATGTAAGAGATAAAAAGTATTCTGGAAAATATGGAGGGGATGATGTTGCTCTTTGGGTAATTGATGATGATTCTCTTTTTGAACCCCCACACGAAGAAATGGAAAAACTTTTCGGTGATGATTACTATGAAGCTAATGGAAATAGGTTCATGATCCAAAATCTAAGAAAGGAGATTTATTTTATAGGAAAACAAGATCCTAATTATTATTTACACTGTGAAAGTGCAATTGACGTTACTAACAATAATCTTTTTCTTAGATGGTTAGGAATCCCTGCTG
>Ga0169931_10014611_pt1 | contig 10602 bp, 6 predicted proteins | sample Kivu_15m_20L_FD_129675 | JGI IMG/M metagenome (GOLD analysis project Ga0169931, IMG submission 129675) | Freshwater microbial communities from Lake Kivu, Western Province, Rwanda to study Microbial Dark Matter (Phase II) - Kivu_15m_20L... | ecosystem: Environmental > Aquatic > Freshwater > Lake ... | reverse complement strand
GATGCCCGAGATCCTGGGCTACCGCATCGAGCGTCGCCTGGCCGACGGCGGCTCGAGCCGCGTGTTCGAGGCGACGAGCGTCGAGAACGGCATGACCGTGGCCCTGAAGGTCATCAACTCGGGCGCCGGCGGCTCCGCGCTCCAGCGATTCCGCCAGGAGTGCCGGGTGATGGCCCGCCTCGACCACCCCGGCATCGTCCGTCTCTACGAGACCGGCCACACCCAGGACGGTCACGTCTACCTGACCATGGAGTTCGTGCGCGGCCAGTGCATCGACAAGTGGGCCGACGCCCACGGATGCAACGTCGCCGAGCGCGTCCGCCTGGTGCTCCAGGTGCTCGAGGCCCTGTCGCACGCGCACGGCGCGGGCGTCATCCACCGCGACCTGAAGCCTCACAACATCCTGGTCGACGAGGACGGCAACGCCCGCCTGGTGGACTTCGGCGTGGCACGGCTGACCCGCGAGGACGGCCACCGCACCGGCTTCCACACCGAGACCGGAAACCTGGTCGGCACCTTCTCCTACATGAGCCCCGAGCAGGCCGACGGCAAGTCGGGCCGCGTGGGACCGCCGACCGACGTCTACCAGACGGCCGTGGTGCTCTACGAGCTCCTCACGGGCCGGCTGCCCTACGACCTCGAGAACCGCAACGCCATGGCGGTGCTGAAGGCCGTCCTCTTCGACCGGCGCGTGCCGATCTCGGAAGTCCGCCCGGAGCTGGCAGGCAGCCTGGAGGAGTGCATCATGCGCGCCCTCTCGATCGATCCCGCCGACCGGCCGCAGACCGTCGCGCAGTTCGCCAAGGACCTGCGCAAGGCCATGCTGCTCGACGACTGAACCCCTGGAACTGCCGCAAGACCCCACGAACGAACCTCCCCAACGAACAACTCCGCTGCTTGACGGGAACACGGCCGAAAGGCCGGTCGGGCAGCAGACGCGCGACGGGAACACGGCCGAAAGGCCGGTCGCGCCAACGGGACCCCGGCGCAAGCCGGGGAGTTCGTTTTTGGGGTCAGCCCGCGGCGGCGCGCGGCACGACGTTCGCGATCGAGCTTCCGAGCCGAAGCGTGAGCGGCCCCTCGCGGGTCGCGGCACGAAGCAGGAAGCGACCGGGCGAGAAGATCATCGGCGCCATCGAGGGATCGCGCGCCGTCAGGTCGGGGACCAGTGCCCGCCCGAAGGCATCCAGGATCTCGGCCTCGGAGCGGTTGCGCGCGCACATGGCCCAGGCATCGAACGCCGCCGCGCGCGGACCCGGCACCATGAAGTCGATCTCCAGCGTGGTCCGGTCACCGCCGATCAGCGTGGCATGCACGAGGTCGATTGAGAGATCCACCGTCACCGCGCCGCGCACGCCGGGGGCGCGCACCTCCAGACGCTGCATGGAAGGCTCGATGCGCAGCAGTTCGCGACGGACAAGTACCCGGTCGTCGACGACCAAGGACGCCTCCGCGGCCATGAACAGCACACGGCTGCCGGCCAGAGGCTCGGGCACCTGACGCGCAAATGCGCTCATGACCTTGTAAACGCGATCTGGGGCCCCCAACCATCATGCAGATACCGGATTTGGCAGCAATTAGAGGTGTCCATAACCTTTCCCTGCGAAACGAGGCCCATTTTCGCCACTTTTTCGGATTCGCTGATGGGTTGCTGCGCCGGAATGCGTTCCTAGGTCTGAGGAAGAACTCCTCTTCGGCACTCGACAGTCCACTCCCTTCGCGCGCCTGGCAGGGCCGCGGAGAAACACATGCCCCCTGGAGAACACGCCTCCGGGGGGTGTTGTTTCGTCGATTCCACGGAACACTCCCTTGCCCCGCCTCCAGGGGATTGGATGATCCGTGCCACTCCCGCCGATGTCCCGAGGGGCCCAACGATGGGCCAGGACTTCGGCGCACCCCTTCTCCCCGATCCCCAGAGGTTCACGATCCCATGACCAGCAGCCGCAAGCTCTCCGCCAAGGACCTGTCCGCCGTCTCCGGAGGCGCCGCCAAGAAGGGCCCCACGATGGCAAGCAGCGGCCGTGCGCCGGGCTCGGCCACCGCGTCGGCCGCCAAGAAGGTCACTGCACCGACGTCTGGGGCGAAGAAGCCGAAGAAGTGACGCGGGGCGCCTCCAGGAGGGGCGGAACGCGCAGGAACGACTCCGGGTCGGCCCCCGGGTCCCCCGCCTCCGGCGCGGGGAGCGGGATGTCCGACTCGATCGAGAGGCCCGCGCGGCCGGGCAGCAGTCCGGCCGCGTCGGCCAGGTCGAGCAGCGCCAGTTGGTAGTCCACCTCGGACGCGGCCTGCGCGCGCTGCGCCTCCACCAGCTGCATCAATGACTGCGTGAGGTCGGTGATCGTCGCCGCCCGGCGCTCGTAGAGCGTCTTGACGCCGTCGTATGCACGGCCGGCCAGTTCCACCGCCTGGCGCGTGGCCACCATCGACTGCCAGCCGGTCGATGCCCGCGACACCGAGTCATAGACCTCGCGCGTGATGGTGAGGCGGCGATCCTGGCTCGTCGCCAGGTCCTTGAGGCGCTTGTAGAGGGCCGAGCGGAGGTCGGCGCGCGCGGCCTCGTTGCCGAGCGGCACCTCCAGCCGGATGCCTCCGGTGAATGCCAGGGTCGTCGTGGCATCCGTGCCGGTGTCGCTGATGGCCCCGCCGATCGACCGGCCGAACCCGATCGGCGCCGTGGTGCCGAAGGCATCGAGCTTCGGAAGCAGGCCGTTCTCCGCCACCTGGATGCCGAGGGCCGACTCGGCGATCGCCAGTTCCGCCTCCAGGAGCTCCGCGCGCTGGCGCAGCGCCAGGTCCAGGACCGCCTGCGGCACGAACGTGTACCTGCGCAGTTCCGGGTCCGAGCCGAACTCGAGCACCACGGAATCGTCGAGCGGGATGTCCGGGCGGTTCATCGCCTGCTTCAGCTCGCGGCTGCGTGCGCGGAAGCGCTCGCTGGCGGCGATGACGTCGTCCACCTGGCTGACGGCCAGGTAGCGCGCCTTGATGACCTCCGTGGCCGCCGCGGTGCGGGCGGCGGCCAGGCGCTCGGCCACCGACACCTGCTCGACCGCACGGCGGTAGCTCTCGAGGGCCACGTCGAAGGCGCGCCGCGCGCCGTACGCGCGCCAGTAGGCGCGCTCGGCGTCGAGCAGCAGCTGCTGCACCATCATCCGCGTGCGTACCTCGACGCGGCGCTGGCCGAACTCGGCGAGCAGGATGCTCGACTCGTTCACCAGCCGCCCGCCGCCGCGCAGGAGCGGCTGGGTCATCGTCACGCGCGGGGCGCTCTGGTACCCCATGGCCTCGTCGCTGACGAGCGTCGGGTCCTGGTCGTCGAAGTACATGAGGCGCCAGTCGACGTCGAGCTGCCCGCCCGTGGCGAGCGGCACGTTCAGGTTCGGGCGCACCTCGGCGTTCCACAGGTCCTGCTGCAGGGGCGGCACGTAGTTCACGTCGCGGCCGCCGTCGGCCACCAGCCCGAACGTCCACTCGAACTTCGCCCGCTCGCGCAGCACGCGCTCGTTGGCGATGGCCGGGTCGATGCGCACCACCTTGATGCCGAGGTTGTGCTCCAGGGTGGCCGCGCGCACGCCCGCCAGGTCCACCCGCTCGCCGCGCTGGCCGGGCTCGAGGAGCGCCAGCTCCTCGGGCGACGGTGGCTCGATCGATGACGGGGGCAGCGGGCCGGCCTCGCCGAAGGCCGCGGGATCGCCCCGCTCGACCGACTGCAGCCGGGTCTTCACCTCGTCGGAGAGGATCCCCTGGCGCTGGTAGGGCGAATCGCAGCCGGCGGCCAGCACCGCCGCGACCGACATCGAGGTGGCCAGGTGCCGCAGCGTCATGCCGGCACCCCCGCCGCCAGGGCCGCTTCCTCGACCAGCTGGCGCCGCACCAGCTCGCGGAAGTGGCCTTCCGCGGCGGCCAGCTCGTCGAACCGCCCGGACTGGACGATCTCGCCGTCGGCGAGCACGTGGATGCAGTCTGCACCGCGCACCGTGCTCAGCCGGTGGGCGATCACGATCCGCGTCACCGCACGCGCCGCAAGTGCCCGGGACACGTGCGCCTGCGACACCTCGTCGAGCGCGCTGGTCGCCTCGTCGAGGAGCAGGATGCGCGGCCGCGTCACCAGGGCGCGCGCGATCATCAGCTTCTGCAGCTGGCCGCCGGAGAGCGTCTGGTCGCTGACGAAGGTGTGCATCTGCATCGGCATCGCGCGGATGTCACCGGCAAGCCCCGCGGCCTCCGCCGCGTCCCACGCGTCCTCGGGGCCGAGCAGCGCCGCACCCACGATGTTCTCGTGGATCGAGCCCGGGATGAGCCGCGGATGCTGCGTCACGACGCCCACCTGCCGGCGCACCGACACGGGGTCGAGCCGGGAGATGTCCTGGCCGTCGAAGAGCACCTTGCCGGCGGTCGGCTTCTGGAGGCCCAGGATCACCTGCGCGAGGGTCGACTTGCCGCTGCCGGATGCACCGACGATCGCGACGAAGTCGCCGGGGGCTGCCGAGAGCGAGACGCCCCGCAGCACCTCGCCGGGCGACCCCGGGTGCGCGAACCGCACGCCCTGCACCTCGATCGCCCCGGCAAGTCGGCCCGCGGGCTCCGCGCCCGGCGCCGCCTCCGCCGGCTCCTCGAGCACCGGGCGCAGCCGGTCGAGGAGCGGCACCGCCTCGGCGAACTCCCCGAGCGCGTAGCCCAGCGAGGTCACGCCGATGAGCGCCGCGCCGAAGGCCGCGTTGTAGGTCATGAATGCCGCCAGCTGCGCTTCCTTGCCGCCGCCCATCGTGCTGAATCGCCACCAGAGGAGCGCCGCGGCCGCGAAAGGGATCGCCGTGCCGAGGACATGCAGCCGCGCCGCGCACATCGACGCGAGGTACATCGCGCGGCGCTCGGGGCGGTAGCGCTGCAGCCACTGGATGAGCGCCTGCTCCTCGGTGCCGGTGGTCCGGATGCGCTCGACGCCGCCGATCAGCTGGAGCGCGAATCCGCCGAGCCGGCCGCTGCGCTCGGCGGCATCCGCGGCGTGCCGCGCCTGCCGGCGCGCCACCACCGCGATGATGCCGAGGATGAGGACGAAGGCCGCCGCCGAGACGAGGCCCGCCTGCAGGTCGACGGCCAGCATGAGTGCGAGGTAGGTGATCGAGAAGATCCCGCCGACCACCGCCGCAACCATCGAGCCGGACACGCGCCGCTGGAGATCGTCGGCCACGCCGAGGCGGTCGGCAAGCTCCCCGACCGACTGCCGGCGGAAGAAGGCGAGCGGAAGCGACAGCGCCCGCAGCACGATGGCACTCGAGCCGCGCAGCGCCAGCCTCGACTCCACGCGCAGCAGCAGGAACTGCGTCACCAGCTCGAAGCACGCGACGGCCACGAGGGTCGCGGCGAGCAGCAGCCCGAGGTGCAGGATCGATGACCCGTCCCCGGCGGGGATCACGCGGCTCACCAGGAGGCCGGTGGCATACGGCACGGCCAGGTTCAGGACGCTCGCCGCGCCGGCGACGGCCGCCGCCAGCGCGAGTTCATGGCCGCATCCGCGGAGCAGGAACGAGAACATGGCGCCCAGCGTCCGCACGCCCTCGGGCACCGGCACCTCGAAGAGGATCGCGTCCCCGTCGAGCGTCGCGGCATACGCGGCGTCCACGCGCACGGGCCGCGGCTGCTCGCTGGCCTCGTAGGCGAACGCGCGGTAGCCCCCCCAGCGCCCGGGCACCAGCGCGACGGGCGTGCCGTCGGCACGCATGCGCAGCATCGGGCAGCCGTCGCGCACCCACCACCGGTCCCGGCACGTCGCCCGGCGGCAGCCGATGCGCGCCGCATGCGCGAACGCCTCGGGCGGCGGCAGCAGCGGATCCTCGGGAACGCGGCGCGGGATCGACTGCAGTGGCACCCCGGACGCGACGGCCACGTGCCGGCAGGCACGCAGGAACGGCGGCAGCGCGGTGCTCACGCTCAGCACCTCGTCGCGGCCGGCGAAGATCGCCGTGAGCATCTGCGCGAAGCCCGATCGGCTCGACTCGGCGCGTCCGGCGCGCAGCCCGGCAGCGCGCGACACCGCCTCCTCGTCGCGCGCCACGGCCTCGACGGTGCGGGCCACCAGCGTGGCCACCGGATCTTCACCGGGATCGGCGTCGGCGCGCACGACGAAGGGCAGCATCACCCGCGCGAAGGCCGTGCGCGCGTCTGCGATTTCGCCGGCGTCGATCCCGGTCCGCGGTTCGCGTACCACGGACGCCGCGCCGTCCGGGACCGCCACCAGGGTCACCGGCCGTCCGGCGAGCGCGTCCTCGAGTCCGGGCAGGAACCCTCCCGGCGCCACGGTGCCCAGGTGCGTGCGACGGCCGATCGACCCATCCGCACGGCGCGGGGCCGCGAAGACGTTGACCGTTCCCGCGATGACGGCCCATCCGCGCATGTTCGCGCCGAGGTCAAGGTGATCACGCCCGTCCACGCGGCATGCCGACTCGCCGCCCGACACGCATGCCCCCGCGATCGACGAGGGAAGCGTCACCGCATGCCTCCGCGCGCCAGTCGCGCGTACCGGCCGCCCTGCTCCAGCAGCGACTCGTGCGTGCCGCGCTCCACGGCCTCGCCATCTTCCAGCACGATGATCTCGTCCGAGTCCCGGATCGTGCTCAGCCGGTGCGCGACCACGATGCACGCGCACCCACGCCGCCGGATGGCGCGGTCGATGCGGGACTCGGTGGTCGCGTCGAGCGCCGAGGTCGCCTCGTCGAGGATGAGCACGGACGGCCGACGCGCGAGTGCGCGCGCGATCTCGATCCGCTGCGCCTCGCCGCCCGACAGGTTCGATCCGGACTCCGCCACGGCCATGCCCAGGCCGCCGCGCGCATCCGCGATCCCCGCGAGTCCGGCGTCCTCGATCGACTCGCGGATCCACGCGTCCGGCACCTGGGGGTCCCAGAGCGACACGTTCTCGCGCAGCGACGCCTCGAAGAGCACCGGTGACTGCCCCACGGCCGCGATGGTCGAGCTGCGCTCGTGCCGCGGGATCGCCTGCAGCGGGCGTCCGCCCACCAGCACCTCGCCCGACCACGGCTGCAGCAGCCCGCACGCGAGCTTGGCCACGGTGCTCTTTCCCGAGCCTGACGAGCCGACCACCGCCACGCGTCGGCCAGGGCCGACCGAGAACGTCAGGCCCTTCACGACCGGGGGCGACGACTCGCTGTAGCCGAACGACACGTCTCGGAACTCGACGGCGTCGGCATGAACCGCGGCGGCGTGCACGGAAGATGCGTCGGGGCGCGCCATCGGGTCGATCGGATGCCGCATGACGTCGTCGATGCGCGCAAGCGTGGCGCGCAGGGTCTGCAGGTCCTGGGCGAGCGACGCCAGCTCGACGGCCGGTCCCATGAACGCCACCAGCAGCGCCTGGAAGGCGATCAGTGCACCAATCGTCATCTCGCCCTGCATCACCTGCCAGCCGCCGTAGGAAAGCACCACGGCCGACACCAGGAGCGACGACAGCAGTCCCGGCAATGCATCCAGGAACGCCGCCCGCGACTCGAGCGACTGCACCGCCACCGACACGCGCGCGTTGGCGGAGGCGATGCGTGCGAAGAGGTCTGCCTCGCGCCCAGCGCTCTTCACGCTCTCGATCGCGGCAATGCCGGACGAAAGCGTCCCGGCCGCCAGGCCCGCCTCGCGCTCGAGCACGCGGGTGCCGTCGACCAGCGCCCGCCCCGTCCGCAGGACGACGATGAGGATCGTCCCGACGGTCGCCACGGCGACGCAGGCAAGGTGCCAGTCGATGAACACCATGCCCCCGAGGAACGCAACGGACGTCGCAAGCCCCACGGCGGCAGGCGCCAGGCGCGAGGCCAGGACGTCCGCCATCGACTCGATGCTCTCCAGGCGCTGCGCCACGTCGCCCGCGGAACGGTGCGCGAAGAACCCGGTGGGCAGCCTTAGCAGATGCTCCATGAAGGAGGCTGCCCACGCGATCGCCATGCGCTGTTCGAGCATCGCCAGGATCCGCTGCCGGACCCACTCCATGACCGCCGCCACCGCCATGCATGCCAGCGCGATCGCCGCCATCGGCAGGAGCCATGACTGGGCGCGGTCAAGGAGCACGCGGTCGATGTAGGCGGCCCCGAGTGCCGGCAGCGCGATCGCCGGCACCGCGGCCACCAGGCCGCTGGCCAGCGCCGCACCCAGCACGCGGCGCGATCCGCGGAGGCGTGACATGAGCGCGGCCATGACGCTCGGCGGCCGACCACCGCGCACGAACGATGCACCGGGCTTCGGTTCCAGCACCACCCCGGTGAAGCGCTCGCTGAACTCCTCGGTGGAGAGCCAGGTGCGACCGATGGCCGGATCCATGACCCGCCAGCGGCCGCGCGACCAGCCCTCCAGGACGACGAAGTGGTCGAATCCCCAGAAGAGGATGGCCGGCAGCTCGACGTCGGACAGCTCGGCCGAATCCACCGAGTAGCCCTCGCACTCCAGCCCCCAGTGCTCGGCCGCCGCCTTCAGCTGCAGCGCACTGCTGCCGTCGCGCGACACGCCGCAAGCACGCCGCGCCTCCTCGAGCGTCACGTGCCGGCCGTGCCGGCCGAGCACCGACACCAGGCATGCGGCGCCGCACTCGGCGGCCTCCATCTGCAGCGAGACCGGGCTTGCGACCAGCCGGCGGCCGACGGGGCGGAAGGCAGGCGCCTCTGCCGCCGCCTCAGCCACCGAACGCCTGCCTCAGCCACGGGAGGAAGAGCGTCACCGGCGCAACCTCCTCGGTCACCACGTCGACGTCGCACAGCGTGCCGGCCGACAGCGCCTGCGGATAGCCCGTGCCGCCTGTCCAGCGCAGGCCGGTCGGCGTCGAGGGGTCGCCCTCGAGGTCGATCACGCCCGAGACGATGCCGCCGTAGCGGCGCTCGATGTCCGCGGCCACCTCGGGGCTGTTGATGATGCGCACCAGCGAGTCGCGCGTGCCGACCACCGGTTCCACCTCGCGCACGGACCCGCGGATGATGCCGAAGCGCTCGCGGTCGGCGATCGACGGCTCGACGCGCGCCCGCATGCCCGCGCGCGCCCGCTTGCCGTCGGCGAGCGGGAAGAACGCATAGCAGCGCATCAGTCCGTCGCCGGCATCCGACACCACCGCCACGGGCATGCCGCGGCGCACCAGGTCACCGGGCGCGCGCACCACCTGCACCACGCGGCCGGGCCGGGGCGCGGGCACGTTCCGCTCCGCCTCAAGGAGCGCCGAGGCGTGGCGCACGCGCGCACCTGCGTCGGCGATCGCATTCTCGCGGCGCTGGCGCTCCTGCGCATGCCGCATGGAGAGCTCGGCCCGCTCGGCGGCGATCCGCTGCACGTCGGTCCGGGCCTCGGACAGGCTGCGCCCGATCTCGAGTTGCACGTTCACCGTCGAGAGGAGGTCCGACTCCGGCAGCAGCCCCTGCGCCACCAGTCCGCGCTTGCCCTCGACCGATCGCTCGTACTCGCCGTAGGCCGCCTGCGCGAGTTCCACCCGGCGGCGCGCCTCGTCCTCGCGCACGCCGAGCGACACCTCGGCGGCGCGCATCGCGCCGTCCTCGGCCTTCAGCATCGCCAGGTGCTGCTCCTTCAGGCGCACGACCGCCGACTCGGCGTCGGCGAGCTGCGCCTCGAGCGCGGGGTTCGCGATCACCGCGATCACGTCGCCCTGCTGCACCACGACCCCGGGCTTCACGCGCACCTCGGCGATGCGGCCGTCGGCGGGGCTCTCGGCCGCCACCACCATCGTGCCCTCGATCAGGATCCCCGTCCCGCGGACGGTCAGCGGCACGCGCCCGAGGAACCCCCACCCAAGGAGCGCCGCGCACAGCACGCCGCCGCCGGCAACGAGCAGCCAGAGCCGCGCGGAGACGATCGGCGCCACCTGGTTGATGCGGTCGGCCGCGGCGACGGAGTCGACCGCGCGGTCGCGGAACATGTGGTCCTCGCCATCCATGGCTTCGGCCGCCGCATCGTAACGCACCGCGGGACAGGTCCCCGCGGCGGCCTCAGTCGCGCGCGGTCCAGCCGTAGGTGGCGTAGGCGTGGGTGAACGTGCCGTCGGGCCGGAGCTCGATGCGGCCGTAGCCGGGATTGACCCCCTCGACCGCGCCCTTCCACCACGCGCCGCTCACCGCACCGTCGCAGACGTACGACACGCCGTCCACGTCGCAGCGGTCGAGGAGGTGCGTGTGCCCGCTCAGGCAGAGCTTCACGACCCCCGCGGCCTTGAAGAGGTCATGCAGCACCGTCGCGTCGGTGTGCATCTCGGCGTGGGTGATCACGGTGTCGGTGCCGTTCTCTGCGCGCGGACGCGGGGCGCCGTAGGTCAGCGCGGTGATCGACATGATGGGGATGTGCGACACCACGCAGACGTGGGTCGACTTCGGCGTCGCGGCCAGGAGCTTCGAAAGCCAGTCGAACTGCTCGTCGTCGAGGTAGGCCGTGTAGCCGTCGCCCTTCGGCTGCACGCTGTCAAGGCACACGAAGCGCCATGCACCGCGGTCGAAGCTGTGGAAGGTGCGCGGCACCCCGAAGAGGTCGCATGCGAACTTCTTCCCCCAGTCGGCCTCGGTGCCGCTGGTGCCGCTGCGTGCGCGCTGCCAGCCGAAGATGTCGTGGTTT
>Ga0169931_10014610_pt1 | contig 10602 bp, 8 predicted proteins | sample Kivu_15m_20L_FD_129675 | JGI IMG/M metagenome (GOLD analysis project Ga0169931, IMG submission 129675) | Freshwater microbial communities from Lake Kivu, Western Province, Rwanda to study Microbial Dark Matter (Phase II) - Kivu_15m_20L... | ecosystem: Environmental > Aquatic > Freshwater > Lake ... | reverse complement strand
GAGAATCCGCTTCTCGCTTTCGAGCGCTTCGATCCGCAGCTGTCTCGTTCGCTGCTCGATGTCGTAAACGGGACGCCAGTTGAGCGTCGCCAGCAAGCGCCGCCAGGGCGGCAAGGTGGAGACCCACTCCGATCTGGACAGGGGTCGAGAGGGCTCCGAACTGGAGGAGGTTGTCATCGCCGAAGTTCGAGGTGAATGAGATCAGCAGCAGCAGGGAACCGGCCACAAGGGTTGACCAGCCCTGAAGATCCAGCAGCCGAGGCGGCGGGACTGGAGCGGGAAGCTCCGGCAAGCTTTGAACATCTGACATCACAGTAGCGAGGGCATACCGGGTCGATCACACCATAGTACTGCAGTACCAGCTGAGGTGGCCAGGTGGTTTCACGGGTTTTCGGCGGGCGGATCGGGCGGGGTGCGGTGGAGGCGCCGAGCGGATGGGATAGCTGACGGCGGATCTGGTGGGAGATGCCTGCGGGGGGAGCTGCCAGAAGCAACGCTCACGGGTTTCGGGGTTTCAGACACCAGATGTGGTGTGGTGTCGCGCAGATTCCAAGAGCGTTGCGGAGGGAGCCTGGGGCTGGTGCTGCCAGCGGAGGCCAAGCTGGCTGGATGATGCTGGCCAGGCTTGCCGGGTGACGCTGGCCGCCTGGCCAGAGCGGTGGGAGAAGGCCGACTTCCTGGTGGCTAACTGCGCCTTCACCGCGAACAGCTTCCCCTCGGTGGATGCCGCGGCACTGGATCGGATCAAGCCGGGGGGTCGCGTCATCTCAACGGGCTGAAACAGGGGCCTGGCTGTGGCACGAGCCGTGAGCGACCTGAACGATCCGGCCCATGGGTTCCTGAATGGCTGCCTGCTGCTGCTCAGCGGGGGCATCCACTGCCGGCTTCATGATCCGGGCTGGGGATCCGGCCAGAACTTCTGTTAGCCTTCGAATCAAGCAGCACAACCCCATGAAAGCTGTCATCCTGGCCGGCGGGCTGGGCACGCGCTTGGCTGAGGAAACCCATCTGCGACCAAAGCCGATGGTGGAGGTCGGCGGTAAACCCATTCTGTGGCATATCCTCAAAACCTATAGCCACCATGGCATTGATGAATTCATCATCTGCTGTGGCTACAAGGGCTATGTGATCAAGGAGTATTTCGCCAATTATTTCCTCCACACCAGCGACGTCACCTTTCACATGGATCTCAACCATATGGAGATCCATCGGCGCTACGCCGAACCCTGGAAGGTGACCTTGGTTGACACCGGCGACACATCAATGACGGGGGGGCGTCTGGCGCGGGTGCGGGACTATTTGGATGACACCTTCTGCTTCACCTACGGCGACGGCGTGGCCGATGTGGATGTGAAGGCCCTGGTGGAGCACCATCGCCAGGAAGGTCGCCAGGCCACACTCACGGCGGTGCAACCGCCAGGCCGCTATGGGGCGCTGGGCCTTGACGGTTCTCAGGTGCACAACTTTCATGAGAAACCCGATGGCGACGGCAGCTGGATCAATGGCGGCTATTTCGTGCTCGAACCCTCGGTGATTGATCTGGTGGAGGGTGATGGCTGCGTTTGGGAACAGGGCCCCCTGAACACCCTGGCCAGCACGGGCCAGCTGAGCGCCTACTTCCACCGGGGCTTCTGGCAACCGATGGACACGCTGCGCGATCGCCAGAAGCTGGAGGAGTTGTGGTCTGCTGGGCGAGCCCCCTGGAAGGTGTGGTCGTGAGCGAGCAGCCGCTGATCACACCCAGCTTTTGGGCCAGCCGCAGGGTGTTGCTGACGGGCCACACCGGCTTCAAGGGCAGCTGGCTGGCCCTGTGGCTGAGCGAGCTCGGTGCGCAGGTGACAGGCGTGGGACTGGAGCCCGATACCGAGCCGCACCTGTTCGAGCAGTTGCAGCTAGAGCGGCGTCTACAGGCCCACCACCTCGTCGACATCCGGGATCCCCGGGCCTTAGCCGAGATTGTGGCGACCTGTCAGCCGGAGGTGGTGCTGCATCTGGCGGCCCAGCCGCTGGTGCGGCGCAGCTACCGCGATCCGCTGGGCACCTGGGCCACCAACGTGCAGGGCAGCCTCAATCTGCTGGAGGCGCTCAAGCCCCTGCCGCGGCCCTGCGCCGTGGTGATGGTGACCACCGACAAGGTGTATGCCAACCAGGAATGGGATTACGGCTACCGCGAAGACGACCGCCTCGGCGGGCACGATCCCTACAGCGCCAGTAAAGCCGCTGCAGAGATTGCGATCGCCAGCTGGCGCTCCAGCTTCTGCGGCGGTGCGGCGCACCAGAACCCCCATCTGGCGATCGCCACGGCAAGGGCAGGCAATGTGATCGGCGGCGGCGACTGGGCGGAAGATCGGATCGTGCCCGATGCGATGCGGGCCCTGGCCGCCGGGCAGCCGATCCCGGTGCGCAACCCTGGCGCCACCCGGCCCTGGCAGCATGTGCTGGAGCCGTTGGGGGGGTACCTGCTGCTGGCCGAAAATCTCTATGGCTCTCACGGCCAACATGACACAAATCCCTATGCGGAAGCATTTAACTTTGGCCCGCAGCTAGAGGCTAATCGGCCAGTGCGCGATCTGGTGGAAGAAGCCCTGAAGCATTGGCCAGGCCGGCGGCAGGATTTATCCGATCCCCATGCCCCCCATGAGGCGGGTCGGCTGCATCTGCAGATCGACAAAGCCCATCACCAACTCGGCTGGCAACCGCGTTGGCCCTTCGCCACCACAATCCAACGAACGGTGGACTGGTATCGGCAATTGCACGAGAGCCCCAGTAATGCCGAATCGCTTTGCCTAGCTGATCTAAACGCTTACACCACCAATTCTTAAATCCATGCCTGATCTTAAGGCTTTGAAGCAGGAAATCTTGCAGCTCACTCGCCGCTATTCCCAGGAAGCCCATGCCGCCTTCCGCCCCGGAGCCGATCCAGAGCGCAGCCCCTGGCAGCCCGGTAGCCCTATCCCCTACGCCGGTAGGGTATTCACCGAAAACGAAGTGGAAGCTGCGGTGGGCGCCACCCTGGACTTCTGGCTCACCTTGGGCTCAGAAGGTGCGGCCATGGAAAAAGAATTGGCCGCCTTCATGGGGGTGCGCCACAGCCTGCTAGTGAATTCAGGCTCCAGTGCCAATTTGGTGGCAATTTCGGCGCTTACCAGCCACAAGTTGCCCGATGCCCGCAGGATCAAGCCGGGCGATGAAGTGATTACTGTGGCGGCAGGATTCCCCACCACGGTGGCGCCAATTGTGCAGGTGGGCGCGATACCAGTATTTATCGATGCCGATCCGCTCACAGGCAATGCCCGCTGCGACCAGCTGGAAGCCGCCTATAGCCCTGGCAAAACCAAGGCGGTGATGATGGCCCATGCCCTTGGCAATCCCTTTGATTTAAGTATTACTCTAGCCTTTTGCCGCAAGTACGACCTATGGTTAGTGGAAGACAATTGTGATGCCTTGGGTTGCAGTTACTCCATGCCAAGGGCCATAGCTGAAAGCCTGGGCTTTAGCGAAAATAGCCCTGGATTGGATGAGGGCCCTGATCGGGTGATCCGCTGGACCGGCACCTGGGGTGACATCAGTACCCAGAGCTTTTATCCCCCCCATCACCTCACCATGGGTGAGGGTGGTGCCGTGAATATCGTGCGAGACCAGAAACTGAAGGTGGTGGCCGAAAGTTTCAGGGATTGGGGCCGAGATTGCTGGTGTCCTAGCGGCATCGACAACACCTGCAATAAACGTTTTGATTGGCAACTTGGTGAACTGCCCGCCGGCTACGACCACAAATACACCTACAGCCACCTGGGCTTTAATCTGAAACCGCTTGATCCCCAGGCCGCCATCGGCCGGGTTCAGATTCGGCGCCTACCGGAATTCATCGAAGCCCGTAAAATTAATTGGCAAATTCTACGCACTGGCCTGGACGCCTGCAGCGGTTCATTGGAATTCGCTTTGCCCACCCATGCCACTGCCTGGAACGCCGATGGCAGTTTCGAGTGGGATGATACAGGCTGCAGAAGTGAGTGCTCCTGGTTTGGCTTCAAGATTGCTGTTAAGGAGAATGCCAAATTCAGCCGCACCGACCTTGCCCGGGAATTAGATGTAAATCAAATTGGTAATCGCATGCTATTTGGAGGTAACTTGCTCAGGCAGCCAGCCTTTGTGCAGCTGAAACACGACCGCCCGGATGCACTGCGCCTTGCGACTTCCATGGAAGGCTCAGATGAAATCATGAATAGCACACTGTTTTTGGGTACATTTCCGGGGCTGACGGAAGCGATGCTTGCCAGCGAAGTTGATGTTATCGTTTCATTTATCAAGCAAGCCACCCTCAACTAAAGCCATCTTGCATTTGCTTTGCCAGGCTCCTTATGTCTTCTGCAAGCCAACTGAATCTTTCCCAGTCAAAAGTTTTAATTACTGGTGCATCTGGAATGCTAGGCAATTCTTTTGTTAATCAATTGAAACTTGGCTATCCTGATTGTCGCATTATCGCCACCAATCATGCATCACTTGATGTGACCCGGAGGGATGATGTTCTTGACTTAGCAAGGCGTGAAAAGCCAGGCTTGATTATACATTGTGCTGCAGAGGTAATTGCAGATCGATGCGAGCGCGATCCGCAGCATAGTAAATCGACTATTGTCGATGCAACGCAAAATGTTTTGGATGCAGCTCAATTAAACCAAAGCAAACTCATATATCCTCAGTCTTTTCTTATTTATGGTGAGTCGGAGACTGAAGTCAATGAAGATACTTCTCCAAATCCATTGTCTATCTATGCGACTCATAAGCTAATGGCGGAAAGATTAATCAAAGAACAATCGCCTCATCATTTAGTTATACGGATGGCTGGCTTCTTTGGGGGCGAAAAGCGGGATAAAAACTTTGTTGGCATTTTCACTCGTAAGATAGCCGACTTACTGCGAGATGGCGTTAGTACATACGCAGTGGGAGGTCGAGTCTGGCAACCAACTTATACTGAAGATCTCGCAAAGAATAGTCTTTTATTGGCCGAACACAATGCCACTGGTACATGGTGCATGGCATCTAATGGTTGCGCTACTTTTCATGACGTGGCGACCGAAATCATTTATCTTCTTTGTCTTTCGGAACGTATCGCAATCCCTAAAGCACTCGATAAGCAAATTAATTCTATGGACGTTGCCCCTCGTCCCCAGCAAGTGATTATGTCAACTAAAAAACTGTTTGACTCTGGCCTTAATCTTCAGAGGGATTGGAGGGTATCACTTTCTGAATACCTAAGGCAACCATGGTTTCAGTCACTCTTTAGTTGAATTGTCCCTAGTTTTTCACCATTCACCCCATCATTGTTTTCATCCATGAATTCCAAATTTTCATTTTGCGAACCCTGTTCAATTTCTCCCTTGGGAGAACTCCAAAGCCGAGTAGTTATGGCTGCAATGACCCGTGGTTTTTGCGGTCCAAACCACACAGCAACGGAACAGATGGCAAACTACTATTCCCGTCGCGCATCTGAAGGAGTTGGTCTAATTCTTACGGAAGGAACAATTATCCATAGCTCGGCTGATGGATACAATAACGTTCCCCACATCCAAACTCAAGAGCAAACCGAAAGCTGGGCCAAGGTTGTCTCTAAAGTCCATGAAAATGGAGCAAAAGTCTTTTGCCAATTATGGCATTGCGGTCGAATCTCTCACGAAGATTACACAGGTGGATTGCCTCCGCTTAGCTCTACCGATAAGCCCGCAGCCGGTATCAATAGGCAAAATAATAAGCCCTATGGAGTTCCCCGTAAAATGCAGGACAAAGATTTTCAAAAGGTTGAAGAACAATTTGTTAGCGCTGCTCGCAATGCACTCAATGCAGGCTTCGATGGCATACAACTTCACTTTGGACACGGATACTTAATTGATCAATTCTATGATCTAAGAGTAAATGATCGAGAAGATGAGCATGGCGGCTCAATAGCCAATAGGTGCAGATTCTCCTTACAAATACTCGATAATGTTCTCGAAGTTGTTGATAGCTCTAAGGTCATGGCGCGTATCTCACCATCTAGAGACATGGGTGGCATTTACGAGTGGCATAAACGCAACGAAATGATTGAATATCTTCTTCAGGAATTTGACAACTCAGGACTTCGAATGCTTGATATCAGCTGTGCTAACGCTGATTATTTCAAGACATCGGGCCCGGCTATTCGCCTTGCACGTTCTTACTGGCCTCATCTACTCATCGGTGGAGCTTCACTTTCGGCTGATCAAGCTCAATCAGAGATTGATAATGGCCACCTAGACATGGTTACATGGGGACGTGCACTTATTGCAAATCCAAACATGATCGCAAAGTTTCAAGATGGTACACCACTAGCTGAGTTTAATCGAAATATGCTTCAATCACTTGATTGATAGGTGGATCCACCGATGATTGATGCCATTGTTTTATTATTGTTGTAATTTCATGAAAGTTTTACTCACAGGAGGAACAGGCTTTATAGGCCAACATGTGATAGAACTGTTGTCACAGTCTGAGCACCAAGTATGCTCTCTCTACCGATCAAGTGCTCCCGTTGATCAGTATAAGAATATTCACTGGCTTCAATCTCAAATGCATCCAGCCGAATGGAGTTCAATTAGGAACTGCCTCAATGGGATGCCTGAAGCCATTATTCATTTGGCGGCCAAAGGTGTCAATCCGGTTAATTTACACTTGGAAGACTGTTTTTTGTCTAATGTTTTGCACCCTCTACTTCTTTGGGAGCAAGCAATTAATCGTGGAGTCAATCGAATTATTTTGTGTGGAAGTTGTTTTGAATATGGAGCAACCTGTAGTTCCTACGAATATGTACCAGTGGAGGCCGCTCCTATGCCATTGAATGCTTATGCAGCTTCTAAAGCTTCTGCAACAATGGCGCTTTCTGGTCTCGTTTCCAGTAATGATATACAAGGGATTGTCCTGAGGCCATGCGTTGTTTACGGTGACGGGGAGCCAGACTATAGACTGTATCCTTCACTTAAGAAAGCTGCTCTAAATAACCTAGACTTTCCAATGACGGAGGGAACACAGGTTCGCGACTTTATACATGTTACTTATGTTGCTCAAGCTCTGGTTGACAGCTTAAGTAGAGCTGATCTATGTAATGGCAAGCTAAAACTGGAGAATCTTAGCGGTCAAGTCTTGACGGTTGCACAATTTGCATCCCAACTTTGGAATGAGTTTGGCGCATCCAGCAAGTTGCTTCTAGGAGTTAAGCCATCAAGGCCGCATGAAATGCCTAGAATGGTCCCTCAGGTAATGGCCTTTAAATCCAATTAGCTCAAGTAAGTCTTCGGTTGTTGTTGGCTGGCGTCCCCTCGAGTGGTGTAAATCCCCCGGCACCCCCACCCCGGCTACACCGGGGTGGGGGTGCCGGGGGTGTAGAGTACCCGAGCAGACGCCAGCACACAGAAAAATCCCTTTCGAGTCTCGCTGGTGAGGCGCAAGCCGGTTTCCACAATGAATCTTGTGCCACAAAACAATGGAACTTAGAATTTTTCAACTTGACCTGTCGGAGCAAAGAGTTGTCTTGTCAACTGTCTAGCTTGCCAGCAGGAGATAAAGGTTATAAATGTCTCGAGGATGATTCCTTGTCATTTTAGCCCACTCACCCCTGGACAGGGCATTCAAACTACAAAACTATTTACCGATCCAAGGAACTTTAGACACATGCCTGCAACTTTAGAATCACGGCTTACAGAATGGTTCATCCAATCCATCGCCAACAAAAAGTCTTGCGATTTAAATTTATCCGATTTGGATGACGATCAAGAATTCTTAAGTCTTAAGCATATAGCCGCTGCAGTTGGCAATATCGAAAAAGAGATATCTGGTTTTTCGTTTGCGCTTGACAAGCAGCTCGCTACCTATATCTCTGGCTACAAATCATTAGCATATGTTACGAGTCATGTATTAAGCCAGAACGTGTTATTTAAAATACTTGGAGGGTGTTACTCAAGACTTGACATGATGGTTGCTCAATCTTTCATGATCAGTGCCATTGAGAAACAACATTATACATTGCGTAACATCACAGGTCAATCCATCTCCACTTCAGTCACTGCAATACCTTGCTTGCTGAATCACGACCACAGAATCCTTATTCCTTTTTTCGTCAAGGAATTAGAGCATGAAATCTATCTTGTATGCAATGAATTCTGGGGACACCCATGCGGAGTGATTGACTTTGTTGATCGTGTTTATTATACAGATCGAACTAGCACAAAAATGGTTTTAGATGATCCATCAATCAGCATCCGCAGCTTGATTCTTAATTTATTAGCGTGGCATCTAGCAAAAGTTTCTGAATCCATTGAATTAGATGCGCCCAAGGCAAATACCCTACTTGGGGGATCGATTAATTTAACTCATATTCTTTGGAACTACCTAGGCGGAATTGAAGTATTGAGAAGATCTAATTTACTAAATTATGATTATAATTTAGTTCAAACATCTTCTCTCCTTTTCCCTGTGGATCACTTACCGGTATCCCCTATAGATATTTCTTCCTTTAATCCTCTTGATCAAGTTTTTGCTCTGGCAAAACTGGGATTGATTTCAGGCTTGTGGATAAGGTGCAGCGATGCAGGCATTAATCCAACATTAGCAAAAAATTTACTTGTAGCACATCATATAAACAAAAATATTCATCCCAAAGAACATGAAACTGAGCAAATTAAATGTGAATCGTTTATCGATACTACCAATGCATTGAACCGTTTCATGGCAATTCAAGAACCAATTCGAGCCAATAATGACCCAAATGAAGTTTCAATAGCCATGCAAATAAGGTGTCACAATCGATTTCTAATTAATCAAGAATTAGTTTATACGCAAATAATACAAATACTCTCTGACAGCCTCCCCTGCTTACACATAATCTTAGATGGCAGCTCCAAAGGGGCTGATTTTAGTGTTATCCAAAAAGAACAAGAAGTTGCTTGCTCAATCCAAGCAAATGATAAAATAAAAAGCCTTGTACAGGCGAAAAGACTGCGCATTTCAACTACTATAGGAATTAATCTGGTTGATCAATTACAGTTATTTACCCATATTAATACCTACCTAGGATATGCATCCGGGGGGCTGGTCAAACTTATTGCTTTTTGCAGATTTTTAGGAACTGCAATGTCGCCGGCCACAGATTATTTTACGCGTACCAGCCATTGCTTACAAGATATAGACCCAGGTTTTTTATAAATTGTAAGTTAATTTCTTCACTTTTTCCTGCTAGCTCTAAATTTATGATGGCTCCTGACTCTATCGGCTATGGCAATCTTAACTTCCCGGTAAGTATCCTTTTTGGAAAATCAATTGAGGAAACCCTCGCGCCTCAAGATGCTTCAAACATGGTTTACGGAAACGCCCCATTGAATTCATCATTTGTCTTAACCGCTGAAACTGTATCCATTAACATCCTGAGATGCATAGCTTATAATAAGATTGCATGTTGATAAGATAACAAATACGAACAATGCTCCGGGGGGAGCTCCTTGATGGGAGTATATTCGGGTATTATTATTTCTAAAAACGCCAAGTCTTATCTCCCGCTGGATCGACTAAAGCCTCTTTAAGAACTCTCTAAAGGACGGATTTCGCCCTAGCAAAGCATTTCTTGATTAGGTAGCAAACTCTGCGCTCCTGAGAAGGTGCTCTGGCCTTGCGTTACAGCAGCAGATGGCATGAGCCACCCGCTCTGTCATGGCTGCAAGATTGAAGCGCCTGTTGAAACGGTAATTGAAGGCTCCAAGGTAGCGGTTGGCGTACTTATCGAATCGGAAGGCATGAAAAGTGCCGCTGAAGCTGGTTTTCAGATTGCTCAGTACCGTATTGATCCAGCGGAATTCAGACAGTTCGTTGCGATGACGGCTCCTCACGACCACTGGCTGATGAAAGCAACCGACTTCTGTAACGGCACAGAAGCATGCCAGCCCGTCAGAGATGACGTGACACCCTATCGCCAGTGAATCTTGGGCCCAGTCAGCGATGGCGGCAAAGGAGAACGTGGCCACGGTGGCAAGCTTCACGTAGCAGGGGTGGCCAGCCTCATCGATTGAGACAGCCGCCACGATCGGCACCTTGTTCTCGGATCCTCGACCAGGCTTGCCACCACAGCGTTCTCCGCCGGGGTAAGCATCATCCACCTGCACCTTTCCCCGCAAGACGTAGGCCTCCTCCCGCTCACTCATCGCTTGCATGATCTTGTTGTGCACGAGCCATGCCGTGCGGTAGTTCACTCCGATATGGCGCATCAGAGCAAGGGAGGAAATGCCCGTCTTTGCCTGCCCCACCAGATAGAAGGCCAGAAACCAGGTGGTCAGAGGCAACTTTGTTGATTCCATGATCGTTCCAGCGGTGAGGGTGGCCTGATGGCGGCAGCTCCGGCACTGATAGCGCTTGTGGCGCCTTCCATGGATGAGCCCAAACTGCTGAGCATCACAACGCGGACAACGCAAACCGTCGGGCCAGCGCGCCTGCTCCAGGGAAGCCTCACATTTCTCCTCGGTTCCGTAGAGCACCATGAACTGGGGCAGGGACAGGCCCTGCTGGAACTGGATCCGATTCATGGCCATGGCGATCATGACTGGTACTCGT
>Ga0169931_10014608_pt1 | contig 10603 bp, 17 predicted proteins | sample Kivu_15m_20L_FD_129675 | JGI IMG/M metagenome (GOLD analysis project Ga0169931, IMG submission 129675) | Freshwater microbial communities from Lake Kivu, Western Province, Rwanda to study Microbial Dark Matter (Phase II) - Kivu_15m_20L... | ecosystem: Environmental > Aquatic > Freshwater > Lake... | reverse complement strand
TTTTTCTGCTTTTTTTCTAAGATTTTCCTCTTTGACTAAAGCATTTTTAATTGATATTACAATTAAATAAATTCTATCTAAGATACCACTTTCTTCAACTTTTTGTTGCGGTAGAACTCTTCTTGCAAGAGATCCTGGTGCTGGTGGTTTATACTTTACTAATCCTCCACCAGCATCTAATTGCCTATTAAAAACTGCTTGAGGATTAATAGTTGTTTTTTTAACCTTGGTTGCAGTTGATCCTTTAACTCTTTGAAATTCTTCACGGATTGCCATCTCATCTTCACGAGATAAACCTCCCTTTCCCATACTTATTTCAACCAATTTTTCACGCAGAAATCCTTTGTAAGACTTCATATCAACTTCATCGGTTGCTTCAAGTCCAAGTATTCTAAGTATATCTACACTTACTTGTTCAACCGCCATTTTGTTGTTGTTTGAGTTTTTCTTCTTCTAAGTGTTGCTTCAATAAACCAACATAAACTTCTCGTTCCCAAGGAATCCAATTTTCAATTTCTGTCAAAGAATATTTATGATACTGCATTAAGGCAAAATTAATTTTATAATATGACTCCAAGTCTATGTGATTCATGCTCACCCGAAAAAAGATGCTAAACCCTCCAAAACGACAGTACTCTTAACTTTAGTTTTTGGATTAGTGACTTCAATCTTGTAACTTAACTTTGGCATCGTTTCGAAAAACTTTTCAATTTGTTTAAATTGATTTGAATTCAATTGCTCAAGAAACTCAACCATTTCTTTTTTAGTTACATCTTCAGAAGTCCAAGTTTCTTCTTCATTAAAAATAACATCAATACAAGATGCAATCAAATCAAATGACTGATCAATATTTGCACTACTTCCATTAAAATCAAAATTGTTTTTGATAAATTCTTCCAAAGATGGATACTTTAGTCTCATAGTTAAATGAGCATCAAGTTTAATATCTTTGTTATGTTCTTCATTCTCCTGAACTTGAATTTCGTCAAGTGCAATTTTTACAGGAACAGTTGTTTCTTCGTCATCCGGACAAATAATAGTTACTTCGACTTCTTCCCCAACAGACTTCCCACGAATGTTAAGGAATAAGTATTCAATATCGAAGGTTGGTAACTGCTCAATCTTAATTCCCTTTGAGATAATGCAGTTATTTAAAACTGTTTTAATTGCTGTAGAGATTTGCTTATTATCTTGACTTTCTAATGCAAGAACTAAAACTTTTTCTTCTTTAACTAAAAATGGTCTATATTTAATTTCCTGTTTTGTAGACGGCAATACAAGATGATATGTTGGAGTGGCAATTTTTGGTAAAGGCATAATGACCTATAAAATTTCAGTGTAATTATTTATGACTCACCATAGATGGAATTAAAGTAATTTTTTTCCAAATTTGCTTCATTTGGCGATACTGAGAATGACTGTAATTTTAAAATATCTATATCTCTTTCCGAAGATGATTTTTGCTCATTTCCATTCAAAATCGTCTTAGGTATTGTTGTAAGTTTTCCTTCACGATCAAAAATATATCTATCATAAGAAAAAGAAACAGAACATTTCAATATATCAGAACTATCGTATGAAACTGGCATTGATGTAATGTCAATTGGAAAAGCATTTACAAAACGATATGCAATGTTATTTTTCAATTGATTATCTTTATTAAATTTTGCTACAAAAATATTACATTTGTAAAAATCTGGATAATTAAATCTAAAAGATGCTTTTTGTCCATTTTGTTCATAAAGTGGTTGACCATATCCAAAAGGACTCGCAATATAACTCATCCAACTCTCAAAAAATTTAATCACTTTATAACTGGAATCTACATAAAAAGTAAGTTGAAGATCGTTATATATTTTTCTATAAGGAAACTTCTGAGAAACTCCAGGAAAATCCGTGTTCATTTCAGTTGTTGCAAAAGAATTTCCTGGAAGAGATGCTTCATTACAAAACATCCCAAGATCTTCACCAGCAAATAGTCTATCAAAATTAAAAGATCTCTCCGGGGTTTCACCAGAGGGAGCACCAATTGCTCTTTTAGAATCCGGAGAAATTAAAACATAATACTGAGAGGTTTGAGCAAGATTTGCAAATCTGCTGATTAAATCAGATGTTCTGTAGTGCCTTAAGGCTACATTCCCTGCCATCGGAAATAAATATTTTTTAGTGATTATATACTATGTAGATGAGTTACAAAGGAAAGTTTCGTCCAAGCAATTACAAAAAATATAAAGGTGACCCAACCAACATCATTTATAGATCTCTTTGGGAACTTAGATTTATGAGATGGTGCGACACAAATGAAAATGTTTTAGAATATGCTTCAGAAGAATTTTGGATACCATATCGTTCTCCACTTGACAATCGTGTGCATAGATATTTTCCAGATTTTTATATAAAAGTTAGAGAAAGTGATGGTTCAATTAAAAAGTATGTGATTGAAGTAAAACCGATGCGACAGGTTAATCAACCAAAAGTTCAAAAAAGAAAAACGCAAAAGTATATTGCTGAGGTTAAGGAGTATGCAAAAAATCAAGCCAAGTGGGAAGCAGCAAGAGAATATTGTAAAGATCGTATGATGGAATTTAAAATCATCACCGAAAACGAACTAGGAATATGAACAGAATATCCCCAGATGCTGCATCAAGAATTAAAGTATATCCAGATGCAGATGATCGTATGATTGCAATTTTGGAAATACTTACCGAAGTAGATATTATTCCTGATGTTGGAAAATTATATACATTTGTTTATTCACCAAAAACTCCAAAAATTGAATATGATCAAAATCCACTAATTGTAGTATCAGACATATTTCGTTGGGGATTTAGGGGATATAACTTTCACTGGAAATCACCTCGCAATTATACTTGGCCAGAGTTGGTTGGTAATTTGCATAAAGTTAATAAGGAAGAACTAAATACTCTGATAGCACTAAACTATCAAAAGTTTAGGATAAATACTTAAAAACAAAAAATAAATGGGCCGCGGAACTGCCAGAATTATACAATCTGCACCAACAGAAAGAGAAACCCCTCTAATTAATTTTAGTTGGAAATTTGAAAATAGTATAACAAGAGGTAGTAGAAGTGTAACTGTAAACCAAACAATAAATCGTAATTTTGTACAAGTAATGAACCACCAGACTGGTTCAGTTGATTTATATTTGACAAAAGGTAATGGTGGTAGAGAAATAGTAGCCTCAAAAAATAGTGGTGACAGGGGATGGACTTCACAACTAACAACTAGTTCTGAATTAAATTCCGCACAAAGAAAATCATTACTTAAACAATTAAATCCCGGAACACCTTTCAATCGACGATTAGATGATTCAGTTCTAACAACTGCGTCAAAAGATTTTAAAGGTGGATTGGCAGATGCAATTGATGTTTATGGAAAAACTGTCAATCTAAGCGCAGCACCAGCTGATAGAAGTAGAGGTGGAGATGTAGATGGATCTGGAACAAATCCTCCTGCGGGGTCCAGTGCAGGTGGAAGTAGTATTCCCCAAGTAAGTTCAGAACAAAATAAACAGTTTTTAGACGCAATCAGTAAAGGAGAAAAAGCTAGAACAAACTATGAGAAAAATTTAAAATATCCAGAAACTTATGATGGAAATGATTACACAGTTCTTGAAATGATAAGATATGTACCTTCAAGAAATCTTGGTTTAGGTTTTATTGCAAGTGATGCGGATTCCGGAATGCTTCAAAATAGTGAATTAGGATTACCGAGAATTGATGAGCGTTCTCAAAATGAAGCAGTGCTGACCTCAATCACTTTACCCATACCAGCAAATTTGATTGATGCAAATCCAGTGAACTGGACAGATGGAGAATTAAACCCACTTCAAGCTTACGGTGCCACAGCAATTGGGGGCATTTTAAATAGTGGAAATTTTTTAAAAGGTGTTGGTGCAGAAGCAGGTAGAGCAGCAAATACACTTAGAAATAATGCAGATGCTGCTAAAACAATTTTAGATAATGAAATTATCAAATCAATTCTCGGCGTTGACACTTTAACTCGCACAACAGGTGCAATTGTTAATCCAAATACAGAACTTCTTTTTAAAGGTCCTTCTCTAAGAAGTTTCACATTTTCTTTTAAGATGACGCCAAGAAATCGAAAAGAAGCAAATTCAATTAAAAAAATTGTTAGAACTTTAAAGCAAGGTGGATCAGTTAAAAGAGGAATTAGAGGAATATTTCTTTCTTCACCAAATGTGTTTAGAGTAAAATTTTATTACTCAGAACCAATCCTAAGCGAAACTGGTGAAGTTACTGGTCAACAAGGAAAATATCCACATCCATATCTACCAGTATTAAAAGTATGTGCTCTTCAGAACATATCAGTTAATTATATGCCAGATGGTTCATATATGACTTATGGTGACGGTTCTATGGTTGCTTATGATATGACGTTATCTTTTGCAGAAATCTCCCCAATCTTTGATGATGATTACGATGAGTTAGATAAAGAAGTGGGAGGTCAAAATTCTGATGGAAATCCACTTTCTCAAGATACTATCGTAGGTTACTAAAATGTATTTCAAAACACTTCCAAACTTAGAATATCATTCTAAACTTGTAGATAGTAACTCAAGTTTAGATAAAACTACTGCAAAGAATTTCTTTCGTAGAGGTAAAATTCGTGCAGATATTTTTCAAAATGCATCATTTTTCACAAAATATTCAATTATTGGCGATGAAAGACCAGATCAAGTATCCGAAAAGTTTTATGGATCTCCACTTTACGATTGGGTTATTTTAACAATAAATAATATTCTTGATGTCTATAATGAATGGCCACTCAGTCAACAGGCATTCTACAATTATCTTATACAAAAATATGGATCAGAAGAGGAATTCTATCAAGTTAAGTATTATAAAACTTTAGAAGTTAAAAATTCTTCTGATCAAATTGTCCAAAATGCAGGATTAATTGTCGATAAAACTTTTTATGATAAGCTTGCAATTGCAGGATCCGCTGCTCTGGAATATTACGACGAAAATTTGGGCGTTACCATTCCTAAAGCAGGTTCAGAAATTGCAGTGCCTATATCTTTTGCAGATTATGAAGAAGAAATTAATGATAATAAAAGAAATATTTTTATTTTAAGAGAGAGATATCTTCAAAATGCAATTGATGATCTTGAAGATATCTCAACTTATAAGCAGTCTTCTGATTATGTTTCAAAAAACTTAAAGAAAACTGACAATATTAATATCACCAGTCTTTAATCATTCTTCAGCAAGTCTCTGAAAATAACTCAGAGCATCGTCTTCATCTTCATCGTTTGAAGAAGAGTTTACGATAGGAAGTTCTGGTTCAGGACGACGAGAAGAAAAATCTGGAGTATAACTTCCACGATCATTATCTTCATCATCAACTTCCTCATCAATACGACGAGACTGAGGCTTGCTCTTTAGAACAGAGTTTAGACGTGCTTCAAGTTCATCATAGGACTTAAACTGATCAGCACCAAGGAATTGCGTAAGAGAGTATTGCTTCTTCCAAAGTGCTTCCATTGCGTCATCATCATCTAAAAGAGGAGAAGGACGATCAAACTCTGACTTGTCATAATTCCAGTAACCATCTTTTTTCACAATCTTCAGTTTGAAGTTAGCACCTTGCCAAAAGTCAAAAGGATTGATTGCTTCTTCATCATCAAATTCGGGTTGCATTGCACCCATAATCTTATCAAAGATTTTTTTGCCAAACTTATAGAGAAAGACACGACTTTCATTTTGAGGATTAGCGGGATCCTTTACAACATAAATGTTGCTATAGTAAGACAGTTTGCGCTTTTGCTTACGCACAGTTTCTTTATCTTTATCTTTACCACTATTCCAAAGTTCCCGATTGTAATCCGAAACGGGATCTTTTTGATTAAGAGTAGTCAGACTATTTTCAATATACCAACCGCCAGGACCTTGGAATGCGTGACTCCATACTTTAGACCAGGGAAGTTCTTCACCTTCAGGAGCAGGAAGAAAACGGATCACAGCAAAACCGTTACCAACCTTATCTACCTCAGGTTTCCAAAACCTTTCATCTACAACTGATTCACCAGCACTGATTTTTTCGACCTCTTTAACCAGTTTAGCAGTAATCGAACCAAGTTTAGATTGTTTTTTAAGATCTGAAAAAGACATTTGTATTCTCCGTATTAATTGGATTTAATTGGATTGATAGTATTCTATCGTGTAAGTTAACTCTTGTCAACCTGCTTTTTAGTGTCTTCTAAAAGAATCTTCATATTTTCTAAAAGAGTGCTGAGATCAGCAGTAGGAGACATTCCCATTTCAATTGCATGGTCAATGATACGTTGTTTCATTTCCTGTGCTTCAGGATCATCAGACAAACTTAAACGAGTATATAAAACTCTTTGTGCTTCAACTAAATTTCCTAAAGTTGAAAGATGATTAAGTTTATCTTCCTTATTCATTAAAGCAAAATTAAACATTCCAGAGTAAACGGATTGTTGTAACTCAGAAAGTTTACGAACTTCTTCTTTAACAATATCGGAATTGAAAAAACTCATACGTTTCCAAACACAATTTTTTTCACAATTCTTTTATACTCAAAGACATCAATATTTATAAACGGAGTATATTTTTTAATCCTCATACTTACAGTTTGCCATACCGGATCTAAAAGTTTCTTATCAAAGTCTTTTGAGAACAAAAATATTCTGTCATAAATCACCAAAGTTTCAAGACTGATTTTATTGGTCAAGAATTTTTTCAGAAGAACTGGATGACCTTTGGAACAATCAAAGACAGTATTCAAAGTTTGTTCAGAAAATAAATTTTCAGTCTCTTGTTTAAAGAGATATTTGAGACCTTGAATTTTCTTCTGCCACTCCAAGTAATTTTTATTACCATTCTTAATAATATCACCAATCCAAAGAGATTGTGGATCGTTACATAAAGCAAAGTTGGCAATGAAAAAATCTTCTACTTCTTTGTCACTTCTTTGCCTTGAAGTCTTCTCAAAAAAATATCTATCACGTCTTTTATAAAAGGAATCTAATGTTGCTCTGGATTTACCACAATACTTGTGATAATCGTATGTGTCTTTGGTGAAATGATTTTTAAATGCAAGATATGTTTTATAACAATCAAACGGTGTCATTAAAATTTCAACATTGCTTTACTTGTCCTTTTTAAAAAGTTAAGTTGAGTTGCCTCAAACTTCAACTTTTCTTTCAAAGGTTTTGAAAGCAATTTGGGAATAGTCTCAATTTCAACACTATTTTCTTCGCAAAATTGAATGATTGCATCAATGTAAGAAATTCCATTTTCTATTACAATTGTTTCAATTTTTTGAGAAAATTTATCTGAGCATAAAAACTTTTCTTCAAACGCTTTGTAAATTTGATCCTTCATAAAAATTATCTTTGACAAATTTTTTAATGTATTTGATTAATAACTTAATATAATCCCCTTTGTTTCTTTTGTCAAATATTTTTACATCACCATTTGGAGTTACCATAATAGTGATTAATTTAACTGGAGGTATTTCTGTTAATTCATAATACGCCGTAGCATAAAACATTTCCTGAACAAAGTAATTTTCAATCCATTCTTCAGGTTTAATTTCATCAGAAGTCTTAAAGTCTATAACAGCAAGTTCACCTTCATACTCAGCAATACAATCTACTCTACCAGCAACTCCAAAGTATTCGGAGTAAAGAGTTCTCTCAATTGCATGTATATTATTTATCTTATCAAGATAAGGTTTTGCATGAAAAAACATAAACTTTGTCAAGGGTTTATAATTTTGCCAGACTAATTCTTTGTTTTCAAGATAATCTTGACAGACTTGGTGAAAATCAGTTCCTCTTGCAGCCGCTTTACGACTGATTTGATTTGCCTTTTCTTCACCAACTCTTTTACGCCATTCTAAGATTTTTTCTTTCTTAAAATTACCAGTGACCGTTGTGATAGAAGGCACCCAATTTCCGTTCGGAAGATGATAGAGACGGATGCCATTTTCTTCTTTCTTTTCCAATTCAAGATCGCCTAAAAAATTATGATGAATAAAACTCATAAACCAATTTCCATTTTTGCAATAAGGTATTCCTTAACTAATCCAGAACGAACAATGTCCTTAACATCAAACTCAATAATATCAAATGATGGCATCACTCTCAAAATTCTCATAAAATCAATAATGCCATTTTTTTCATTTGTTTTTACTAAGTCGGACTGTGTTGCGTCTCCGCAAAAAATAATTCTGCTATTTTCTCCCACACGAGTAATGATACTATCAAGTTCATGAAAATTCAAGTTTTGAAATTCATCCACAATAATAATTGAATTATCTAAAGTTGTTCCACGAATGAAAGAAGTGCTCCAAAAACTAATAGTTCCTTGTGTTTTAAGATTGCCATAAAGCATTTCAAATGAAGCTTCATCTGGCATCTCAAACATATACTTTACCATATTCTTATAAGGAATTTGATAAAGAGAGGATTTGTCTTCATGATCTCCAGGAAGAAAACCAATTTCTCTTGTTGCAACTAGTGAACGAACAATATAAATTTTTTCATAAGGAGATCTTTCATCAAGAACTTCTCTCAAAGCATTATAAAGTGCAATGAAAGTTTTTCCTGTTCCCGCACATCCATAACCAACAATGTTTTGATTTAATTGGTACGATCTAAAAAATTCTTCTTGATTATCAGTTAAAGGTTCAATCTCTTTTATTAAATCAAGATTGATTGGTTTCTTCCGTTTCATTTGTTTATTACTCATACCAAAAGGAACAGGTGTTGCGGGTTGATTTCTTTTTCTTGGCATTTACTTTTTAGATGGGTTTTACTTTAGATCCAGGTGCTTTTGATGCTTTATGAAGAACATCATTCCATCCTGGATGGGACTTCATTAGTCTGTCATAAACCTCACCAATTTCACCCGAATTCGGACAAGTTGCTGGATCTGACCAGTCTCTATCCCAATCTGTATTATCTTTCTTCCACTGTTCCCAGTCATGAACACTCATTGTCACTTCTTTCTGTTCACCGGTGGATTTGTTATAAACGGGGTATGTTGCCATTTGTTAATAATTAAGACAAAAATATTTATTCAATAGCAATAGAAGGTGCATCGTCACATTCTATACAATCAATACACTCATCAATATCAGGATTTTCTTTCAGAAATTGTTCAAACTCTTCTTCTGTTAAAAAAATTTTAAAGATATGTCCAGTATGATGATCTTTTACACACCAGGTTTTCATAAGTATTAGGGCGAAAGTCTTGCCCTATGTAGACGCTTTTCCTCATAATATTTCCAAACATTAGGTGCCCATTTTTGAAGTTCCGGAACCATCGCATCACAAAGTGCTTGAATCTCCAACTGAGCATCAAGTTTAGAACGAAGATCCATAAAGTGAAGAACTGAACGAAGATTAAATGAGACTACAAAGTTCTGACGAATTGCCTGAGGGAGATAATCACGAATATGCTCTTCACACATACCTTGCTCATAATACTCAGCATACTCCTCACACTCACTCAGAATGCGATCTAACTTGCGTTGACGATGCTCTTCAGACCATTCATACTTTTTACCCTTACGATTGGTGTAGAACCCAGCAGGGCGCACATAGAAGACTTCTTCAATATCAAGTTCACGATTAGCAACCTTCACAACTCTTTTTCCAGTATATCGTTGCGATTGAACATCCCAAGAAGTTCCAATACGATGAGTTCTTGCCTGAACAATTACATTATGAACAAATCCAGAAACTGAAAAGGTAATGCCAGGATGTTCAATCGGCCCCCAATGCCCTCGTTCATTTGCTAAAAGTTGTTCAACAATCCATTCACCACATTCTGTTGGTGATGGAACTTTAACTTCGTGAATAGGAATCTCCGAATAATCACCTTTTCCTGCTTGCCAAATAACTTGCTCTGGAATTGGATAGCATTGGAGTTTTACAACTTGAAGTCTCTTATCAAGTTCAAGAAGATCGTTTGCTTTAATAGGTTTCATAAACTCAAAATCATCAATCTGCATATCCATCGTCATCTTCATAAAAAACTTCGTCGTAATCATTTAAATGTGAAGCAATTTCTTCATACTTATATGAAGACGCATCAGAGTAAATCTCTGTCTTAAGACAATCAACTAAAGACTCAAGATTTCTTACAATTAGTTTAAGCTTTTCTTTATCCATGTTTATCAACCTCAACAAAGGTAATTATACATAAAAAAAGAAAGAGTGTCAATGCTTAGATAAAAAATAAAACTATGGTTGGTAATCTTGATAATAATCTTGCTTCTAATTCTTCATCAACAGAATAGTCTTTTTCATAAAGAATAACAGGCAACTTTTCATCGTCACTCATAAAGTGTTTAACTAAAAATGTAAAATATGGGTCTGGAATGATTGTCTTTTTTACTTTATCAAAATCATACACATAATGAATAAACTCATGCTTAATAACTTCAGATTTTGATAGTCTGTGTTTCTGAAAGTTATCTGCACAAATCAGGATTTCTTTCTTTCCTGTCTGATACATTCCCATCAAATCTGGATTTGCACAATTATTCCCCGCACTTTTGATGGTTATTCCATGTAACCAGATTA
>Ga0169931_10014607_pt1 | contig 10603 bp, 9 predicted proteins | sample Kivu_15m_20L_FD_129675 | JGI IMG/M metagenome (GOLD analysis project Ga0169931, IMG submission 129675) | Freshwater microbial communities from Lake Kivu, Western Province, Rwanda to study Microbial Dark Matter (Phase II) - Kivu_15m_20L... | ecosystem: Environmental > Aquatic > Freshwater > Lake ... | reverse complement strand
GGAGATGTTGAAGGCCGCGGAAGTGGATGATCGGATCCGCTTGGCGGCGCAGAACGTGTATCAGGCGTTGATCGACGCCGAGGCTGCCGAGACGATCGGGGCCGGACGTTGGGAGCGCTCTGGTGCTCGCACGGCGGTGCGGAACGGCTCGAGGTCACGGTTGCTGTCGACCACGGCCGGGGATCTGGAGTTGCGGATCCCCAAGTTGCGGGCGGGCTCGTTCTTCCCGAGCTTGTTGGAGCGGCGTCGGCGGATCGATCAGGCGTTGTTCGCGGTGGTGATGGAGGCGTATTTGCACGGGGTGAGCACGCGGAAGGTCGATGACCTGGTCAAGGCCCTGGGCGCGGACACTGGGATCAGCAAGTCCGAGGTGTCGCGGATCTGCGCGGACCTTGATGAAGAGGTGGCCGCGTTCCGGGACCGATCACTGAAAGACACCACGTATCCGTACGTGTTCTTGGACGCGACGTATTGCAAGGCCCGAGTGAACCACCGGGTGGTCTCCCAAGCGATCGTGGTCGCGGTCGGCGTCAGCGCCGATGGGCGCCGGGAAGTCCTGGGGATGGACGTCGGCGACAGTGAGGACGGGGCGTTTTGGACCGCGTTCCTGCGGTCGTTGAAAGCCCGCAAACTCAACGGGGTGCAGTTGGTGATTTCCGACGCTCACGCCGGACTCAAGCAAGCCATCGCCGCGGTGTTCATCGGCGCGAGCTGGCAGCGTTGCCGCGTTCACTTCATGCGCAATGTCCTCGCGGTCGTGCCAAAGGGCAACGCGGAGATGGTCGCCGCAGCGATCCGCACGATCTTCGCCCAGCCCGACGCCGCGCACGTCGATGAACAGTTCGACATGATCGCCGGAATGCTTGGCCGGCAGCTGCCGAAAGTCGAGGTGATGATGCGTGAAGCCAAGGAAGACCTGCTGGCGTTCACCAGTTTCCCACAGGCCCACTGGCGACAACTGTGGTCGACGAATCCGCTCGAGAGGACGAACAAGGAGATCAAACGCCGCACCGACGTCGTCGGTGTCTTCCCCAACCCCGAAGCCCTGCTGCGCCTTGCCGGCGCGGTCCTAGTCGAGCAGTACGACGAGTGGGCCGCATCTGACCGCCGCTACTTCTCCGAACAATCCATGGCCCTCATCACCGCCAGCAGCAACGAAAACGAAGGGCACTTGACACCCCCAGAACTCATGACGGCATGATCAGACCACTGACCTAAGCGCGACCAGCGAAAAGCCACCACTCAAAGGGACGTGACCCCGCGCCCCCGTGGCCATCAATTTCGTAGGGCAGCACCGATGACGTATCTGTCAGCGATGCCAGAGCAGAACGAATTCCGACGGCCAGGGACGTTGCACGGTGGGCGAGGTCCTCGGGACATCCGGGGTCGTCTGCGAGCCATTCGAGAGTGACCGCGAGATGAGCGTTGGCTGACACGGGGAATGGGAGTGCGCAACGGTCGTCACTGGGGCGAAATGCCGACCACACCATTCCGTGTGGCGTGAAGTCCGATCCATAGCCGTCGTTCCCGAGGGTGTCGTGTGGTGCGGCCCCGGGGCGAAGGAAGCGGTAGGTAGCGGGATCGTGTCGTGTCTCCGACTCGCAGACACCCACCACTCGTTCGGCTGCCTGCCAGAACGAGTGATCCAGGTGTGCGCGGTAGCCGGTTTCGCGGGGGATCCGCAGCGCCAGGTCTAGGAAGGCGGCGAGCGAGTCCACCTCGAACTTCCGCTCGAAGACCCAGGGATCCTGATCGGGAAAGTCCCGATGCCAACACGCGCCGTTGGGGGTTGGGTTGAACGCATTCGCGTAGGGATCGATCAGCACGTAGCACGTCTGACGCCTGCTGACCGCACCGAGATATGCGAGCACCTCATCATCGGGGTTCATGGACAACAGCGGGCGCACCTGCCAGGTGGAATCCCGCAACCACATCGCTGGGATGTCACCGGTGGCAAGGAAGACGGTGCCGTCATCGAGCACCGTCGAGGCGTCCTCGAATAACCGACGGCAGGCCGTGGTGACCCGGAGGGCGCGATCTTTCCCGAGATCGTGCGCAACGCCGTAGAGAAAAGACGTCAGTGAGTCTGGGGTCCGCATCGCCGTCAGGGTGTCCGAGCCACCTGGGCAGTCACGAGTGCGCTCCAGTCGATGCGTCGAGCCCGGTAGCGGAAGTAGTGGAATTTCGCGATCTCCTCAATGACGCGAGCGAGGAAGATACCGACGATGCCCAGGGGAGTGAACAGGCCCAGAATGATCGCGAGTGGCAGTCCGATCGCGAAGGCCGACACTGCAGTGCCGATCAAGGCGCCCTTCACATCGTTGCCGCTCGGCAGGATGCCCGCACCGAAAATCATGTTGCCGACCTTCACCGCCTGGATCGAGGAGTTGATGAGGATGCCGATGACGGCCATGCGCTGCAAGCCGGGCCCTGCGTTTGGGAAGAACACGGGAACGAGGCAAGCAGCCAGCGCAAAGAGGGCACCGAAAGCGAGGCCGGTGACCAGACCGATCTTGCGCAGGAGGGCGATCCAGGAATAGACCGCCGTAACGTCACCTTGGCCCACTGCCGTGCCGATCAGGGCCGTGGCTGCGGTCATGACACCGATGGCGGCGACGATGAAAATTCCTTCGAGGTTCACCGTGATCTGTGCGGCAGCGAGTTCCTCATCACCGAGTTGCTGGAAGACGACGTTGTAGAGGAAGGTGCCGCTTGCCCAGGCGAACTCGGTAAGACCCATGGGAATCGCAAGGATGAAGAGGGGGCGGAGCACGATGCGCAGGTCATCGCGCGATGGTGTCTCCCAGGCGATGGTGTCGCGGAAGACGAAGGGCACGAGCAGCACGAGCTTGAGAAGTGCCGCGACGAGTGTGGCGATCCCGGCTCCGGGGACACCAAGGGCGGGGATGGGTCCTAGTCCGAAAACGAGAAGCCACGCCAATCCGGCACCGACTCCGGCAGTGATGAACGTAATCACCATGGGAACGCGGGGCCTGCCGGTTGCCCGCAACACTCCGCTCAGGATGGCGCTCACCACCGATGGGATCAGTGCGAGAGCGATGAACTGCAGATACATCGCGCCCTCACCCGCGACGCTCGACGAGGCCCCCACGAGTTCCAGCAGGCTCTCCGGTCGTATCGCCAGGACAAGGGCGAAGAGGCCAGACACCGCGCCGCCCACGAGGACCGCTGAGGAGATCGTGGTCGCCATGTCGTGCTTGCGCCCTGCGCCCGCGGCCCGCGCCACCAGGATCGTTACGGAGATTCCCATGGCGCTGACGGTGATGAGGACGATGAAGCTGAGACTGTTGGCGAACCCGACCGCTGCAATCGCCACGGCACCCAGGGCCCCGACGATGATCTGATTGACAAAGTTCAGCAGGAGTAGAACGACTGCCTCGGTGCTGACCGGGATGGCGATCCGCGCTACCTCGCGCACAGGCGAGGTGGGGGCTTTCATGATGACTCCCTAGCCCGCCGTGACCTCGATGCACCGACAATAACCAAGGACTGTGGCACGAGGGGTAGCGTCGGAGCATGTCGGAGAGTCCTCTCGTCGATGCGTGGTACGCAGCGCGTGCCCGTCGCAGTCATTCGATGCAGATCCCCGGCCACAAGATGCGTTACGGCCGTTCCGGGGTGACTTCGTTCGCTCAGGATGTTCTGGCGCCGCTACTGCAAGACGACATTCCGTTACAGGGCGGAGCCGACGACAACGTCTTCAGCGGACGAGTGTTGGAAAAGGCGGAGAAGCTCTGGGCCGAGGCGATCGGTGCCGATCACGCGCGCTTCCTCGTCGGGGGATCCACCCAGGGGAATATCGCGGCGCTGACCTCCGTGGTGGCCCCCGGGGTGACGGTGAGCATCGATCGCACGTCTCATCGCAGCGCCCATGCCGGGCTGGTCACGTCCGGCGCCACACCCCGGTGGATCCTTCCTCGCATCCATCCGGAGTACGGCGTCCCCATCGGCGTGAATGGTGCGGATATCGACATGGAAGGGGCGTACGCGCTTTTCGTCACATCCCCCGCGTACGTGGGGACGATCACGGACCTCGCTCCTCTTGCGGAGGTATGTCACCGACAGAACTCGGTACTCATCGTCGATCAGGCATGGGGTGCTCACCTTGACTTCCTGCCTGGCGGTGGCGCGCATGCACGCGGTGCGGATGTCGTGACCACGAGTGTCCATAAGGCACTCACGGGGTACTCCCAAACTGCGGTCACGTCTCTCAAAGGGACGCGTGTTCTTCCCTCGACGCTGTCGCACGGTGTCGACCTCACGGCCACGACGTCACCGTCGGCCACCCTCCTTGCCTCGATCGACGCGACGCGCATCGCGTTACTTCGTGATCGCGGTGCCCACATGGCGCTGCTAGTCGAAGCGACGGCGGAAGCCCGGACAACACTTTCCCGGGTTCCAGGGCTCGTGGTCCTAGATGACGCGACTCTCGGTTGCGCGATGGATCCGCTCAAACTCACCATCTGGGTCCCGCGCACAGGCACGACGGGTGCCGCGATCGCTGCGGAACTCTGGGAGCAGGGCATCGGTGTGGAAGCGGCTGATGCGGACACGGTGATCATGACCGTGTCGGTCGCGGATGAACCCGAGGAACTCACCCAAGTCATCGCGGCTCTGATCGCCGTCATCGAGTCCCAGAGGACTACACCCCGGACTCCTGCACCCGCCGCGACCTGGCAGATCCAACCGGATGTAGTTCTCTCGCCCCGGGATGCCTACTTCGCGCACCGAGTGCGGATGCCGCTCCGCGATGCGATCGGCCACGTGAGTACCGAGCAATTCTGCCCGTACCCGCCGGGAGTCCCGCTCCTCGCGCCGGGCGAGCGCGTCACCGACGCTGTCGTCGAGGCGATCGAGGTGGCCGGGAGGACGACCCGCATGGCCTATTGCAGCGATCCGACTGCGTCCACCATCGAGGTGGTCGACGAGTCGCGGATGTGATCAGCGTCCGCGACGCTGACCTTTGCCAGACCCCGATTTCCGGGGCCCACCGTGAGTGGTCTTCGCGCGGCCATGGCGTGGTGCGCGACGGCGCGCAGCACCACCTGCATGGTGGGGCCTCGCGGGCTTCTTGACCTGCACATGGCTGGTGGGTGGCACCCACGGGACACCGCTAGGCTCCTTGGCTCCGGTGATGCGCTCCACGCGAGGGTCATGCGCATCGACCGTGACGAATTCAGCATTCACGCTGGCACGCTTGGCCAGACTCCGCATCTCACGCTGCTCGTTGGGTCGTGCGAGTGTCACGACCGTGCCGGATTCACCTGCGCGTGCGGTGCGCCCGGCGCGGTGCAGGTAGTCCTTCGGGTCGGTCGGTGCATCGATGTGCACCACAAGACTGATGTCGTCGACATGGATTCCTCGTGCCGCGACGTTCGTGGCGACGAGCACAGGGGTTGCACCAGACCGGAAGGCCTCCAGTGCCCGGTTGCGTGCGCCCTGGGCCTTGCCCCCGTGCAGGGATCCGACGGCGATCCCACGCTTCGCCAACTTCTCCGCCAGTCGATCCGCTCCCCGCTGAGTGCGCACGAACATGATCGTGCGTCCGTCGCGTGCCGCGATCCGGGAGGTCAGTTCATCCCGATCCTCGGACTTGACGACGAAGACGTGGTGCTCCATCTGACCTTGATCCTCGATGGGAGTCTCGACGCTGTGTTCGATCGGATTGCGTAGGTACGTCTTCACAAGGGTGTCGACGTCGCGGTCCAGGGTGGCGCTGAACAGCAGGCGCTGACCGTTATTCGGTGTGGCATCGAGAATCTCGCGCACGGAGGGCATGAATCCCATGTCCGCCATCTGATCCGCCTCATCAAGGACCACGATCTCGCAGCGGGACAGGTCGACCGCACCGCGATGCATCAGGTCGATCAGTCGACCGGGTGTCGCCACCACGATCGGGACGGCGCGCTCGAGGGCCTGGACCTGGCGGTTGAGCGGCATGCCGCCAGCAACCACGACGGAGGAGAGATTCACCTTGCGGGCGAGGGGCGCGATGGTGTCATTGATCTGCATGGCTAGTTCGCGCGTGGGGGAGAGTACGAGGGCCAGTGGGAAGCGACGCTTCGCCGTCTGGCCGGCCAATCGAGTGAGAAGCGCAAGGCTGAATGCCAGCGTCTTACCCGACCCTGTTTGGCCGCGTCCGAGGACGTCACGACCCTTGATCGCATCCGGCAAAGTCGCCGACTGGATCGGGAAGGGTTGCGTGAATCCGCTGTGCGCGAGTGCGCGCGCCAAGGGCGCGGCTACGCCGAGTTCTGAAAATGACATAAGTGACTACACCAGATTTCCCATGACCACACCGTGTATTGCAGTGTGGGGGCGAACTCGCCCTGAGGGAAAGCACGCGAATGATTGATTACGAGGTTTCGTGATCGACGTCAGTGTACCTCACGTGCGTGACTTCTTCTCCACGCCATCACGAGGACCGCGATGGTCGCGACGAGGATCGCACCTCCCACCAACCAGAGAGTGACGCTGCCATCGGTCGTGGACGGAGCCTTTTCCGCCGAGGTGGAAGATCCAGTGCCGACCGTGAACGTGATCGCACCGCTCACCGGATGCCCGTCTGCAGACACGACTCGATAGGAGACCTGCCAGGTGCCACGTCCCAGGTCCGCAGGCCACGGCAGCACGAGGTCGGTGCCATTCGGAGTGATGGACGTGGAAGTGACGACGTTTCCAGCGCTATCGATGATCGCCAGTGTGGTGAGTCCGTCCATCAGATTCTCATTGAATGTGAACCGGACTTCCGTAGGCGGTGAGGCAAAGGCAGTGCCGTCGGCCGGCAGGGTGGAAACGAGTTGGGAGTGGGCTGCAGCCGGAGCGACTCCGAGCCCGAGGACTGTTACCAGGATCGCCACCGCAGCAGTCCACCTCATGGCAGCCGAACCTTACCGCGGTGCACAACGACCACGTCACCCTTGAGCACCGTGGCCTGGAGTTCCCAGGTACCAGTGAACGGAAGAACGCCCGATGCGACCTTCCCGTCGAATGACCAGGTGAGGGGGCCCAGAAGTTTCGGATGCATCCACTCCACGTCACCCGTCGTGGAATTCAGGGATGAGAGTTGGGCGGCACCGGGGTTCATACCCGACAACGTGAAGCGGGATGCGGGAGTGGTGGTGACCGATCGAGGCGTGATTTCGCGACCACCGCGTCCCACCTGGAAACTCATGGCGCCGCTCACCACATGTCCGTCATCGGATACGACCGACCATGTCGCCGCGTAGGGGCCCCGAGTGAGTGCGGTGCCAGGCCGCGCCGTCACGCGCGTCCCGGAAGCGCTCACCGTGTGGTCAACCGAGCGGCCCCGAGCGTCGAGGATCCGAAGATCCTGCACGGAGACCGGCTCGTTGAACCTCAGCGTGATCTCTGCCGGCGAGCGTGTCACGGTCGCACCGGACGCGGGGGCGGATGCTACGAAGTCTGCGTGGGCGTGGGCGGGTGCTGGGCCCACTCCGACGAGGAGCAGACCCAGCACCACAGCTAACGGGAAGCGGAGCACTAGTGCCGGTGTCCCGAGGATGTTGCCGCGACCACCGTGACGGTCGGGGCGGGCATCTTCATGTCCGTTCCATCGCCGGCCACCTGGGTCCATGCCTCCATGGCCTTGTTGGAGTTCGCGATGGTGTGGCCGCCGCGATGCAGGGAAATTGGTGTCCCTGCCGGTGCCTTCGCCGAGGTCGTGGTGAAGCTCACCGCGCCATTGGCTGCCACCGTCGTGGATCCGATGCGTGTCTCCCCCGAGAACACCCCGACTTCCTTGCCCGCGAGCGACGGGAGCTGTGCGGATGCCACCACGCCCGAGCCCGAGCGCGTCACCTTCACTTCCGCATCGCATACCTGGACCGTGGGAAGGGCCACTTTGCGGGAGGCCTCTCCCGGATTCAGGGTTGGGTACTTCAGGTTCAGTCCGAAGTCATCGAACTGATCGTCGGGAAGATGTCCACCAGACCAGGTGATCGAGTTTCCTGACCTGGTGATTGTCCACCCAGCTTTCTGCTGCGGCTTCACCCCGGCGGCGTTGATTCCCGCCGGGATGGTCACGGTGACGGAGTTCGTCGCGTCACCATCACACCCGTGCGGCACGCGGAGGAACAGGGTTCCGTATCCGCCCGACGTGGCTGTCGCCCCGTTGAGATTCGCGGTCACGTGCGCGCTGGCAGGTGCCGCGAGACTGAGGGTGAGCGTGGTGCCGACGAGCGCGGCACCCATGAATGGTCGAAGCATTGTTGTCCTCTCTGAATCGGAATCCGCCGAGAGACGGCGGAGAAACCGCTGCCCGAGGGCTCGGGAGCGGGCGATGCGCTGATTCAGAGACGAACGGGCGGTGCGCGAGTGGAGGATGTTCTCCTGACGGACTGTGTTGGCGTGAAGAACCCGGAACTCCACATTGCCAGGTGGCCCTGGGGAACCACGGGCAGGGGGAACAAAACGCCGAGGATGCCGCGGCCCCACGCAGTGAAGCGTGCGACGACGTCATCAAGCTGAACCAGGACTATCGATGCAACAGCGGCTGCACCCACATGGAAGAGGACCATCGACCAGGGTGACGAGGAGCCGTGACTTGCGTGGGTGAAGCTCACGAGGACGTGCACGAGGGCCTGGGCGCCGAGAAGGTAGAGGAATGCCCAGAAGACCGACCTGCGCTTGGATACCGCCGGGACGCTCAAAGCTAGGGAGACCCCGAAGACGAGCGCAATCGTGGTCCCGCCAGGCAACGAGCCATCGGCGAGGGAGTGGCCAGCTAGCCCCAGTAGTGCGATCACGGCTGCGAAGGTCAGGGACCGGATCGACATGGCCGAATGGTAACGGCGTTGTGGGCCCTGTGTGGAGGCTATGGCGCACTTCACACCACGTCCTCACTGCGGCCACTACTGTCGCCGATAGGGGACTCACGGAAAGGTCACTCCATGAAGAGACCTGTGTCATCTTTCGTCGTAGCTTTGGTGAGCGTGGTTCTTTCCCCGACCCTGGTCTTCGTCGAGATGGTCGCCCTGCTTTTCGCTGGCATGGTCAACTACGAACCATCGAATTCGACTGCGGTCAAAGTACTGACGGTGATCATCGTCATTGCGATCGGACTCGTCGCACTCGCCATACCGGTAATCGCCTTCATCATGGGCCGAAAGGCGCGCGCAGCATCCACGCTGGAACTCATGCCCCGAGCTGGGCTTGCGACCGCGGCCATGGTGATTGCGGGCATTGTGACCGTAGGCGTGGTTCTGGCCCAGGTGTACATGATTCTCATGGTCGTTGGCGCGTGCAGCCTGGACGGCTGCTAGCGCTGCCTCGTTGGTAGCTGAGATTGATGCCGCGCCTGCCAAAGCCGGGATTCGTGGGACACGGTGAACGTGGCGCGAACACCGGATTTGTGGCCCCGGGCAGAATCGAACTGCCGACACAAGGTTTAGGAAACCTCTGCTCTATCCCCTGAGCTACGGGGCCCTGCGGAAACGCAAACTTAGCGAGTCGCGGAGGCGTCCGTTGCCGCCGGGCTCGATGGACCCGCCTCCGCGTGCTCGACTATGTGCCGCGCCATCGGTGGGAAGACGACAGCGTGGAAGGGTGCGACGGACCACCAGTACGCGTGCCCCATGAGCCCGTGCGGTGAGTAGATGGCTCGTTGCGTCAGGGTGGTGCGTCCGTCGTTTTCCTCGATTCGGAATTCGAGCCAGGCGCGACCGGGCATCTTCATTTCAGCGCGCAGGCGGACGAGATGACCCGGGACCACCTCCTCGACCCGCCAGAAATCCACGGCATCCCCGACACTCAGGTGCTCGGGATCGCGCCGTCCACGGCGCAACCCGACACCGCCGATGATGCGATCCAGCAGGCCACGGATTCGCCAGAGAATGCTGGCGGAGTACCAGCCGGTCTCACCGCCGATGCGCTCAACCGCAGCGAATACCTGTGCTGGGGGCGCGGTGGTACTCACCGTGCGCACGTCGGTATAGAGCGTGCCGCCCGTCCACTGCGGATCGCTCGGCAGCGGGTCACTGGGTGCTCCGGGTGTGGCCGCGTCCGACCACCGCGTGCTGACGTTGGCTTCTTTGATGCGCGTGAGTGCAAGACCCACCGCCTCGTCGAAGGGGATGAGGCCACCGGGGGGATCGGGGATGTATTGCGCGATGTCATGGTCGTGGCAGACGGCTGGATGGCGGAGTGATCTGACGAGCGGGCGGGCGATGGAGCGTGGGACGGGCGTTACGAAGTTCACCCAGTGGCTGGAGAGTTCAGGAGTGAGCACGTTGATCGGCACGATGATGCGCTTGCGCAGTCCTGCCACCGCCGCGTAGCGATGCATCATCTCCTCGTAGGTGAGTACCTCCGGGCCTCCGATGTCGAAGGCCCTACTCACGTCGAGGGGAATGGTCTCGGCTTGGACGAGGTAACGCAGCACATCCCGCACTGCGATGGGCTGTGTTCGCGTGCGCACCCAGCGCGGTGTGATCATCGCGGGGAGGCGCTCGGTGAGGTAGCGCAACATCTCGAACGATGCGGATCCGGAGCCGATGATCACACTTGCCCGCAACTCGATGACGGAGGCGCCGGACTCGCGCAGGGCTTCCCCCACCTTCAT
>Ga0169931_10014606_pt1 | contig 10604 bp, 9 predicted proteins | sample Kivu_15m_20L_FD_129675 | JGI IMG/M metagenome (GOLD analysis project Ga0169931, IMG submission 129675) | Freshwater microbial communities from Lake Kivu, Western Province, Rwanda to study Microbial Dark Matter (Phase II) - Kivu_15m_20L... | ecosystem: Environmental > Aquatic > Freshwater > Lake ... | reverse complement strand
CAGGCGGCGCACCGTGGTCTACGACCACGGCTGCATCCGGAACTCGCTGATCTTCCCGCTCTGACCGCAGGAGACCGACCATGGGCCACCCGCCTGCCGCAGCCGCGCCGTCGCCGCACGCCTGGCCGTCGGAGGGCCGCACCCGCGTGCCCTACTGGATCTACACCGATCCGGACCTCTACCGCCGCGAGCTCGACCGCTTCTTCTACGGTCCCACCTGGAACTACGCCGCCCTCTCCTGCGAGGTGCCCGCGCCCGGGGACTTCAAGCGCCACTGGATCGGCGAGCGCAGCGTCGTGGTCGTGCGCGGCGACGACGGGAGCGTCGCGGTGCTCGAGAACCTGTGCGCGCATCGCGGCAGCCAGGTGGTCTGGGCCGAGCGCGGCTCCGCGAAGCACCTCACCTGCCCGTACCACCAGTGGTGCTACTCGCTGCGCGGCGAGCTGATCGGCGTGCCGCTGCGACGCGGCGTGCAGGGCCGCGGCGGCCTGCCCGACGACTTCGACCCGGCCGCCCACCGGATGCGGCGGCTGCGCTCGATCGAGCGCAACGGCGTCGTCTGGGCGAGCTTCGCCGAGGACGCACCCGACTTCGCCGCGTACTGCGGCGAGATGCTCGAGATGATCGACCGGCTGTTCGACGGGCGCCCGCTGCGCCTGCTCGGCTACCAGCGGCAGCGGCTGCGCTGCAACTGGAAGATGTACATGGAGAACCTGAAGGACCCGTACCACGCGACGCTGCTGCACACCTTCTACATCACCTTCGGGCTCTGGCGCGCCGACAACCGCGCGCGGATGCTCAACGCGTCGGAGGGCCGTCACGGCGTGATGGTCTCCGAGAACACGGGGCGCGCCACCAGCGCGGCGACCGGCGAGATGAGCCGCTTCGGACACGGCCTCGCGCTCGAGGACATGAGCCTGGTCACGCCGATCCCCGAGTTCGCCGACGGCCGGATCGGCGGCGGGACGGTCCACCCCAGCCTGGTCGTCCAGCAGCAGGCGAACAGCCTCGCGGTGCGCCACGTGATCCCGCGCGGCGTCGACGCCACCGAGCTCGTCTGGGTGTTCTTCGGGTACGCGGACGACAGCGACGAGATGACGCTGCGCCGGCTCAAGCACGCGAACCTGGTCGGGCCGGCGGGGCTGGTGTCCATCGACGACAGCGAGGTGCTCAAGCAGTGCCAGGCGGCCGCCGACGGGTACGCCGGCCGCGCCGCGTTCCTCGAGATGGGCGGGCGGGGCACCGAGCCCGCCGACCACATGGTGACCGAGACGATGATCCGCGGCTTCTACGAGCACTACCGCCGCGTCATGGAGCTCTAGGGGCGCCCTCGGCCTCGATCGTGCGCAGGTAGTCGCCGACCATCGCGTCGAGGTCCCACGCGGGCTCGAAGCCGAGTTCGCGCCGCGCCCGGCCGATGTCGAAGACGCTGTAGACGCTGAATCCCAGGCCGAGGAAGTCGTGGCCGGGGCCGATCTCGATGCGCGCGCCGGGAATCCGCCGGCGCACCGCGTCGGCCACGTCGCCCAGCGCGAACGGCCGGCCCTGCCCGATGTTGTAGACCCCCGCGCCGAGACCGTCCGCCTCGAGCGCGTGCGCGAAGGACCGGGCCACGTCGCGGACGTAGACGATGTCGTCGCGTTCGTCGCCGCCCCGGGGGATCACGGTGGGCACGCCGCGCGCCGCGTCCTCGATCATCCGGCTGTCGATCGACATCGGTCCGTGGCGCGTCGTCAGCTTGCCGGGCGCGCAGATCCGGGCGAAGCGCAGCGCGGCGAACTGCACGCCGAAGGCCGCGTGGTAGTTGATGCCCAGCTGCTCGCTCGCGAGCTTCGAGGCCGCGTAGACCGACAGGAACGACGGCGGCAGCGGCCGCCCGACGTGGTCCTCGGCGACCGGGGCGTAGGTCGGCCGCGCGTGGGCGCCGCCGACCTCGCCGTAGGCGGCCTTCGAGCTCGCGAACACGACCCGGCGCACGTCGCCGACCACGGCCGCCTCGAGCACCGCGATCGTGCCGCCGACGTTGACCTCGAACGCGAGCTTGGGATCGGCGCGCCCGCCCGGATAGCCGACCAGCGCGGCCAGGTGCACGATCGCGTCGTAGCGCTGCTCGCGGACCATCCGCGCGAGCCGCGCGGTGTCGCGGACGTCGGCCGGCTCGAACCGGTACGGCGCACCGGCGCCCGGTGGCGCCGCGCCGTCGGGCACGCGGTCGACCGCGACCACCTCGTGGCCGCGCTCGAGCAGCTCGCGGACGACCCAGACCCCGTTGACGCCGCATGCGCCGGTGACCATCACACGCATCGTCCACCTCCCGCGGGCCCCGTGGGCCCCGACCCGACCTGGGGCGCGACGCCGCCGCCCCCTCGCCCCGCCCGGCGCCGCGTGCGCTACAGCGGGCGTCCGACGCCGGCCGCGCGCGCGCGCTCGTCGATCAGCGCCGCGACCGCCGCCTTCTCGATCGCGGTGCCGCCCGAGGCGAACAGCGTGAGGTCCTCGGCCGTGCGGCGACCGGCGATCGCGCCGGAGAGCACGGCGGACATCGGGCCCAGCACGTGGTCGCGCGCGATCTCGCCCGACGCCAGCGGAATCAGGATCTCGCCCTTCTCCTCGAAGGTCTGCGCGACGTCGTCGACGAACACCCGCGAGCGCCGCACGGTGTCGGAGTCGACCTCGCGCGTGCGCGGGTAGTGCATGCCGATCGCGTTGACGTGCACGCCCGGCCGCAGCAGCGCGCCGTCGAACACCGGGGTGTGCGAGGTCGTGACCGTCGTGACGATGTCGGCGCCGTCGATCGCGGACTGCACGTCGGCGACCGCGCGCACGCGCACCGCGGGCAGGGCCTCGGCCAGCCGGGCGGCGAACGCGGTGCGCCGGGCGGCGTCGCGCCCGAAGCAGCGGACCTCGACGATCGGCCGGACCTGCGCGATGAACGTGGCCTGGTCGAACGCGTAGGTGCCGGTGCCCACCAGCGCGAGCACCCGGGCGTCCTCGCGCGCGAGCGCCCGCGTCGCGGCCGCGGTCACCGCGCCGGTGGACCAGTGGGACACCGCCTCGCCCTCGATGATCGACATCAGCCGGCCGGTCGCGGCGGAGCACAGCTGGATCCGGTAGTCCAGCGGGCGCCCGTAGCCGGCCGCGTAGGTGACCGTGGCGATCACCCCGCGGCGCGCGAGCGCCGCGCACAGCAGCTTGAACGAGCGGGGCCGCGGCGCGTCCGGATCCGGATCCGTGACCAGGCTCTGCCGGTCGAGCAGCGCGGCGGTGCCGTCCGCCTGCTCGCGCCAGGCCGCCTCGACCGCCGCGACGTGCTCGGCGCGCCCGAGACCGTGGCGGGCCCGCAGGGCCAGCACGTCCGACTCGGTGATCAGCAGCCTCGGGGCCGATGCCGCGCGGCCCGCGCCGTCCCGGTCGCCCTCCATCCCTACGCTCCCTCGCCCGTGCTCACAGGCCCATCCGTTCGCGATAGAACTTGTAGAAGGCGCGGATCAGCACCTCGGTGACCATGTGGTCCTGCGGCTCGACGTCGCGGCCGCCCATCTCGACCACGGCGGCACGGTGGCCGTACTCGGTCGCGCCGAGCTGCGACTCGGACAGCACCTCGCCGTCCTCCATCGCGACATAGCCGGCCGGACCGTACAGGTTCGCATGGCGAAGCCGAAGCCGGGTGAGCTCCGGGCTGTCGTCGGCGTAGCCGTAGTAGGTCCAGGACAGCTCGAACCGGTCGGGCCCCTTCGGGATGATGTGGCGCATGCCGAGCGTGTTCGCCTGCTGGTGCATCACGACGCTCGGGAAGATCGTCAGGCCGACGACCTTGCCGTCGTCGAACTCGCGGATCGGCGTCACCGTGTCGCGGTCCTCGAGGTCGAGCTGGCCCTTGAAGCGCTTGATCTCGCCGGCCGCGTCGGTCGCGGTCTTGCCCACGTTGCGCGACACCATGATGCCGTGCTTGCCGCCGGCGACCGGCACCGACTCGGACTGCGTGTCGGCGCGCCACAGGCCGAAGGTGATCAGGAACGCGTGCAGCAGCGTCGCGTGGTACGGGTCCTTGAGGTTCTCGACGTACATCTTCCAGTTGCTCGGGATCAGCTGGCGGCTGTAGCCGAGCAGCTTCAGCGGACGTCCGCCGAAGATGCGCTTCACGTAGGCGTGCAGGTCGGGGCCGCAGTACTCGGCGAACCCCGGGCCGTCGGGCGCGAAGCTGGCCCAGACCGAGCCGCCCTCGACGTGCACCCGCAGCCGGTTCAGGCCGTGCTGCGCGTTGTCGAAGTCGGGCGGCATGCCGCCCTTGCCGAGCACGCCCCGCTTGAGCGGGACGCCCTGGAGCCGGCCGTCCAGCGCGAAGTTCCACTGGTGGTACGGGCAGGTGAACGAGTCGACCCGACCCTTGTTCTGCCAGCACAGGCGGGCGCCGCGGTGGGCGCAGCGGTTCTCCAGCACGTGGATCGCGCCGTCCTTGCCCCGCACGACCACGACCTGCCGCTCGCCGATCCAGCTGCGCTTGTAGGACCCGGGCTCGGGCACCTCGCAGTCGAGCGCCACGTAGTTCCAGCCGTCCCCGTAGAAGAACGTGCTCAGCTCGCGCGCGTAGATGTCCGGGTCGGTGTAGATCCAGTACGGCACCCGGGTCCAGCCTTCCGCCGGCCACGTCCGGACCGGCACCTCGGCCTCGATGCTCCTGCCCATGCTGCTCCTTCGGCGCGGACCTCAGACCGGCACGATCACCGACCGGACCACGCGGTAGTTGTCGTACACCGCGAGCCGCTCGCGGAACACCAGCCGGCCGTCGCGACGCACCAGCCGGTCGAGGTAGCGGCCGACGAGCAGCACCTGCGGTTCGGCGTCGGACATCGCCTCGGTCACGAGGAAGTTGCCGCGGGCGCGGATCTCGTCGTCCGACACCGACAGCACGCGCACGCCGCTCACGAAGTGGCGCCAGGCCCGCGGCTCGTAGACCTGCGTCTCGCGCAGCGCGACGATCCGGTCGCGCAGCATCCGGATGCCGTCGCACAGGATCGTCGCCTGCGGCAGCCCCTCGTCGTGGTTCTCCTTCGAGATCAGCTTGTAGACGCAGTCGTCGGTGAAGTACGCCGGCATCCGCTCGACCTGGTCGTCGTCGAGCAGGTCGGCGATCTCCTCGTAGAGCTCGCGCACCTCGAGCGCCAGCGCCCGGACCTCCGGCGTCGGCGCAGCGGGACGGGTGGCGTCGGCGGTCGGGTCGCTCATCGTCGGGTCGTCCGGTGCGCGCCGCGCTCAGGCCTCGACCAGCGCGCCGAGGTTGGTCTCGAAGCCCTTCTGCGAGCCGAGCTTGACGATCGGCGACTTCAGCGTCTCCTGCCACATCAGCGAGTCCATCGCGATCTGCAGCGGATGGTCCTGCACCGTCAGCGCGCAGAACCCCTGCTCGCGGGAGCCGTGGTTGTGGATCGCCCAGCCCGGCGCCGACAGGTGCAGGTCGCCCGCCTCCCACTCCATCCGCTGGCCCATGACCGAGCTCTTGCCGTGGCCGATGAAGTAGTAGTTGATCGCCGCCGACGTGTGACGGTGCGGCTGGTCGACCTTGCCCGGCGGGTACTTCGCGATGGTCGCGAAGAACGAGTGGGTCGTGCCCATCCGGCGCTCGGTCGCCGGGTTGTAGAGCAGGTACAGGTGACGCCCCGTGTAGCTGAGGTCGCGACGGAACACCGTCTCGAGGTGCTGCCGGACCTCGGCCCACGGCCACAGCAGCGCCTTCGACTCGACGGTGTCGATGTCCACCAGGTACTCGTAGCCGAGCAGCCGCGCGCCGTCGGGGCCCAGCGGGATCGACTCGGCCCGGTCGCGGGCGCGCGCGCCCGTCGCGGCGCCGGCGCCCTCGCCCGCGACGCGCCCCACGCGCGGGTTCTCGTCGACGTAGTGGACCTCGAGGCGCTCGAGCAGCGGCGCGTTCGAGTAGCTCAGGCGCACGAACAGCCCGTCGCCGTCGTTCCGGTAGCTGACCGGCTCGAGCGAGGGCGTGTTCCAGACGTCGAAGCGCGACACCTCGAAGCTGCGCTCGCCGATCGAGGCCACGCCGACGCCGCCGATGCACATGTCGACCGCGCTCGAGTTGCGGGCGACCGGCGGGGTCCGCTCGCCCGGCCTGACCACGTGCAGCGTGACGTCGATGCCCGGCGCGAACGCGGGCACCGGTCCGGTGCTGCGCGGATGCGCGATCGCCGACGCGCGCCTCCCGGTGGCGGGCAGCGGGGCGTCCGCGAGCCGCTCGACCTCGGCCTCGATCGCGCGGCGCGGCACGATGATCGACGGCCACAGGTCCTGCTCGCGCGGCGCCGCCGCGCTCACGTCGACGAATCGGTAGGTCTCGCTCATGGTCAGTCCTGCGTGGGGTTCCGATCCCGGCCGGCCCGGTCGCCTTTCCATCCGGGCACCGCGCGCACGGGCGCCGGGAGCGTGCGCCCGATGCCGCGGGCCTTCGCGCGCTCGTAGGCCATCGTCGCGACCGCGAGGTCGGACAGCCCCATGCCCATCGCCTTGAACAGCGAGAGGTCGCAGCCCTCGGGCCGGCCGCCCCCCGCGGCGATCACCGCACCGAGCGGACGGACGGCATCCCAGCCGCGCCCGCCGCCGAAGCGCTCGATGAACTCGCGCGACGCCTTCTGCGTGTTGGGCAGGTCGTCGACCACCACGACGTCCGCCCGGTCGAACACATCCTGCTGGAACTCCGCATGGCCGGGCAGGATCGCCCCGACGGCGTTCAGGTGAGCGCCGCGCGCGAGCATCGGCGCCGACAGGAAGGGCTCCTTCGCGCGCGTGACCAGCGTGACGATCGTCGCGCCCTCGGTGGCCTGCGCGACCGAACCCGAGTCGACCACCTCGAACCCGAAGCGCTCCCGCACCTTCGCGACGAACGCACGGCGCCGGTCGGCGGTGGGGCTCCAGACGCGCAGCCGCCGCAGCGGGCGGACCGCGTTCACCGCGGCGATCTGCGTGATCGCCTGCGCGCCGGTGCCGACCAGCGCCATGTCGTCCGCCCGCGCCGCCGCCAGCCAGCGGGTGCCCACGCCGGTCATCGCCGACGTGCGCAGCTGGCCGAGCGCCGCCGCCTCGATCACCGCGAGCAGGCGTCCGTCGCCGGCGTCGAACATCGAGTACACCGCGGTCGCGCCGCGCTTCGTGTTGACCCAGTTCTTGTAGCCCGCATACCCGAGCGCCGGCACGGCCGACCCGAGGGAGTGCATCGAGCTGCCGTCGCCCCAGGCGCCCAGCGCCTTCGGCACGTTGAACGCACCCGGCGCGCCGATCGTGCGCTCGAGCGCCTCGATCGCGTCGTCGAGCAGCACCAGCGAGACGACGTCCTGCTCGGTCAGCCAGATCAGCGGCTCGCTCACCGGGAGCCCCCCCCTGCGTTCGCCACGGGGTTGCGCAGCAGCCCGACCCCCGGGATGTCGACCTCGAACACGTCGCCCGCCTTCAGGAACACCGGCGGCCTGCGCGTGAAGCCGACGCCCGCGGGCGTGCCGGTCACGATCACGTCGCCGGGAAGCAGGCGGGCGAAGCGGGACACGTACGCGATCAGCTCGGGGATCGGGAAGATCATGTGGGCGACCGAGTCGCGCTGCATCTCGACGCCGTTCAGCCGGCCGATCACCTCGAGGCGTGCCGGGTCGCCGACCTCGTCGGCGGTCGCGAGCCAGGGGCCGAATGCGCCGCTCGCCTCGAAGTTCTTTCCCGCGGTCGCCTGCGTGGCGTGCTTCTGGAAGTCGCGGATCGAGTTCTCGGCGAAGCACGCGTAGCCCGCCACGACCTGCATCGCGTGCTCGGCCGGCACGTCGCGCGCCTCGCGGCCGACGATCACCGCCAGCTCGGCCTCGTAGTCGTACTGCGCGGACGCCTCCGGGGCCACGCACGGCGCGAGGTGCCCCACCTGGGATCCGGGAAACCGGACGAAGAGCGACGGATGCTTCGGGATCGCCACGCCCGCCTCCTCGGCGTGCAGGCGGTAGTTGAGGCCGACGCAGACGATCTTGTCGGGGTCGGTGACGGGCGGCAGCCAGGCGATCGACGCGGTCGGCACGACCCTCGCCGGCGCCGCCGCGGCGCGCTCGGCGAGGCCTGCGAGGCCCCAGCGGCGCAGCGCCTCGCGCAGCGTGGGCACCTCCGGCGTCGACAGGTCGGCGATCCGATCGCCGTCGAGCACGGCGCCGAAGGACCGTCGGCCGTCGCCGAAGGCGAAGCTTGCGAGCTTCATCGAGCGTCTCCTCTCCCTGTCCGACCGGGTCGCTGCGCCCAGTGTGCAGAATCGCCCGGGTCGCGGCAACGCGTCCACAGGAATATGATTTGTTCCATGGAAGAACAGACCTCGCCGGCGGCCGCCGGCGAAGCCCGGCGGCGGGCGACCGAGGCCGGAGCGCCGGCGGTCGCGCTCGACGACCTGCCGTCCCTGCGGATCTTCGCGAAGGTGGTGGAGCTGGAGAGCTTCTCGGAGGCGGCCCGCAGGATCGACGTGACGCCGGCCACCGTCAGCAAGCACATCGCCGCGCTCGAGGGCCAGGTCGGCGCACGGCTGCTGAACCGGACGACGCGCAAGCTGTTCGTCACCGATGCCGGGTCGATGCTCTACGCGCGCACGGTCCGCGTGATCGACGAGCTGCTCCAGGCGCAGCGCGAGCTGTCGCAGCTGCAGGCCGAGCCGATGGGGCACCTGCGCGTCGCGCTGCCGATCAGCTTCGGCGGGCGTCGGATCGGGCCGTCGCTGCCCGAGTTCATGCGCCGCTTCCCGAAGGTCACGCTGGAACTGAACCTGTCGGTCGAGCGCCTCGACGTGTTCGAGGAGCAGATCGACGTGGCCGTGAGGATCGCCGACGCGATCGACCCCGGGCTCGTCGCGATCCGGCTCGCGCCGTACCGGCGCGTGTTCTGCGCGTCGCCCGAGTACCTGGCCCGCCGCGGCACGCCGACAACGCCGGAGTCGCTCGTCGACCACGACTGCCTGTTCAGCCGGGGCGCCGCGGGTCCGGTCGCGTGGCCGATGATGCAGGACGGTCGGATCCGGCAGGTTCCGGTCTCGGCGCGGCTGCTCGCGAACCATGGCGACCCGGTGAAGGACGCGGGCCTCGCGGGACTGGGCATCTTCATGACGGCCCGGTGGATGGTCGAGACCGAGCTGCGCCAGGGTCGGCTCGTCGAGATCCTGCCGGAGTGCGCGGTGCAGAATCGCGCGATCTGGGCGGTGCTGTCGCAGCGCGGCGCGATGACCCCGAAGGTCCGGGCGTTCATCGAGTTCCTGCGCGAGGTGCTCAGCGACCTTCGTTGAGCGGGCGACGCGGCGCCGGCGGGCCTGCCGGCTCACGGCCCCACGATCCAGCCTTCGAGCGGGTCGATCCGCGCCGGCAGGCCCCAGCGCTGGTCGCGGCGCGCCCAGGCCCAGGCCGCCTGCACCAGGCACAGCACCGCGTCGAGCCGGTCGGCGCCGGGGTCGTCGACGCACGGTTCGGGGTCGACTCGTTTTCAGTGCAATAAGTGACGGTACGGGAAGCGAGCAACGGCGCGGGGTCGTATCGTTAAGTTGTTGATCTGATTGGGATTGCTGTTCACTTTTGGGAGGCGTATCGTGCTCGGCCCACCTGAATGAGGCGCGCGCGATGCAAGGCTGGCAGACAACGTACCTGGGCATGCGCGAGTTGCCACGCGACATCAGCGGCTTCGAGCTGCAGGCGTTCTTCACGTTCAGCCCGGCTGAGCGCGCGCTGATCGAAGCGCGCCGAGGTGATGCCCACAAGCTCGGCCTGGCTCTGCACATCGGCTTCCTGCGCATGAGCGGCCGCTTGCTCTACAACGCGTTCCGGATCGTGCCGCCGGGGCTATGGCGCCACCTCGGCAACGAGTTGGGAGCCGATGCCCCGGAAGTGTCCTCGCTTCGGGCGCTGTACGGCCGCGGTCGCACCTTGTTCGACCACCAGCAAGTTGCCTGCGAAGCCTTGGGGTTCCGCTGGATGAGCGAGCACCAGCGCCGTGCCCTCGTGCGCCTGCTGGGCGACGAAGTCTCGCGCTGCGCCGACCGGGACCAGCTCTTGGTGTTTGCCCGGCACTGGTTGTACGAGCACCGTTTGCTGATCGTGCACGACCGCGCCATTCGCACCTTGATCGCCGCCGCACTGGTCCACCTGGAGACCCAGACCGCCGCCCAGATCCGCGCCGAAGTGAAGCTTGGTGTCCTGGATCGCTGGTGCCAGGCCGTTGCTCAACCCCACACCACCGGCCAGACGCGCCAGAGTTGGCTGTGGGCGCCGCCAGCCAAGCACTCGACGCGGCAAATCAGCGAGGTGCTCGAACGCATCGACTGGTTGTACGGCCAGGAGGTCCACAAGTCCCTTGGCCAGCTGCCCGATCTCCTGGTACGCCGCTACGCCCGCCGCATGGCCTCCAGGCCGCCCTCGGCTGGCGCCAAGATCAAGGAGCCGGCGCGCACGGTGGAGGTGGCGTGTTTCCTGCGCTACTGCCTGCTCAGCGCCACCGATCAACTGATCCTGATGCTCCAGCGCCGCGTGGCAGACCTGTGGCGCCAGGCTGCAGCCAGCCTGGGCGACACCGTGAACTGGGCGCAGATGTACCAGTCGCTGCTG
>Ga0169931_10014604_pt1 | contig 10607 bp, 6 predicted proteins | sample Kivu_15m_20L_FD_129675 | JGI IMG/M metagenome (GOLD analysis project Ga0169931, IMG submission 129675) | Freshwater microbial communities from Lake Kivu, Western Province, Rwanda to study Microbial Dark Matter (Phase II) - Kivu_15m_20L... | ecosystem: Environmental > Aquatic > Freshwater > Lake ... | reverse complement strand
CCTTGGAAGGGTTCCAAGGCGAAGCCGAGCGCAAGCCAGAACACCGCCCAAACCAACATGGGATGGCGGGCGTCGCCCTCCCGTTTCCATAGATAGAGGAGCAGCAGGGAGATCAGAACGGTTGTCTCGAAGGCCCAACGCTGATGCAGCCCGATCACCGCAAGGATGGTGGTGACCAAGCCGACGGCCGCCGTCCGGGCGGAAACGCGTCGTTCGGACGCCTCTTCCGTCATCAGCCAGTCCCCGAGGATGGTGCCCGGAATCACGATCAGGAGGTACTTCCAGAACGGCAGTTTCAGGATCCAAAGTCCGGTGAACCCCTCGAACAAGGTCTTCACCCAGCCTTCGGCATGGCTGGACAGAACCAGCGCCGCCACGACCGCCATCACCCCCAGACGCAGATCCAGCCGGTCGCGGGTCCACACCCACACCGCGCCCCCGAAGAAGGCCATATTGGCCAGAACCAGCAGGATGATGTCGCTACGCGTTAGGTCAAACGAAATGTCCGTGTATGTGCCTAAACCGATATGCAGAATACCGATCGCGAGCGGTAAGGCGGCCGCATTCACCCATGCCGACCGGAAGCGTCCGTAACCGAGCCACAAGGTTCCGAATCCGGCCAGGGCGAGCAACCAGACCGCCGCATCCGGCGATGGGTCCATGGTGTAGGGACGCACGTGTTGAAGTCCGATCGCGAAGGCGGCCAATAGCATGGCGCGCTTGAGCAGGTCGCCATGCACCCTTGGCAGGCCCATGCCCTCCTGCAAGCGCCGCCTCATGGCGAAGGGGATGGCGACACCCATCGTGAACAGGAACATCGGGAAGACCAGGTCCACCCAGGTGATGCCGGGCAGGGTCGGGGTGAAGACGTGGTTCGGGGGAGGGAGCTGCGCATGGTACATCCAGGCGGGAAGCACCTGGTAGGGAATCACGCCCGAGAGCACCATGAGCAGGATGGCCACGCCACGGAGCACATCGATGGAGGCGTGGCGGGTCATCGGCGCTTACTTGACCAGGGTGATCAGGCGTGTGTAGGATTCCGCGCCGGCTTGCAGGCGGACCATGTAGACGCCGGATGCGAGTCCACTCCCGTCGAAGGTGACCGAATGCGAGCCGGCCGAGTGCGGCGCATCCACCAGCACGGCGACCTCCCGGCCCAGCAGGTCATGAACGGAAAGGCGCGTTGCGCGTTGCGCGTCGAGCGTCCAGCGTATGAGCGTTGAGGGATTGAACGGATTGGGATAGGCGGCGGCCAATCCGGTGCCTTCCGGCCGATCGGTGCCATTTTGGATGGAGGTTGCCACGCCGACCACCGCGCTCAGCATGAGGTTGCGGTTATAGGCGCTCCAACCGCCTTGGGTCGGCCGGAACACCGTGGTCCGGTTGGCCAGTGGAGAGCCGTTGTCGGCGGCCAGGGCGAAGGGGTTCACATCGAACTCGCCGGTCACGGCGACGTGCACATCCTCACCGGTCCGGAGTCGGTGGTTCCATTCCGAGACATCGATCCGGTTGACCTCACCTGGAATCAAGGATGCCAAGGGCACGGATTTCAGGTTGAGGAAGGCCCCGGGCAGATTGCCGGCACCGTTTCCATACAGAACGAGGAACAGGTCGTCGGTGATGCCGGTGGCGCTGTTCACTTGGAAAAGGCCCCGCATGCGGAAGATGTATTCACTGTTGAACTGGGTGTTGGACATGTACCGCCACGAGCCGCCGGTTTCGGTCTGGATATAGGCGGCGGACCGGAATACGGGGGTCGGTTCGGCGTTGTGCGAGATCATGGACAGCACGTCCTGCGCGCCGACCTGAACCAGTTCGGCACTGACCCAGTAGGATTGCCCGGACGCGACCTCCAGCCCGGCCGGCATGGGAATCGTATTCCAGGCGTTCCGGTTCATGGCCGACAAGGGCATCGATACCACGGCCAGGGGTGCATTCAGATTGGGCGTGGAAGGATCGTTCTGGGCCAATATGGCATCCGCCGGGTCGAGAAGCAGGGCGCGGGTCCAGAGCTCGGCGTTTTTTGCGCCACCACCGGAAAAGGCGGTCGAGACATCGATGGTCTTCCAAACGCCGTTTTCCAAAATCAGACTTCGTTGCAAGGGTGCCGGATTGGCGGCCGCACTGGCGAACGCCATGTGATCGGCCAGACCGACCGGAATGAGGTCGAAGGTGATGGCGAAATCCTGTCCGCCGCGCACATATACGCCAGCCGGAAACAAGTCGATCTGGTTCCAGGCTTTGAGCGTGATGGCGCTCATGGGTGTCTTGCGTTCGCCTGCCAAAACGGTAGGAAGTTTCGTGGTCGCATCCACGCGCCAGATGCGTGTGCGCACCGTGTCGTTGTACACCGCATCACCGGCCGGAAGAAAGGTATTGTCGTTGATACCGTTGATGAAGAACTGCACCCCGCTCACACGGAAGGAATCGGCGGAGGTCGGGGCCGTGTAACGGGTGCCATAGGAGGTTCTGGCGGTTCCGACCGGGATGTAGAAGTTCCAGGTCGGGTTGTTGGTCGCGCTTTCGGTGCCGTATTTGACCGTCAGGTTTTGGGTCTGGATCGGCCGCAGCACCCGTACGCGGAGGGTGTCGTTGAAGCCGTCGTCGGAGGCGGTGGCGCCGCCCACGAAGAGGTCGACGCTTTTGAGTCGACCGTTACCGGGCGCGGTGAACCGCACCGCCTGTTTCAGGAAGGTCTGCGGCACATGGGTGAAGGGAATGGGCCACGCGAAAACCGCTTCGGGGCCGTGATAGGACACGGATTGGTCTGTGGCGCCGCCCACGATGGAATCGAACCAGAGGTCCACACGCTGCAGCATCTCGCCCCCCTGCGGCGCGCTGAAGCGCACCGCATACTGGGTGGTGGCTGTTCCGCCGTCGGAGGGCATCGGAAGGGCGCGGTCGCGGGCGCCATGATAGGTGAGGGTGGATTGACCGTACGCGGTCGTGGCCAGGACCCCGAAGAGGGCGAGGGCGAGAAATCGGTTCATTGGTCGGTCGGCTCCATGCCGGATTGGTTCAGGTGGCGGTACCAGTTCAGGTACAGGATGGTGGTGAGCACAGCCAGGATGGCGGCCGCATAGCCGAAATAGGCCCATTGCTTGGTCACGAACAGCATCGGCGTGATGCCCATGAACAGCATCCAGGGAACGGCCACGACCGTGCTGAGGATGTCGCGCCGGTTTTCCCGGTTCACGGCCGCCATGTCCACATCGGCGGTGACCAGGGCGCGGACCGGTCCCCAGAACCCGAAGGGCCTCGTGCGGATGTAGAAGGCTTTCAGGGTATCCATGTCCGTGGCCGGGAACATCAGGGAAATCAGGATGCTACCCATGAAGGTTACGGCCGCGGTGATGAAGAACATCTGCATTTCCGTGAAATCGCCGATGACGAAGCGCAGCACGATGGCGATCAGCATGCCGACGAAGGTGCCCCCCGCATATCCGAAACCGTTGAAGCGCCACCAGTACCAGCGGATGAACTGCGGCACGATGAGCCCGACCCCGAAGCCCATGGTCAGAAAGCCCCAGACATCGTTCAGGCTTTTGAAGGCATAGGTGGACAGAAGGCCCAGGATCACGATGGCGACCGAGGCCACCCGGCTGTGCAGGATGAGGGATTTGCGGTCGGCGTCGGGCTTCAGAAAGCGCTGATACAGGTCGTTCACCCAATACGCGGCGCCTGAATTCACGATGGCCACATAGGTGCTCATGGCGGCGGCCAGCAACCCCGCCACGAGCAAGCCCTTGATGCCGGCCGGGAACAGCTCCATCAAGACGGTCGGCAGCACCACCTCGGGATTCTCGATGACCTTGCCCTGGGCGCTCAGCGAAACCGCCAGGATGGCGATGGCCATGATGAAGGGCCAGCGGAAGGAGAGCAGGAAGATCCAGAACACGCTGAGCAGGCCCACTTCACGCTCGTTCCTGGCCGCCATGAAGCGTTGCATCATGTAGCCGCCGCTCCCGCACATGCCGTCGATGGTGGAACGCAGCAGGTAGAACATCGTCGCGATGCCGATGAGATTGTATTGGCTGTATTCGCCCGGCATGCTCATCTCCCATTTGGGTAGGAAATTCACCCAGTCGGACAAGGTCTGTTTCACTTGGATGAAGGTGCCATCCCCTGAAGGCACCGACACCATGAATTCGGGCGGCAGCGTGATGTTGAGCATCACATGGCTCACCGTATACACCACGACCACGAGGATGAGCACCCCTTGGAAGACTTCCGTGTACACCACGCCGTACAGGCCGCTCAGGGCGGCATAGAAGGCGCAGAGGGTGATCATGAGGATGCCGGCAAGGTCGGGCGAGATACCCAGCATCTGGCTCAGGAAGATGCCCGCACCCTGGATGAAATAGCTGATGGCCCAGACCGCGAAGGTGAGCTGGGCCACGGCCGCCAGGATGCGCGCCGCCTGGCCTTGCGCACCCGTTCCGAACCGGAACTCCATCCACTCGGCGATGGTCATCACATTGGCGCGGCGGTTCCACTTGCCCATGAAGATCATGAAGAAGGCGAGGATGAGCACCACACCCCCCCGGATTTCGATGAAGAAGCCCTGCACGCCCATGGCGTACACGAGGGCGGCGATGATCATGGTGCCGCTCACATCCAGATTGGAGGCCATGCCGGACGCGCCCAAGGCCCACCAGGGCAGATTCTTGTCGCCAAGGAAGAAGGCTTCCGTGCTGCGCGAGGCCTTGTGCTGCAGGTAGATGCCGATGCCGACCAGGATCAGCAGGTACCCGATGATGATGAGGTAGTCGATGAGGATCATTTGATCAGAGTCATGACCTTCGTTGCAGTTTCACCGTTGGCGTCCAAGCGGTACAGGTACAAACCGGAGGCGAGGCCTGACGCATCGAATGTGGCGCGGTGGTTGCCGGCGGGAAGGGTTTCATCAACCAAGGTGGCCACCAACCTGCCAAGGGTGTCATATACCTTCAGAGACACCTCGCCGCCAACCGACAACCGCCAACCGACAACCGTCGTCGGATTGAACGGATTCGGATGATTCTGCTCCAAGGTGATGCCCGTCGGTGATTCATCGGCACCCGCGCGCCGGTCGATGGAGGTCGGCACCGGAATGACGAGATCCCTGGACTGTTTCCGGTCAAGGAGCAGCATCACCGCGTCGGCATGGATGGGTTTGCCATCGGTCACATCGTTCGCCCGGATGCGCACCACGGCATTCAGGCCGGCATCCAGCCGTACGTTGCCGATCGGCATCCAGCCGCCGTTGCGGGCCAGGGCCTGGTTGATGACCGTGACCGTGCTGTCGGCGCCGCCGTTGAAATAGGTGATGTAGCGGGCCGTGGTGGTTCCAGCCGTGCTGTGCGGCACATAGGCGAAAACGCGGTAATGGGCGTCATAGGGCACATCGGCCACATAGAGCATCTCGGCACCGGAGCCGGCCTCGGCGCGCAGGGAGCGGTCTCTGTAGCCACCGGGTGTGAGGCCGGCCGGCCCAACGAGCTGCCAGTTGCCCGTTCGTTGCACATTCGGCACATCGGTCTCATTGACGATCACCGCCGGCGGGCGGCGCACCGTCCGGTTGCGCACGGGCAGCACGGCCGGCCGCCGGTATTCGTTCCGGCCCAGGCTGTCGGCCAGGAACTGGTTGAACGCCCCCATCCCCTCATAGAAGAAATACACTTCGCCGTTGATGCCGAATTCCCGGTTGTATCGGACCATCTGGCGGATCACCGTCGGAGGCACCACTTCGTTTCCAGCCCGGATCAGCATCCCCGGAGCCAGTTTGTCGCGGTATTGGCGTTTCACATACCCGCCGCTGGAATTGGGTATCGGACCGACCGCGGCCCGTAGCAACTCCGTGTACCGGGTGTACCCGAAATCGGGTCCGGTACGGTTCGGGGGATACAGCTGCGGATGCAACATGTCCACATAGCTGGAATCCAGCCAGAGCGGAATCTCCTGCAGATACTCGAAAAAACCGAACTGCCAGACACTCGGCGAGAGCGAGACCATCAGGTTCGGATCCTTCTCCTTGACGCTGCGGTACCAACGACCGAGGAAATTCACCAAGCGGTCCGACCGCCAATAGAGCCAGTTCAGATCTATTGTGTTGGTCGGCGGATTGGCGCCGTTGTGCTCGGCACGGTACTGTTGGAGGGTCCACGGATCGTAGCCGCCCTCGGTGGGCATGGCGGGAAGGCGGTCGTCTCCTTGGACACCATCCACATCATAGCGGTCGATCACCTCATGGATGAGGCTCAGCATGAAGTTCTGCGGTTCGGGATGCAGGCCGTTCATCCAATCGAATCCGTTTTTGACGACCAGCTGTCCGCTGGAATTGATCGCCGCCCAATGCGGATACTTGGCCAGGATATGGCCGCCATTGGCTGAGAACGAGGTCGAAAATCCGAATTCGAACCAGGGCATCACTTCCATGCCGTTGCGGTGCGCTTCGACGATGAGTTCGGCCAAGGGATCGCGACCCTGGTTCAGGAAGAAGCTTTCGATCGGCCGGTTGAACTCCGCCTGCATGATGGGGCTCCAATATTGGGTCTCCCCCTTGTTCCAGACCACCGGGAAGATGACGTTGATGCCGTTCGCGGCCAGGTAATCCATGGCCTGGGCGAGGTTGGCCTTGCTGTGCAGCACGTTGCTGGCCACATTCGTGACCCACACGCCGCGCACTTCCTCGACAACGTCTCCGGAAGGTTGGGCATGTGCCGACCCGATGGCGGCGGTTATCAATAAAAACAGGATGCGGTGTCTCATGGGTGGAAGGTCGTATGGCGGTCGATGATGATCCAAACGGGGGATGCCGGGGTGGCACCGTGGTCGGCGGGCCGGATCCGGTCGCCGCGCTTCAGCTCGAGGGTGCCGGTACGGACCGAGAAACCGTTCTCGATGCGATACACACCATAAGGGCCGGTCTGTGGCGCCCGTATGGGTTTGTCGGACAGTTCCAGCGCCGGGAACCGTCTCGGTTCCCCCTTCCGATAGGGCAGTCCGGCGGGTTCGGCATAGAAGGTGGCTTTCAGGGTGTCGCCGAGATGCTGATTCTCTCCGCGGAGCCCTTCATAAAAAAAGAAGACATCGCCGTGCATGCCGAGGGAGCGGTTGTGGGCCATGGCTTCCCGAACATAGGCCGGACCGTTGTACCTGCGGCCCGATTTGATGAGGATGCCCGGCGCGACGAGCGTGGTGGTATTGGAACCGTCCGTCAGGCCGCTGTACAAGGCCACCTCATCGGCCGTCTGCTTGTAGCGGTCGATCTCATAGCGGTAGACCTGCGGATGGAGGATGTCCACTTGTTTGCGGCGGATCCATTCGGGATAATCCTGCAGATACTCCTCTTTGGACCATGGATAGACACTCGGGCTCAGCGACACGATGAGCTCCGGATCGAGCCCTTTGACCAGACGGTACAGGTCGCCGCCGAAGTCGCTCAGTTTGTCCGATTTCCATTGCAGAAACCGCGCTTCGCGGGGGTTTTCTGGCACATCCAGCCCCGTCTCTTCGCGGTAGAGGCGCCGGCTGAGGTCGTCATAGCCGCCCTCAGCGGGATTGGCGGGAAGGCGGTCGTCGCCCTGGATGCCGTCGATGTCGTAGTTCCGGATGACCTCCTCGATCAGGTCGAGCAGGAGTTGCCGAACCTCGGGATGGTTGGGGTTCATCCATTCGAAGCCGTTCTTCTTGAGGAGTTTCCCGTCGCGATCCTTGGCCGCCCAGTCGGGTCTCTGCGTCAGGATGTGGCCGCCGCCGGCGTTGTAACTGCTGGAGAAGCCGAATTCGAACCAGGGCATCACCTCCATGCCATGCTTGTGCGCTTCGACGATGAGCTGGGCCAGCGGGTCCCATCCCGCCTGCGCGAAGACGGTGTCGATGCGGTAGGCCTCGCCGAAGGTGCGGGCCATGACTTCGCTCGGATACAGGGTGTAGCCCTCGTTCCAGACCACGGGGAAGACCACGTTGAAGCCGCGCCCGGCCAGGTAGGCCATGCCTTCGCGCAGGGCCTCGGGCGTGAACATGACCTCGGAATCGATGTTGGTGATCCAGACGCCTCGGATCTCGTTGGTGGTTGGTGGTTGGTGGATTGTGGATTGCGAACAGGCGACCATCAATCCAATCAAGCCGATATACGCGCGGAAAAGCCTCATGCGGAGGTGCGGATGGTGAGGGTGGGTTCGAGGAGGATGCGCTCGGGCACCATGGGCGCATTGGTGCGCACCATGTCCATGAGTTTGTGGAAGGCCTGAAGACCCAGCTCGTAGCGGGGCACGCTGATGGTGGTGAGTGGCACGCGGGCTTCCGAGCAACGGTCGATGTTGTCGAATCCGATCACGGCGATGTCTTCGGGGATGCGGAACCCGCGCTCGAGCAGGGCTTTCTGGAAGCCCATGGCGATGAGGTCGTTGAAGAGGAACACACCTTGCGTGCCGAGTCCTTGCAGATCGAGGCACATGCCGAGTTTGTGACCTTCGTCGAAAGCGGTGGCCTCCGAGCCGAAACTGGATCGGATCACGACCACGTCGTTCTCGATGGAGACACCGGATGAACGCAGCTCGTCGATGAAGCCGGCGGTCCGGCTGTCATCCACCCGGTAGCCGATCTCGCCCATGATGGCGGCGAACTTCTTCACCCCCCGCGAGATGAGGTGTTTGGCCGCCAGACGCCCACCCTGATGGTTGTTCACGTCGAAGCAATAGGTGGGCGAGTCATAGATGTCGTGCAGCAGCACGAAGGGCACACGCAGTTTCAGGAGCTTGTCGAAGATGCTCACACCATAGAGCGATTTGCGGCGGCTGGTCACGAGCACACCATCCGATTCATCGCCGAGCATGCCGTACAAGGCGGATTCGTGCTCGTGCTCGTCGACGGAGAGGGTGACCAGCAACCGCTTGTTGTGCTGGGCCGCGCCTTCGCTCAGACCACGATAGATTCCGGAGAAATAGGGCCCGTCGAGGTCCCGTATGAGCAGGCCGATGTGGTCGGTCTCCGGACGCCGGCGTTCACCCGGAAGGGCGTCCGGGTTGGCGAAGGTGCCCCGCCCCACACGGGAGGTCACGACCCGCTGATCGGCCAGTTGTTTCATCGCCTTCTTGATGGTGGCCAGGCTCACACGGTAATCGCGGGACAGGTCCCTGAAATTGGGGATGCGCCCGTCCGGGTCGAAATCGCGTCGGGAGATCCGCATCCGGATGTCATCGGCGACCTGGTCATACAAGGTATCGTCTGATTCCTCGATCAGCATGTGTAGGTGCGTTAACGTTTTAAAAACCGATCGTGACCCCGATCAGGCTCGTGCTGCCCAGCACGCCTCGGTCGGACCATGCGTAATCGGCCATGAGCCGGTTACCCAGCTTCACGCCGAATCCGAAACGCGCGCTGCCTTCGGCGTCTTTCAGAAAGTTCTGCGCCAATCCGCCACGCAGGAAGACCATATCCATGAAGGCGAACTCGGCGCCGGCGTTCACATAGGCGTCGTTGTTGTTCGGGTACATGGCGTCCGCATTCAGACTCAGCACATAAGGGCCGCTGCCGAGCGCATACCCGAGGCCGATGCGGAAGTTGAGCGGAAGGTCCCAGGAACGGACCGCGATACGTGCCAGCAAGCCATCATTGTTACCGGTCGCATTCGGATCCAGGTCGATGCGTACCAGGGTGTTGTCTCCATCCAAACGCATCTCGCCCCCGAAGTTGGAGATGTTGAAACCGAGTTTGAGCTTGTCCACAGGCGTGTCGTATTGCATGCCCAGGTCGAGCGCCACGGTGCTGGCCGACATCCGCCAGACGCTCGACCGCACGTATTTCGCGGAGCCGCCGATGGCGAAATTGGCGGTCAAGCGACGCGCGGCGGTCACGCCGATGAGGATGTCCTGCACACGGAACTGCTCGCCGGTGCCGTCCGGGAACACGATGTCGGTGACCTCCATCAGGCCGGAATCGAACCGATACACCTGCAAGCCCAAGGTGGCGACGCCTGGTACGGGCATGGCCAAGGCGGCATAGCTCAGATTGGTGCCGGCGATCCATTCGTTGTATTGGAAGGCGGCCTGGCCACCGGTCAGATGGGCCACACCGGCCGGATTCCAATACAGTGCGGTCACGTCGCGGGCGGTGGCCACCTGGCTTTCGCCCATGGCCACGCCTCTGGCGCCGGCGCCGATTTCAAGGAAGGGCGCCGCCGTGGTGCCGACCTTGGTCTGGGCCGAAACCAGGGCCGGGAGGACCAGGATCGCAAGGAGGATGTGGGATGTGCGCATGGTTCGGTCCTCCTCAGTTGATGATGGCGAATTTGCCGACCTTCTCGCCCACCCCATCCGATTTCAGATGGTAGAAGTATAGCCCGAAGGAGGCTTCCAGGTTGTCTTTGGTGCGCAGGTCCCATACCGCGTATCCGAGCCCGTCGGCGGCCAGCTCCCGCACGAACACGCCGCTGGCGGTGTACAGGCGCAGCACGCTGTTGGCCGGGATGTTCCGGAATTCGATGCGGCGCTCACCGCGGCCTTGCAGGAAGGGACGACCCTCGGTGATGGTGGCCGCCACATAGGGGTTCGGCACCACACGGACGGCATCCAGAATCGAGGCGCCGGCATCGCCGTTGGCCTTTTCGGCGATGCTGGAGAAGG
>Ga0169931_10014603_pt1 | contig 10607 bp, 9 predicted proteins | sample Kivu_15m_20L_FD_129675 | JGI IMG/M metagenome (GOLD analysis project Ga0169931, IMG submission 129675) | Freshwater microbial communities from Lake Kivu, Western Province, Rwanda to study Microbial Dark Matter (Phase II) - Kivu_15m_20L... | ecosystem: Environmental > Aquatic > Freshwater > Lake ... | reverse complement strand
TCAGCGCCGCATCGGCAATGCCAAGCCGCGCCAGCACGGCAGCGCGCAAGGCGTCTTCCGGGTGGTTCAGCGGCAGGCGCAATTCAGTGAGGCGGATCATCCGGCTTCTATAGTCTGTCTTGCGCGCTGCTTGAAATCCTCTCCTGCATCGGTCAAGCATGGGGCATGGCTGATATTCTTTGCCTTGGCGAACCCATGCTTGAATTCAACGCCCAGAAGCCGGGCGCGGATGGGCGGCGCTATTATCTGGAAGGCCATGGCGGAGATACCTCCAACGCTGCCATCGCCGCCGCACGTGCCGGGGCATCGGTTGGGATGCTCACTGCGCTTGGCCAGGATGGACCGGGCGAGAGCTTCATGGCGCTTTGGGCGCAGGAGGGCGTGGATACTGCGCATGTTATCCGCAATCCTTCGGCGCCTACGGGCATTTATTTCGTGACGCATGATGCGCGCGGCCATCATTTCAGTTTTTACCGGACCGGCAGCGCAGCTTCGCTCTATCGGCCGGAAGACGTGCCGGAAGCGGCCATGCGCCGCGCGAAATACCTGCATCTATCCGGCATCAGCCAGGCGATTTCCACCAGCGCCTGTGATGCTGCCTTCCGCGCCATGGATATCGCCCGCACTGCTGGTGTGCGGATTTCCTATGACACCAATTTGCGCCTCAGGCTTTGGCCTGCTGCCCGCGCGGCTGCCGTGATCCATGCCGCGATTGCCATGGCCGATATCGCGCTGCCGTCTTTGGAAGATGCCATGGCGCTGACCGGACTGGAGAACGCCGACGCCATCTGCGATTTCTATCTGCGCCTTGCCCCCCTGGTGGTGCTTAAATGCGGGGCTGAGGGCGCCATTCTCGCCACACGCGAAGCCCGCCACCACCTGCCCGCGCACAAGGTGGTGGCCGTGGATGCAACCGGTGCCGGGGATTGCTTTGCCGGAAATTTCCTCGCGCGCTTGCTGGCAGGCGATGCGCCGCTGGACGCCGCGCGTTACGCCAATGCTGCCGCAGCACTTTCCACCACCGGTTATGGTGCGGTGGCCCCCCTGCCCTTTCCGGATACCGTGCGCGGCTTGCTCGAACGCGGCTGATTACCCCCAGGCGCGATTATCACCCGGGCGCAAGCGCAGCCCTGGGCGCAGATTGGTGAAGGGCAATATCGCGGGGTCCGCAACCACCGGGCCGGGCGCGGTGACCACAATCACCTCAGACGCCATCGGCTGGAAATGCGCGCGGAAATGCACGCTGGATTTTACTGCGACAATCGCCTGTTCCGCCGGTTCAACCCCCACTTGGCGGAACAACTCCTGATCATGCCCCTGCATTTTGCGGCTGACCACCACCACGCGCACGCCAGGTGCCACACGGATCAGCGCAGAAGGCCCAAGATCGGCGGGATTGCCCTTGCCCATCGGCCCGCTCAGCGTAAAGCGCCCATCGGAGAGCTTTTCAACCACCGCCTCTACCCGCAATGGCACGCCATCGCTTTTGCCACCAAGATCGAGCGTGAGGCGCGCGCCTTCCCCCGCCGCATGGCAGGCGGCGGCGGCCTCGGCATCATTCATCGGCGCCAGCACGGCACCTTGTGCGTTTTGCCGAATCAATTCCGCGAGCAGACCGGTGGTATCGCCATGGCCACCGCCGCCGGGATTGTCTTGCGTGTCGGCCAGCACCACCGGCCCCTTGCCGCCACCGGCCATGGCGCGTGCCACGCCTTCTGCCGCAGTTGCGACACCCAGCGCGAATTCCGGTTCCTTGCTGGCGACGAAAGCGGCAAGGGCTTCCGCCGCCGCGCCGGCTTGATCCAGCGTATCGGCATAAGCCGCAATCGCCATGCCACAGCCAGGGAAATCCGCGTAAGGAAAGCCGAAGCAAAAGCCTAATTCCCAAACGCCCGGTGCAGCGCCCAGCTTTGCACGTTCCGCCATGACATCGGCCATGGGCGCGACCATGGTGCATTGGCCGGGCAAGGGCGTCCAGAAATCCAGATCGCGAAAGAGCTTGGCTGGCTTGCGGCCTTCCTTGATCATGCGCAGCAATAGCCGCGTTGCCTGCGCGCCGGCCGGCTTCATATCCACATGCGGATAGGTACGAAACGGCACCAGCACATCGGAAAGGGCCACCATCTCAGCGGTCTTGTTCGCATGCGGATCAAGGCTGACGGCGATGGGCAAATCAGGCCCCACCACGGCGCGTACGCGGCGCAGCACTTCGGCTTCCGCATCATCAAAACCGACCGCCACCATGGCGCCGTGCAAATCAAGATAAACGCCATCAATCGGGCCGGCTTCCAGCGCGTCCGATAGGCTTCCCACCAATAATGCAGCGATGCGTTCAAATGCCTCGGCGGTGACAGGCCCAGCCGGATTGGCAAAGCACCAGACCAAGGGGGCGAGTGCAACGCCGGCTTCTTCCGCCACCATGATCGCGCCGGCAATCGGCGCGCTGGTTGGGCGCATGGCCTCAATCAGCCCAGCCGGGCGCTGTAGCGGCGGAAAGCCGCCTGGCTTGACAAATTCCTGCCAGCCAGTCGGCAGCGGCGCGAAGGAATGGCTTTCATGCAAAAAGCCGCCAATGGCGATGCGGGTCATCCTATCTCTCCTTCGCTATACCGGCGGTGGCCAAAACCGCATCAGCCAGCACGCGCAAGCCCGCTTCGGCCCAGGCAGGCGTGATGCTTTCCGCTTCATTATGGCTGATGCCACCATGGCAGGGGCAGAAAATCATCGCCGCCGGCACGCGCCGCGCGACATACACCGCGTCATGCCCGATGCCGGTTGGCATATCCAGATGCGGCAGACCCAGCCGGGTTGCGGCATCGCGCACGCGCCCGACCAGCGCATCATCAAAAGGTGTCAAAGGCGATTGCCAGAAATCAGCGATGGTGATGGCCACACCCCGCGCGGCAGATAATTCCGCTGCCTTGGCACGAATCTCCGCCCCCATGCGTGCGAGCAATGCCGGGTCGCCATGCCGCGTATCAATGCTGAACCAAATGCGCGACGGCGCGATATTGCGGCTATCGGGATAGACCGTAAGCCGCCCGACCGTGGCACGGCCCGGTTCGCCCGAAGGGCTGACGGCGCGTAGCGCGATTTCCTCAATCGCGGCCATCAGTGGTGCCGCGGCCATCATGGCATCGCGCCGCCCGGCCATGGGGGAACCGCCATGGGCTTCAGCGCCTTCGATGGTAACCTCATACCAGGCCTGCGCCAGGGCATGCGTCACCACACCAATATCCTTGCCGGCATTCTCCAGCAGCGCGCCCTGTTCGATATGCAATTCGAAATAAGCGCCAAGATCGGTCAGTGCTGCCGGATCAGCGTCTCCTCGCCAGCCGATACGCGCCAGTTCCTCGCCAAAAGCCTTGCCGTCACTATCACGCAACGCGAGCACATCAGCCTCAGCGAAAATTCCCATCGCCGCACCGCTGCCCATCATGGGGGGCGAAAAACGCGCCCCTTCCTCATTGGTCCAGTTGATGAGCACCAAGGGTGCTTCGGTTTCAATCCCGGCTTCATGCAAAGCACGCAGCACTTCCAGCCCAGCCAGCACGCCAAGCGGGCCGTCAAACTTGCCCCCCGTGGGTTGCGTATCCAAATGGCTGCCCATCGCGACCGGCTTCCGCGTCGGGTCACGCCCTTCGCGGCGCAGTACCATATTGCCGAGGCGATCAACGGAAAGCTTGCATCCAATCGCTTCCCCCCAGCGGCGCAGCAAATGGCGGCCTTCGGAATCAAGATCCGTCAGCGTCTGCCGATTGCAGCCACCTTTCGGCGTGCCGCCAATCTTGGCGAGTTCCATCAGGCTGTCCCAAAGCCGGGCGCCGGAAAGGGGCAGGTTCGTGGTCATTGCGCTTTCTCCACCCCGCACCATTCCGCCATGGTGAGCGCGATGGTGCGGGTAATGTCATGCATGGATTGCAGGCCAACACTTTCATCAATGCCGTGAATATTCTCGGCATCCGGGCCGAAACACGCCACCGGCACGCCCTGATGCAGCACGAAATGGCGCCCATCCGTGAGCCCGGCCGAGGGGTAATCGCGCAAAGCCCCGCCAGAGACATCGGTGAAATGGCGCTTGGCCACGCGCACAATCGGCGCCTGCATGTCGAAGACGCAGGGCTCGGCCATGAAGCCCTTGAATTCCAGCTTGATCTTGGCGCCGCGCAGCTTTTCATCCGCACCGGCTTCCGCCACCAGCTTTTCAATATCGGCTTTCACCGCGCGGGCAGTATTGCCCATCATGACACCGACACGAAGGCCAATGCGCGCGCGCGTCGGCACGGAAGAATTCCATTCGCCACCTTCAATCGTGCCCAAATTCACATTCACCGGATGGTTCACGCCATGGAAGGAGGCATGGATATTCTCGGCCCGGTTCATCCGGGCTTCGTATTCCTTGAAATGCGCGGCGATGGTGCTGGCCGCTTCAATGGCATTCACGCCGGCTTGCATATCGCGCACATGGGCCGGGCGGCCGGAAACCGTGACCCAGGCCCATACCACGCCGACTTCCGCGCTATACATGGCGGGCAAGCCGGGGCCAGGTTCTGGGATGATCACCGCATCGGTTGGCGGCAAGGCGAGCATCGCTGCCAGCGCGCCATTGCCGGTGCATTCTTCCTCGATCACCGAATGCATCTGCACCTGGGCCGCCGGTTGCAAGCCAGCGCGCTTCAAGGCGCGAAAGGCCGTGACGCAAGAAATAATGCCAGCCTTCATATCCCCCGCACCACGGCCATACATGCGGCCATCGCGAATGGCGGGCTCATAGGGCGGCGTTTCCCACATATCCGCCGCCCCTTCCGGCACCACATCCACATGGCCTTGCAGGGTCAGGCTGCGCCCCTTGGCGTCGCGCGGCGTGAAGACAGCCACGACATTGTCGCGCCCTTCATACGAAATCAGCGGTGGCGAAAAACCGGGATGGCCCTCAAGCGCGCTCGGTACCGTTGGAATACGCTGGGGTGTCAGGCCAAGCCCCTCATAAATCCGCGCCATTTCATTCAAGGCCGAGGCTTCATTGCCAAGCGTGGACGGGCAGCGCACCAGACGCGTGAGCATGGTGATGCTCTCGGCCTGCAGCTCATCCACCGCTTCCAGAATGGCGCGCCGCGCACCGGGGTCCAGGGGTTGCGTCAAGGCTCAATCCTTCCGTGCATCGGGCGAGACGCTACCGACCCAAACCACGGGCAGCAAGCACGGCGCCTTCGCAGCGATGGCAAAACTGGTTAGCCTTGTCGGATGAAAACCTTCGCCCATCCGAATCATGCCGGGCATCACCCGGCGTTTTTCCTGCAACGCGGCCGCGTCCGCGCCAATTTTGAAATCCCTGCCCGCGCGGCGGCGTTGGAAGCCGCGCTGCATCGCATCGGGCTGGCGCCGAGCACGCCGGAGGCCGTGTCGGTTGCCGCACTGCAATCAGTTCATAGCGCGGAATATCTTTCTTTCCTTGCGGAAGCGGCGCTGGATTGGGCACAGCTTTCCGATCCAGGGCCGGAAGTTGTCGCGAATATGCACCCCTCGCCCGAGATGCTGGCGCAGGGTGCGGCCTTTGGTGATGGCGTTATCGCCCGCGCCGGCTGGTTCATGGCCGATACCGCCTGCCCGATTGGGCCCGGCACCTGGCAAGCCATTCAGGGGGCGGCGGCTTGCGCCTTGGCTGCCGCGCGCGAAGCGGCTGCGGGGCGGAGTGCCTATGCGCTGTGTCGCCCGCCTGGTCATCACGCCTATGCGGCGCGTGCGGGGGGGCATTGCTATGTGAACAACGCCGCACTCGCTGCGCAAGCCCTGATAGATGCTGGCACCAAGCGCGTTGCGGTGCTGGATATTGATAGCCATCATGGCAATGGCACGCAGGGTATTTTCTGGGAACGCGGTGATGTGCTGACCATTTCCATCCATGCCGATCCTGATCGCTATTACCCCTGGTTCGTTGGGCGTACGCGTGAACGCGGCGCCGGCGCAGGCGATGGGCGCAATATGAATATGCCGCTTGCCATCGGCACGGGGGATGAGGGCTGGCTGGACGCCATTCGCTACGCCATGGCCGCGATCCGTGATCACAAGACCGAGGCATTGGTCGTACCGCTTGGTTTTGACGCCTCAGAACATGAACCGCTTGCCGCGCTCAAAGTGACAGCCGCTGGTTTTGCCCGCGCGGGTGCCATGATTGGTGGCCTGAAGCTACCCACCGCTATCACGCAGGAAGGCGGCTATAATGTAGACGTTATCGGCGATTTATTGGCGGGCTTCCTGCAAGCCTGGGGAGATGCAGCATGAGTGAAGCCATCCACGCGGCCACCCTGACGCTTGATACCCATGTGGATATCAGGTGGCCCGATCCGCCCGACGCGACGCAGGAGACCGATCGCTGCGTTGATTTCCCAAAAATGCAGCGCGGCGGGCTGAAGGCCGTTGTTTTCATCGCCTATACGCCGCAAGGCCCGCGCGATGCTGCCGGCCATCAGGCCGCTGCTGATCGGGCCGAGGCGATGCTCCGCCATATCCGCACACGCGCCGATGGTGTTGCGCGGCACTTCTGCGCCACTGCGGATCAATTGGAAGCAGCGCATCAGGCGGGTGCCCTGGCAGTGCTGAGCGCGGTTGAAAACGGCAATGCCATGGGGCGCGATTTGGCGCGGCTGAAGCTTTGGCGTGATCTCGGCGCGATTTATCTGACGCTCACGCATGATGGCCATAATGATCTGGCCGATGCCGCGCGGCCCAAACCCGCACTCGGCGATGGCACGGCAGAACATGGCGGACTTTCCGATCTGGGGCGGCAGGCGCTTGCCGAGATGAACCGCATCGGCCTGATCATTGATGTCTCGCACGCCGCGAAATCTTCCATGATGCAGGCAGCCGAGCTTTCCCGCGCGCCGATTGTGGCGACACATTCCTGCTGCCGCGCGCTATGCGATCATCCGCGCAATCTGGATGATGAGCAGTTGGATATGCTGCGGGCAAAGGGCGGCCTGGTGCAGATCACCGCCCTTGATGCCTTTCTTCGCCCGCCGGGCGCGGATGGGAAATCCCCCGCGACGGTTGCCGATATGGTGGATCATGTGGATTACGCGGTCAGGCGGATTGGGCTTGATCATGTTGGACTGTCATCGGATTTCGATGGCGGCGGCGGCATTCCCGGCTGGGCCAATGCCGGGGAGACAGCGAACCTGACCGCCGAATTGCACCGCCGCGGCTATGGCGCGCGGGAGATTGATTTGCTCTGGTCCGGCAATTTCCGGCGGCTGATGCGCCGCGTGCAGGGGATGGCGGGGTAGGGCAACGCGCGCGCCTGACCGTAGGCCGAGGTTTGGCGGCGGGCAGCAACTGCGACGGGCCATTTGCCGGCGCAGTCGGTATTCAGGGCCGCGTGGGCTGGTTACCCGGTCGCGCTGGGCGACGCTCGGCAGCGAGCGCGGCTTCGACGCGGTCTAGATTTGCCTTGGCTTGGGCGTGGCCAAGGCGCAGCGCTTCACGGAAGTCAGCCGCCGCGCGGCCAAGATTCCCGCGCCGTTCGTAAACCAGGCCACGATTGCTGAACGCCAGCGCTTCGAGCGGGTCAAGGCTGATTGCTTCGTTATAATCGCGGAGCGCCGCGTCGAGGTTGCCGCGATTGTGATGCGCCACGCCACGGTTGTTGAACGCCATCGCCCAGCGCGGATCAAGGTGAATCGCCTCGTCAAAGTCGCGAATCGCCATATCGAGGTTGCCGCGCACGCGATGCGCAAGGCCACGATTGTGGAAGGTCACCGCATTGCGCGGGTTCAGCCGGATCGCCTGGTCATAGTCGCGGATCGCCGCCTCGAGATTGCCGCGATTGTGATGCGCAGCGCCGCGGTTGCCGAACGCGTAAGCATCGCGCGGAATGAGGCGGATGGCCTCATCATAATCGCGGATCGCAGCTTCAAAGTTGCCGCGATCGCGATGCGCATTGCCGCGGTTAACATAGGCCGTCGCATAACTTGGGTTGAGGCGGATTGCCTCATCATAGTCTTGAATCGCCGCATCCAGGCTGCCGCGCTCGCGATGCGCTAGGCCACGATTGAAGAATACCTCCGCATCGCGCGGGTTAAGGCGGATTGCCTCATCATAGTCGCGGATCGCCGCATCCAGGTTGCCGCGTTCACGATGCGTAAGGCCACGATTGAAGAATGCCTCTGCAGCGGCCGCATCCGACGGATTCAGCCGAATCCCCTCGTCATAGTCACGCATTGCTGCATCTAGGTCGCCGCGCGCGTGATGCGCAATGCCGCGCTCGATGAAAGCTCTGGGCATGAGCGGGTTGAGGCGGATCGCCTGATCATAGTCGCGGATTGCCAAGTCAAGGTTACCGCGCTCGTGATGCGCAATGCCGCGGTCGATGAAGATTAATGGATAGTGCGGATTGAGGCGGATCGCCTCGTCATAGTCGCGGATCGCTGCGTCGAGATTGCCGCGCGCGCGATGCGCATCACCGCGGATATAGAACGCGATGGCGCGGTTAGCAGCGGCCTCCAGATTGCCGCGGCCCAATATCTCCGAACAGCCGGTAAGCGACCTGTCGCGATCCTGAGACTGCAAACAATCATGCCAGGCCCGATCACCTTGCTGCGCCCGCACGGCAGGCGCCGCCCGATCACCTTGCTGCGCCCGCACGGCAGGCGCCCACGCAACGGCGCTCAGCAGCAACAGCATCAGCGTTAAACTGCGCATCCCGGCCTCTCCTTTCCATCACACTGCCGCCAAGCGATCCCACCTGACCCGCGAATACCACCCCCGCTACAACACCGCCTCAGCGCCAAACCTCGGAATGAAAACGCGCCCGTCTGACCGCACGCCCGGGCTTGGCTGAAGCCCCGCGGCGGCGCGTGTCACCTCCGCAATCAGCCGCGCCACTTCGCCTTCCAATTCGAACAACCGACCTGAATCGCCGGGGCGAAAAGCAGCCGTCGCGCGCACGCGCAATTCCTGTCCGGCAACGCCCGTCGAACACGCCACATGCAGCGTACCCTGGCCTTGCAGCACCACGCGGCCGGTCACGCAGCGTTGCGATGGTGCATCTGGAATCCAGACCAGGCGCATGCGCGCGACACCGCCCGGCGCGCTGGTGCGCACGCTGGCCTTGCTGGCTTCATAACCGGCGGCGACGGCGGCTGAGGCAAAGCCATCGGGCACTTCCACGCCGTGATCATTCACTGCCACCGTGGCCCAGCTTCCTTGCCCCGGCAGGGTATAGCGGACGAAAAGTTGGCTCAGCCCATTGCGCGCAATGGCGCCTTCATCGGGTGGGCCGACAGCGCGCACCCAGGGGCCGACGCGTAGGGGCAGGCGTGCCGCCACCGCTTGCGTTCTCTCCGATGGTTGGGCCGGCGCCAGGGCAACGCCCCCCGGCCCAGGTGGTCCGGGCATGCTATCGGGATAAAGCGGCGTGATCGTCACATCCGGGACCGGCGCTTGGCTCACCGGTTGCGCTTCCGGCGGCAAAGCCTGCTCCGCGCAGCCCAGCACGGCCGAGGCAAGAAGCAGGGCGCATGCGGCGCCGCGCATCACACACGCTCACTGATTTTGATGGCGAGTTTGCAGCCAGTCTTGATCGCAGCGCTCAGCAGCCGATAGGCGGGCGCCTGTTCGGCCTCATGCTCCAGCCCCGTGTCGCGGTGTTCCAGCTCCTCGGCACGGAAGCGGGCGATATCGGCGCGGAGCGCTGCCTCATCATCGCCAAGAATGTCTTCCTGGGCGCGGTAATGCTCATCAATCGCTTCTTCGACCGCGACCGTACAGGCCATGGCACCACGATGGCCGAGCAAAGCGGTGGCCGCACCCAGCGCGAAGCCGGCGACATGCCAGAAGGGCAGCAAGGCTGTTGGGCGCACGCGGCGCTGGCCAATCAGGCGGGAGAATGTGTCCAGATGGACCTGTTCCTGCGCCTTCATATGTTCGATCAGCGGGCCGTATTTGGTGCGACCGAGCACGGCCAACTGGCCCTCATAAATCCGCTTGGCGCCATATTCGCCGGCATGATCCACGCGGATGGTGCGTTCCACCACCTCACGCGCCGTGGGGTCGCCGGGCAGGCGGTATTCGGCGGTTTTCTGCGTCATGCATTAGCTCCTTGCCGGGCGAGGCGGAGGCTCAGCGCCCCCAGGCCCAGTCCATACACCATATTCATTGCTGCCATTGAAATGGGAAGGCCAGGGATCAGAAAAGCCGGCGCGTCGCAGGGCTTGTTCGGGATGGGGGCGAGGTTTTTCAGCATATCCTCAATGCTCATGGCGCCACCTGAAGTGGCAGCTTTGCAGCCGGCAAGCGGCGAGGGCCAGAAGCCCTGCTCCACCCCCAAATGAAACCCTCCCAGCAGGCCGGAGGCGCTGGCAGCAAGCGCAGCCAGGCCAAGCAACACCCCGGCGTGGCGCGGTAGCACCAGCGCCAGCGCCGCCAGACCCGCCGCCAACCAATATGGCCAGCGCTGCCACAGGCACAGCTCGCAGGGCGCGAGCCCGAGCCAGGTCTCGCTGGCTTGGGCCAAAAGCGGTGCGGCGGCGGCCAGGGCCAGGATGATCAAAGCGCGCTTCATGGGGAGAGAGATTGCGCGCCGCGGCGGCGCTTGCAACTGGACCCGTCTC
>Ga0169931_10014602_pt1 | contig 10607 bp, 6 predicted proteins | sample Kivu_15m_20L_FD_129675 | JGI IMG/M metagenome (GOLD analysis project Ga0169931, IMG submission 129675) | Freshwater microbial communities from Lake Kivu, Western Province, Rwanda to study Microbial Dark Matter (Phase II) - Kivu_15m_20L... | ecosystem: Environmental > Aquatic > Freshwater > Lake ... | reverse complement strand
TACCATAGTGCATGTAAACCTCTTTGAAAGGATTCTGTTTATTAAACACAGAAGGTACAATGCGTACCGAGTGTTTACCCACGATTGGCCTCCAAATAGTTTGGGTGAGGTCTTTCTTTTGTCCTCCACGTGGATTCTGTAGAGCCGACAATCTTGATTTGATGACTGAAATGTCCATATATAACTGTTTTGGTAAATGTAATGATTGTTCTAGAACGGAAAAAATCGTTCTTTCTAGTTACACAGCAACTATCTTATGGAGAGTAGTGTTCAACTTCTTGAGGTCATCACCTTGAGTCAACAAGATACTATTCTTGTAGTCGTTCCAGTTGATAATAAAAGATGTATCTAGTACACCTTCATTCAGCTTCTTGATCAAAGTGTTAAGAGCGTTGATAGTATAAAGAGTGTTTGACTCTTTCTTTCTATGGAGTAAGATAGTATTTGGGAGGATTTTGGTCTGGCCACCTTGGAGTTCAATGTTATATGTACACATGTACTCTTCTGATTCTGGTGAAGCCAAAACAAAGATTTTTTTATATAGGATAGTGTACTCTCTGTTAATTTCTCTCAGTGTGTCATCTAGACCATCTTTAGAGGTAAAAGTACAAAACAACTTATTCATAAGCGATTCAGCGGTAATTTCAATTATTTTTTGTTCTTGCATAACTTTATTGATTATAAATATTGATTATATTACTAGAAAGCATAGTTGGTGCCGTATTTGTGTCTTACGACCATTTGGTTGTTTTCTAGCACTTCTTTTATCTTTTTTAGTAGTGTTTTTCCATCTTGTTGACAAAAGTCAAACAAGAATGAATCGTAGGTGATTAAAATTAGTTTTGTCTTCTTTTTACTTAGAAGTTTGTTTATCTCTAAGATCTTGTCAATGTTCTCCTTGGTCTCCAGATTCTGGATAATATAGTTGAACAGTTTTAGCTTATTCATGCCAGGCAGCTTCTTTAAGATACGGCCAGTAGGTAGTACCGCTGCTTTATGTGCATTATACTTCTTCCACTCTTGATCAATAAACTCACTTAGGTGCTTAAAGAAGTCTATATGTTTGTATTGGGCTTCAATCCCTCCATACAGCTGCCTAAACGTAATAGTCTTTGATTCTTTATACTGCTCAGGAGTTAGCTCGTCCAGGTTGAAATATGCGCGCCCTAAATAGGTGTGCATAGACTCTTTTGTAGGCACAAACCCAATCAGTCTAGATATCAGCCTTAGGTGGTAGGCGTCAAAGTCAAACTCTACAAGAAAGTTATTTCTTGGAACAAAACACTGTCTAAAGTCTTGATCTTTAGGTATAGCTAGAAAGTTAATACCGTTGAATGAGTTAGTAGGCCTAGCTGTTAAGTTGTACAGGTTATAGTAAGAATAGATGATTGAACTATCTAGACTATACTCTGGGTGCTGGAACTGAAACTTGTTATGGAAGCATTTTAGGTCCACAGCAATACCTGCCTCTTCTACTTTCTTATACGCTTCAACAAGCCTGTCTTGTAGTTCAATGTCCATCTCAAGGTGGAAATAGTCTTTTACCATCTTGTACAAGCACTGGCACTTTTCGTAGTGCTTAGCGATTGGTATGATCTCATTGATTGTTGGTAGTATAGGATGCTTGATATAAAAGTCACGGTGGACCGGAGTGTTACATTCAAAAGAACTATACTCATTGTTTTTGTCTAGACAGATAAATTGTACGTCGATAGACTTAGGAAGATCTAGAAAGTACGAGTGGAACTTCTTGTCTAGTAGATAGATCTTGTCGTGCTTTTGCAAGAACTGTTCTACTAATTTAATGTCTAGTGAGAATCCTTCTGAGTGGTTAATTACAAAGACGTAGCCTTTCTTACCATTATGATAATATACTAAGCTTGCTTTACTTAACTTAGGGTGATAATAATCGTTAGAAGTAACAATTTGAATAAACGCTTCATCTTGTAACTCTAGACGGTCTAGCTGCTCTTTATTTTCAATGATGAAATACATAACCTGTTATTAATCACAATAATATACTATTGTGTCGATAGTAAAAAAACTATCTATAGAGTAGGCCTAGCGAATTTAGAATACTCGCCTCCAATAAAATCAACTATGCCTAAGAATGTTCTATTTGCGGATTCAGTTAAACGCTGATTTGTTTCAATGATGCCTGGTATAATATTGTACTGTGATTCACGCTTACTATTCAATGGGCCTGTTAACTTCCAAAGTATAGTTGTAGTTTGATAAATAGTTATGTCGTAGTCAGCAGTACCGTTTACAATTGAGTTGTACTCGTCTTGAGATATCTCTGTAACAAAACCGCGCTCATTTTCTTTTTTAGTAAAGTAGCGAATGATATATCCTTTTCTATAATCTTGTTCAATAGGTTGTGGATAGTATGAATTAGGTTGACCTGGTATTCTTGGATTTGAAAGGGTAGAGGTTGCAACTCCAGTTGCTTGGGCAATTTGTCTTTTTTGTCTACTAGACAAATTTAAATTTTCTAAACCTGGTGCTGCTTTATAATATGGAATTCTTTGAAGCTCTTGATTAGGTCCTTGTTCTGGGTTAGGTCCTGTAAAAGCACGGCCATCGTATGTTTCATAATACTTACCAGAATAAGGTGCACCATTCAAGACAAAATCTCCTCCTGAAGTAGTTAGGTTAGCAGTTATAGCAAATGATGGATAGTATCTTAACATATTATGCAGTTATTGAAAATACAGTTCCTCCTTTAATAGTAGAACCTTGTTGCTTTTTTAACTTGTCTAAGAAAGTTATATCAGTTCCTGGTCCATAAGCTGCTGGGTTATTAGATGTAAAATACAAATAGTTTTTAGGTACTTTACTCAATATATTAATAGCAGCTCCGTAAATAGACTCGGCTTGGCTTATTCCAGGGCCATTTAAATAATTAATACTAGGTTTATATCCATCAGCTTTTGTTCCTGTTACAGATTGGAATTGACTCTTTTTAGTTAGTGTGTCTGTAATTGTAAGAGCACCACTAAACCTAGTTCTAGTTCTGTTTAATATTACTGCCATAACCCAAGCTTCTTCTTCTTGGTTTCTACTAGCTTCTGCAAATGTAGCAGATACTAATTGACTCCATTCTGTGTCTGACATTACTCTTCCTAAATAAGCTTCTGCTGCTGCTTTTGCTGGCGCGTTTGTTCCGGTAAATTTAGTATTACCAGAACCTACAGTTGCACTTTGATTTTCTGGGTTTGATCCAAACTGGCCTTCATTTTTACTTGCGGCAATAAAAGAACCAGAAAAATCAGTAGCATCTTTCAAGAAAATCATACTACCTTTAACAGCAGTATTCCATTTGTTACTTTCTATAGTATTACTTAAACCAGTTATAACAAATCCTACTTTATTAATACGATCTTTTTCTAGCCCTTTAACTCCTTGAACTATACGATTATTGTAAGTGTAAGGAAGTAGTTGGCTAGATATTGTAAAGGCTTGCCCCATTGTTAAACCTGATATACCATCTGTAGTAAAATTAACAGATACAGGGATCATAGTAGACGCTCTAGTAGGATAATCATCATTTTTGATCTTACTCATTCTTTCTATATAGTAGTTAGTAGCTTGAGAAACATTTGCTTCTGAAGGATTAATCTTACTATAAAAGTCTGATATAGTTCTGTTGAATTGTGTAGCTGACGCTTTTGCGGAATCTAAACTAGAAGTTAAGTTAGTTGTTACATCACCTTTAACTGGTATAAATCTGTCTTTATAATTAGTGTTAATAAAACCAAAATTGTCTCCATTAACAGATAGAGTCGCTTTATTGTTAACATCAGAGTTAGCAGATATAGCTATCATATTAGATAGTTTACTACTAATTTCTGTTTTAATTTCTAGGCTTCTAGCAATACTAGTTTTACCTACCAAAGGAATTTCTGTTCTATTGTCTTGAGGTTGTAGTATATTTTCATTCTGACCTGGTGGAAGTACTTGGTCATCTACTATTTGATATGTATTTGCGCCATCGTTATAAGCAAGCCTTAACGAATTAAAATTACCAAGGTATTTGTTAATGTCTGATATAACTTGCTCTATAAATGTTTTTAAATAGATACTATTTGATCCATCTTTAAAGCTATAGTCTCTTACTAATTTAACTAGGTAATCTATGTTTAGAAGAACATTCATTATCTTTCCTTTGTAGATATTAGTGTCTCCTGCATTAGATTTTAAACTAGGAAGATAGTAAGACAAAAGGTCTTGCGTTTGAGGATTAAACAAAGAAGACTCTTCTGTTGTTCCGGTAAGAGGTGCAATCGCAGTTTTATTCTTAGTTAGAATATCAGTTAAAAATAAACTTTGATAATCATTAAAAGTGCCTTCAAAAGGAATTAGAGTTACCCAAGGGTTTGTGCTTAATTGTTTACTATTACACAAAAAGAAGTTTAAATTAGGATTATAGTCAACATAAACTAAAGGAGTTTGTGATCTAGTGTCCTTAGTATCATATATACTACAGTTGTGATTCAGTATCATTAAAAGAAGACCTAGAGGAATATATACAGGGTGAGTAGTAGACGTACCTTTAACTATCTCTTGATTAATTTCATAAGGAACTACAAACGCTCTTAATAACTCCTTATAGTTTACAGCCCTTCCTTCAAATTGAGATATGTTTTCTCTTCCAGACAACAACTCTGTAGCAAAACCATATTTAGCATATATTCTAAATCTATCAACAGGGCTTATTGTAGTATTCGTACTATATATTGAATCTTGTATTACACTAGGGCTTTTTACAAGATCTCCTATATGGTCACTGTAAATACCATTAGAGAATATTTGTCTATAGAAAGGAGTTCCTGATGGGGCATCTTTTTCATTTGCTATTTCTAAGATAAATACTTTTTTGCCTATAGATAAATCGTTATTATTTCCTCTAATAGCTTTGTTAAGAGCGTGTACTTGAATAGTTCTTAGAGTTAACTCTAGGCCTGACTGTGATTGTAAAGCTTGAGTAATTTGTTCAATAGATGCTTCTTGGCCTGTAGATTGATCTTCTTGAGCAGGAAATTGACTAGTGTTCTGGGCTGCAATAGAATCTTGAACTACTTTATAATCAGGAGACCCTGCAGACCTAACTATATTTGTAATTAATGCAGTGTCTGTAATGGATAAAAGAATTTGTACATTAACTTCTAAATTATCATCAAAGCTTCTTCCAGTTAGTTCTCCTGTTACTCTATCTATTTCTTGTGATTTTTCTCTAACGGTAACTTTAAGGTCTTTAGATAAAACCAATATAGGAAGAAACCTTCTACCTTGAGTATCTGTTAAAGAATTTGCGTCTTTTATAATAGCAGGTCTAAATCTACCAATTCCTGTTCTAAATTTAGTTTCTAGATTAGGATAATCTATTTCAAAAGATTCAACTGTAAAAATACTTTCTACACTATTTCTTAATTCAGTTACGGCTTTTAAATATATCTCTTTAACATCTACTGAATCACCTGGGAAGTTGGGATTTTTTTTATCAAAACTTACTGTTAATCTGATAGGATATTTTGGTAGTCCTGTTCCGTTATAAGAAAATTCTATAAATTTTTCAATTTGGTTTGACCTAGAATCTCTGTCTTCAGCAATTCCAAACATTCTATCTTCTATACTTGCATTTTGTGTAGCTTGAGTAACAAACGCTGTAAAGTTAGTTACAGACAGCGGATTTGCTTGAGTAGGATTGAGGTTAACAGGAGCTGGAGCTGGTGATCCTACTAATTGTGTTATCTTATCAAATAAAATATTAGTATCTATGGCTATTGATTCAACTAGCTCTTTTGTATTATTACTAGGAATTAGTACTCCAAATTTTGGAATTATAAGAGACCACTCTCTATTTTTTACGTTATATAAATAATCATAGTTAGTTATACTAATAGCTTTGGAATTAGGAATACCAGCAACTCTAATTATATTACCTATATCTGATAAATCAGGTTCTTTATCTTTTTTATTTATTTCTTTATTAAGAAATCTTAATAGCGATATTTGTTTAGCTTCTGTTTCTGCTTTTGCTGCTGCAGCTGATGCGGCTTCTTCAGCCAAACGTTGTCTTTCTTCTGCAGTAGAAATTTGTATAAGTGTATTGTTATATTGTCTAATCTCTTCAGCTAATATATTAGGAAGGTCTCTAGGGTTATTAATCTTGATACCGTCTCCTAATATACCTAGACCCATTAGTCTTATTGTGCAGTCATATCCACCTTCTTGATTGTAACTAAAATTAAAATTAGTTACCATACCAAGCATAGCATCATAGTTGCCTTCTGAGCTTCTTACATTTTTTGATATCTGAACTGCTATTTCTTCTTTGGTCAAATTTTCTCTAAATGGATCTATTGAATATAGTTCACTAGATTCTACTCTAGTGCCATTAGTTCTGTAAAAGAAAGTATTACCCCATTCTAAGAACATGGTAAAACCAAGCTTAAAATACAGAGCATCGATAATATCTAATTGATTTTTATCCCAGCATCTAAAATTAATTGTAGCTGCTCTAAGTGAACCTAGTCTACCTTGAGTTTCAATGTTTACAGATGTAAGACCTGGCATTGGTCTGTAACCGAACTCTCTTACTTCATTGTCTCCTAGTATACCATAAGCACCATCTTTACCTATGCCTGCTCTTTGTTGATATGTGTTTTCTCTTAAGTATTTTGATGTGCCTCCGAATAAAACAAATTGTTTTGCAAGATCTTCTGACTTTTGTATACCTGATCCTACAACATTACTAAAATGTCTTACGTCTGATCCGTATATGTTTATAGAAGAAACAAGTCTTACCCAAGAGCTTTTATTGGCAAGATATAAGATGTTATCATTATCTCTTACGTCTTTAGATCCTTGCACTGCTCTAGTTCCTAGTTGGTCTATTAACCACTGAGGAAGTTTAGTGCCTAAGATGTTCGATATTTTATTAGTATCTAAACCTGCCATAACTATCTTGTAGCATTTACTAACTTATATGTATTGATTGCTCCTGATAAATCTACTGGTATACGAAGTTGTGTTCCTGGTTCTACTACTAATGAATCTCCTGATAGTGCGTTTGCTGACGCAATAACCCACCAAAAAGTAGAGTCTCCATAGAAGTCATTCGCTAACAGGTCTAATCTATCACCTAATACCGTAATAACGTAATTATCGTCATTAGTAGGCGGTATTTCAGGGTATATATTATTAACATAATATTGACTCCCGGTTGCAGCGTACTTGATAACTTCTATATTTTGATATCTGTAGTTCATATTGGTTTAATAGTAGGAAGTGGTTGATTCTCTGCAATCTGTTCTGCTAATGTAAGATTCTCATTCAACGTAGGACTAAATTGTCTTAACTCTTGTAGAGTAGAAGATCTTTCTCTAGTGAATTGAGTAGCTATATTAGGCTTTATAAATGTGTTAGGATCTTCAGGAGATGACTTAGGAATATTCGCAATCAGTGGAGATATGTTAGAAGTTATAGTCGTAGTATCTGCACTAGTTTCTTGAGACGCATTAACTGTTGTAGTGTTGCTTGATATTGTATTAGGCCTTTTAGGAAGCACGTCAAGAATAGGTCTAAAGGTAACTGCTACATCTACTACTTGTGGTAGTTGTGCAATTTGACCTGATTGATCGTCATTTAAGTTAACTTCCCAAGGAGTGTTATTATCAACAGTCAAATTTATCGATTCTATGAATCCAGGCACACGATATAGATAGTCACCAATAGTTACACGAACTACAGGAGCTCTCATTATACCTTGGCTAGGACTATAGTCTGGGTAAACTTGACCTAATAGCGTATTTAGTTTGTTGTATAGTGGTTTAAGTTCTTCACGAGATTGTGCAGCGACTCTAAAAGAAAACGACACACTTCTCGTAAAACCTTGATAGGTAAAGAAGTTCTCACCTCTACCGATGTATTTAAATGAGTTTAGTTCAGCACTATTACTATCAGTAATTCCAGCTGTTAAAAATGCTCTAAAGAATATTGCAGTTGAATAACTAGGAGCATCATTAGATATTGCTTCAAAAACAAACTTAATCAAGTCCTGTGTTTCTTCTTTCTTTATTTCCCAAGGTGCTTGATCATTTCTAAATAAGAAAGGATAAGTTAAGTTTAATCTATCTGATCCGTACTTACCAGTTGATACATTGTATGTATAGAATCGTTCTACACTTTTATTTCCCCAAGGAGTATAAGTGCCAGCTAAATCTGGAATTTGACTTCTGAAGTCTTGTAGCTTAGTGGTTCTTAGAGTCTGTAAGGTTTTACTGTCGTTGTATGTAATGTTTACATTCTGAGTTAGTAACTTATCATAAGTCATTGATGATCTAGACACTAGTTTAGTTGTATCAACTACTCTTGGAATAGTTGTAGATCCTATACCGTAAACAGAGTTAGGGCCTCCTAGATATTGGAAGATCATATTTCTGTTTAAAGATATACCTAGTGTGTTTACTAGATTAACATCTGGCACGTTTATAGGATTGACAAAAGGGTTTCCTGTCGTCATCTTTAATGCCAGCAAATTATAAAGCCTATTAGACGCTTTTACGTTATTGACGTTTTGCGCATTTACAGTAGCATAGTAGAACTTCTCAAAAGGACTAAATGGTATTAAACCTGGTCTAATAGCGTGAAAACCTGTTCCAGACACACCTACTTGAGCAAGTGTATTTGCACCTAGGTTATACACTCTAGTGTTTTCTAATAAACCAGGGTAAGGGATTCCTTGAGGAATACCAAACAAAGTGTTACCTGTCTCAATCTTAGGATTAGATAGTTGTAGCCCTACTTGTTTTTGTATAAAAGCAGTGCCTCTTGGTTTGTCTTCAAAGAACTTTCTGATTCTAGACCTGTCTATTCTACTAGAAACAGTAAATGATTGTGATCCTAAGTTAAACTCTAGTTGGCCTCCTCTAATAGGAAAGTCCAAACCTCCAGTAGATCCTGGTCTATATATAGGTTGAAATGTGCCAGTAGCATTAGGTGTATCAGGGATTATAGTTTGAATATAAGGAAGGCCTGATGAACCATAGCCTGGTCTATCATTACCGAACCTGAGGTTCTTTAAGTTAGTTTGTAGGTCAATTAAAGGCATCTAGTTATTTAATTTTACCGATTCTATTGTCTTGGTTAGGTGCTTTTTCATAACGTACTTCTGCTTCTTTTTTACTATCAACTACATATGTATTTACATTAACATTCATTGTTTCATTTCTATTAGGTCTTGCCATACTATTAACATCTGTAGTTGCAGCTCCTGTAGTGCTGGAAGCAATTTCACCTTTAGCTGATTTTTCTGCTACACCAGTAGGAATTTCTCCTGCTAAATTCATAGCTCTGATATTAGCTCCGCCTTTCTCTACCATTCTAATTAAACTCTTATCGATTTCTACACCTGGTAAGTAGTTTAGTATACGCATTACTCCTCCAGCTATTTTACCAAATATGTCAAACATTGTAGCAAAAACACCTTGAATACTGCTAACTATAGCTTTTATATTAGAGGGTTTGCTTAAATAGTCTATAGCTCTATCGATTAATGGTATTAATGGTGAGTTTGCAATAAAGTTAGATATAGCCTCTTTTATTTTATCCATAAAGCCGGCTATCTTCTCTTGAGCTGACGCATTAACAAGTGATTGGTATGCTTCTTCTCCTATAGCAGCAGATAGTGCTTTTTGATTTTTGTATCTTTCAAGCCCTAGCTTTAGTTGTTCACGTGCACTGTCTCCTTGTTTAGCGCCTAGCTTACTTAACATTTCTTGTTGCTTAAGCATATCACCCATTTGATCTCTAGACATACCAAATGCAGAAGCTAGAGATTCAGCTTGTATACGGTTTAGCTTTAAGAAGTCGTTAGCAGAACCAACTTGATTAGTTATTTCAGAAGCCGCTGTAGCAAGGTCGTTATTCAAGAAAGCTTCACGAGCCTTGGTTAAATTAATATCTTTTCCAGTTAATAGCTGCGCTTCAAACTCTTTTGATATAGACGATTCAAAGTCTAAGAAAGAATCGGCTAAAGCGTTTACTTGCTTTAACTCCATACCCATTGATTTAACAGTAAGTAGTGACTTACTCAATTGTGCAGGGTATTTTGCAAAAGACAAACCTAAATAGCCACCTAAATTAGATGCTTCTTTAAGTATATTCTGATAGTTAAAGCTAATTCCTGTTGCACTTTTTAAACCTGTAACTTGTGATAAAACAGATTTAGTTATACCTTCTGATGATTGGCCTGTTATTACACTAGATTTAGCTATCTCGGCTCTTGTTTGAGCATCTAGACCTGCTAACTCTTTTAGCTTAACGTTTGTTTCTAATATCTCATCAGATAAAATGTTATTAACTCCTAGTTCATCGGTTAGTTCTTTTTGAGACTCGACAAGTCTTTGTATAGTAACTAACGCACTATTAGAGTTAAGTGATATTTTTTGAAAGTTGTTGACTACAGCTTGCGCTTCATTTTTAGATAGTCCAACAGCACGACCAAACTTAGTAGTTCTATCTTGTGCTTCTAGGCCTAGCTCGACTATTTGCATAAAGCCTTTAACTAAACCTCCTATAGCAGTACCAATTAAAGGGATTGC
>Ga0169931_10014601_pt1 | contig 10608 bp, 7 predicted proteins | sample Kivu_15m_20L_FD_129675 | JGI IMG/M metagenome (GOLD analysis project Ga0169931, IMG submission 129675) | Freshwater microbial communities from Lake Kivu, Western Province, Rwanda to study Microbial Dark Matter (Phase II) - Kivu_15m_20L... | ecosystem: Environmental > Aquatic > Freshwater > Lake ... | reverse complement strand
GATGCTGCTCCTTGACCGCAGCAGCGATCGCCTGAACTCGTTGTAGGCCTCACTGTGCCACAGCTCGCGGAAGTCGTGCGTGCGCAGGTCGCCGAGCACATGGTGCGCGTCCTTGTCGAAGCAGCAGGGCACCACGCGGCCGTCCCAGGTGATCACGCAGCTGTGCCACATCTTCCAGCAATTGTCCTCGAGCTTGTTCTTCACCTCCCACAGGCCTGAGGCATTGCGGCGGTAGCGCGCGTACTGGTCCTGCGTGGGGATCAACGGGTGATCGTCCTTGGGGTCGTAGATCTGCGCGGTCTTGAGCCAGAGTTCATCCACGCCGATGCGTCTGGCGAGCGCGCGCGCTTCAGGGATCTGGTGCTCGTTAGGCTTCACCACAAGGAATTGGAATGCCACGTGCGGGGTGAGGCTCTTGAGCTTCCGCTTCCACCGAACGATGCGCTCAGCGCCCTCGAGCACCTTGGCCAGTTCGCCTTCCTTGCGGTAGGCCTCATAGGTCTCCTGCGTGGTGCCGTCGAGGGAGATGATGAGGCGTGAGAGCCCGCTGCGCACCGTCTCCTCGGCCTTCTCTTCCGTGAGGAAGTGCGCGTTGGTGCTCGTGGCGGTATAGAGGCCCTTGCCATTCGCGTAGCGCACCATGTCCAGGAAGCCCGGATTGATGTAGGGCTCACCCTGGAAGTAGAAAGTGAGCGCCCAGAGGTCGGGCGCCAGCTCGTCGATCACGCGCGTGAAGAGGTCCTGCTTCAGGTTCCCCGTGGGCCGCGTGAAGCTCCGCAGGCCGCTGGGGCATTCGGGGCAGCGCAGGTTGCAGGCGGTGGTGGGCTCGAAGCTGATGCTGAAGGGCATGCCGCCGATGCGCGGTTCCAGGGTGCGCTTGGCGCGCTGGAAACTCGTCCACAGGGCGGCCGCGTTGCGCAGGCGGCGCGGCGTGGCCTTGCGGCTCCAGAGGTAGGCATCGCGGGCCTTGGCGAGCATGCGCGTACTGCCAGGGCGACCAGCGCGATGGCGAGCGGGCAAGGTAGCGTCGTTGGCCGCGCGCCTCCACGGCGCTTGGCGATGCGCCCATGGATGGAAAGCGTTCCTTTGCCCGGCGCCGAAAAGATCTCTTACTCGCGCCAACGAACTACCGATGTGGGCCTGGCTGAGCAGCCGAATCCTGCGGAACCGCAACGGCATCCTTGTGGTGCTGGGCCTCATCACGCTCTTCATGGGCTGGAACATGAGCCGCGTGCGCATGAGCTACCGCTACGGCGGGCTGCTGCCCAAGAACGACAGCGCGTACGTTCAGTACGAGCGCCTGCTGAGCCGCTTCAGCGAGGACGGCAACGTGATCGTGCTGGGGGTGGAGGACCCGCGCCTGGGCCGATTGGAGCACTACCGCGCGTGGTGGCACTTGGGCACCGACCTCAAGGCCCAGCCCGGCGTTGACTCGGTCTTCTCCGAGGCGCACCTCTTCAACCTCCTGCGCGACGACAGCCTGATGCGCTTCCGTCTCCAGGCGGTGGTCCCGGAAGCGCCGCGCACGCAGGGCGAGGTTGACAGCCTGCGTCAGCTCGTGCGCGATCTGCCCTTCTACAGGGACCTGCTCTACAACGACAGCACCGGCGCCAGCCTGATGATGGTGTTCGTGAACCCCGAGCGCTTCAACAGTGAGCAGCGCGGCGACATGGTGGAGCTGATCGATGGCCGCGTGCGCGAATTCGAGGCGGGCAGCTTCCATGTGCGCCGCAGTGGCCTGCCGTACATCCGCACCGTGGTCACCGGGCTCACGAAGGCGGAACTGCGCATGTTCACCGGCCTCATGCTGCTGGTGGTGTCCCTATTGCTGCTGCTCTTCTTCCGCAGCTGGCGCGTGATGCTCACCTGCCTGACGGTGGTTGCTGTTGCTGTGGTGTGGGCCTTGGGCACCATCGGCCTGCTGGGCTATCCCATCACCTTGGTCATGGCCATCATGCCGCCGCTGATCGTGGTGATCGGCATCCCCAACTGCATCTTCCTCATCAACAAGTACCACCAGGAGTACGCCGCGCACCGCAACCGTGTGAAGGCCCTGGGCCGCGTGGTGTACCGCGTGGGGCGCGCCTCCTTCATGACCAATGCCACCACGGCCGTCGGTTTCGCATCCTTCGTGATCACCTACAGCGATACGCTGCGCCAGTTCGGGCTTGTGGCCTCGCTGAACATCATGGCCGTCTTCGCCCTCAGCCTGCTGCTGGTGCCCATCCTCTTCAGCCTGCAAGGCGAGCCCAAGGACCGTCATCTTGCCCATCTCGACCGCCGTTGGGTGGACCGTGCGATCTCCTGGCTGGAGCGCATCGTGCTGCACCATCGCCCCTTGGTCTATTCGGTCACTGCGCTGGTGGTGGTGATCGGACTCGTGGGGGTGTCGCGGCTCCGCAGTGATACGCGCGTCGTTGACGATCTGCCGCAGGATCATGCGATCATGGAGGACCTGCGCTTCCTGGAGCAGCGCTTCGGCGGCGTGATGCCCTTGGAAGTGATGGTGGACACGCGCAAGAAGGGGCAGGTGCTGAAGGAGGCGAACCTCAAGCGCCTGTCTCGTCTCCAGGATTCGCTGGCCACGTTCCGCGAGCTCTCGCGCTCACTCTCCATCGCCGACGCGGTGAAGTTCACCAAGCAGTCGTTCTACGGCGGCGATCCGGAGCGCTACCAGCTGATTCGCGCCAGCGGACCCGATCAGTTCATCCTGCCCTACCTCGAGGGCGCCAAGGAGAGCGGCGGCGTGGTGCGCGGCTTCCTCGATGAGGACAAAGCCATCACCCGCCTCACCGTGCAAGTGGCCGACGTGGGCACCTTGCGCATGGACCCGCTGCTGCAGCGGCTGCGCGCCCAGGTCGATTCGCTCTTCCCTCCGGACAAGTTCGACGCGGTGATCACCGGCACCAGCGTGGTCTTCCTTGAAGGCAGCAAGTACATGGTGAAGAACCTCGCCGTGTCCCTCGTCATGGCCGTGGCGCTGATCGCCGGGCTCATGGCGCTGCTGCTGGGTTCGGCTCGCATGGTGCTCATCTCGCTCGTGCCCAACCTGGTGCCCTTGATGGCCACCGCGGGCCTCATGGGTTTTATGGACATACCCATCAAGCCCAGCACGATACTCGTCTTCAGCGTCGCCTTCGGCATCGCGGTGGATGACGCGATCCATTACCTCTCACGGTACCGCATGGATATCAAGCACGGCTCGGGAGCCATCCGGCAGGCCGTGCTCAGCGCGCTGCACGAGGCCGGCGTGAGCATGATGTACACCAGCATCGTGCTCTTCTGCGGTTTCCTGCTCTTCAGCTTCTCCGAATTCGGCGGCACGCAGGCGCTGGGCCTGCTGGTCTCCTTCACGCTGCTGGTGGCCATGCTCACCAACCTCATCATCCTGCCATCATTGCTGCTCAGCTTCGAGCGCAGCGTGACCACGCGCAGCTTCCGCGAGCCGCTGCTCGACATCCTCGACGAGGATCCGGACATCGAGCTCACCGATCTGCAGATTGAAGGAGAAGAGCACCGGAACCAAACAGAGAGCAAGAACTGACATGAAAGGAATCATCCTCGCTGGGGGCTCCGGCACGCGACTGCACCCGCTCACGCTCGCCGTGAGCAAGCAGCTCATGCCCGTCTATGACAAGCCCATGATCTACTACCCCTTGAGCACGCTCATGGCCGCGGGCATCCGCGAGATTCTGCTCATCAGCACGCCGCACGACCTGCCGAATTTCCGCAAGCTCCTGGGCGACGGCTCCGTGCTCGGCTGCTCCTTCACCTACGCGGAGCAACAAGTGCCCAACGGTCTCGCGCAGGCGTTCGTGATCGGCCGCGAGCACGTGGGGAGCGATTCCGCAGCGCTGATCCTCGGCGACAATATCTTCCATGGCGCCGGCCTCGGCCGCATGCTGAGCCGCCATACCGCGCCCGATGGCGGGCTGGTCTTCGCCTACCATGTGAGCGACCCCGAGCGCTACGGCGTGGTGGACTTCGATGCGGATGGGAAGGTGCTCAGCATCGAGGAGAAGCCTGTCAAGCCCAAGAGCAATTACGCGGTGCCCGGTCTTTACTTCTACGATAACAGCGTGCTCGATATCGCCCGCGACCTGAAGCCCAGCGCGCGCGGCGAGTACGAGATCACCGACGTGAACAAGGAGTACCTGCGCCGGGGAAAGCTGCGCGTGGAGCTGCTGGATCGCGGCACCGCATGGCTCGATACCGGCACCTTCGCTTCGCTCACGCAGGCTGGCCAGTTCGTGCAGGTTATCGAGGAGCGCCAGGGGCTGCGCATCGGCTGCGTCGAGGAGGTGGCGTGGAAGCGAGGATGGATCAACGACGAGCAGCTCGCGGCCCTCGCGCAGCCGCTCACCAAGAGCGGCTATGGCCAGTACCTGCTCTCACTGCTGAAGCGCTGACCGATGCGGACACCAGACGAGCACCGAGCGGCCATCGAGGCGCGCATCAACCAATGGTGCGGCACGCTGCCCAAGGGCGATCTCTACGCGCCGATGGAGTACCTCATGCGCCTGCCCGCCAAGCGCGTGCGTCCCATCGCTACACTGATGGCCTGCGAGCTCTTCGGCGCCGATCCCGATGCCGCGCTGGATGCCGCGCTCGGCATCGAGCTCTTCCACAACTTCACCCTGATGCACGACGACATCATGGATGCTTCGCCCACGCGGCGAGGACAGCCCACCGTGCATGTGCGCTGGGGCCACAACTTGGCCATCCTCAGCGGCGATGCCCTCCTGGTGAAGGCGTACCAGTGCATGGGCGCCGATCCGCGGGTGCTGTCGGTGTTCAACAGTTGCGCGCTGCAGGTCTGCGAAGGACAGGAGCTCGACATGGCCTACGAGCGCACATCGAGCATCACCGCGGAGCAGTACATGCACATGATCCGCCGCAAGACCGCTGTGCTCCTGGCCTGCGCATTGGAGGTGGGCGCCATCATCGGCGGCGCCTCGCCGGAGCAGCAGCAGGCGCTGGGCCGTTTCGGCGAGCAATTGGGACTCGCCTTCCAGTTGCGCGATGATCACATCGATGCCTTCGGCGATCCCGCCGTTTCTGGCAAGCAGCGCGGCGGCGACCTGCGCGCTGGCAAGAAGACCTGGCTGCTGATCCGCGGGCTTGAGCTGGAACGTGCGCGAGGCGGCGGTGCGCTCACCACGGCCATGAGCAAGCAGAGCATAGCGCGCGAGGTGGGCGACATGGTCGAGGCCTTGATCACCCTCGGCGTGCGCGATGAATCGGACGCGATGATCCGCAGCACGGAGACGGAGGCCATGAACGCGCTCAGTTCCATTCAAGCGGACGATGCGCGGAAGGCGCCGATGCGCGCGCTGGCGCAAGGGCTCATGGGGAGGAAGAGCTGAGGCGGGCAGGGAACAAGACGATTTCGTTGCTTTATGGCATGAAGTCGATGATACCCCTCGTACAAGCTATTGCGACAGTCCTCCTCTTTTTTGGATGTGCTGAGCGACGCGTGGAGGTGTATCATGCCGCAAGCCATGAGTGTGCAAAGGAGGAAGATCAGTGGGTATTCGAGAATGACACGGTAATGCTGCGCTACAGCTTCTGGTCTTCTGGGGGCAGCATGTCGTTCGTCATCTATAACAAGGCAACGAAGCCAATCTTCATCAACTGGAAGAATTCAGCATTGATACTGAACGACCAGAAGATGCATTATTGGTCTGATGCAGTAAAATTCTCTGGCAGTTCCTCTGGCGTGTCCGCAACCAAGACAACCAGCGTTACTGATTTCGATTGGGCGTGGGTTACTCGTTCTCGGTCTGAGAGCGCAATGGCTACCGTGACATCCGGTGCGATGGTGAAGGACGAGATGATTACCTCGCTCCCGCCGAAATCATACATCGGGTTTCGCAGGTATCAACTATTGAAGGATATAGTGGACGTGGATAGCCCCAATACTGATGCGCGATTGGTGAGCGCTCCCGGAAAACCGGGCAGGACGGAGACCATCAGGATGATGAGGTATAATGAGAACTCTTCTCCCGCGCGCTATCGAAATTTCCTGCAACTATCTTTCGAGGAAGACATGCGTACCGTGTTCTATATCGACAACGCTTTTTGGTTAAGCGAAGTAGAGGATATGAGCAACGGTGTATTCCTGGGCGACGTAATCGCAATTGAGTCGGACAGGACGCGTGTATATGAGAAAGCGTACAGGCGGCGATCATCATTCTATCGGAGGTACACCATATCACGCTAGCTCTCTTGCATCAGTGTTCTAAGTGAAAATCCGAGCTGTGATTTTCGTGGCAGATTGGAATCGGACATCCGAATCGATTCAATGGGCGACCCCTTCAGCAGCAGGTCCGCCACTTCGCCCAGCGCAAGGCGCATTAGCGCACCCGGCACGGGCGGCAGCCACATCGGCCTCTTCAATGCACTGGCCAGGACCTTCGTGAACTCCAGGTTGGTGCTGTTCCCGCCTACCACGTTATAGGCGCCCTGCATCGTGTCATCGTCCAGTGCGCGGAGGTATGCTGTCACCAAGTCCTCGACATGCACCCAAGGCATCCATTGCTTCCCGCTACCGATCCGCGCGGCCAGGCCCCAGCGTGCTAGCGCGGCCAGCTTGGGCAGCGCGCCGCCTTCGCGCGCCAGCACCACCGGGGTGCGCAGTTTCACGACGCGGCAGAGCGAGGCCCATTCATCCACGGCACGTTCCCACTCCACGGTGATGCGCGCGATGGTGTCGGCGCCCGGTGCGTCGTCCTCGGTGAACGGCAGGTCACGGGTCACTGCGCCGTAGTACCCGACACCCGATGCGCTCACGATGCACTGCGGTCGGCACCCCGCCTCACGCGCGCCACGGAGCAGCAAACGCGCGGAATCGGCGCGGCTGGCGATCAGCTCCGCCACGCGCCGCTTCGACCAGCGCTTGTCCGCGATGCCCGCGCCGGCCAGATGCACGATGTGGTCAACTCCTCGCAGCGCTTCCAGGTCCACCATGCCACGCTCAACGTCCCAAGCATAGGCGCGCACAACGCCCCTCAGGCCTGCTTCGCGGCTGAGCCAGCGCACCTGGTCCCCACGCGCCAGCAGCGCCTTGGTGAGCGCCCGGCCAATGAGCCCGCTACCGCCGGTGATGAGCACGACCGCCATGGCTGCTAAACAACAACGGGCGCCGAATGATCGGCGCCCGTTGACATTTCCTTGAGTTGGATCAGCGCAGCAGCTCGATGCGCTGCACCGTGACTATGCCATCCGTGCCTTGCGCGCGCATGGCATAGCTGCCATTCGCAAGCGCGGCGGGCAGTTCAATCGAGGTCGTGCCTGCATTGAGGGCCGTGCTCCACACCGTGCGGCCCGAAGCATCAATCAGCGTCAGTGCGATGCGCGAGGCGAGCGTGACTTGCAATTGCCCATTGCTCGGATTGGGATGCGCGCGGATGAACGAGGCGCCTTCATCGATGCCCAGCGTGATGCAAATGGGGTCTTCGGGATCCATGAAATTGATGCGCAGGCAGGCAGTGGCATCGCCGCAAATCGGATTGCTGACGGTGTAGCAGTACTCTCCTTCCGGCTCGGTTGCCGGGTCGAAGACGCCGTCCACGCCAAGGCCGTCGAGCTGCCATGAGCCACCCGGCTCCACGAAACCCAGGAGCGAATCGGCCATGGCGAACGCGCTGGCCTGCGGGCAAATAAGGATCTGGTTATCGAGGCCCGGCGAGGAAGGCGCAAAGACCGTGACCGTGAAGTCAGCTTGATCGGTGCCGCACGCATTCGAGATGGTGTAGGTGTAGGTGCCATCGAGCCACACCACAGGGCCATTGCCGCTCCATGTGCCGCCAGCATCGCCTGTAAGTTGGTTGGTGAGGTCGACGGTTGTGCCTTGGCAGATGTCCACTTGCGCATCACTTCCGGCATTCGGTGCAGCGGTCTCGGTCACCGTGAAGGTGGCCACATCATCGCCGCAGGTGCCGGTGACCGTATAGGTGTATGTGCCTGCCGCGCTCACCACCGGGCCATCGCTCCACACACCGCCCGGATCGCCGGTGAGCAGATTGCCGAGGTCGATGAAGGAGCCCGGGCAGATCGAGGCCGAGCCATCGTTGCCGGCGCTCACGTCGTTCGAGCCAACGGTCACCGAATACGTGTAGGTCTGCGAGCCGATCACGGGGCAGGCATCATCGAGCGCTGTGATGGTGAAGAGGTAAGTGCCGGGGCTCAGCGCCGAGGCATCCATGCAGATGGTGGCTGTTGCTGGGTTGGTGCCCGCAACTTGGAAGGTGGCCCCGGGTATGGCGCTGGTGACATTGCTTGAAAGGGTGAGCGTTTGCGCGGCGTCGGGGTCGGTGATCACGGCATCGAAGCAGACCGCTCCGCAGGCCAGGGGCTCGTAGGGCCCGGTGGAGCCGCCACTGCCCACCACGTTGGTCACTGCACCGGCGCTGGCATCAGGCACCGCGTTATCGCACACTTGTGCGATGAAGGGGAAGTCGCGCATGATGGTGCCGCGCCACACCCCGAACTCATCGAGCACGCGCACCTCGATAACGCACACCACGTAACCCTGAGCCAACGGGGTGAAGGTGATCTGCCCTGTGATGCTGTCGATGACGAGGTCGGTGTAAGGCTCGGCCCCGGTGAAGGGCGGCTGGTAGGTGACTGGCTGGATGTCGAGGTTCAGTGGATCGGCATTGAGCAGCCGGCGCGCTTCGATGAGCCGGAAGCGCAGCTCCTGGCCCTGGGTGAAGAGCACGCCGGGGTCGTAGCTCACGGGCTGGCCCACGCACACCAGGGGCGGCACATTGTCGGAGAAGGTGAGCAGCGCGTTGCAGGGGCCGCCCGCGTTGTTCAGCAGCGCTTCAATGTAGAGGCCCTGCGAGCCTTGCAGGTTGAGCGTGGAGTAGCGGCAGCAGGTGCTCCAGTAGATCCGCCAGTAGTCGCAGGAGCTCAAGAACACGGTGACCTGGTACGTGTACTCCTCGATGCCGATGAGCGTGCCGCCATCGCAGGTGGTCTGGCCGAGCTGCCCATCGCACACGGGCGAAACGTTCGTTGCGGAGATCAGCGGCACATTGTTGAGGCTGAAGCTCACGCCGCAGGAGTTCACGAAGGTGAGGCCCTGCTCGATCATGGGCACGCCAGTGCATTCACGCCAGACCTTCAAGGTCACTTCGTGCTGGTTGCCACCTATGCAGCGCACCGCGATGTTGCCTCCGGGAAGGTGCTCGGCCAATGCCGGCAGGGAGAGAAGCAGGAGCAAGAGGGTAAGTGTGCGCATGGCTGCCCGTTTTGAAAGGATCGCCAATGTAGCCACCGCCTTGGAATGGCCAAATCCGCCAGCCTTGCGGCTCCGAGCGCCTTGGCCACAGGCTGCAACTCGAAGGTTCATTGGACGATGGCTTTCGCGACTGCGTTATCGTCGGGCACAGCAGCCGTGTGCTCACGCATCCTGCGCGTAAAGCATCAGATCCAGCCGAGCGCTCGGAACAAGGGCCATGTCACCGCGAACAGTGAGATCAGGAAGACAAGGCCTACCACCAGGATCAGCATCCGGAGGTAGTACGCTGCATCCGATTCTGCGCGCACCAGGAGCAGCCAAGTGCACAAGGCGGCCAGCAGCACAGGGAACGGAAGGAGGTCCCCGAAGTAGTCGCCGCTCTCGCGTGTGCGATTCACCCCGCGGGCCAGGCGCTGGAACCGTAGCACCCTGCCGGTGAACGGAGCCACTTCTACGCGCACGCTGTCGCCCGCCTGCAGCACGCCATTGTCATGATCGCCGAGCGTGAACCGGCGGCCGTTCTCCAGATGCGCCACATATGCCGAGAAACTGGCGCTCTGCGCGCTCCACCGGTGCTTGTATGGATCGTAGCGACTGTAGCGCGTGCCCCGGCCAAGGGTGGAGCGCCGTTCAATCCAATCTGTTTGATCGATATAGACGCTACGCTCCTCATGGGCGAGGAGGAACTGATCGGCGATGAGCAGCAGACAGCCCGCGAGCAGTAGTCCGAAGGCCGAGCGGCTGAGCAAGGCCTTCACCGGAATCACCGCGCCCGCGCGATGTTCTTCAGGTCTTCCTCGATGAAGCCTTCCTTCTTGCCGAAGAGCGCGGCGTCATCGGCCAAGTACATGAGCTCGCCGGTGCCTGCGTTGAACACGCGCTTGAAGCAATGCTTGTTGCGGTGGTCGCCCACGGTGAGCACCACGTCGGACACGGCCTTGGCCCGGTCCTGCGCTTCCACGGCGGCGAGCACCGTGGCCAGGGGCTCCAGCACGAAGGCAGATGGGTAGAGCGCATTCACGGCTGCGCCATCGACGATCGCGGCAGCCGTATGCTCACGCGCCAGCGCCAGGGTGCCTTCGCGCACCAGTCGGGTGCGGCTGCTGTAGAGCCGGTCGGCGGTGGCCTTGTCCGTGATTTTTCCCGCCTCCACCTGCATCAGGTAATCCTGCAGGTGCTGCACGTAGAGCTTCACCATGAGCGCGGCCTTGCCGTCGGCAATGGTCCGGGGGTCGATCAGGAGCGAGGCCAGCTCCTGCTCCGCAGGGATGCTCGTGAAGCAGTTCGAAGTCTGCTGCAGCGCTTCACCCTTCTTCTGCTTCCACCCTTTCACCACGGCGAGGAAGGTGCCCTCGAACTTC
>Ga0169931_10014599_pt1 | contig 10609 bp, 12 predicted proteins | sample Kivu_15m_20L_FD_129675 | JGI IMG/M metagenome (GOLD analysis project Ga0169931, IMG submission 129675) | Freshwater microbial communities from Lake Kivu, Western Province, Rwanda to study Microbial Dark Matter (Phase II) - Kivu_15m_20L... | ecosystem: Environmental > Aquatic > Freshwater > Lake... | reverse complement strand
GGTTCGCGCGCGACATGGCCGAACTGGCGCTCGCCCATTTCGTCGGGACCGAGGTGGAGCGGTCCTATCAGCGCAGCGACATGCTCGAGCGGCGGCGCGAGATGATGGCCGCCTGGGCCGCCTTCCTGCGCGGCGCGGCGTCGGAGGCGGGCACCGTGATCCGGATCGGGGCGGGCGGCTGAGATGGACATCCGGTTTGCGGAAGCGGTGGCCGAGGCGAGACGCGTCATCGCGGACGGGCTGACCACCACGGGCATGGACGCGGCGCGCGATCGGTTCCTGAGGCAGGGGGCGTCGAGGCGCCTGCGGACCGACCCCGACGCCCTGATCGCGGGGTCGACGACCGATCCGGCCATCTTCGATCATCTGCGCGTCGCCGTCGCGGATGCGATCGCCCGCCGCGAGGCGCTGCGGCCCGAGGCGACGCGCTGGCTCACGCGCCTTCTGCGCCATGAGGTCGAACGCCCCGCCATGCCGCGCGGCGCCCCGGACAAGCCCGGGCTCCACCGCCTGATCTGGACGGTGGTCAACCACCTCGTCTCGACCGGCCGGTCGGACACGCCGACGCACAACGAGGCTCGCGGCGGCACGAGCGCCTGCGCGGCGGTCGCGGCGGCGATGATGGCCTTGCGCAAGGACCGCCAGAGCCCGCTGTGGGAGCACCTGAAGACGGCACCCCTGACCTACGACTCCGTCCGCAAGATCTGGCTCGAGCAGAACCGCGACACCCCGGCGGGGCAGCTGGCAGCCGCCATCAAGATCTGGCAAGGCCCCCCGACCGACGGCTGATCCGGCGGGAGGCGGGAGTCGCTGCTCGGCCTACTGGCCCTCGTCCTGCTTCGTCGCCCGACGGCGAAAGTCCCAGTATGCCCGCTGCAGGTTCTCCTGCCCGAGCGGCGAGACGAACTGCGTCACCAGCTCCAGTTCCCCCAGCAGTTCCTCGTCCGACACCGGACGATTCTGACGGAACAGGTCGCTCACCCCCGCGTCCAGCAGATCCTCTTGCCTCTGGGATAAGTCCTTCAGGCTCGGCCCGAGTACTCGGCGAACCTGCTCCACGAATGCCTGCCGCCGTTGCTGTTCGGTCTGCATCGTTCCCACTCCATCGCATGACGATCACAGGGGGCCGGGATCGCGGCCTTCCTGGCGAGCCGGGAACTGGTGCGGAAGGTGACCTCCGACTGCTCGGTCGAGGTCGATGGCAACGCCTATTCCGTGCCCTGGAGGCTGATCGGCGAGCGGGTGACCGTGATCGTGGCGGGCCCGGACCTGCGCGTCCAGCATGCCGGGCAGGATGTCGCGCGCCATGCGCTGCGCAGCGGTCGCCATGGACGCGTCGCCGACCCGGCCCATTTTGCCGGGATCGGCCGCCGCAGGGCCGTCTGTCCGATGCCGGAGGCGCCGACGCTGCTGCGGCCGCTGAGCGAGTATGACGCTGTCGCAGGAGGGGCCTGGTGATGCTCCCCGACCTTCCCGATCACCTGGACCGGATGCTGACGCGCCTGAAGCTGACTGCCATCCGAGACCAGCTCGACAGCTTGCTCGATGAAGCCGGGCGGCGGGAGCTGACGATCCGCGAGGCACTGACCATGCTGTGTGAACCTGTATCATCCGATGTGCTGTTGAACAGCGACGCCACCAGGAACGGACGCCTCTCAAATCGGCGGCATGATCCGCGCAACGCGCTGTCTCACAACCGTGCCTCGGTACAGCAGCCATTGCCGGCGATAGACACGCGGCTCCCGGGACACTGTCCTTCGAGGTGCCTCGGCCTGGCACTGTTTGCGTCGCCAACAACGATTTCCCGAAAGGATGCAGGGGGAATGAAGAGACGTGTTTGCACTTCACGACAGATTCAAGGCATATTGCGATGAGACAGTTGGCGAATCGGAGGTCTGTTTCCTTGCGCGCGATCCGGAGCTATGAAGAGGTGGGGCTGTATCTGGCGCCGCAATTCCCGCTCTATGCGTTGGTGCCCCTGATCGAAGTTTTCCGCATCGCAAACCAGACTGCGGGAAAGCGACTTTTCAACTGGCACTTCATTACCGAAGACGGTAGCCCTGTGGAAAGCGGGGCGGGCATGACGCTGAGTGCAAATGCCAGCATCTATTCGGATTTTCCTTATGACACGGTGCTGATCATCTCGGGAAATGACCCGCTGTCCTTCCTGTCGCGGCGGCTAGTATCTTGGATCCAGCGGCTTCACGCACATGGGGTTGTGTTGGGCGGGGTCGACACCGGTGCGTTCGCGCTGGCCGAGGCCGGGCTTCTGTACGGTCGCCGCGCTGTCTGTCACTGGGAAGCGATGGCTCTGTTCAGCGAGCGCTATCACGACACGCAGCTTGTCGAGCAGCGGTTCATCTTCGATCCGCCAATCCTGACCTGTGCCGGGGGTATCGCGGGACTGGACATGATCCTCGATCTGGTGGAACGCGAGCATGGGTCGATCCTTGCGCGTCAGATCGCAAATGGGTTCGTTCACGCCAATCGCAGTAGTGCCGATGGTGCTCAGCGCATTCAGCCCCGGGGAAGTGAAGAGGGCGGCGTGGACCCCGTACGCGCCCTCATCTCGGTGATGGAGGCAAACATCGAGACGCCGATGCCTGTTCCGGACCTGGCAGCGGCAGTGAAGATGCCGCGGCGCCGGCTGGAACGGCTGTTCCTCAAGCGCACCCAGTCTTCTATTGCACATTACTACATGCGTGTGAGGCTAGAGCAGGCACGCGAAATGCTGTTTTACAGCCATAGCTCGATTGCGGACATCTCGCTGATGTGCGGCTTCGGGTCGTCAGCGGTCTTCACCCGCACCTTCCGCGCGCATTTCGGCCAGTCACCAAGCGCGTTTCGCGCAAGCCACGCCCCGGCCGAAATGGCGCGGTATCGCCCGCAGGTCACATGGACGCTGAGCGAGACACGCCCCGTCCGAGGGTGATTCCCGGTGGAGTCGGGCGCCCCGCGCAAAAGATCAAGAAATCATCGCAAACCGCAATGTAACCTTCGACCCTTCATCGCAAAACTGGTGCAGCGGTCCGTGACAAGTGACCCCACCACAACCCACGATGCACCTCTACAGGTTTAGGAGAGGCGTTCTGGGGTACGCGACCAGTGACAAGGATGCACCGTTATGCCGACTGATCGACTGAATGCGCTGAAGCAGCGGCTTCGTGGCTGCTACATCACCATTCCCACCATGTTCAGCGACCCGGATCTGGCACTCGACCTTGATGCCATCCGTGCCCACACTCGTTTCCTGATCGACCGTGGCGCCCGCACCGGCAACGCGGTGCTGCTGGCAGGGGGCGCGGCCGGCGACTTTTCGACAATGTCGTTCGACGAGCGCGTGAAAGTGGCGACGGCGGTCCGCACCGAGGCGGGCGACACCGTTCCCGTCGCAATGGGTGCGCAGACCACCTCGACGCGCGAACTTCAGGCCCTGGCGCACGCCGCGCAGACCATCGGGGTCGATTTCATCCAAGTATCCTGCCCCTTCTACTTCAATCACACCGAAGCCGACTTTTTCGAGTTTGTGCAGGCCGCAGCCTACGCCGCGCCCGACACCGGAATCATCATCTACAACACCTTCTGGACCAGCCGTGGCGTCTCTTTCGGGATGGTCGAGAAGCTGGCCGATATCCCCAACGTCGTCGGGCTGAAATGGGCGACCCCACGCACCGACGCGATGGAGTTCGAGCATGTCTGCACCCATTTCGTGGACCGCCTCAGCATCATCGACAACAACCTCTTCTTCACGATGAGCCACATGATGGGGGTGCGCTCCTTCGAGGTGCACCTGTGCAACTACTGGCCCGAATGGGGGCAGAAGCTGGTTGAGCAGCTGGACGCGGGCGACTACCGCGAGGTTCAGCGCATGATCACGGACGAGGCGATGCCCTTCTATCACCTCTGGATGAAGATCGAGGGTGAATACACCAGCGGCGATGGCTACCTCGACAAGCTTTGCATGGAACTGATCGGCCTGCCCAGCAGCCGCTGCCGCCCGCCAACCCGCGACGTGCGGGCGATTTTCCGCGAAGACACGCGGAAAATGATGCAGGCCACCGGGGTGCCAGGCGTCCTGCCAGCCTAGAATGAATGCCGACTGTAAACAGAAACAAGAAGACAGACAAGGAGGATACCGATGAAGAACCTACATACTCTCTTGGCTACCGCGCTGATGACAATGGCCACCGCCGGCACCACGCTTGCGGAAGACGACGTGCGGCTGCGTCTGAACTGGATGTACTACGGCTCGCATGCTGGCTTTGCCCTTGGCCTTGACCGTGGCTACTTCGAAGAGGTCGGCATCGACCTCGACATCCGCTCGGGCAACGGGTCGGGCTCGGCACACCGGCTTGTGGCCAACGGCGACAGCGACTTCGCCTATGGTTCTTGCGGTTCGATGGTGAATCTTGCCTCGCAGGGCGCCGCCCTAGTTTCGGTGGCCGTGATCGACGCCATGGGATCGGAGGCCATCCTCGTCCGCCCCGACTCCGGTGTAAAGACCGTCTCAGATCTGAAGGGCAAGGCGCTGCTGACCACCGCGAATGCGGGCGTCAACACTTTCTTCCCGATTGTGCTGGCCAACTCGGGCCTTGCAGAGGGCGACATCACCATCACCAACGTGCCCGACGGCGCGCTGGTGTCGAGCTACCTTCAGGGCGCCGGCGGCGCGGTGGCAATGCTGGGCGGCATCGACGACAAGCCGGCCGAAATCAAGGCCAACGGCGGCGAGCCGCCGTTGATCTTCCCCTATTCCGACTTCGGCGTGAACCAGGTCGGCTACTGCATCGTAGCGCGGAAGGAAATGGTTGAGCAGAATCCCGACCTCGTGAAGCGTTTCGTTGCCGCGACGATCAAGGCCTACAAGGCCGCGGAGGCCGACCCGGATGCGGCCGTGAACGCGATCGGCGACATCGTCGGCGGCACGATGAACGAGGACGAAGGCAAGGCGCAGTCGCGCGCAGTGCTCGACGTGACGCTGGGGCTGCTCTATTCGGCTGCGAACACCGACAAGACACTCGGGCTGAACGTCCCCTCGGATTGGGCCGACATGGTGGATCTGATGAAGAAGTACAACGATCTCGATCCCGCCGCGGATCCGACGACCTTCTACACCAACGTCTTCATCGAGTGACGACGCCGACGGGGCGGCCCCCGGCCGCCCCGGCTCTGCCCGGAGAGCCCAGCATGCCCCACCAGATCGAACTGCGTGACCTGACCAAATCCTTCGGCAGGGGTGCCGATGCGGTCGACGCCCTCGGGCCGGTCAGTCTCGACGTGGCCGAAGGTGAGTTCGTTTCGCTGCTCGGGCCTTCAGGCTGCGGCAAGTCCACGCTGATGCTGATGATTGCGGGGCTGCTTCCCATAACGCAGGGCAGCATCCTGTTCGCGGGCAAGCCCGTGAAGGGGCCGCAGACCGACATCGGGATTATGTTCCAGGAAAACACGCTGGTGCCGTGGCGCACGGTGCGCGGCAATATCGAACTGCAGCTTGAAATGCGGGGATTGCCACCCGCCGATCATGCCGCTTCCGTCAATGCCCTTCTGGCATCTGTCCGGCTGACCGACTTCCAGCACCGCCATCCGCACGAGCTTTCGGGTGGCATGCAGCAGCGCGCGGCGTTTTGCCAAGCGATGGTGCACCACCCTCGCACGCTCTTGCTGGACGAACCCTTGGGCAAGCTGGACGCAATGACGCGCGAAAGCATCCGGAGCGACCTGCAGGCACTTTGGCTGCAAGAGCGGCGGACGGTAGTCTTCGTCACCCACTCCATCGAAGAGGCGATCCAGCTTTCCTCCCGCGTCGCCGTCATCACGCCGCGGCCAGGCCGGATCGAGCGCATCTTCGACATCGACCTGCCCTTCCCTCGTGACTTCGACGTGAAGGTCAGCCCCGAGTTCACCCGGTACACCCGCGCCATCCAGGAGATCTTCCGCAGCTATGGCGTCCTCTGACCACTCCCGCCTGACCGCCCGATTGCGCGACTGGTTCGAGCAGTCGTGGATGTTCATCGCCTTCTTCGCGGGCTTTTTCCTGTTCTGGGAATACTCCGTCGTCTGGTTCGACGTGCCGCGCTACATTCTCGTGCCGCCCTCGACGATTGTAACCAAGGGCTGGGCCGACATCGACAGGTTGCTCTACTACACTTGGGTTACCGGCGTGGAGGTTGTGCTGGGTTATGCGGTGGCCGTCGTCCTGGCGCTGCCCATCGGCCTTGCCATCGCCTTCTCGACCATCCTGCGGCGCACCGTCTATCCGTTTCTCGTCTGCATCGAGATGGTGCCGAAGATCGCCTTCGCGCCGCTGTTCATCTCGTGGCTCGGTTTCGGCCTGCTGCCGAAGGTGATCATTGTCTTCCTCGTCTGCTTCTTTCCCATAGTTCTGAACGCGATCCTTGCCTTCAGTTCCCTGCCCGAGGAGTTGACGCGCTTCGCGCGGTCGACCGGGGCGGGGCCGTGGCGCACCTTCACCCGCCTGCGCCTTCCCGCGGCGCTGCCGCAGTGCTTCGTCGGCTTCAAATATGCTGCGATCAACGCCACCGTCGGCGCGGCGATTGCCGAGTTCATCGGATCCGACCAGGGGCTCGGCTTTTACATCCAGATCGTTACCGGAAACATGCGGCCTGACCTGGCATTTGCCGGCATCTTCTTCCTGACTCTGCTGGGGTTGGCGCTCTTCGGCCTGGTCACGCTGGCCGAGAGGCTGCTGATCCCCTGGCACATCTCCGTCCGTCGCGGCGCCCACTGAACCCATGAATGTCCAATCATGTTGCTGACCAAACAAGATGCACATCGGATCGCCGCAGCGCTGAAACCGCAGGTGAATGCCTTCATCGACGGCGCCTTCGCGTCGGTGGCGGATGGGGCAACCTTCGACACGGTCAACCCGGCGACCGGCGCGGTGATAGCACGCGTCGCGCATTGCGGCCGGGCCGATGTCGACCGCGCCGTCAGCGCCGCCCGGCGCGTGTTCGATGACGGTGTCTGGTCGCGCCGGGCCCCCGAGGCGCGCAAGGAAGTGCTGATCCGGCTTGCGAACCTCGTGCGCCAGAACGCGCAGGAACTCGCTGTCCTCGAAAGCCTCGACAGCGGCAAGACGATTACCGATTGCCTTCACGAGATCGGCACCGAAGTGCCGCGCTTCTTCCAGTGGTACGGAGAACTTGCCGACAAGAGCTTCGGCAAGGTTTCGCCCACCGGGGAGAACGCGGTCGCGCTGATCGTCAAGGAACCGGCTGGTGTTGTGGGCCTTGTGCTGCCGTGGAACTTCCCGCTGCTGATGGCGGCCTGGAAGCTGGCTCCAGCGCTGGCGGCAGGTTGCTCGACGCTGGTCAAGCCCGCAGAGCAGACACCCCTGTCGGTCCTGCGGCTGGCGGAACTGGCGGCCGAGGCCGGTCTTCCCGAGGGCGTTTTGAACGTGCTGCCCGGCATGGGCGAGACCACGGGCCAGCTGATCGGCCGCCATCCAGACATCGACATCGTGTCCTTCACCGGCTCGACCGAGGTCGGCGGCTACTTCCTGCGCTATGCCGGAGAAAGCAATCTCAAAGTCATCGGGTTGGAAATGGGCGGCAAGAGCCCGTTCATCGTGCTGGACGACGCCGACTTGACCGATGATTTGATCGAGCACGCCGCCATGTCGGCCTTCTGGAACGGCGGGCAGAACTGTTCGGCCAACATGCGCCAGATCGTCGATGCAAAACTGGCCGAGGAATTCGCGGCCCGGGTAACGGCGCGGGCGCAGGCCTTCCGTCTGGGCGATCCGCTGGACCCTGAGACGAACATCGGTGCCATGGTCACGACCGAGCACCAGTCGCATGTGATGGCCTACATCGACCGCGGCAAGGCCGAAGGCGCGCGCCTTCTGACCGGGGGCGAGGCCATGGGACCGGGCTGCTTCATCGAACCGACGGTGTTCTCGGGCCTTACGGCGGGCATGACCATCGCCCGCGAGGAAATCTTCGGCCCCGTTCTGGGCGTTCTGTCGGTATCGGGTCTGGACGAGGCGCTGCGGGTTGCGCGCGACACCGACTATGGCCTTCATGCGACCGTGTTCACCCGCGACATCGACCGTGCCCTATACATGGCGCGGCGACTGCCCTGCGGCACCGTATCGGTCAACGGTTTCTCGGAGGGTGACGTAACGACACCCTTCGGTGGCTACAGGCGCTCGGGCTCTCTGGCCCGCGACAACGGCACCGAGGCGATGGACCAGTATCTGCAGACCAAGACGATCTGGATCGCCACATCGATTCCTGGGCATGCGCGATGACCGACATCGCGGTCTGTGTCCTATTGTCGGAGGGCCAGATGGCCCGGCTGCGCCGAGGGGCCGAGGGATACACCCTACGCGCGCTAGCCCCGGATGCAGCCTGCGACTGCGAAGTGGTCTTCGGCAACCCGGACCCCGGGATCGTCGCGGGCAATGCCGCGTTGCGCTGGCTGCAACTCGAATCCGTGGGCTTCGGCGAGTACACCTCGCTGGACTGGACCCGACCGGGAGGAACCGTGCAGGTGACGAACCTCGCCGGGTTCTTTGCCGATCCCGTGGCCGAGACGGCGCTGGCCGGCATTCTTGCGCTTTCCCGCGGGATCGACCGGCTGGTCCGCCTGCAGGACCGCGCCGAATGGCAGGGAGACACGATCCGCCCGACCCTGAGGCAGCTTTCAGGCGCGCGCGTCGTGCTTTTCGGGTTCGGCGCGATCAACCGGCGGTTGGCGGAGCTGCTGGCGCCCTTCGGCTGCGCGATCACCACGCTGACGCGCGGCTGGACCGACGAAAGCCTTGGCGCCGCGCTGGCGGCGGCCGACATCGTTGTGTCAACCGTCCCCTCGACGCTGCAGACGGCGGGCATATTCTCGGTTGCTCGCCTGGCGCAGATGCCCTGCGGCGCGGTGTTCTGCAATTTCGGGCGTGGTTCCGCCGTGGACGAGGCGGCGCTGGATGAGGCGCTGCGATCCGGTCATCTGGCAGGCGCGGTGATCGACGTGACGCGCGACGAGCCGCTGCCGCCAGGCCATCCGTTCTGGACCTGCCCGAACCTTCTGCTAACCCAGCATTCCGGTGGCGGCACCCCCGACGAGGTGGACCGCAAGATCGACCATTTCCTGGCAAATCTGGCCCTTTATCGCACCGGCCGTCCGCTGGTCGGTCGCGTGGACTTTGCACGAGGTTACTGAATGCCTGGCATCGCCGCCGTCCGCTGTATCCTGCTGTCATCGTCCTATGCCGATGCCGATGACCCCGAGATCAAGGAATGCTTCCCCAACGGCCCGAAACGCACCATCGGCATGGTCGAGATCACCCTCGACAATGGCGTTACCGGCCTTGGCGAGGGCTACCTCGCCGTCTTCGCGCCGCTTGTTTTCAAGTCCATTGTCGATCTCTGCACCCCGCAGGTGCTGGGTAAGGACGGCTTCGAAATCGACCGCCGCGTGCGCGACCTGCGCTCGCTCTGCGACTACTGGTCGTTGCAGGGCGCCGCGCGCCATGTCATCGCTGCCTTCGAAATCGCGCTGCAGGATGCCATGGGCAAGAGCGTCGGCAAACCGGTCTATGACCTGCTCGGGGGCGCCAAAGCCGATTCGATCCGCATCTATGGTTCGGGTGGCTGCTGCGATGCCAAGCACCAGTTCCAGCGCGAGATGGACATGCTCGACCGGCTGGGGATTACGCTTTACAAGATCCGCTCGGTGAAGCGTGACATCCTGCGCACCGCCTGGGTGCTGAACGAGGCCGGGCGCCGCGGCATCGAGGTCGGGGTCGATATGTGCCAGAACCTCGCCGACCCCCCGCAGGAGGTGGATGACGTCGTCGCGTTCGTGAACGCCGTCCATGCCCTGACACCCCGTCGTATGGCCTTTGTCGAAGAGGCGATCGGCCCGGACGCGCCAGAGGGATTCCGAGAACTGCGCCGCCGTATCGACGTCCCGGTCTGCGGTGGCGAGATCATCACTACACCCAAAGAGATGATCGAGCGGCTGCGCAACGACGTCTACGCCTTCGTGCAGCCCGATGCCTCGGTGATGGGTGGGATCTCGGCGGTGATGGAAGTCTTTGCCGCCGCACAGGCGCATGGAACTGGGGTGGTCGTCCATGCTTGGGGTGGGGCTGCGGCGATCATGGCCAGCTACCATGCGGCCTTTGCCGCAGGGGGCGATCTTGTGGAATACCCGATGCTCGACTTTCCGCTTGGCGCAGAGATGATCGGTGATCAGGGCCGCATCGAGGGCGGTCGCCTGCTGCGCCCCACCGCCGCCGGCCTCGGCCTGACGCTGACGCCCCAGATGGAAGCGCTCTATCCCTTCGATCCCACGGCCGTCTACAGTTGCGTCCTGCACGACTGGGGCCCGCCGCCCGACAGCTACTGGTCCGCGTGAAGCTTGCCGCCTCGACTTGGGCGCAGGCTCACTGGCCGGCTTGGCCATCTGCCTGCAGGATCCCGCACCAGCCCCGCAGCTGTTCCGTCGGGTGCTCGCCTGCACGATCGCGGGAGAAGTGGAACACGACCGCCGGCGGCGCGGTCCTGCCGAAGGGGCGATCATCGCGCAGGTAGGTCCAGAGCCGCGCTGTCTTCGCGCCCCCGCGGGCCAGGAGTGGCACCGTGGT
>Ga0169931_10014598_pt1 | contig 10609 bp, 2 predicted proteins | sample Kivu_15m_20L_FD_129675 | JGI IMG/M metagenome (GOLD analysis project Ga0169931, IMG submission 129675) | Freshwater microbial communities from Lake Kivu, Western Province, Rwanda to study Microbial Dark Matter (Phase II) - Kivu_15m_20L... | ecosystem: Environmental > Aquatic > Freshwater > Lake ... | reverse complement strand
TCTACGAACCTCCCGCCGGCATCCCCTCCAACACCGGCGCCGCGGCGATCCCTCTCCCCCCTCTGGCCAGCGGGGGCTCCCCTGGGTGAGCGACGCGGTGCTGGAGACGCTGGATCAGGAACCGACCATGGCAGCCACAGCCCCTGGGGCCGCTTTGCCGCTGACACCTGGCACGAGCAGGGGTCGCCCCGGTCCGGCCGATGCCGAACCAAGGCTGCTTCCGGGGGCAGTGCCGGCACGGGATATGGCAGAAGCCGCCGCGCCCGCATCCGATCGCAGGGGCCTGCTCGCCGCCGGGGAGGAGGCCGCCGCCGCCTCGATCGCTCGCGAAGCCCTGGAACTTCTCGAGTGGCCGCGCCTGTCGAGCCAGGTGGCCAGCTTCGCCAGCACCAAGGCCGGCATCCGCCATTGCCAGGCCCTGCCGCTCGCCGCCAGCTGCGCTGAAAGCCAGAGGCTGCTGGCCGAAACCACCGAACTGCTGGGTCTCGATGGCCTGCTCGAGGGAGGGCTGAGCTTCCGCGGCGTTGCCGATCTCGTCGCCAGCGTGAGCCTCTGCGCCAAGGGGGGCATCTCCGGCGGCGAAGAGCTGCTGGCGCTGGCCTCCACCCTGGCCGCGGCGCGGCGGCTGCGGCGCCAGATCGAGGATCCGGCCCTGCGGCCGGTGTGCTCATCCCTTGTTGCCGATCTGCGCACTCTGCCGGAGCTTGAGCAGCGGCTGCACTTCGCGATCGAGCAGGGAGGGCGCGTGGCGGATCGGGCCAGCCCGGAGCTGGCGGGGCTGCGGCGCCAGTTGCAGGGGGTGCGCGCCGACCGGCGCGAGCGGCTGCAGGATCTCATCCGCCGCTGGGCCTCCCTCCTGCAGGACTCGGTGGTCTCGGAGCGCAACGGCCGGCCGGTGCTGGCGGTGAAGGCGGGCGCCGCCACCCAGATCCAGGGCCTGGTGCACGACAGCTCCGCCTCTGGCAGCACCGTGTTTGTGGAACCGCAGGCGGTGATTGCGCTGGGCAACCGCATCCGTGAGCTGGAGGGTCGCGAGCGGGAGCTGGAGGAGGCGGTGCTGCGGGAGCTGAGCGCGCTGGTGGGCGCTGAGGCGCCGGCGCTGCTGCATCTGCAGGCGGTGCTGGTGCGCCTCGATGCCGGCGTGGCCCGCGCCCGCTACGGGGCCTGGCTGGGGGCCGTGCGCCCGGAGCTGCACGACGACCCGGAAGCACCCTTCGAGTTGCGGGAGCTGCGCCATCCCCTGCTGCTCTGGCAGCAACGGAAAGAGGATGGCGCCATTGTGGTGCCCGTGAGCCTGCGGGTGGGCCCCGAGCTGCGAGTGGTGGCGATCACCGGCCCCAACACCGGCGGCAAGACCGTGACCCTCAAGAGCCTGGGGCTGGCCGCCCTGATGGCCCGCGCCGGCCTCTTCCTCCCCTGCTCCGGCAGCCCGCGGTTGCCCTGGTGTGCCCTGGTGCTGGCCGACATCGGTGATGAGCAGTCGCTGCAGCAGAACCTTTCCACCTTCAGCGGCCACATCCGGCGCATCGCCAGGATCCTCGCGGCGCTCCCCGGGGCTCCCACAGCCGAGGATGCCTCCGGTGCCACTGCAGCGGCGGTACGACAGCCTGCAGAGGCTCCGGAATCGGGACCTCCATCCTTCGCTCCACCCCAGCGGATCCTCAGCCGCGGCGACCTCCGGGATGCCACGCAGACCAACGCGATCCCCGCTCCCGGAGCCTCCCTGGTGCTCCTCGATGAGGTGGGCGCCGGCACCGATCCCACCGAGGGGGCGGCCCTGGCGGCCTCGTTGCTGCGCCATCTGGCCGACCGGGCCCGGCTCACCGTGGCCACCACCCATTACGGCGAGCTGAAGGCGCTCAAGTACGCCGATCCACGTTTTGAGAATGCCTCGGTGGCCTTCGACATCGAGACCCTCTCGCCCACCTATCACCTGCAGTGGGGGATCCCTGGGCGGAGCAATGCCCTGGCGATCGCCGCCCGGCTGGGCCTGGAGGAGGCCGTGCTGGGGGCGGCGGCCGAGCAGCTGGAGGCCGCTGGCGGCGGGGAATCAGCCGGGGTGAACCAGGTGATCGAGGGGCTGGAGCAGCAGCGCCGCCAGCAGCAGGAGGCGGCCGAGGCGGCGGCCGTGGTGCTGGCCCGCACGGAGCTGCTGCACGAGGAGCTGCTGGCCCGCTGGGAGCAGCAGAAGGAGCAGAGCGCCGAGCTGCAGGAACAGCGCCGCCAGCAGCTTGAGCGCTCGATCCGCGAGGGGCAGGGGGAGGTGCGGCGATTGATCCGGCGCCTGCGGCGTGGGGCTGCGGCCGCCGAGCGCGGCGATGGCCGCAGTGCCGGCGAGGCTGCGCGGCAGGCGGGCCAGCGGCTCAAGCGGCTGGAGGCCGAACACCGGCCGGAGGCGCCGCGGCGGGAGCATGCCGGCTGGCGGCCTGCGGTGGGCGACCGGGTGCGGCTGCTGGCCTTGGGCAAGGCGGCGGAGGTGCTGGCCATCTCCGCCGATGGCCTGGAGCTCACGCTGCGCTGCGGCGTGCTGCGCAGCACCGTGGAGCTGGCCGCGATCGAGGGCCTCAACGGCGAGAAGCCCGCCCCTCCGCCGCCCCCGCCGGTGACCGTGCGCAGCCGCCGCTCCCCCGGCAGCCGCGGCCCGCAGGTGCGCACCGAGGCCAACACGGTGGATGTGCGCGGCCTGCGGGTGCATGAGGCCGAGGCGGCCGTGGAGGAGCGGTTGCGCCTCGCCGACGGGCCGCTCTGGGTGATCCACGGCATCGGCACCGGCAAGCTCAAACGCGGCCTGCGCGAGTGGCTCAGCTCCGTGCCCTACGTGGAGCGGGTGGTGGATGCGGAGCGGGGTGATGGCGGGCCGGGCTGCAGCGTGATCTGGGTGCGGTAAGCGCGAGTGCAGAATGACAGGCCAATGGCGGCAAAGGTCGGGGTGTCCTGGAGAGGGCAAGGGGACCCCAGTGTTCATCTTCGCTCGCGGTTGTGTGCCCTTGGCCTGAAGGGAGTTCTGGAGAAATCGCTGAAAATCGATGGGAGCGGGTTGCGAAGCCAGCGTTATGTTGTCGGTGTTGCGGCAAGCTCCATCGCTGAATGGCAACTGACTGACCTGCTGGCCTATTGCAAGACGCCCTACGCGGTGGCTGTATCAGCTTTGGAGAGACGACGGGAGGCATCCACCATCGGCGTTGGACAGGATGGCGACTGGGAGGGGGGCAACCGAAGACTGTATCTGGAGTATTGGCAGCGGGTGGCAGCAGTAAACAGTGCCAATAGGGCTGATCTCAGCGACGTAGGCAACGCACCATTGTTGACCGTGTGTGCAAAAAGGCTTCCTGGCGTTCATGTGATGGATGCCTGGAAATGGCAGCCTTCCCGAATGGGGGAATGGTATGAATCTCGCTACTACGTGTTCCCAGGCCTGAATCGTGAGGAGTCGTTTGCCGTGTTTGCTGATCACACCCAGACCACTCTCACGCTTGGCAGTGGATCCGCAGGCTTGAGAAGCCTGCTTGCCGAACTGTCGGGAAACCAGGATCCAAGCTATTGCGCTCAGCTCTGGTCTGCATGGGATCTAGACCAGGAAAGCAATCTGCTGGCCCGGCAGACGCTGGATCTGAACATCCTTGATTTCGAGATGCCGGCACAGCGCCTGCATGGCATCACGCCTGAGATCTGCGCCGCCTTTCCTGCTGCTGCCGCACAGTGGCATCACTGGCTTGAACGTCTTTCGGCAACCAAGGCCATCGTGTCGCATCTCGCAGCAGGGATCGACAGGCAAGGAGGCGCCTATTTCTGCCTGTACTACCTTGACGGAGCAGACTGATTGCCTGAAAGTCGATGGGAGCAGGCCGAGTCTCAGGCCGGTCGAAGAGGCCCAGGGCAACGAATGAGCCCGTTGCAGAGCCAGGAGGATTCAGAGTTCGCGTCAACTGGTGGGATGTTCTATCTCGGCCTGCGCGGTTGTGGTGAGGTTCACATTCACCTGAGGTGCGTTGCGAAGGAATTCGATGCCGTTGGCCACATCGGCATAGGGAAGCTTGGCCATGAACTCAATCAGGGCATCGCGCTGCGGCAGGGTGATCAAGACCATCGGCACCGTTTGGGTGTTGCTCTGTTCTTGGGGATCATGGTCACCTCCATGAGGGTGCTGGTCTGATTGTTCGTGGTTCATGATGTGGATCCTGGTTCAGATGGAGTGGGAAGCAAGTCTGCGGCGTGCTGACGTGCGCATCAGGTCGTCAGACGTTGCCATAGTTTTACCGCAGAGCCAACCCGTGCGGCAACTTTCTGTTTCAGGCCAGCCAGGATTGAAACGCGGTTGCCGATCGGGGTGGTCGTTTCTGGAGGCGTGGGGGTGGCGATGAAAGTCTGCACCTGGGGATCAAGGGAGTCGCGGTCTTTGTCCGTGTTGCTGCCATTGAGAAAGGCGAGCTGAGCCCCGGCTGCGTTAAGTAGGCTGAGCCCTTCACTGAGGCTGGTCACAGGACGGAAGGCGATGCGATCTGGATTGCCGGTGAGTTGCGTGGCGATCGAACGTGCGAGATCCACATTGGCACCACGCCAGCTCCCCTCTGAGGTGCGCTCGGCAATGCCCGGGATGCCGGTTGGTAATGCAGCAATCAGCAGACCGCGATCAGGGATGGCGTCGATGCTGGCGTCCTGATCTTGGTTGGTGCGTCGAATTGCTGCGAAGAGGGCATCAGGCGAGAAGGCGCCGATCAGGCGGAGAATGGCCTGCTGATTGATCAATAGAGTGGCAGAATCGGCATTCACCTGAATGTCCAGCTGATCCGTAGGCAGCAGATCAACCAGCTGAATCCTGTCGCGACTGCTGTCGAAAGTTTGCACAGTATTGATGGACTGTGTAGAACCTGGCCGATAGACATAGATGGTATCTGAGTCGATATCGTTGCCGAGATCAACGCTGTTGCCACTGGCACCAGGGATCAGATGTACGTCATCGTCTCCGCTGCCAAGCGCAAGTCGGTCTGCTTCGCTGTAGAGGATGACCGTATCGTTACCGCGACCCGTGAGGATGCTGTTGCCACCCCTGCCACTGGAATGGATCAGTTGATCGCCCTGATCGGCTACAAGATCCGTGTAGCGGTCCAGGTACAGGGCATCGGTCACGCCAGAAGCAAAGACGGTGCTGTGAGGAATGGAAGAAGCAGAAGCGAACCTCCTCTGAATCTGGAGAACCCCATCATTGAAGTCCATGTCGCTGCCGGTGCCACTGAGATCTTCGAAGGCGAAGGCTCCATCTCCGAGGGCCTTGATGTGCTGGAGACCATCTCTGTTGTAGGTGCCGATGAAGTACACGTCGCCAGTCTGAGCCAGCATGACGGGGGCATAGAAACCAGTGCCACGAACAAGCATCTGATGGTTGCTGCTCTGGTGCCCACCCTGGCTGACGCTGAAACCGGGGGCAAGATTCCTGCGAACTGCATCACGGAACATCTCGTTGTTGGCGAGTTCAATTTCGTTGCCGTCGCTGCCGACGATGAAGAATACCGGCGGAGAGCCAGCGGTCTGACGCAGGTGAACCTGAATCAGTGCATAGGTATTGGTGTTGGCGCAGCTGCTTGCGAGGCTGATATCAAGAAGCTCGCCATCCCGCAGGAAGAGCAGGTCAGCAAGACCGGCCTTGCGTGCGAGAGATAGATCGCTGTTCGGCTCTAGGCTGTTGGCAAAGGATGCGTCGATCACGAGATCCAGCTGGCGGCCGGTTGAGGAGCTGCGAATACGCAAGCCTTGATCTTTGTTTTCAATCAACAAATCATCAAGCAACTCAATGCTTTGGTGGCGAGTCGAACGAGCCAATCGCAGTTCCTGGCCGGTGGTGAGTGCTACCTGGGTGCTTCCGCTCGAGAAGAGGGGTTTGCCAAAGTCATCAAGAACGGCGCCGATGCCGGCGATGACTGCCTCCTGAAGTGTGCCGACAACTGAGATGCCATCTGATCCAAGGAATTCGCCCTTGGCATTGACTCTGTAGAGCAGCAGGGTGGTTTGAGATGCTGCAAGTGCAGCCGCATCACCAATGGAGAAAGTCAGGAGTGTGCTCTGGTTAGCAATTGACTCCTGGGGGTCGGAATTTCTGATCAGCCTGATGCCGGTTGCCTTGCCGAAGGCTGTGGTGGGCATCAGCGTGATGCCGGCCGCTCGCGCCTGAGCGGCAAGCATGGGAGTCGTTGCAACGATCTGATGTCGGGGTTGATCACCCTGGCGCAGCAATGTGGCAGCGCTGCCAGATGCGATGGTGTTGAAGTTGGCTGTACCGCTCTCGATTGCTCCAACCTGGTCGGTGGCGGAGAAGACGAGGTGTGGCGAGAGATCCCTGATCAGACCGTAACCGCTGGCATCGCTGGGGCTATCGACGAAGGCAATGGCTCGGCCTCGGAAGAGCAGCAGGCCGCCGATGAGTGCAAAGTCCTTCGCTGACGCATCGGGGAAGCGTTCGCGACTGACGACGAACTGATCTCCTTGATCAAGGCTGAAATCGAGGATCAGGTCGAGATTGGCGGCTCCGCTGGGCAGCTCAAGCAGGATGCGATCCGCCCCGGCTCCGCCGACATGCCGATCACTCTTGCTCGATCCACGCAGAACATCGTTAGCCCCGCTGCTGCTGCTCGTCGCAACGCTGGAGGGCGGCTGCTCGCCGACCTCCGTCGGAGAGGTGATCCTGATGGTCGCAGTGCCAGCTTCACGGTCTATGGCAAATCCGCTGTCGGTGTAGCGCAGACTCAGCTGCAACTGGTCCTGGTTGACCTGGATTCGATCGGGCAACTTCAATGTGAGGCTTGCCGTTGTCTGGCCAGCTGGGATGACCAGTTCACCGATTGATGGTGCGGCACTGCCATCCATGCTGACGCCATCTGGTCCTGCAATGGAATAGAGAAGCCGCAGGCCATGGGCTGGAGCCGCTCTGTCTATGGAGACGATGAAGTGAGCTGTGCTACCCGCGAGAAGTGTGTTGTTGCCCGCATTGGAGACAGACACGAGGTGATCGGCCGAGAGGCTGTGTGTGTGCAGCTCACCGCCACTGATACGACGAAGGAAGTCTTGCTTGAATTGCGAGATCGAAACAGAACCATTGAGCACCTGGAGCAGATCGGTTGACAGGGTTGCGTTGACTGCCGATCGGAGCACATTCGCAGCAGAAACAAGCAAGCGCGGGTTGATGTCTGAATCTGGGTAGCCATCGAAATAAGCCTGCAGATCATCCAGTTCGCGCAAGATCGTGAAGAAGATGTCTTTGATCTCGCGTTGGTGAATTGGCGAGAAGGAGCGTCCCAGAATGGCTGGAGCAAGCTCATCGAGAAGGGCCTCAAACGATGCTGACCGATCATCTGACTTGAACCTTACACTCGACAGGGCCAAGGTACTGGCCAGACGTCGCAGTGAGGCGATGGGCGAAAGACCTTCACTGGCGCCGACCGTGCTGGCCATCAGGCCCAGGGCTGTGATTCTCAGATGAGCAAGAATCTGAGGGAATGCATCTGGATCGCCATCAGCCAGCGCTTGATAGGGATCGTTGGGAGTCGATCGACCAGGAATGTCAATGCTGCTCACTCCAAACAATCGCTGCAGTTCAGCACTGCGATCAGCAGATACCCCGGCGTCCTCGAGAAGGATCGCCAGGCTGGTGACGGGTGTCAGGACACGGTTGCTGAACTCACCGATCTGAATCGCGCCCGGGCGTTCCTGACCCGTGAGGGTGTCGATGCCACCAACTGAGAACAAGCGGAGCCCCTCATCGCTGAGATCACCATCTCGATCGGAGTCGTAGGTCGAAACGATCGCCGCAGGAATCGTGAGGCTGAAGCGCCCATCCGCGTCGGTTCTGGCTGTTGGTTCGTCGGATTGCTGCTGCCAATCGCGGTTGAGATCGAGCCATACTGTGGCATTCAGCAAGGGGCCATTGGTGCTGGATCCCGACGTGACCTTATTGCTGCTGGCGATCAGGTTGGTGAGAATGGATTCTTCGTCCATCACCACGTAGCCAGCCGGTAGCTGCACGTTGAAGGTGCTGCCGGCAACGGCTTTGCCAGCCCGACTGGCTTGTGCCGTGCCTGGAGCAGTGCCAGCAACCTGATCAATCGCACTCACCTTCGCTGTGCCGGCCTCGCTGACAGGGGTGGTCTTGATGAGATTGCCATCCACCACATGAAGGTTCGGCGTGATGGTGTTGGGATCGATCGTGCTCGCACTTGAAGTGTAGATGTAGTGATTGGAGGTGATCTGGGTGGTGGCGTTGGTTGTGATGAACTCCGTGCTGCTACCTGAGGCCAGTTTGCGGGTGTGGGCTGTGAAGACGTAAGCCTTCAGAGTGGCGTCGTAGTGGGTAACAAGCTTACCATCTTTGTTGATGCCGTAATAGATATTGTTGGAGTCAACCAGCAGTTGCGAGTCGTTGAGGTAGGGATGCCGCGTGGCAACCTGCCGTTGCTTGGATGGGTCCTGGATGAACGTGATTGTCTGGAATGGGTTCTGCGCCTGACTGACGGCGAATGATTGCGGTGTCAAACGGATGCCGGATCCACCATCAATCAGTAGGTGGCTGGTCTGAAGCAAGGGCAGCTTGTAGGCATCGGTTGCAGCGGGGTTGGTGGGCGCCAGGAAGATCTGGCCGTCGGCTGCAGTTGTCCTGAGTGTGAGTGTGCGGAGATCCGTCGATGGCTGCTGGCTTGTTGTCTGCAGGCTGCCCGCGAAAAGGCTGATGCTGTTGCTGGAGGCCAGCGTGCTGGATCGATCCGTAGCGATGGACAGTGTTCTGCCAGCGGTCACACTGAGGTTCGGAGTGGAGACTCTGGCAGGATCACTGATCAGAACGCTCCCGGATGTGTTGTTGATTGTGACATTACCGCTACCCGTGATCGATTCAATCTCAACACCATCGCCGTTGACAACGGTCAGCTCTGTCTTGCCGGTGGAGCCGTTGGGATGAATGGCTGTGAATTGATCAACCCGGTTAACGGTGAGGATGATATCGCCAGGAGCTGATGCAAGCAGGCGATGCAGGTTGATCGTGCCACCGGATTGTGAGCGGATCGCACCTGCGTCGGCTGTGAGCTGCAGTTCGCCAATTCCTGCCTGAACCTGATTAGCGTTGAAGACGCTGATGTCGCCCGTGGCGGCCGAGATCGCAATGGTGCCGCTGCCGCCGCTGAGCGAAGACAACACCACAGCCTTTGGACTGCTGATGCTGACATTGGCAGCACTGCTGCTCAGGGTCAGATCGGTTTTGGCACTCGTGCCAGCCTGTGCCACGCTCAGATCGCCGCTGGTCTTGATCTTGAGTGTGGGTGCGTCGGTCGAGAGCCTGCCGCCGGCGCGGCTGTGCCAGTCAAGTGTTGATCCCGCCGAGAGGGTCAGTTGCGACAGATCCTGGCTGCTGCTGTCAGTGATGTTCAGCGTCAGGTTGTTGTCGGCATGCACATTCTTGACCGTGCTGGTGAAGCTCAGCCTTGTGGTGTCGATTTCGAGGCTGTCAGCCTTGATGTTGGCCATCAGCTTCAGGCCTGCAGGCGCATTCACAGCGGCCGTGGCCGATGTTTCGAGCTGGCTAAGGGTCAGTTCGCTGCCACCAGCCTGGGCTCCATTGAGCTGAATGCTGTGCAGGGTGTCAGCGGCATCGATGTTGAGCTGTAGCTGAACCGGCCCGCTGCTCGTGCTGGCATGCAGCTTCAGCAGCGGGTCCACATTGAGTTTCAGATCATTGGCCCACAGGCTGGTACTGCTGTTCACCGGCAAGGCCAGCTGGCTGGCGCTGAGCGAGAGCGAAGTGACAGGTACCAGACCATTGCTGAGCTGGAGTCTGCCGCTACCTGCATCGAGATTGAGTGTGTCGACGGTTGTGCCGGCCGGCCCGGAGAAGACCACATCATCCGCCACGCTGACGCCAGTGCCGCTGATCTGGATTGTGTGACCCACCAGAGCGCTGCTGACGCTGCTAACGCTGCCATCCCCGAGGTTCAGCTGTGCATGGCTGACAAGATTGATGCTGTAGTCGGTTGGGCTGTCAGCGGTGGCTTTGGTGGCCTTGAGATTTCCGGAGATCTTGCTGTCGTTGGACCCTGTCGTCTTGAGCGTCAGTTTCTGCGCCCGGAGACTGTCAAAGGGAACTGCGGCTGACAGCTGATAATCATTGGTGTAAGTTGTGTTGACTCCGACGACAACATTCTGCGTTTGATATTGAGTCTGTTGCACCTGTCGCGAGATTAGCGACGACTGTCTGGTGTAGGAAGTTACATCTTGTTGGTGATAGAGGGGCTGCGACTCAAACAGAGGCGTGATGGTTGAAGTAACACTGAAGCCATAGCTGTCGCGTTGGTCGTAGACGTCTGACGTGACCGATGTCCAGTCGTATGTGTAGTCTCTAAAGATCTCCGTAAGCGTTCTATAGTCACCCCACACTGGCTTGGCTTGGGCGATGAAAGCGGTTGCATTGTCTGGTCTGTCGTCAAACTGACCAGAGCTATTCAAGGCCAGATAATTCTCCTCGTTGCGGGCAACGCCTGATCCATCGTTTGGAGCGCCGGCGGCCCAGGTGATGTTGGGCACTGTCAGTTCGATGATGCCCGGCAGCTGGACCGTTGCTGACATATCATTCCAG
>Ga0169931_10014596_pt1 | contig 10611 bp, 10 predicted proteins | sample Kivu_15m_20L_FD_129675 | JGI IMG/M metagenome (GOLD analysis project Ga0169931, IMG submission 129675) | Freshwater microbial communities from Lake Kivu, Western Province, Rwanda to study Microbial Dark Matter (Phase II) - Kivu_15m_20L... | ecosystem: Environmental > Aquatic > Freshwater > Lake... | reverse complement strand
GAATTTGCCCAAACAACGTCATATTATTTCAGCGTCGGCGCAGTTAATTCTGACGGTAAGCACACCAGTTACTCAACAGCCGGTGCCAACCTGTTGTTGGCAGCACCTGCCGGTGAGTTTGGTGACACAGCTCCCGCGATGGTCACCACTGACCAAATGACTTGCTTAAAAGGCTACGCCAGCTTTGCCAAAGCCGAAAACGTCGAGCTGAGCTACGGCGCCGGCAATGCCGAACTGATTTATCCTTTTAACACACCGGCACACCGCGACAACCCAAGCTGCAACTACACCAATACCTTTAATGGCACCAGCTCGGCCGCCCCTAACACCTCCGGGGTGGTAGCGTTGATTCTGTCAGCCAATCCGGCACTGAGCTACCGTGATGTACGGCATATTCTGGTGAGCACCGCAACAAAGGTTGATCCGGACAACAAGGTCGTCGCATTGAAGTTGACTGACGGCGATTTTGTCGCACATCCGGGCTGGGTAAAAAACAAAGCTGGCTTCTCGCACAATAATTACTACGGTTTTGGCCGGCCAGATGCCGGTAAAGCCGTTGCGATGGCAAAAAGCTATAACCAACAACTTGGACAGCTGGTGATGTCAGATTGGGTTGGCACCGGCATTCATGGTCTTGGTAAAAGCGAGTCAAGCCGCGAGGTTTTAGCGATCCCGGATAATTCAACAGCAGGTGTTGAGCTGACGTTAAAAGTAGAAGATGACGTCACACTGGAAGCTGCGCAGTTTATGTTTACCATTTCAAACAGTGAAATGACCTCAGGCACCTACAATAGCGAAACACGTCGCTGGAACAAGGAATATCAAACCACGGCAGGGGCCGATCTGGCAATTGAAGTGACATCACCACAAGGCACCCGCAGTGTATTGCTCAGCTCACGTCAGGCGTTACTGATGCCGGCCCGCTCCGATACCCTGCACCAGGGTTTCATTTTGAAAGATACCGTGTTTTTATCAAACGCTTTCTATGGAGAAAAAGCCAAAGGCAACTGGAAGATTCGGCTACTGGATGCCGGCGGACGTGATGTCAACGCCACCGGCGGGATATTAGGCGTAAAAGGTTATGTCAACAATACAGCATTGTCTGTTGTTGAAGGCGCGGCGATCCGGGTATTAGGCCATTAAGGCAGGAGATGAATAATGAAGTATGCAATTCTGACAATGAGCCTGCTGACTGGCATGCCACTGCACGCGGCAACTAGCAATACCACGCTAACCGGTAGTGCCGAGCTCACAGCGCTGGCAAACCCTGAGCAGTCACACACTGTGGCGTCCACACCAGTTGGCAACGGCCCACTGTTGTTTGATACCTATGCGGCAGAGACTGGCTTACAGGCCATCGAAGCAACAGCTGATGGCCAAACGCCGGTTATCGCTCAGATGGGTAATCAGTTGATTACTGCAGCAACGCAGGCCCGTGCCGGTAAACAAATTGCGACAGCGGACACCGTGGTGCGCAACACCTTAACCGGTGAACTGGGGATCCTGACCGGTCGCCTGCATATCGTCAGCAATAACGCGGCGTTACTCCAGCAATTAACACAACGTTACGGCCTGAAATCAGTCAAATCGTTGCGCAACGGCAAAGTGCAGTTACTGGAAGCGCCGGCTGGAGCTGATCTGGTGCAACTGTTACAACAAATCCGGTTGGAACAGGGCGTGCAGGCTGCCCGTCTTGACGTACTGGAAAACCTCAACACACCGCAATAAGTACAACAACAATGTCAGCCCGCCGCTGTGGGCTGACATTTTTCCGCAACCAGATAACAGCGCTTCCCTCTTTCTATCAGTAATTTATCAAAAACAAATCAGCGTTTTTTCCCGTCAAAGACTTAACGCCTGCTGAAAAAAACACCATTATTATACCTGTACTTGGTCAAAAACTGAATTTCGGGTAAACTGGCGCCCCGCTGTATCTGATGCGGCCGGAGTTACTCAAGTTTGTAGTCGGAGAACTCAAGATGGCTAAAGCCTGCGCTTGTCACATTCTGGTGAAAACCAAAGAAGAAGCTGAAAAACTGAAAAAGCAACTGGATCAAGGGGCTAACTTTCAGGATTTGGCAAAAAAACACTCATTGTGCCCTTCAGGTAAGAAAGGTGGCGATCTGGGCGAATTCCGTCCGGGGCAAATGGTCAAGGCGTTTGACGATGTGGTTTTTAAGAAGGCCGTGTTGGCCGTGCATGGTCCGGTGAAAACGCAATTCGGTTTTCATTTGATCAAAACTTTATACCGTGCCTGAGGCTGCTTGCTGATGTCTGATATTCGGGTAATTGCTTGTACTTTTGACGATGATGCTGCGGCTATTTTGCAGATATTTAACTACGCCATCGCCGAAACTACCGCGTTGTACGAGTATCAGCTGCGCAACATGCAAACCATGCAAAACTGGTTTGCCGCCAAAGCCGCCGGTAACTTCCCGGTGATCGGTTTAAAAAATGCTGCCGGTGAGCTGGTTGCTTTTGGCAGTTACGGCACCTTCCGGGCCTTCCCTGCTTTTAAATACTCGGTCGAACACTCGGTGTATGTGCATCCGTCGCACCATGGTTTAGGCTATGGCAAGCAGATACTGCAACTGCTGATTGCAGCGGCTATCCGGCAAAACTATCACCTGCTGATTGGCGGTATTGATGCTGGTAACGAAGCCAGTATTGCGTTGCATGAAAAAATGGGCTTTGTGCACAGCGGCACGATCCGCCAGGCTGGCTTTAAATTTGGCCGCTGGCTCGATTTAGCCTTTTATCAGTTGACGCTGCCGACGCCAACGGAGCCAGTTGACGGCTAAGCGTTATCAGCAGACAGCACAACCAGTCATCCAGCAAACGGGCCGCTTAACGCGGCCGTTTTTTTCCCAATAATTCAGCACGTAAACGGGCTTTTTCCTGTGATAACTTGCGGCTGTTCGACATTTTTTTCTTCGGCTTCATCTCGTCGTCATCTGCCGGCCCTTTATGAGTGCCTTTGCTGGAATGATTAAAACGCGGATCATGCTCATAGCCAGGCAACACCTGCTGAACAATCACCTGTTTAATCAACTGCTCAATACTGTGCAACATCGGCAAATCATCCGGTGTCACTAATGTAACAGCAAGGCCGATGTTGCCAGCCCGGCCGGTGCGACCGATGCGGTGCACGTAATCCTCCGCTTGATGCGGTAAATCATAGTTGATGACAATCGGCAGCTCTTCAATATCCAGACCACGGGCGGCGATATCCGTGGCCACTAAAATCCGCAACTGGCCGCTCTTAAAATCCTGCAGTACTTTTGTGCGATGGCCCTGGCTTTTATCGCCATGAATGGGCTGGGCTTCTAAGCCATCCTGCTCCAGCTGTTTACACAGCCGATCAGCGCCAAACTTGGTCCGGACAAACACCAGCACCTGCTGCCAATTCCGTTTGCCAATTAGCTCCGAGATAAACTCGCGCTTACGCTGCGAATCAACCCGATAGGCGATTTGCTCAATTTTTGGTGCGGTCGAATTAGCACTGGCAACTTCGACCAACACTGGCTCATGCAATAACGAATCGGCTAATGTTTTAATATCTTTTGAAAAAGTCGCCGAGAAGAACAAAGTTTGCCGTTTCGGCGGTAATTTTGCCATGATACGACGGATATCATGGATAAAGCCCATATCCAGCATACGGTCCGCTTCATCCAGCACTAAAATTTCCAGCTGAAATAAACTCAGGCTCTGTTGATGCAGGTGATCTAACAAACGCCCTGGCGTGGCAATTAAAATATCCAGTCCGTTTTTACATTGCTCTAACTGCGGATTAATTGACACACCGCCATAAAACACTGCAGTTTGCAGCGGCAAGTGTCGTGCATAAGCCGCAACATTGTCAGCCACCTGCTGGGCCAATTCACGGGTCGGTGTCAAAATCAAACAACGTACCTGACGCGGCTGCAACACAAGCGGATTGTCATGTAACAATTGCAGGATTGGCAGCGTAAAAGCGGCGGTTTTACCGGTGCCGGTTTGCGCGCCACCCAGTACATCTTTGCCTTGCAGAATTAACGGGATAGTTTGTTGCTGGATCGGGGTCGGGCTTTGGTAGCCTTGCTGCTCGATCGCCGTTAAGATAGGCGCCGCCAGCGCCAATTCAGAAAATTGCATAACACTCCGGAGTACAGATGGCACCTGATGTGCAACCGACAGAAAGCCGCATTATAGCAGAAGCGACACCGCCACAGTGCTGGTGGTTATATTTGCTGCGTACGGCTCAAGGCGCTTTATACACCGGCATCAGCACAGATCCCAGCCGCCGCTTACGCCAACATAGCGGCGAGCTGACTGGTGGCGCGCGTAATCTGCGGGGCAAAGGGCCATTGCAACTGGTATGGCGTTATCCGGTGGCCGATCGCAGCAATGCCAGCCAACTGGAGTATCGGATTAAGCAGCTGAGCAAAGCGCAAAAGGAAGCATTGGTACAGCAGCAGTGGCAACCGGACTGGCTGCCTGTTCACATCACTTCTGAGCCACCTTCCACCGAAGTCGCATAGGCAAGCACAGCAAAAATCGGTAAGCTGACGCTTTTGTCTACCCAGTGCACGACCGCTGTTGTTCAGCGGTAAAACTGGCTAGCCTGGAGCTGATTTTGGATAACTTTGCGCTCATTCTAATTTTCCTCACCATCGGCTTTTTGGCGCGTCGCCATCCTAAGTTCCCGCCAGACACGCCGCTGGTGCTAAATACCTTTGTGTTGTACATCGCTCTGCCAGCGTTAGTGCTGCAAAAAATTCCGGCCTTGCAGCTCAACTGGGATCTGTTAATCCCCGCGCTGGTGCCTTGGCTGCTGTTGCTGCTGGTTGCTGCCGTGGTATTGCTGCTCGGTCGTTTGCTGCACTGGAGCCGCGATATCGTTGTTGCCTTGTTGATTGTGCTGCCACTAGGTAATACTTCATTTCTCGGTTTTCCGATGACCGAAGCACTGTTCGGCGCCGCATGGATGCCTTACGCGATGATTTATGATCAAGTGGGCTCTTTTATTGCGCTGGCAACCTGGTCGACCATTTTGGCCGCAGTGTATGGCCAAAATCAGCCAGCGGTGACGTTTAAGTCAATTAGCTGGCGTTTGTTGACCTTTCCGCCTTTCATGGCATTAGTGCTGGCGTTAGCACTAAAAAACACCGGTTATCCGGCTTTGCTACATCAAGCCGTTGATGCACTCGCACAAACGCTGGTGCCGCTGATTATGTTTGCGGTCGGGTTTCAACTCAAACTCAGTTTTAAAGGCGAGCGGTTATCCCCGTTGCTGGCTGGTCTCACTATTAAGCTGCTGCTGATGCCGCTTGCTGTATTAGCCGGTTGTCTGGCGCTGGGTTTGTCCGGTAAAGCGGTACAGGTATCGGTGTTTGAAGCCGCGATGCCGCCGATGATTACCGCCGGTGCGCTGGCGATGATGGCGGGCTTAGCGCCGCGGCTGATCGCGGCGCTGGTTGGGTTTGGTCTGTTACTGAGTTTTGTTACCTTACCAGCCTGGTCCTGGTTACTGCACCGTATCTGATTGATCAATCAACAATAACACCGACAAGACTGTATCGCTGACTTTGTGGTAAAACGCCAAGTCAGCCCGTTCAAAAGTATCAGTACTTTGATGATAATCAACATGATCAGGCACGCCAAAATACAAAAATGGTACTTGCCGATCGGCAAACTCGCGATGATCGCTGGCTCTGCTCCAATCAGGCGTATGCCCTGCAACTGCTCGCGGTCTATCATGCCCGGCCCGTAGCGTCACCAAGCTGTTTTTTTGTGCCAACTCAATAAACGGCAATAGTTGTGGGTGCTGATAAGTGCCAACGGCAAACAGTAACTGGTTGGTGTCGCGACTGAGCATGTCCAGATTGATATTTAGCGCCAATCGGGTTGGATCCAGAATGGCGTCTTTAAACAACGCGGCAGCACCTTGCATGCCTTGCTCTTCATGATCTATCGCGACAAAAATTAGCGGATGCCGGCTTGGATTACGGCGAAAGTAATCAGCCAAAGCCAGCATAGCAGCCACGCCAGAAACATTATCATCAGCACCGTGATAAATCTTGCCGTCTTGCTCACCTAAATGGTCATAATGCGCCGTGATGACAATAGGCCGCAATGCCATCACTAATCCCGGCGAGCGGCCGACAATATTAATCCCAACAACTTCATCATGTGCACGATAAGAATGCAGGTAACCATCAGTACCAGCCGGCACCAGACCCAGCTCATCGAAGCGTTTCACTAAAAATTGCCGCGCTTTGACCATGCCGGCTTGCCCAGCCAGTCGCCCTGCCATTTCTGCACCTGCCAAGGTGGCAAAATCAGCAGTCTGCTGTAGTTGGTCCAACCGGGGCTGATAATCACTACGACTGGCTAATGGTTGTGCAGCCAAGCGGGTTTGTTCTGCTTTGCTCAGCTGCTGCAGGTGGCTTTGATAAAACGGCCAGGCTGCCGCCAGCAACAAAGCGCAGCCAAACAACAACTGCAAGGTTGGTTTTATGTATCTTTTCATCATCAGCCTATGGGTTGGTTAGCAAAGCAAAAATGGCGGAAGGCCGCCATTTTATCCTGCGAGGCCATAAAAGAATGGCCTCAGCCTGTTGCAGTGTAAAAACTATTCCCGCGCTAACTGCAGCAACTTCGGCAAAAACTCTTTATCACGGGCCGCCAACTCGATTTGTTCATCCAGTACATCATGCAAAATTTGATCGGTGGTAAGCGGGTTGGCTAATACAACCCGAAACACCACTGTATCCTGGCGTTGATAACGGGTCGGCGTTAAGCGGGTCCGCGACACAAACGATTTCCCCTCTTCGCGCTGGCGTTTCTGGATAAACTTTGTAAGCCCGGAAATAAGGTCATTAAATTTTTTCACCTTATCCCAGTCGTTGGCTTTCGCCGCTTGTTGCATCGCGTGTTGCACCACTGCCGGCACATAACGATAGGTTAACAGACATAACTCCGGCGCTGTGACCAGTTCAAAATCCGGGTGCAAGTCAATCAAACCGGCAAAATAGCGGGCTTTTTCCAGACTGCGATTAATCAGAATTTCATAACCTTTGCGGCCAATCACCTGTAAACAGCCATGTACCAGCATGGCCATACCTGGCCGCGAGCCTTCCAGCGTTTGACTACCTAAGTCTTTCGAGCCTTTTCGCAAAATGTACTCGGCATGATGCTCAATAGCGTGGGCGCTGGATGGATGTTTAAATACCACCATGCCGGCCCCCATTGGCACGTACATTTGTTTATGCGCATCTATGGTTACCGAATCGGCCAGTTCAATACCGTTCAGCAGGTAGCGATATTTATCAGACAGTAACGTCGCTCCGCCCCAGGCTGCGTCGACATGGAAATGGCAATTGAGTTCTTGTGCCAGCGCCGCCAGCTCTGTCAATGGATCGACACTGCCGGTCTCGGTCGTACCCGCCACCCCAACAATCGCCATCACACGGACTTTTCTGCCAGCCAGCTCTGCTGCAATTTGCCGCATCGCATCAACGTTCACTTTGTTATCACCGTCGGCTGGCACAGGGATCAGCATATCGCGACCAATGCCTAACAGATCAGCGGCTTTTTTCAACGAATAGTGACCGCGTTCTGACACTAAAATCGCCAGATCTTCATAGCCATAATGCTTCATGGCCCGGAATAAACCTTCTTTGGCAACGCCCTTGAAGTCGCCGTCCGGTTTTAACAAGCGGTTGCGCGCTATCCACAAGGCCGTCATATTGGCGACTGTACCGCCAGAGCAAAACGCGCCCAATGAATGATTCGCACTATGCAGCCATTTTTTATAAAAACCTTCCGCTTCGCCATAAACCAGGTGATGCATCATCCCCAGCACCTGACGCTCCAGCGGCGTAAAAGCTTTGGAGGTTTCAATTTTTACCAGGTTTTGGTTCAGTCCGACCATCATCTTGGATAACGGCAACACAAAATACGGTAACGCCGAGGTCATATGGCCGATAAAACTAGGGGCTGCAGTATGTACTGAATGCGCCACCAGTTTGGCCATCATGTCTTGTGCATAATCCGAGACGAAGCTGGGCTCAGCCGGGATGCGATAAGCCTGAAAATCGCGTTCAATTTGCCAAAGCGGTTTTTCGACTGCGACTATGCTTTCGCGCAAAAAACCAGCCAGGTTTTGCGAAATATTCTGCTCGATAATACTGAGGGTCGAATCCGGCGCTTCCGGCACAGTAAAAATCCGGTATAACGCCTCTTCAGACGCCTGCGCCTGACGTTTGTTGTCTGTCATGTGTCCTCACCGCAGTTTGCAGTTCAGGCTCTGAAGGCCTGTCACGCGGACTTGTCATCCGTCTGTCAAAAGAGGGTCAATTTACTAAAAGCTTGGTGAAAAGTCTTTAAAAAAAACGCGACTGGTCGGCGCAGCCAGACTTTTTGAGCTGACTGGCCGAACCGCAAAACTAGTTAGCTGCGCAAGCCAGTGCCTTTTTTAATCAAGTGCATCGCCACCCCATATAACAGCGCGATCAAGCCGATAATCACGCCATATGCGAATGGCAACGACACGTCAGAATGGCCTAAAAAGCCGTAGCGGAACGCGTTAACCATGTATACCACTGGGTTCAGGTTTGACACGCTTTGCCAAAATTCCGGTAAAAGGCTTAATGAATAAAACACGCCACCGAGGTATGTCAGGGGCGTTAGTACAAAAGTCGGCACAATATTAATGCCATCAAAAGTCTTGGCATACACTGCATTAATCAATCCGGCCAGCGAAAACAAGGTCGCCGTCAGTAACACGGTGCTGAGCAACACCCAGCCATGATGCAAACGAATATCGATAAATAACAAACTCACCAGCGTCACGATAGCTCCGACTAACACCCCGCGAGCAACACCGCCACCGACAAAACCCAGCACCATAATGTAGTTGGGCACCGGTGCGACTAACAGTTCTTCGATATTGCGCTGGAACTTCGCAGAGAAAAAACTGGAGGCCACGTTGGCATAAGAGTTGGTGATCACCGACATCATAATCAGGCCAGGTACAATAAACTCCATGTAGCTAAAACCTTGCATCTGACCAATCCGGCTACCAATCAACTGGCCAAAAATGACAAAATACAACGTCATGGTGATGGCCGGTGGTACCAGCGTTTGCACCCAAATGCGTAAAAAACGCGTGCACTCTTTAATTAGAATACTTTTTAGCGCCACCAAATAAGCAGGTTTTAACATCAGGCTTGCCCTTTCTCAATCAAACTGACAAACAGCTCTTCGAGCCGGTTGGCTTTATTGCGCATCGACAAAACCTGAACCTGTTGGACGTTCAGTTGGGCAAATACGGCATTGAGCCCCTGATTTTTTTCGACATCGATTTCCAGACTATGTGCATCCGGCGCACGCCAGCTAAAGCCATACAGCTGCAAGGTAGCCGGCACAGCAGCTACATCGAGCACAAAGGTTTCTTTGTTCAGCTTGGCTAACAAGGCTTTCATGCTGGTGTGCTCAATAATCTGGCCCTGGTCGATAATGGCGATATTGCGGCACAACATCTCAGCTTCTTCCAGATAATGGGTGGTCAAAATGATGGTAATGCCCTGCGCGTTAATATCTTTTAAGAATTCCCACATCGAACGGCGTAATTCGATATCAACGCCGGCGGTCGGCTCATCCAGGATCAGCAATTTTGGTTCATGCATCAGCGCGCGGGCAATCATCAGGCGTCGCTTCATGCCACCGGACAACTCACGGGCGCGGGCGTTGCGTTTATCCCATAACCCCAATGCAGTCAGGTACTTTTCCGCCCGTTGCTGGGCAACAGATCTGGACACGCCATAATAACCGGCCTGATTAACCACAATTTGCAGGACAGTTTCAAACTGATTTAAGTTAAATTCTTGCGGTACCAAACCAAGCTGACTTTTGGCGCCCTCTAAATCAGTGTCTTGATCAATACCAAACACCAGCACCCGACCACTGGTTTTGTTAACAAGCGAGCTGATGATACCGATAGCAGTGCTTTTACCGGCACCATTAGGTCCCAGTAACGCAAAAAAATCCCCTTGCTGCACATCAAGACTAACGCCTTTCAGTGCTTTGGTACCGCTTTTATAGGATTTCTGCAGTCCGGTAATCGACAATGCCAAAGTCACAGCGAGTCCTCGTGGTTAAACAGGTTTGTAGCCCCAACGCGGCATGATGTCCTGCGCCAGCCCCAGATGGTCAAGTATTCTCGCCACCATAAAATCAATCAGATCTTCAATACGCTGCGGTTGATGGTAAAAGCCCGGTGCAGCCGGCATCACGGTCGCACCGCATTGCGATAGTTTCAGTAAGTTTTCCAGGTGAATAGTCGATAACGGCGTTTCGCGCGGAACCAGAATTAACTGCCCCTTTTCTTTTAGCACCACATCAGCGGCCCGCTCAATCAAGTTATCGCTCATGCCATGCGCAATCGCGGCAACAGTGCCGGTGGAGCATGGGCAAATCACCATGGTCCGTGGTGCTGCGGACCCGGATGCCACCGGCGAGAACCAATCGTCTTTGCCATAGACCGCCAGCAAAGATGGGTCACAACCCAACATCTCACAAATCTGCTGTTGGCAGCTTTGTGGATTGCCGTTGAACTTCAAATCATGT
>Ga0169931_10014593_pt1 | contig 10612 bp, 5 predicted proteins | sample Kivu_15m_20L_FD_129675 | JGI IMG/M metagenome (GOLD analysis project Ga0169931, IMG submission 129675) | Freshwater microbial communities from Lake Kivu, Western Province, Rwanda to study Microbial Dark Matter (Phase II) - Kivu_15m_20L... | ecosystem: Environmental > Aquatic > Freshwater > Lake ... | reverse complement strand
TAGCATATTATTTTTAATTAAGGTATGATATGTCAAAAGACAATATATAAATCAATAAAATTGAAAAAACTCGATATCACTAAATGATTTCAGTAGGATAAAAAGTTACTTGCCGAAGAATTAGAATTACTAGTTTTTAGAAGATTGCTTCTACGTTCGTTTATTTTAGTAATTTTAGTCAAATTTTGATTGTTGTTCCATTAGGTGATGTTTTATTGTCCGTTTGGTTTTCGTTCGATAAAAGTTCCATTTTTACGACCATTACGATAAATCCCTTTTGTTATTGTTCCATCTTTGTAATACATCGTACCTTTTCCATGCATTTTGTCTTTAGAAAAGCTGCCCTAGTATATTTTTCCATTTTCGAAGGTCATTTTTCCAATACCATTCATGCAATTATGAGACCACTAACCTTAATAACTTTTAGATCCTTTCCAAGTGTATATACCTATTCCGTGGATTTAATTTTAATAGAAATCGCCTTTATAAAAGCTTCCATCATTGAATTTAAGCTCTCCTTTACCGTGCTTTAATCCTTAGTACCATTAGCCAGTGTAATTTTCGTTGTCTTTCCATAGCATCATCCCATATCCATGTTAGTTCCCTTATTTCCAGTTACCGCTATAAATATCACCTTCTATAGAATATACGCCATAACCTTCGGGTAGATTGTTGAGAAAAGATCCTTGATAGCTGCCTATGTCTCCAGAAAAAAATATTTTGCCTTGACCTGAGATATTATTTTAGTGCCATTATCCTATATATGTCATTCCTTTGTTTGTCAGTAAGACACCCGTGCCATGTCTCATACCTTTAACCCATTAGCCGTCATAAATTGATCCGTTTGTGAATTTGATTTCCCCCATTCTAACTTTATTCTAAGATGAAAGTGTAAGAGCTATCATTCGATTGTCGCCATCAGTCAGACCTCTCTAAAGCATATTTATTGGAAATTATTCTTTTTTAAAAGTTGCTCTGTCTTTGATCCAAAAATATGGATCTTTCTATTTTGGAAGCTACTTTTAAGTTTGTTAGGAAAGACAACTGCTATTACTACTTACTTCTTCATTAGATATAATTTCTTAACTGTTTTTCTGTTATAATTTAGGTTCTAATACTTATATTTTTATCGATCGCTATGAGACTTGTAGAGAAGTAGTATTGTTAAAAATGTATTAATTAGCCTTATTTTTTACCAAAATATTTTGGTTTTACGCGACCTATGTGGAGCTAGATTAAATGACATTTTTTTATACATTTTTTACAACTTGAATTTCGATTTGTTCTTGTTTTTTCAAGACAAATCGCTTAGAATTAGAGTGTTATTCATTAGTTTTATATGCCTAGATCTCCAAAGATGCTTTTTCTTGAGGAGTTATAGTCCCTTCGATTGCATTGTTTGATGTCTGGCACGCTGCGAGACATGTGCCCATCGATACTTCTATTATATAAAAATAATATTAAACTTCTAATTTTAGAATAATTAATTCATTCTCAATTTAGATGTTTATAAAAATTAATCTAAACAACAAACGAATCGAAAAGAAAATCTCAAAAAATAATAATATTAAAGAAGACTCTTTCAAAATAAAAAAAACATAATTATTTGTAGTTAAATTTAATTAGATCATCGTGATTTTTGAAGATTTTATATTTGTTGTTATTGGGTAAAATCTGACTACAATTAAGTCATATCTTCGTTTAAATTCTACGAATTTAGTTGATTTTTCAGACCAAAAAGTTTGTTTTAAGTCTTTTCAAGCCACTACGATCTCAACTACGCATAACCAGCTAAACGAATATTAATTTATCCATGTTTTTGATGCCTTTTTTAATCTTTCGCTATTTTGCTATTTTTAAATATCACGTTAGAAATCGAAGGGACTTTGATTTTACTGCATATATTGATGTAAAACTTATTGTCGATTGGTTATGAATATTATTAATTAAGATATAAATCCTGATTCATTCGATTTGAAAAAATAAAAAAATGATTTTTTTTATAGAATTTTTAAGCTTTTTTGTGAGCGTGGTTGATTTTGATAAATGTTCCATCTTGAACACTTTTTTCGATATCTTCTAAAAGATTTTTGTAGCTCTTTTGAATCAAGAAATCAGTAATTAAAAGACCTGATAAAGAACTTTAAATTTTTTCAGTTAAGTTTTTATAACTTATGATTCCTTAAAGGCAATTTAATTTCACGTGATATCTGATGCAATCATTTTCCATTTTTTATTTGGACAAAATGTATTTTTTTTGATATTTCAATTCTTTTTCAATTATTTCATAAAATTTTTCATAGGTTTTTTAAGTCAAAGGCAAAATTCCATTGTATCTCAAAATAGATTAGATCTTAGAATCAGTTGTTATCAGCTATTCGATATCAAAAGACTTTGTTTATATATTTTTGAACATTTTGCTAATGGCTTATATTAGATAAGCTTGATGTAGCTAAGTTGAAGGGCTGCTTTTCACGACTGACATTAAAAGTCAATTATAAACTATAATTTACAATTAGACTTTTGATTAATTGACTTTCTCATATATTTTAACTATTATCAACAGTATAATAAATGGGCAAACATCAACAACATTCAACTGATAAGGTCAAAAACTCATCTAAATAATCTCGGCCCAAATAAAAATAAAACAACAAAAATGTAAAATCAAAAGGAGGTCTGGCTTAGGCTACAAATCCCAAGTAAGGACATATAGTAGGCAAGCCATGGTCCGAAATTCAATGTCAACTTCGAACCGATGTCCTTTAATCTCTATAAAAAAATAAATATCTCACAATGTTCCCAGTACAATAAGCAGTCATACCTCTATTACTTACAAAAAACTACGATCTAGCTGTCTAAGCTCAAACTGGAAGTGGAAAAACTTTATCTTTCGTTGTCCCGATCTTACAAAAACTATTAAGTCTTGCTCAACTTAAAAATCGAACTCATATTCAATTTTTGCTTCTGTCGCCTACTCGATAACTATGCCAGCAATCATATATTGTTTTAAAAAAATTGCTCGCAGAAATAGGGGGAAGTTAAGATATTCAAAAAGTATGCTATTGCGCAACTGGAGGCAAGTAGATAAGCTAAGACATAAAAGCAGTTAAATAAGGGGTAGTATGGCTTATGGGCACAGTTGGTCGTATAAAATAAATAGGTCTTTAAATGGAACCTAACTGGCTTAAAAAAGTTTAATATTTGGTAGTCGATGAAGCTGATAGAGTCCTCAAATAAAAGGGAATTTAAGAATTGATTAAGAGTGTACAAAAACTAAGAAGAACTGCTATTTTTTCAGCCACCTTGCAAGGGATGCTACCGAAACATATGTAATTCTATGGTATGAGAAATCTTGCTAAGATTAGTCTCAAAGCTATCGATAGAACATAATAAGGACAGAAAAAATAAGCATCGAATCAGAAACAAAATTAAAAGAATTAAAACTAAGTAAAACCTGTTGAAAAAGGTTATGTTATTCCTAAAAGTTTGCACAATACTTACTTGACGATGTCTGATCGCTTAGAAAAGATAAGTTTTTTGATCGGATTTTTAAAATAACACGCTAAAAAAGCAAAAACTATAGTGTTTTTTAGTACATGTGCTTGTGTCGATTTTTACTGTAAACTTTTCCAATCTTTATTCGGAGATTCTTTAGGTCTATTCGGCATCCATGGGAAACTTAAAAATCGTAGAAGAAAACGTATCATTTAATAATTCATGGGCAGATAGAGTGGAGCCCTATTGGCTACTGATGTAGTAGCTAGAGGTATTGATTTTTAAAATGTACAGTTTATCCTTCAAGTCGACCCTCCTGAAGACCCTGATAACTATGTGCATCGTATTGGAAGAACAGCTCGAGTTAACAAACCCGGAACTGCAATTTTACTAATATAAGAGCACTAATCAGCTTTTATAAACTATTTGGCTTAAAAAGGTGTGGGCGTTCAACAAGCTAAAAGTATCGATTTTGTAAAAACAAGTGTAAGTATCTAACATGTACAATCTAGATGCGGAGAGATAATGGTTCAAGATCGAGACAATATTTAAAAAAGCAAAAAAGCTTTTGTTTCGTATATAAGGGCATATAAATAACACGATCTAAGGTATATTTTTCAATTCAAACACATGGATATAGGAAAAATCGCGCATTCGTTTTTCTTATTAAGAATACCAAGAATAAAATAAATTTTAGGCAAAAGTATCTCATCTTTCATACAAAGTTAGATATAAATATAAAGCATACCATGGCTTGATAAAAATCAATAAGCTCAATACAACGCTAAAGTATAAAATCGTTAACCTAAAACAAAAATTCAGGCAACTCCTCAAAAAAATATAAAAAACATCAAGAGTCAGAGAAAGAAAGTACGTCGTTTGAATCAACAAAAATAGCTTTAATAGTTGGGTAGATAACATCGTTAATTGATGAGAGTGAAAAAAGGACAAAAAAGACAATAGTAAAGCCAAGAATAAGACTAAGATTAGAACACTTAGTAGCTCTAGAGACGTATTTCTCAAAAATACCAAAAATGATGCTATAAATTTATACGTGACAGATATTCATTACATATTATATGATACTATTTTCTTATGATAAACAGCAATACGATAAAATAGCTAATGTGCCCAAAATAACGATGGATACCTGACAATCTAGCAAAATTCTGTCTCTGCTGCAACAAATAATTTCTACCGCTCATCAGATGGAGACATCATTGTCGATTTTGTGGTAAAATATTTTGCTCGAAATGTTGTCCTTACATACTCGAGGGGAGTGCGATTGAAGTCAAAGGAGAGATCAAGGTTAGACATTGTGGCAAATGTCATTAGATTTTAGAAAATTATATAAATACAGGAAAACATATTAAAAATGATAGGATGACTACTTCTTAGAAAAAAGATGCGGTCATGCAACTTGTAAGTAATAACTAAATTTAAGTCCCATAAAAAAACTAATTGTTTTAAAAAATTTAAAAATCTTTAGAATAGTAAGCAAGAAAGTATCTAAAATAATTTTCATAATAAGTATGCAAAAAATATTAGATATAGTTGTAAACATGGGCACATAGACTTAATGATCTAGCTTGTCAAGTAGCAACCGAAGTCCATATTTAAAGCATCGTATCTGAGATAGCTTTTGATATAAATAAATAAGTTAAAATATATTCTGTTATTGCACCCAAGGGCTCAATTTCAGCAGTATGCGTAAAAGGAATTATTTTGTAAAGGAACATACCTTCAAAACAGCTACCATCTCATATAAAACAACCTAAAATACTAACAATAAAGCCATCGATCGATGCAGATAGTATAAAAAGCAACAAAATGAGAGAGATAAGTTTTGATTAGATGATAAGAAATTAATAAAGAATACTTAAATAATCTCTGTAGCAGATAAACAAGTTAAAACCTAATGTTATTTTTGTAGCAGAGCATGTAAGTATAACGGCTTTTGAATATTTTTTAAGCAAATAAGTTATGATTCTTTCAAAAACATCAACTTAGGATCTGATAATGATATAGCGACTTGCACAGATTAAAAAAAGAATATAAAATTTAAGTATGATCTAAAAATATAGAGCAAGATAGATAGTAGGTGATTGTGATCGAGTATATTTCAAGACAGTCTAACCAGGTCATATGCTTATGTTTATCGAGAGATAATCTGGAATCAGATCTGTTCTTCTTGGTGATTATACATAAGAAATCAACAGCAAATTAAAACTAGCTTTTAGATAGATACTTATAGCCGCTTGGTTTTACAGAAAAACGATTTAGCTTGTAACTAGAGATATGATGTTAAAAGAAATTGTTTAAATGGTGCCGTCTATACCTCTCATTTCTGTCTTGCCGAAACGTTTTAAACGAAAATAGGTGATTTAAGACCTCTAGGTTAAGTTTGTTAAAATTGTTTATAAGATCTAAAAAGCTGCAGATGTTAGTAAAGGTTTTGCAGAATATCTAGTTTTTAAAGGTATGAGTCGAATGCTGGATTTTTGTGGACATACTCATAGATACAAATCGAAACCTTATCAAGGATCAGACATTACTCTGGGAAGTTATTTGCTCAAAAAAACAGTTTAATGGAGTAATATTTGCAAAAAATGCAACAGAACTCATCTTTAAAGATATTATTTTTCATAGGGATACGTCAAAATATAGTTTTAGTAAAACTAAAAATTCAGTTTTATAGTGGGCTAATAAGAATAATAGTAATAAATTTTAGTATAGTAAAACGAGAACAAACAGGCCTACAAGCAAATAATAAAACATTTCAAAAACCATAACTAAAAATTAATTTTTAACTTATCTTTCAAATGCAAAGATTGCCTCAATTGCATAGCCAAAAATTAGTTATATCTGAGCAACGATTACCTAAATATAGCTTTTGGTCATTTTTTGAGAGAGTTAGTCAGAGGATCTAGAGCTGAATCTAAACAAAAAAGATTTACAAAAGCATAGAGTATACAAGTGGAAGCTGCCAACAAACAATAATTTAGGAAAGTAAGTGATTTTATTAATTAATCTTGTTAGCATAAAAATGTAGTTCGGGTTATATAATGCTCTAAAATGATGATTAATTTTTAAGTTTCAAACTACCAAGCATACATCGTCAACGACATGCAAATTAAATAATAGTATTGGACTAAAATATGGACAAAAGATGATAAAATGATGCGATAGTTATACCAGAAATAGCTAACATAATGGAAAAAATGCCTTTAAGAAATAAAAAGTCTTCTTAGTCGTATGCCTTTTCCTTCAAAATCAAGCTCTATTTCGATATCTGGATTTCCACTTCAATCTTACGTTCATTTTGATCATTTTTACAAACTTTCATAGATATCGATTCATCTTCAGAAATAACTTTTTTAGATTGAAAATGCTCTACCCTCGTATTTTGAACAATCACATCACGATTGGACTATAGTTATGCGTAAATTTCATAAAGTAAGTCAAGTCATGCTAATTTTACTTAAATCTGCTCAATTTATATAAAACGGGCTTAAAAAGATTAAAAATTTCAATAGCTTCATCCAATCATCTTAAATGATATAACCAGTATAAGAGGACATAACAAGTGTGGGACATGTTTTCGATAGCGATTCTTAAGCAATATCCATAAAGACTTATAGAAAATACTCAGAATAGCCTAGACTAGATTAATCACCTTCCAATTTTCAATCTGTAGCAAGTAAATAATCATTAATACTCTAAAATTAAAACTCATTTTAGTTGTAAACTTTTCAGAAAAGAATGCGACAACAAAGATTCACAAAATTTCAAGGAATGTATCTCTACTATCCCGTTGGAGACGTTAATTAACCTGTTTCAATTCTAGCCTGTTGTTTAAATTCTTAGGAATTTCATAAAAGTATTCAAGAACAAAATTACAAAGATTAGATTAGTCTTAAACTTGCGTTTCAGAAATATTTGAATACAGATTGGTAGAGCAATACTTAAGCTAAGAAGATATATTTTGATATGTTTAAGTCTTAGTTCAGTCGAGGAGATGCTACATAATACACACTATCGGTGTATTTTCATCGATAATTTTAAGAGTTGAGGCAAAGTGAGGGCCTTTCGTTTCCTTTGTTTTTGAGAAGTCTCTATGGATGTCAGAATTGGAACAGTTCTGGTGGTAAAAGTAATAGTACTTTTTCCAAATCACATAATTAGTTGCTAGTTGTAAAAATCATCAATTAAAAATAGTTTGTTTAGTTTCAAAAGTTTGCACCTGCATATCTAAGATACATGCGTTAGACAAGGTAACAAGGAAAAATAAGCTGTTTGGCAAAAATATTTGGCATATACTAAGCTTGTATCCGCAATAAAATTTATAAATTTGTGGTAATGCAAAACGCATTTCTAGGCATGTTCCCTTGTTCAGTATATGATCTCAAAGGCTCGGAAGTAAACCGATTAGCTTCACCTTCAGATAATACAGGTTTAGATACAAATTTTATCATCAATCGAGACGGAGTCCCATATTTATTAGCTGAAGAAAGATATATCAAACTCATGCATAGTCTAGAATAAGACGCGTTTTTCTTACGTGAACAAAGAGTTATCGATTATTCTTTACTAGTGATCTAAGGCGCATCTGAGCTTAGATTAGTCATAATAGATTTTATGCGACCCTATCATCTGATCGAAAAGATCTAAACATTCTACAAATAGATTAAATCAGGCAAAGATCCAACTGTTATCCCACCTCAGCAATATAGTTAAAGATTTGTTATTGCTATGAAAAAATATTTTGCCCCAATACCCGTAAGTTGATCAATAAAAGCGTATTGATTTATCAATTAATTTATTTTTATATACATCTACATTAACATAAGAAAAGAAAGGATCTTAATGTATTTTAAAAATGTATTAAACTTAAGAATTCTTGTATTGTACTGACGAATATCTTCGTTTAGTCAAAGACAATTTTACAAGCAAATAATCTCTAAAAATCATAGATTGCTTGCTTAAAAATAAGCAAAAAGTTTTAGTATAGACAATATAGGCATTGATAGAGAACTCTAAAGTTCTAAAAATCAGGGCTTTTGAAGCTTACGATGAGCTTAAAAACAATTATGCAAGAAGAAATCTTTAGTAAATCTAATAACACGGCTAGACCTTTCTATAGATCAGGATCCAGTTTCAAGATAACAAATAGGACAACTGTCCGTATCTCTTTCATATCGTAGACTAGTTTTTTAGGAAACATAGTCTAACAGCTGTAAATCTGAGCCAACCTCAAAAGATTTTATTAGACCTATACATTTAGAATTAGATTTAGTTCCCGGGAATCATCATAGATAGATACGAGCATCCTCTTTTGTATCTATATTAAAAAATTAATACAATAAAACTCATGAGAAACATTAACTGTGTCAAACAGTCAATAAAAGCTGAACAATTCTAAAGCAAACTTTTTGCATAAAAAAATCTAAAAACACTTCATAAATATCGAAAATAATTTTATCAATGGGCAAAAGACAAAAGAGTAAAGGTTAAAAAAATCAAAATAAAAGATTAAATAGTAACATTTGTTAGCGATTAGTAAAATAAATAAGTGTTTTTCGAGCTGTGCGTTGAATTCTTGTAAAAGATTGACAACAGATAAGTCTCTCTCGATTTTCTCAAAAACTAATTTGAAAAAGAATGTTTTGTATCATACGCCCCTGGATTCTTAAACAGATAAATACAGTTAATCTAAAGAGATTAAACTATAGTTGCGATTGGTTTTCTAATCGACTCAGACAGTCTCTATATCAAGCTCTAACAACTGTATTTCTCGATGATAAAGTAACTTGTTCTCGTGCCTATATTAGGAAGACCTAACGATATTCCTTCTTTTCTTAGAATCGTAGATTCAGAACAAAGCTCGATCAATTCTATGAAATAAATAGTTTTGACACTCAACAACTGGTTAAGAGTAAGTCTAAAAAGTTACTCTTCGATCCACAGCAAATAATAGTACGTAATATTTCTTATAGACAAAAAATAAAAAGCTCCACTATTTTTGAAACTTCTACAAGAAAACGACATAAATTCAGATATCGTCTTCAGCATATGGAATGGCAAGAAAACCAAAAGATTACTAAAATACAATACTTAAAAATCAAAATATATAAAATATGCTAGTGGATGGTGGGTCAGTATGTAATAGAAAAATTAAAATCGAGCTTTAAACGATTTAGAAGCTCTTTTTGCTTAGGATTAAATCATAGAATCCAAAACTTTAAAAATAGTGTTACCTTAAGATTGTGTATAGCTTGTCCAGTTTGCGTTTCCGATTCTTTTGGATAAAGTTTTTTAGTTTTGGAAGCATCAGCAAAGCCATAGTCGCTTAGAGATACTAATAACATAAAATTCACTTAGCATTAACAAGGTTATCTGCGATATTTTAAGCAAATATTGCGAATCTAAGTACATAAAAATAAAAAGAAGCAGTCTATTGAATGTTGGGACATTTTAACTGTAAAAAATACAAACTTTTAGATATGCACAACTTAGTTTAACATAAAAAGAAAAGAAAACTGCTATCACAATGCCAGCTATCGGAAGCTATTTACTTTACCATGAATTAAATAAGATTATAGCTAATAGACAAATCATTATGGGTTTTCCTTTAACCGATAGATACAATGAATATGTAATTAATCACTTACAGAAACAGTATCTTAAGGTAGTTGTCGATAGTCGAAATCATTCAGAATGTTAAATAACTTCAATAAAATTCTAAGATTTAGACTAAAAAATTATTGTTTTATGGTAAGGAATGCAAACATTTTTCCAAAATATGGATGTCTTCAGCATCTACACTAATCATAAAGGAGAAATCTCCATGAAATTTTGTTTTTTGAAAGTAGGTAGTTATCAGAGCAGTGGAACAGCGATTTAGTTAAAAGCAACCATCTCAAACAAAGTCTAGTGGTAACTCGGCAGTTCCTAATACGAATATGAGTTTATCGTTAATAAAGGAGGATGTTTTTTGTAAACAATTCCTGAACACTTATCGAAAGCAATCAAATTTATTCGATTGAATAGAATCAATAAGGCGTGATTGAATCATTTTTGCAAATATATTTGCAATATATTTAAAACAAAAAAT
>Ga0169931_10014592_pt1 | contig 10612 bp, 10 predicted proteins | sample Kivu_15m_20L_FD_129675 | JGI IMG/M metagenome (GOLD analysis project Ga0169931, IMG submission 129675) | Freshwater microbial communities from Lake Kivu, Western Province, Rwanda to study Microbial Dark Matter (Phase II) - Kivu_15m_20L... | ecosystem: Environmental > Aquatic > Freshwater > Lake... | reverse complement strand
CTCTGCAAAGTGGCTGCGAAGTCGCTAACTCAACGCCCCCCATCCACCGCGATTCTCTCCACCGGCCCATCGACCAAATCCGCCTCCATCGCGCGTGCGTTCCATACGACCGTTGAAGAACACGAGCTTGCCCTTGACCGCGTCCGCCGGGAGCGATTGCAGTTCCGGGATATCTTTGACCATCACGACCGGTGCCGTGATGCCTTCGTCGGAGGTACCGATGCTGCCGCCGATGGCGAGCGTCACGAACGCTTGAGGGTAGGGCGAGACGGTTTGCGCGCTCGCTTCGCCGCGAATCCAGCGCGGCACGATCACCTCGGGCGTACGAACATTGACGAAGCCGAGCGACTGCAGTGTCTCCCGCGACCAGTTCACCCCGGCAAGATCACCCGCCGTACCCGCAAAGCGCGGGCCGACTTCGGTGGTCAGCGACTCGAGCAGTTGATAAGCCTCATCTGAGGCGAGTGCAGTATCGCGAAGTTGAGCTGCGGCCTTGATGGCCTCGCGCGGTAGCGAGACCGCGGGCGCGGTAGCCGTGCTTGCCGTCTTGCCTGCTTCAGCAGCGAATGAGGCGTTTCCTGCGGCGAAAGCGGCGAGGGCCGCGACGCCGATCCCAAAGAAGTGACCGGCGACGCGGCGGTTCATCAGCTGAGCCTCGTCCGCAGCGCAGCGACTTCGGCGCGCAGTGCCTCGGGCGTGCGATTGCCGAATTCATTGAGGTACTGATCCATGTCGGCAGCTTCCGCGCGCCACTCTTCGGCGTTGACCGAGAGCAGCTGATCGAGTGCGCTCTGTTCGATCTTGAGCCCCGTTAGATTGAGATCGCTGGCACGTGGCAGATTGCCGATCGCTGTTTCCTGCGCCTCGGCTTGCCCAGCGCAGCGCTTGAGGATCCAAGCGAGCACGCGCAGGTTGTCGCCAAAGCCCGGCCACAGGAACTTGCCGTCGGCATCGCGACGGAACCAGTTCACGTGATACACCTTGGGCGGATGCTTGAGTTTTTTGCCCATCTCGAACCAGTGCGCCCAGTAATCGCCGTAGTTGTAGCCCGCAAAAGGCTTCATCGCCATCGGGTCGCGGCGCAGCACGCCCGCTTGACCGATAGCCGCGGCGGTCGTTTCTGACGCCACCGACGCACCGACGAGCACGCCGTGGTTCCAATCGCGGGCTTCGTAAACGAGCGGCGCGACGCCGCGACGACGGCCACCAAAGATAATGGCCGAGATCGGCACACCGCGTGCGCTGTCGGCTTCGGGTGAGTAGCAGGGGTTCTGTTTCGCCGAAACCGTGAAGCGCGAGTTCGGCTGCGCGGCCGGACCATTGGCCGCATCGTACGGCCGGCCCTGCCAGTCGATGACCGGCGTGCCGCTCTCGAGACCTTCCCACCACGGTTGATTGTCAGCCGTCAGCGCCACGTTGGTGAACAGCGTGTTGCGCTGGATCATCTCGTAGGCATTGCGATTGGTCTTAGGATTGGTGCCTGGCACCACACCGAAGTAACCGGCCTCAGGGTTGATCGCATACAGACGACCATCGGGACCGGGGTGCAACCAGGCGATGTCATCGCCCACGGTCGTGACTTTCCAGCCCGGCATCGTCTCGGGCGGAATGAGCATCGCGAGATTGGTCTTGCCACAGGCCGACGGGAAGGCCGCTGCGACGTAATGCGTTTCGCCCTCGGGGCTCGTGAGACCCACGATCAGCATGTGCTCGGCGAGCCAGCCTTCGTTGCGCGCCTGATAGCTCGCAATACGCAGTGCATGGCACTTCTTGCCGAGCAGCGCATTGCCGCCATAGCCACTGCCGAAGCTCATGATCGAGAGCTCTTCGGGGAAGTGCATGATGAAACGACGGTTCGGGTCGAGCTCGCCCGTCGAGTGCAGGCCTTTGACGAAGCTGCCTTCACGACCGATGCGCTCGAGCGCGGCGCGACCCGCACGCGTCATGAGCATCATGTTGATGACGACGTAGGCACTGTCGGTGATCTCGACGCCGCAACGCGAATAGGGCGAGTCGATCGGGCCCATGCAGTACGGCACCACGTAGAGCGTGCGGCCCTTCATGCAACCTTTGAAGAGCGATTCCATCTTCGCCTGCGCTTCGCCGGGCGCCATCCAGTTGTTGTTCGGACCGGCATCATCTTTGTCGGTGGTGCAGACGAAAGTCAGGTGCTCGACGCGAGCGACGTCCGAGGGGTGCGAGCGGGCGAGGAAACAGTTCGGGTAATGCTCTTCGTTGAGCTTCATGAGTTCGCCGCTGGCTTGCAGCTCGCTCATCAATTGTTGGTACTCGGCGTCAGAGCCGTCGCACCAGTGAACGCGCTCAGGTTGGGTGAGCTCGCGGACCGAGGCAACCCAGTCGGTGACGGGTTTGGAAATGTCCGACAGGGGTTTCTCGGTCGTTGCGGCTGTGGCCATCATGGCTCCTCAAAATCAGTCTATGAAGAATCAGTCTAAACCGGGTCATCCGCCCCGGCGGCCGATAAGTATAGCCGCTGGGTCGCTGGACCCGGAAATATGAACAAAATCAATGCTCGACAGGCGGTGATTCGCCCTGTAGCGTGCCGCCCGCATGCTGGATATCGAGGACATTTTGGGCCCTGCGGGCCCCTTTGCACGCCATTTGGCCGATTTTCGCCCGCGGCGTGCCCAATTACGCATGGCCTCGGCCGTCGCCCGGGCGCTCGCTGCACGCGAGCCGCTGCTGGTTGAAGCCGGTACCGGCACCGGCAAGACCTTTGCCTATCTGGTGCCGGCGTTGCTCGCGGGTCTTCGGGTGCTGATCTCGACCGGAACCCGTACCCTGCAGGATCAGCTCTACGCCAAGGACGTGCCGCTCGTCGCGAGCGCCATCGGCACGCCCGCCAAAGTGGCGCTGCTCAAGGGCCGCGCGAATTACCTCTGCAATCTACGCTTGAAGCGCGAGGTCGCCCAAGGCGCACTCGAGGGCATCAAGCAACCCGACGCGCTGCTCGCGCGCATCGAAGCCTGGGCCGCCATTACGAAGAGCGGCGATCTCGCCGAGGTTGCCGGGCTCAACGACAGTCATGCGCTCTGGCCCAAGGTGACCTCGACTCGCGACAACTGCCTCGGCCAGCGTTGCAGCGAATATGCCGATTGTCATCTCGTCAACGCGCGGCGCGAAGCGCAGGCGGCCGATGTCGTCATCGTCAACCATCATCTGCTGCTCGCCGATCTTGCACTCAAAGAGGATGGCTTCGGCGATCTCTTGGGAACCGCCGATGCGGTGATCCTCGATGAGGCGCATCAGTTGCCGGATCTTGCGACCCAATTCTTTGGGCTGTCGATTTCCAGTCGACAGATCGAGAACGTCTTGATGGAAGGGCGTGCTGCGCTGCTGCGCGCCGGTGGCTCGCTGGCTGACATCGGTATGACCGCGCGCACCGTCGAGGCCGCGCTTGCGGCGGTGGCGGCGGGTCTACCGCGCCACGCTGCAAGGCTGCGGTTTGAAGATGCGGCGGTCGATCTCGAGTCGGCGCACCTCGCACTCGTTGCGGCTTTGCGCGACTATGCCGAAGCACTCGGCGCTGCAACTTCCGATGCGGCCGTGGCCAAGGTTGCCGAGCGGGCAAGCGAGCTTGCGCAAAATTTCGAGCGCATCACGCTCGCGCGCGATGACGAAGGTGCGCGCACCCTCGAAACCACCGCTCGTTCGTTCACGCTTGGCTTGTTACCGTTTGATATCTCTGCGCGGTTCAAATCTTTGCTCGAAGCGCGCCCGGCAGCCTGGATCTTCACCTCGGCCACATTGTCGGTGCCGACATCATCGGGCGATGACTTTTCGCATTTTGCGGCGCGACTCGGTCTTGAGAATGCCGCAGCCTTGAGGATCGCAAGCCCGTTCGATTACGAAACGCAGGCGATGCTCTATCTGCCCGCTGCCATGCCAGAGCCTGCTAACCCGGCTTATGTCGAGGCGGTGATCGAAGCCAGTATTCCGCTGCTCGAAGCCTCGGGCGGCGGCGCGTTTTTGCTCTTCACTTCGCACCGCGCGCTCAGCCAAGGCGCAGCGCTGCTGCGCGCTCGCTGGGATGGCGCTGCTCTCGTACCCGTGCTCGTGCAGGGCGAGGGCCCGCGCGAGCGCTTGCTGCGCGAGTTTCGCGAGCACGGCAACGCGGTGCTGCTCGGTACGTCGAGCTTCTGGGAGGGCGTCGATGTGAAGGGCGATGCACTGCGCCTCGTCATCATTGAAAAGTTGCCGTTCGCCTCGCCCGATGATCCGCTCACCAAGGCGCGCATCGACTATCTTGCGCGACGGGGCGACAACGCCTTTCGCGATTATCAGTTGCCCGAGGCCGTGCTCGCGCTCAAGCAGGGCGTCGGTCGACTGATCCGCAGCGAACACGATCGCGGGCTGATTGTGATTTGCGATCCGCGCCTACTCGGCAAGAGCTATGGGCGCTTGTTCCGCGCCAGCCTGCCTCAGATGCCGGTGACGCGTGAACGCGAGGAAGCAACGCGTTTTTTGCGTAAGCTACGCTGAATGAAGTTACTGGCGATAGACACCTCGACGGAGGCTTGCTCGGCGGCACTCGCTGCGGGTGAGCGGCGCTTCTATCGTGAGCATACGGCCACACGCGGTCATGCCGAGCTCATCCTGCCGATGGTCGACGAGTTATTGCGCGAAGCGGGCCTCAGCTTGCGTGAGCTCGATGGCGTCGCCTTTGCGCGCGGGCCCGGCAGCTTCACTGGCGTGCGACTGGCGGCCAGCACGGTACAGGGGCTTGCCTTCGGCGCGGGGCTCGGGGTGATTGCGGTCTCGAGTCTCGAGGCCGCAGCGCTGCGTGCCCTTGAGCTTGCCCTCGCGGCGGGCGTCACGCCCAAGCGCGTGCTGGTCTGTAACGATGCGCGCATGAACGAGGTCTATAGCGCCCTCTACGAGTGCACCGCGAGCGGGGACTTCGCGCTGCTGGGGCGAGAGCAGGTGACGAGCGCTGCCCGCATCATCGAGCAACACTCGGATGGCCTTGTGCAGGGCAGCGGCCAAAGCAAGGGCCGGAGCACCGTGCCTTGTATTGGCGCGGGGCACGGGTTCACCGCCTATCCGGAACTGGCCTCGCTTGCGGGTCTGTTGGCGATTTACCCCGACGCTTTGCCGCGGGCGCGGGAAGTCTTGGAGCTTGCCTTGCCGCGGGTACAGCAGGGGCTGTTGCTGAGCGCCAAGGACGCTCAACCGGTTTATGTTCGCGACGATGTAGCAAAAATCCCGGCTGCTCGCGCTTAGTGTCACAGGGTTGCAACACGAGTCGTTTGAAATATGTCTGAAACGAGGACCACACGACTACCCCTGATGGCAGCCAAGCAAATTCTGGTCGTTGAAGATGAGAAGCCGATTCGCGACATGATCGGTTTCGGACTGCGCCGAGCCGGCTTCGAAGTGCGCGAAGCTCAGGATTGCTTCGCAGCGCGCGCGCAGCTGGCCAACAAGCGCCCCGATCTGATGCTGGTCGATTGGATGCTGCCCGATATGAGCGGACTCGAATTCACCCGCCAGATCAAGCGCGATGTGAATCTGCGCGACCTGCCCGTCATCATGCTTACGGCGCGCGCCGAAGAGGCTGACAAGGTCGCAGGGCTTGAGGGCGGGGCCGACGACTACATCACCAAACCTTTCTCGCCGCGCGAACTCGTGGCGCGCATCAATGCGGTGCTGCGCCGTTCTGACCCGAAGGTCGAAGGCGAGATCATCGATTTCGAAGGGCTGCAGCTCGATCCGGTCGCCCATCGGGTACTGGCGGGCGATAAGCCCGTGACGCTCGGCCCCACCGAGTACCGCATGCTCGAGTTTTTCATGACCCACCCTGATCGTGTTTATTCGCGCGAGCAGCTGCTCGATCGGATCTGGGGCGGCAATGTCTATGTGGAAGAGCGCACCATCGACGTTCATATCCGGCGCCTGCGTAAAGCACTCGAGGAATTCGGGTACGATCGCATGGTGCAAACGGTGCGCGGAGCGGGATATCGGTTCTCTACCCGCGCGGAGTGAAGTCCGCTGGATAACGGTTTTCAGGATTGGGCGTACGCGCTAGGGCGTCTCGTGCTCGTGGTTGGGCTCGGGCTGGCGGTGGGTGTTGCCATCGGTGAACCCTGGTGGGGTGTGTCGGGTGCGCTGGCTTTCGAGCTCGTGCGCAACCTCGTCAACCTGCATCAGTTCGATCATTGGCTGCGCAATCGCAATCGGCGCGACCCACCCGATGCGGGCGGCCTGTGGGGCGATCTTGTCTCGCAAGTGTCGCGGCTGCATCGTCGCAAGCAATTCCACAAGCAGCGTCTGCTCAGTCTGTTCCGCGAGTTGCGCCGCTCGACCGCCTCGATGCCAGACGGTGTGGTGGCGCTCGATGCGAACCGCGAGATCGTCTGGTTCAATCGCAAGGCTGCCGAGCTCTTGGATCTCAAGCGCAAGACCGATTTCGGCATCCAGATTGCAAGTCTGCTGCGGGTGCCGGAGTTCTCGCGTTATCTCGCCAAGGGTGACTTCAGCACGAGTCTACGAGTGCCGCCGCGGCTCGGTGATGTGACGACGCTCGAGTTTCAGGGCGTGCCTTATGGCGAGGGCCAAGTGTTTTTGTTGGTGCGCGATGTCACGCGCCAGTCGCAGCTCGAGACCATGCGCAAAGATTTCGTCGCCAATGCCTCACACGAGCTGCGCTCGCCGCTCACGGTGATCTCGGGTTACCTCGAGACGCTGGCACTCGATGACCAGCTGCCCGATGAGTTGCGTCCACCGCTCAGTGAAATGCGCCGTCAGGCCGAGCGTATGACCGCGATCATTTCAGACCTGCTCGAGTTGTCGCGCCTCGAGGCCAGCGATGAGCAGGTGGTCGGAACTCCGATCGAGATCGCAGGTCTATTGAGTTTGTTACGCAAAGATTTGGCAGCCCGCGATGCCAAAGCACACACGATCGAGCTGCGTATCGAGTCGCCCGATGGTTTGATGGGCGACATGGGTCTCATCCACTCGGCGTTCTGGAACCTGGTCGACAACGCGGCCAAGTACACCCCGGCCGGCGGCACGATCATGCTGCGCTGGTGGACCGATGACGATGGTGGTCATTTCGCAGTGACCGACTCTGGGCCCGGCATCGCCGCCGAGCACCTGCCGCGGCTGACCGAGCGCTTCTATCGGGTTGATCCCGGCCGGGCGCGCGACAAGGGTGGTTCGGGCTTGGGTCTTGCGATCGTGCGCCACGTTCTGCAGCGGCATGGTGCGGAATTGAAGATCGAGAGTATTGAAGGGCGCGGCAGCACGTTCAGCTGTCACTTCGCGCCGTTGCGTTTGGTTCGTGAGCCTGTCGCCAAGGGGTCTGACAGCCGTTATTCTGCCGAGGCTTGAATTGCGGTCACCGCCGCGGTCATAGCCCAATTGGGGGTTCATCATGGAAACAGCCGATCTGTCACATCACATTTCGCGTCGCTTCAACGAAGACCTCGAGCGCGTGCGCGCACAGGTGCTCTCGATGGGCGGGTTCGTCGAGCAGCAGCTCGCCAAGGCGGTGGTTGCCGTTGTCGAGGGCGACAGCTTGCTCGGTGAAACCGTCGCACGCGACGACTATGAAGTGAACAAAATGGAAGTCTTGATCGATGAGGAATGCTCGCGCATCCTCGCGACGCGTAATCCGACGGCGGGTGACTTGCGCTTGATCGTCGCCATCATCAAGGCGATCACCGATCTTGAGCGCATGGGTGATGAGTGCGAAAAAATTGGCTACATCGCCTCGCGGCTCGCTCAACAAGAGCGGCCGGTCGACAAGTATCGTGAGATCAAGCACCTCGGTCGCGTGGTGCAAAGCATGGTGCACGATGCACTCGATGACTTTGCACGCATGGACCCCGAGGCGGCGCTGCGTGTGGCGCGTCGAGATCGACTGGTCGACGAAGAGTACGAGGCCATCCAGCGGCAATCGATCACCTTCATGATGGAAGACCCGCGAGCGATTCGCCGTGTGATCGATGTCATGTGGGTGGTGCGTGCGCTCGAGCGCATTGGCGATCATGCCAAGAACATCTGCGAGTACGTGATCTACATGGTGCACGGCAAAGACATTCGTCACGTGCGCATCGAAGATGTCGAGCGTGAACTGACTAAATCGGAGTCGACGAATTGAAGCTCGAGCGGCGGCTGGTCAACGGCGCGGGCTTTCTCGCCTGCGTGCTGATGATGGCTTATGCGCTTTATTCCGAGCGTGTGCTTGGCTTCGAACCTTGCCCGCTCTGCATGTTCCAGCGGGTGGGCGTGTTGATTTTGGGCGGGGTTTTTCTACTTGCCGCGCTGCATAACCCGCGCTCACTGCCGCTCGCGCGCATTTATGCGGCGCTGATCGGCCTGGCCGCAGCCTTTCCGACTTATGTCGCTGGGCGGCACGTTTACATCCAAAGTTTGCCCGAGGGCAGCGTGCCCTCTTGCGGGGCGAGCTTCGATTACATGATGGACGTCTTTCCGCTGATGACGGTCATTGAAAAAGTACTAACCGGTGCCGGCGAGTGTCAGAAGATCGACTGGGTGTTCCTTGGTCTCTCGATGCCGGCGTGGGTATTGGTCTGCGTGGTGACACTCGGCATCTTTGGCGTCTGGGCCAACGCGCGCCCGTCGCGATAAATTCACAAAGTCGTCATCCCTGCGTCATCCGGCGAGCGCAACCTCCGCGCAACTCGGGTCAGGCAGGGATTTTCCATTGAGCCCCGCACAAGCGCCTCGTCATTGGGTCCGCAGCGTCTTCATCTCCGATATCCACCTGGGTCACCGCGGCTGCAATGCTGCCGCGCTGCTCGACTTCCTGCGTGAAGTTCATACCGACACGCTATACCTCGTCGGTGATGTCGTCGACCTGTGGAGTCTGCGCAAGAGTTTCTACTGGCCGCAGGAACACAACAACGTCGTGCGGACCATTCTCGGTAAGGCCAAGCACGGAACACGCGTGGTCTACGTGCCCGGCAACCATGATGAGGACTTCCGCGAATTCGTCGGTAGCGTGTTTGGCAATCTAGAGATCGTGCGCGACTGCGTACACACCACGGCACGCGGCGAGCGCTTGCTGGTGTTGCACGGCGATGAGTTCGACGGTGTGGTCAAGTGCAGTCCGTGGCTCGCCGCACTCGGTTCGCATGCCTACGATTTCTCGATCGAGATCAATCATTACTTGAACCGTCTGCGCAAGGCGATGGGATACGACTACTGGTCGCTCGCCAATTACCTCAAGCATAAGGTCAAGAACGCGGTGAACTACATCTCGAGCTTTGAGCAAGCCGTGGCCCACGAGGTGAAGCGACGCGGCTTGGATGGCGCAATCTGTGGTCACATCCATCGTGCCGAGATCAGCGAGATCGAGGGCGTGCTCTACTGCAACGACGGTGACTGGGTCGAGAGCTGTTCGGCGCTCGTCGAAGATCGAAATGGTCGTCTTGGCGTGTGGAATTGGCTCGAGATGAGTGAAGGCTTGCGCATCGCGCGCGAGGCCGATGCCGCTCGCAAGGTTGCTTAAGCGTGCATCAAGTCTGGCTTTCGTATGTGTCGCGGATGCTGCTGGTGGCGCTCATGCTCGCACCGGCGATGAGCGCTGCATCCACGCTGATCTTTGGTTCGGCGGAGGTCACGGGTAAAACCGGGCGCGGTCTACAGTTCGACTTCAGTGGCGGTCGCTGTGATGACTGGGGTTTCAGTGATTGGCGTGACGCCGAGGGCGTGTTGGTGGCGCGCGAAGAGCTGCGCTATCGCGGCGATGAATGGCTGCAGTACCGTCTCGAGCGCGTGAACGTTGGCCAGAGTATCAGTGTGAGTCGCGACGGCGAGCTCATCGAGGTCGACATTCGTGAGCCCCGTAAGCAGCGGCGCGTGCGCTTGCATGTCGAAGGCGAGGTGTATGCCGGGCCAACCTTGATCACCCGCATTCAGGAAGCGTTGCCGGAACTTCGGCGCGGGCGGGTGGTCGAACTACAGTATCTCGTCGCCGAGCAAGCCATGATTATCGGGTTGCGGGCGACCTCGACCGCTTCCGGTGCGGGCGGCCACACCAACGTTCGGATCGAAGCTTCGTCTGCGTTGTTGCGGCCGTTCGTACCGACCACTTGGGTGCGCTTCGATGCTCGAGGTGACTTCCTCGGCATGCAAGGGCGACTGTTGCCGCAGGTCGAACGTGCCGCGGGGCTCGATGGGGTCATTCGCATTGATTCACCCGTGCGAGCGGCGTCGTTGAATGCACCGAACACATCGATTTCTATGAAATCAAGTTGTAACACGCCGTCCGTATCGTAATTCAATGCGAATACTGATGGTCTCTGACGTCTATTTTCCGAGGGTTAACGGCGTCTCGACGTCGATACAAACCTTTCGCGCTGATTTATTGGCGCTCGGCCATGCTTGCACGCTGGTCGCACCGCAGTACCCGCAGCCTGTGGGTCTCGAAGATGATGCCGAGATGGTTCGGCTGCGTTCGTGGCAAGTTCCGCGTGACCCGGAAGATCGTCTGATCTCATGGGCCGAGTTCATGCGCTACGGCGCAAGCTTGCACCCCGAGGATGTCGACGTCGTGCATATCCAGACGCCGTTCATGGCGCATTACGCGGGTCTGCGCATCGCGCACCGGCTGGGTGCGCCG
>Ga0169931_10014591_pt1 | contig 10614 bp, 8 predicted proteins | sample Kivu_15m_20L_FD_129675 | JGI IMG/M metagenome (GOLD analysis project Ga0169931, IMG submission 129675) | Freshwater microbial communities from Lake Kivu, Western Province, Rwanda to study Microbial Dark Matter (Phase II) - Kivu_15m_20L... | ecosystem: Environmental > Aquatic > Freshwater > Lake ... | reverse complement strand
CGCACCTGCTGATCGGAACCGACTCATCACGATTGAACTCCAGATGTGAATTTCATCCGAGTGGCTCAGGTTGGAACCCCAGAATGTCCGGAAATCGAACCTTTTTGTGCGCATGATAAACAAATCTCACTCTATTGATTCCCGTTTGTCCGATGAATACGCTTTGACTGCATGCCTCTCGCTAGAACATTCCCCCAAGCAAGGGTGACACGCCCTGACATCAGTGTGTCACCCTCGGTGTATACCTCGGATGAGTGAAGCAGAAACAGTTGCTCACTAATCTGAGGAAAATCTTTAGGTAACAATCTCCGCAAACTGGAGTGCCAATTCCACAGGATCTAGAAGAAGAAGACCCGGGAAGTCGTTCCGAATGTCATCGACCAAGCCACCCCAAAGTGTGCATCCCATAAGAACGACTGTTGACGGACTGTTTTCTTGAATGTCTCGAAGAATATCGCTCGCCGGACCCTTCAGCTGCCTATCAAAACGTTCAATGACTTCTCCAAGTGATACATTGCTGTCATCCACAAAACTCTTTTCATCATTCGTGTGCATGGGTACGAAACGAATTTCGGCAAGTCGATCTAGGAGACCATAGCTACGGAGCAAATTCCTTGTCCAAGTATGAGTTCGTTTCCAGTCATGCTCATCAGGAGAAAGAATTGTGAGATCCTTGTCATATAAGTTTGCGAGCGTTACAGCAGCCTTTAGAGGACCCACCACAGGAATTGCAACTGAGCGTTGAGAATCACTTAGTGCTGGATCTGTGCAACATCCTATAATCACCGAATCGAAATCTCTTGACTCCGCATCCACAACCTGTGCGACAATCTCGTTGAGGTATACAGGAACATTCGGCAACATCGCGCTCTTCGAGTATTCCTCTGCTAAAGTGAGGTGACAAACGCTGACGGAAGTGTTAGGTGACTTAGTCCTGTTTAGCACCTCAGTCATATAATCGTCGTAGAAATCAACTCCTACTGGATTGATGAATAGTGTCTTCATGGCTTATCTCCGTTTCCCTTGTTCTTCCAGTCTTGCGATTTCCAGCATCGAGAGTAATGATCGGTCTCATATGTGAGGAGAATTTGCTCATTTTGGCATGCGTCCTCTGAGAATGGGCACCTCGATATCAAGCGGCAGGCCTGATTGCCAAACTCGGGTGGGGAAGAAGAATCCAGTAAGACTCCACTGCCTTGGGCTTGACGCGACCGACGTGATGACAACAGGCCATATGAGTAGGGGTGAAGCGGAGTAGTGAAAAATGCTTCCGCCGACGCTACTTCTACGACCTGTCCAAAATATAGAACCACTATTCGATCCGCAATCGACTCTGCTAGGGCGAGATCATGGGTGGAAATCACGAGTGAGAAGTTCCTTTGAGTCTGAAGATCCAGAAGGAGCCTGACTATTTGTCCACGGATAGAGAGATCAAGGGCTGAGGTTGGCTCATCCAAAAGAATGACTTTAGGTTTTGAACACAATGCTCTGGCGATGGCCGCTCGCTGCAACTCCCCTCCGCTCAATTCTGAAGGTAGACGATCAAAAAATGAAGAGTGTATGCCGACTTGAGCCAGGGCCTGGACAGCTTCATACCGGCGGCCTTGAGTCTGCTCCTCGCGTGAGACATTTTCCATTACAGAAGTACCCACTGTCAGCATGGGATTGAATGAGGTACGTGGATTTTGCAGAACCAACTGGATATCTTGACGAAATTCTTTTAGCGCACGCCGACGCAATCCAGAGACTTCACGACTTGCGTACGAGACAGTGCCCTTATCAATTTCATCAAGTGCTGCTATGCATCGAAGCAATGTTGACTTACCTGATCCGCTCTCACCCACAATACAGAGTATCTCGCCTGACTTTACCTCCAGACTGATGTTATCAAGCGCTTTGGTCACGACTTTCTGTGATGCCAAACCTATTCCTTGCCTATAGATTCTGCTTAGCTTTTCAACCTTGATTAGAGTTTCTTGATGCATCTAAGCACCCACTTTGTTATAGCAGGCAACTGATCGAGTAGATGAGATTGCACTATGTGCTGGGTGTTGAACGACACACTCCGCGATGCTCCTGGTACACCGATTCCTATACAGACATCCAAGTCTTCTTTCACCAAAATCGGGGAGATTTCCCGGTATGAACTTTATTGACCCTCGCGAAGTTTGTAGACAGTCAACCAATCCTTGTGTATAGGGGTGTGCTGGCTTCTCGAGAAGCTCTGAAGTTGGCCCTTGTTCCACGATTCGTCCCGCATACATCACATACGTGTACTCGGTAAGCCTCGCTATGACCTCGAGATCATGGGAGATAACCATAAAGGTTCGGTTGTCCTCATCCAACTTCTTGCGTAGAACACTGAGAACCTGATTTTCCACAGTCACGTCGAGACCAGTAGTAGGTTCATCTGCCACAAGCAATACTGGATCACAAGCAGTGGCCAAAGCAATCATCACTCGTTGAGCCATTCCTCCACTTAGCTCATGGGGGTAACGTCGTAACACCGTAGCTGGCTCAGACATTGCCAGTTCCTCAAGGAGATGGATTGACTTTTCCCTTGATTCTTCTCTTGAAGTACTAAAGTGTCTTGACAGAACTTGATGAAACTGTGCTTCGATCCGAAACAATGGATTGAGCGAAATCATCGGATTCTGGGGGATCGTGCTGATCCCCTTACCCATTGCCTCTCCGGCAGCAGATCTCTTGTCGGCTGTCCATGTGCCTCCCAAGAAGGCGATTTCACCAGATTCGCATACCAAGCCTTCCGGAAGTTGACCGAGAAGTGAATTGATCAAAGTGGTCTTGCCAGAACCACTCTCACCGACAATCCCTACTCGTTGTCCAGCAGTAATTTTCAGATTCGCATCCATGAGGACTCCTGCTCCATCCAATTCACGCGAAACAGATAGATCTCTGACTTCTAGCACGGTTTTCACGTTCATTGACATGTCCATTGAGCTTTCACGACCGACCTGCAATCCATCTTTGGTAATCCCGCGATATCTGTCTTCCGAGAATGTGAAAGAAAATGACCGTGATGAGAATCGCGAGTCCTGGAAAGAATGAAACCCACCAATTGCCGTATACCAGGATGGATGCGCCGTCTTTAATCATCAATCCCCATTCAGCACTTGGAATTGGAATTCCTATACCCAGAAAACTGAGTCCAGCAACCACCTGAATCCCATAACCACAACTAATAGGGAACTGAGCAACAATCGGAACCGTGATATTTGGAACCAGATGCTTGGTAATGATTCTGAAGTCTGACAGTCCTGCTCCCCTTGCAGCGAGAACAAAATCGGCATTGCTCAATGGAAGTGTGGTCGAACGAGACAAGCGAAAGAAAATCGGTATGTTGACTATAGCTATCAGGATAATTAGTACCGTTGCACCGTTTCCCAGCGCGGCAACAATAGTTAGACCCAACAAGAATAGTGGGATGGCCTGTAGTCCTTCGGTAAACCTACTAGCCAAAGAGTCTAAGTACTTGCCTTTGAAACCCGCATAGACTCCAGCAATCGTTCCTAGGATCAGGGCTGTGATTACGCCTGCCACCGGAAGCAAGATGTCATTCTCGATGGCTGCGAATATGCGAGTGAAGATATCCATTCCATTGCTATCAGTACCAAAGAGGTGTTGGGCTGATGGTGGTAGGAGTTGTGACTTCTCTATCGTCCTTTCAGGGTCATAAGGTGAGATCCAGACAACCAATTGACTGATTCCATAGATCAATGCAACGACCCCCAGTGGCCACAACAAGAAGCTCCAAAGGGATCTTTGCTTGGGAGTTTGGGCGTAAGCTCCTGTGGGATTGCGTGAAAGATGCGTCATGACTTAGCCCGTATTCGAGGGTCTACTATGGCAGAGATCAGATCTACGAGGAAGTAAACAAATACAAACGAAACTGTTGCGATGATAGTCACCGCTAAAACTGGCGCATAATCCAATTTGTACATGCTCTGGACCGCATAAAGACCGATGCCGGGCCACGAAAAGACCGTTTCCACCAGAACAGAGCCACCAATCAAGAAGCCAAACGTCATTGCCGAGAGTGTCAAGATTGGGACAAGTGCGTTCTTGAACGCTAACTTCCAGACAACTTCCCTCTCAGGCAGGCCTAAGTTTCGAGCAGTTCGAATATACGGGGACTTCAGAACCGAAACCATCATCTCTTTTGTCAGTTTGAGAATCGGTACACATGACGTCAAGGCCAGTGTTAGGCAAGGTAAGGCGAGGTATGAAAGAGCCGATAAAAGCGCCGAAACATTCCCAACGATGAGTGAATCTATCGTCAAGAATCCGGTGACAGATTCGACGTTGCTTGAACCAGAAACCCGTCCAAAGGGTGGAGGAGCCAACTCAAGAATGTAATAGAAGATGAATATCAGAAACAGTCCTAACCAAAAACTCGGAATTGAAACACCAAGAGTTACAACACCATCACAAATTTTTGCAATCAGAGACCCTCTTCGAGAAGCGCCATAGACCCCGAGAGGCACGAAGATAATCAGGCCGGTGAGAGTTGCAAAGGTCACCAGTTCAAGAGTTGCGGGCAAATATAGGAGGACTTCGGAAGACACACTTCTGCCAGTACTGATGCTCTCCCCGAAGTCAAATGAGACTAAATCACGAAGATAGTTGAGGAACTGAAGGCCGAGGGCATCGTTGAGCCCCGCTTTTTCACGAAAGAAATTGATCTGCTCCGGTGTTGCGCGTGGACCCAACATGAACGCAATTGGATCCCCAAGCTTTCGTGTGATGATGAAGATCACTGCCACCGTCACCACAATTGTGATGGTGGCAGTGATCATTCTTCTGACTAGGAAACTCAGCATCGAGAGACGACTTCCTGAGTTTTAGCCGGAAACATCAGTGAGGCCCCACTACTCCCTGATGAGACTGCGTATTCTGAGAAGCCCGTCTGGCTCCTGAAGTACGCCTGAAATGTCTGATCGGACACACAGGACGTACTTAGGCTCGGCCAAGACGATTAGAGGCACATCATCGTTGAGGATCTTCTGAGCTTCCGTTGCCAACGATGCCCGCTTGCCATCGTCCAACTCATTGGCCAGCTTCTTGGCAACTGAGTCGAGAGCTGGACTGTTGTAGGCGAACCAGTTCAAAACGGAAGTTGAAGTGAACCAGAGGAACAAGTGGTAGTAAGGATCGTCCACATAGTCAACTAGGTTTGTTTGAATCCATGATTGCATGCTCTTTGCATTCAAGTTCTCCTGGTAGATGGCAGGCGCCAACTCCCTTATATTCATCGTGATTCCTACCTCAGCCAAAGCACTCTTTACAGCGACTGAGAGAGTTTTGGCATCGTCATCAGCAGTGCTGACCTCGCAATCAAACGAGAAGCCATTCGGTTGACCGCCCTCTGCAAGGAGCTGCTTGGCCTTGTCAATATCGGTAACAAATGGATTGTTGTCTTGAGGTACTGCCGCAGGCGCATTTGTCGGCCAAATGCCAGTCGGGGGACTTGCAAGATCATAAAGCGTCTCCGAACTCAATTGGTCATAGGGCAATGCAGCTGCAACTGCCTGTCGTAACTTCTTGTTATTGAATGGAGCCTTGTTGGCCATAAGTCCCATGAAGTTTTGAAGACGACTAGGAATCTGAACGACATCGATTCCATCTTCACCCACAAGGCGACTCGCTGAAGCCAGACTGATGCCAGTCGCGACATCAATTTCACCTGACTTCAAAAGTAGCGCGCGAGTATTTGGGTCAGGGATGATCTGCATATTCACGCTGGTGAAGAATGGCTCCTCACGGTGATACTCGGGGTTGGACTCAAGCACAATCTTGGTTCCCGACACAAATTCCTTCAGAGTGTATGCACCACCACCAAGACTGTTGGTAGTCAAGTATTGTTCACCCCAGGCGTCATCTGATCCGGCATTCTCTTTGAGAGCCACTGAATCCAAAACTCCCATAGTCTGATCATGCAACATCCCACCGACGATTGGACTCGGCGCAGGAAGCGTTATGGTGAATTCCATGTCATTCACTTTCTTCACCTGAGAGCTATCAGTGACACCAATGACGTTAAGGACGAAGATGGAACCGTACTTGAGAGCCAGTGTCCGTTCTACTGTGTAGATAAAGTCATCTGCCGTCACAGGATTACCGCTTGGGAAGGTGTATTCACGGACCTTGCATCGAATTGTCAAACCACCATCTTCGACAGTGATAGATTCAAGCGCATCACCTATGACCTTTGTCGTGTCTGACCTTTTGTTTCCATCACCCACTTCAATTTCTTCATAGTCCGTCCATTGAGCATAAGTATTCTTCATCAGCATGTTGGCAATTTCTTGCTGACCCTTCGCTGGATCAAGAACAGAAGGATCACCTGAAATGCCCAAATTCAAAACCTTCGAACCAGATCCGGAGACTCCTGCCTCTTCGCCAATTCCGCATGCTGAAAGCAGAGGCACTGAGGCAAATGCAACACCAAAGATACCTGCGGATTTCAGTAGATCTCTTCTACTTACTTGAAACTTTCCTTCATTCAAGTCTGACTTGCTCGTCATCTTCATTCCCTTCGTACTATAGTTTTTTGATTTCTTGTGTTGCCTGGTTGATTCTTGGGATGTCATCTGGCGCTTGTGCTAGCGCCCCACCCCCCTCCGCCACCGGTTCGCACTGCGACAACAGTCTCAGCAGGAATGTGCATTGCATTCACAATTGTGATGTCATGACTCAATCCATCTGGCGTTGTAATGGTCACCTCTGGGGGAAGACCAGATTCACCCCCGAATAGACCCCAGGAGGGCAAAACCGTTCTTTCAAAGAACAAACTGAGGTAGCACGGTTCCTTTGTTCTATAGATTCGAGTCACTCCATCGCCGCCTCGCCACTTCCCACTACCGCCAGATCTGATCCGAAGCGAGTGCTCCTCCATAAAAAGCGGATATCTGTGCTCCATAGTCTCCACAGGTGCATTCCTAAAATCGCCAGCGGCCGAGTGAATCACCGCGCTTTCGCCATCATTTCCTTCCCATGCACCCCAGCCTCCGACCAATGACTCACCTGATAAGTAGCGAGGAAAGCGCTCGTCATTTACAAAGATGATGTTCCAGGAGTCGCCAACGTGACCTGCGGCGGTCTTCTCGGGTATAGCCGCAGAAAGTGCCTTGACGATGAGGTCGATTGCCAGCATCAGGTGTGGGCCGTAGTGAAGGCATGGAGCCTCAGGCGACGGATCAAAGCAACTTCCAGACGGAACATTGATGGTCAAGTTGCGACAATTGCCCCCTGTAACAGGCAAGTGAGGATTGACTATGAACTTGAACGCCATTTGAAGTGCACTGATTGTCTGCACGATTCCACTATTGATGCTGCCCTGTGACTGATTACTTGATCCTTCCAAGTCAAAGGTCATTTCATCGCCCTTGACTTCCACTCTCACGGCAACAAAAACTGGATTATCCCGATTCAAGCCATTGCTATCCAAATAGCCTGATGCTTCATAGACACCATCTGGAATCTCACGGACAACCGACCTGTCATCTGCCTCCGACTGATCGAAAATGATGGCAATGCAAGCCAAAACCGTATCAAGGCCATAACGATTGATAATCGAAACAAATCGATCATGTCCCGTTCGGCATGCAGCCATCTGAGCCTGAAGATCTCCGATTAGTGCCTTTGGAAACCGGGAGTTGAGGCTCAGCAACTGCGCCAACTGCTTATCAACCTGACCACCGCGAGTAATTCTCATTACCGGTATTCGAAGACCTTCTTGAAAGATGTTGGTGGAGTCAGATACATATCCCGCATCCTTAGCACCTACATCATTCCAGTGCGCCTTGGTACCGCTGAAACCAACCAACTTGCCTTCAAAGAGAATGGGCATGAAGACCGTGACATCATTAAGGTGACTTCCGCAAATTGCCGAGTCGTTTACTATCCAGATCTCCTCTGCTTCGAAATCTGTATCACCCTGATCCATGATGATCTTCTGAATTGTGGCTCCGAGGCTTCCCAGGAAGAATGGGAGTCCCGGAGCCTGACCTAAGAGATTGCCGCGATTGTCATAAATTCCAACAGAGCAATCTTTCATCTCATAGATGACTGGACTATGAGCAGATCGATAGAGATTTCTTCTCATTTGCTCAGCACCGGACATGAATGAGTGTTGAACGACGTCAATGGTAGCGGGACTAGGTCTTACCATCACTTCGCCTCTCCAACCCGATAGACGGACAAGTGCCCACCAGGCAAGTGTGTGATTCTCCAACCTGGGGCAATGAATGTGGTGCCTGTACTTTCCACAATAATCGCTGGACCCATCAGCTCCCGCGGCAATGACTCTCGATTCCAGACTTCACAATCGATCCATCTGCCACGCAAGTACACCTGTGTCTTTAGACCTTGACTCTCTGAAGATGGGGTGTCGACTGACTTGAGGGGAATCTTTGTCCATTCGAAAGATATAGAACCACGTACACAAACAACCTCTATTTCATCATCATCATTTGAATGTCCGTATCGCTTCTTATAGGCATCGTTGAATGACCGGCGGATTTCGCTAACTTTGGAATCTGAGCCAATGGGAATTGTCATCGAGTATTCCTGTCCTTCATACCGGAGATCCAAGAAATGACTCTTAGTCAATTGATTGATATCTAGAGACTCGCTTCGAGCCAACTCTTCAAGCTCAGAATCGATGAGACCCACTTGATGCACTAAGTCAAGGTCCTCGCTGGAAAGACGACGAAAGTAGGATCTCACCACATCGTGCCGTATTCCACTCTGCAACATTCCCCAAGCGGAGAAATTTCCAGGGAACCTTGGTATCAGTATGCGGGAAATCTCGAGTTCGTCCGCTAAAGCTGTTGCATGCAAGCCACCTGCCCCGCCAAACATGCATAATGTGAAATCTCGTGGATCCAAACCACGCTCCACTGTCAACTCTCGTATAGCTTCAGACATCCGGAAGTTAACCACTTCAAGTGCCTGCTCAGCTAGTTCCTCGCCCACAAGGTTGAACTCAGAACCAAGCTCCTTGAAAGCTTCTTTGACTTTTGGTACATGCTTGGTGAGCTCGCCACCAAAAAACTCAATTGCTGGTATTCGACCGAGAAGTACATTGGCATCAGTCACCGTCGGCACTTGACCCGATCTGCCATAGCAGATTGGACCCGGTACAGCGCCAGCTGACTGTGGACCAACCTTTAGTCGCCCCGCACCATCTCTCATTATGAGGCTTCCACCTCCGGCACCAATCGTATGAACGTCCACGGTTGGAGCAATAACAGGCAATCCAGACAACTCGAACTCATTGATGACCGAAAGGTTCTTCTCACGAACAATACTTACGTCAAACGAAGTTCCGCCAATGTCAGCGGCAATAATGTTCGATATGGAGAGATCGCGAGAAAGTTGTCGAGCTCCCACAGCTCCCCCCACTGGTCCTGAGAAAATGGTGCGAGCCGCAAGATTTCTCGCCATGGAGGCCGAAATGACGCCACCATTAGAGGAAGTTATATATACCGGGGTCGACATTTGACGCTTGCTCAATTGCGACTCAAGTTCTGTTAGATAAGCATCCATAATCGGGGAGATATAGGCTGACATCACCGTGGTCGATGTGCGCTCATACTCCCGCCATTCAGGAGAGACTTCACAACTGACAGAGACACTAATGCCAGGCATCACTTCTTGGAGCTTCGACTTGAGTTGCCGTTCATGTGCTCCATTGATGTAGCTGTGTAGGAAGACTATGGCGACAGAGGTGTATTCACTCTTTTCGATTTGCTGAATGACGTGATCAACGCTATCAAGGTCAAGAATCTTCAAGACATCGCCATTTGCTGAAACACGCTCATCCACTTCAAAGATATCTTCACGCGAGATCAAAGGACTTGGCTTCTTGAAATGAAGGTTGTACATGTCGGTGCGGTTACCGCGCGCAATCACATAAGTGTCTCGAAATCCCTTGGTAGTTATGAGCGCTACCTTTGCACCTTTGCGCTCGAGAATTGCATTGAGGCCCTGGGTAGTGCCATGAACGAATACTGAAATGTCCTGAGGGTTGATATCTGCGACCCTCAACGCCTCCATCACGCCCAACGTCAAAGTGGGTGGCGTGGAGAGTACTTTTGCCGTTCGAGTTTCAGACTTCTCATCCGTAAAAGCCAAGTCAGTAAACGTTCCACCAATGTCGAGACTGACCCGCATCGTCACGTATTCCTCCCCACAGCGATCTCAATGTAAGCGAGTTGCCACCCTTCTACAATGATTTTTTGTGAATACTTGAGAACGTGAAGGTGAGTTGTCTCGTCCAGTTCGCAATGAGTACAGGTGATCCTTACTGAATTTTGTTCGCCGACCGAACAAGGAATCTATGGACGACCAAGAAGGAGGTTGGGTTCAATCACCCTCTTGTTTCAAATTTGAATCGTGACACCTTCAGTTGCCCTATACCGACAAGAAACTTCTAACCCTGGTTTGATCCTTCTCGCGAGTCAGAGCCCGATCGAAGAAGTAGAGCCACCACGAGCGAAGCAGTGATGAGGATGAGGATCCCAAGGACCAAAACCGATGTATCGCCTTCGTTCTGGCTTGATGAACCTACCTCGCCCTGATCTTCTCTAT
>Ga0169931_10014590_pt1 | contig 10615 bp, 6 predicted proteins | sample Kivu_15m_20L_FD_129675 | JGI IMG/M metagenome (GOLD analysis project Ga0169931, IMG submission 129675) | Freshwater microbial communities from Lake Kivu, Western Province, Rwanda to study Microbial Dark Matter (Phase II) - Kivu_15m_20L... | ecosystem: Environmental > Aquatic > Freshwater > Lake ... | reverse complement strand
CGATTTATAGTTATTGGAAAAGTAGTTGTCGAGAAATGGGCCTCCAAGGTAAGCCCCATTTTTGATTGTGCTGCGTTGTGCTACTGTATGCCCCTCTTTGAAAAAGGGTTCTCGGTTTACGGAACTGACATGGTGACGTTTTTAGAGCGAGTCTAAAAGCTAAAAAATGAATTTTTTCTCGGTTTACTTACGGTGAAGTGGCCTTTTACAAAATCTTTCTGACACACGTAGAGTACATACACTACACGTATGTATTTATACACTCAGATAGATGTCGGTATAAGTATCGTACAAAATCATCCATACAGTACGTATATCCATCCAACGAAATCGACTGTTTCTTCTTCTTCTTCTTGTTGTTCATTGTCATCATGTCTGACAATAATCGTAAAAAGCCATACAAGAAATCGAATCATCATGATGACGACGAAGACATTGATGATGACACAGCATACGAAACAAGAGATAATAATGCGAGAAGTAATAGAGGAGGACGTCGTCGTCGACAAGTAGAGCCATGCATCACTCCGCGGAATCAAAATCATGAAGAGGAATTCATTTCATCCTTGGATACACAGGATCAGCGTGCTTGTACTGGTATTAGTAGTGCTGCTGCTGCTGCTGCTGATGGAATGACACCAAGTGTCACGGCAGTATCATTATCCCCATCATCGACTGTACAAACAGCGAGTGCGATGCCTTTGTCTCCTTCTTCTTCGTCTTCACTCCGAATCGACATTTCTTCGACTCTTTTTTCACAATTTCCATTTTCGAGATCGTTGTCATCATCATCTCCGTCGATTCATCATCAAGGTGATCCATCGAATCATCATCGAAATCGACACAAAAATCATAAACAGGATGATACTACTACTGCTACACGTACACACACTATGAGATCGATGGAAAGACAATTACAAGTCCTCCTATCGCTCATAGCCCTGTCCAGTATATCATTTCTATATTTCGTACTTCCATGTATGGCATTAGTGTCACTCTTGGTACTAGGATTGACATCGACGGTATTTACATACATGGCTCAAACGTACCTTCGTCATCTTTGGAATACACATCAAATTTCGATATATCCTTTGTTACCTCGTTGGATGCAACGGTTCATCACATGTTCCTTGTTGGACCTTTATACCCATGGACCTTCCAACACAACAACGATGATGAATCAATATGGACATTTGTTACTCTATTCGATACCAGGATTGAATAGACAACAACGACAAGAGTTCATTCAAAGATTACCTCCACTTCAAAGAAATATGCATTTACAACCAGGAGCTTTACTACATATGATTTTACCATCGGAAATTATACAATTATTGTCACCACCACCAATAACAACAACAACAACAATAACAACCACACAAGAACAAGAACCTAGAGTAGGAGGAAGAAGGTCAAGACAACGACGACAGTTGTCATTTACATCGACACCATCTTCTTCCTTGACATCGTCTCCTATCCATCGTCGTCATCGTCAATCTACATCTTCTACTTCGACATCATCTTCTTCGTCATCAACAACTTCATCAAGACATCGAATGCCTGTTATTATAGAAGGAAGACAAGTTATTTACCAGAATAATGAAGATTTGTATCTCGAAGAAGATGAAGAAGATGATGATAATAATGGGGAAGAAGAAGAAGAAGAAGAGGAGGAACAACACAATTCTATTATGGAGAATTATACGCCTCCTCGAAATACTACGTCTTTGTCTTCTTCTTCTCGTACCATTACATCTAGACCTATATTCATGATCAATAATACTTATAATAATCCGAACCATCATGAAATGAATGGTTCATCCTCCATAACAACCATGGATCATGATGATGGTACAACGGCTATACTTGTAGATGCATTTACAACCATGACACAAACATTTTCTACCATGGCATGGAATTCCATAACACAATTATCTCATGATATTGTAGAAAGAATCTCGACATTTATGATTCCTAGTGGATTGTATATGTCATCTATCTCTTTGATTGGTCTTGGTATTAGATATGGGATACAACGGAGGAATGACATTTATCATACCATGGGGAGTAATAGTACAAGGAGGATTTTTTTCCATTCATTATTTCCAACAACCGTTTCAACATCATCATCATCATCATCATCATCATCATCAACATTATTATCTACCACAAGTCAAGGAGAAGACAATGCAATTATACCCATGGATGATCATGATATTCGAGGGAGAGATATTTCTATTACCTCTTCTCGATGGGATTCAATTGTAGTTTATGGACTTTATTCAGGTGTTATATTTGGTGGTATCAGTGCTGGTACAATGTGGTGGATACGGAATCAATTTCGATCCAAGGTATGTAGGAATCGTTTGAAGGATTTGAAGGAAACGAAAGACTAATTCATAAAAAATATAAAAGACAAAATGAAAATACTGTTGTAGTTGAAAAAACACACAAACATATATGATTTGAAAACTCAGTTCCTTGATTATGGATTGCCGAGTGGCACGAACCTTCGTTTCTTCACAATAGTATAATCTATAACATCTAGCTGAATGGATTTGATGGTTATTCTCAGGTATACACTTGCTTGGTCGAGCCCATGACCAAGAAGGCTCTCCAGATCCATAATCATGTCTCCCCATTCAATAAGGATCCGTTCGCCATTGACGAGGCGTTTTAGGAAAATCAATACCAAAGATATCTACTTCTCCGTCTTGTGAGTATAAAAAGTAAACTAGGCATGGGATATCTGTGACAGAATTCGGTATTACAATAATTTTCTCATACTACGTTTCCATTTCTAAAACAGAACGTTTATTCGGTATTCTTTTTAAATAAAATAGCTTGAGCAGCTGCGATTCTAAATTCTTTCGAATCCCCTTGTCGACGAGTTACCTTTCTAGTTCGTTTATCCAATTCATTGACTGCATCATCTATACTCACTCCAGCCTTGACTGCTTTTACCATGGCAAAGTATAAGACATCTGCTAGTTCTTCAGCTACATGCTGTGGATCATGGGCTTCGCTCAATTCCTGTGCCTCTTCTAAAAGCTTATCTCGTAATAGTACCTCATCTTCTACTAAGCGTTTTGTATATGATCCAGGTGGAGCATCGATGAGTCTCGATGATAACGTTTGTTCCAAGTGGCGTATACCTCGTGGTGGGCCCCAACAAGTGAGGGTATTTAAATGACAAAACGCCCGTACTCCATCCGATCCCCCTCGTTGTGTCACGGTAAAACGAAGTGCATCACCATCACAATCAACATCAATACGATGTAAGTCTTGATAATGTCCGGATGTATCTCCCTTTCTCCATAGCCCCTGGCGGGATCGGGAGTAATAAACACCTCGACCACATTCCAAGGCAGCTATAATGGATTCCAGAGATGAGTAGACAAGGCCTAAGGCCTCTCCCGATCGTGTGCAAACGACAGTGGTATATAATCCATCCATACGATCAGTTTTTAGATAGGAAGCCATGACATTTCCTAATTGAACGGCAGATGGATCGATGATGGAAAGTGTGACATTATGCAAAGTAAGAATAGACATGATATCTTGATTAGAAATAATATCGCTAGTAATTTCAAAGTGAATAGGAATACTCAAGGTTCGATTTAATGACTCAATGAAAGACTGGAGTGAGGATTTATATTTTGTGATGGAATCATATGAAAGACGTATCATAAGTTTATCACACATGGAAGTCAAGGTATTCTTGATAGTATCCAGGTCGATAATTGAATCACACATCTCCATGGTTGAAAATATGACAGCTAATCGATCTTTAGATACTTTTGCCTTATCCAATGCTTGTAGATCAGCCTCAGTTTGTATCGGGATGACAATTTTATCACATCCGGCATCCAAGAGACATGAAGCTACGAAACCATCTGTCTCAACAATTAGTTGAGCATCAACCACCATTTCGATATCAATAATGGAAGGATCTAAGAATAGATTCTTATGAATAAAATCTTGAGCCATGGCTACACTTTGTTTCATGAACTTCTTTTTCAGTTTTTTATTCTCTTCTCGAGTCGGACCATCTTCTATCGTATCATCAACTAAGGCTTGTTCTAAAGTCTTTTCATAAATGTTGCGAAAAAGGGTTCGAAAGGAACCGTCGGAACAGGATTGGGGATATATGCAACACCGGCCTACAGCAGATAAAGCTGCAGCTGTCTTTTCTACCACAGGTGGATGATTATGGAAGGAAGGATAGGGTAAGGATGTCATGGTCAAGTACGAATCTGGACATATGTCAGTTTACAATTACACTGTATGTCTTACATCTACAGATCGAGCGTGTACAGTAGGACCTCTCTATGTAGAGTTAAGGCGTACAGTAGGACCTACTGTTTAGTAGGCTACTAGTTCTACAGCACAGTTAGGAGTCAAAGCTTTTTAACTCTGACTCAAGAAAAAATCCATAGTCCATACTGTAGTCTCACAGGTCTCTCAGCAGGGTCTACATAAGGTCTTCTTTCATACCAAAAAAGTATCGCCAAAATGATCGTCGGCCTCTATCCGTTTCATGCTTGTCATCCTAACTATGATTACTATCATCATCATGGTCCTTGGAGGAGGAGCAGGAGGAGGTCATCATTCGTCAAGGAGCAAGATTTCTATCATTCGCATACCCCTCAAGGCCGAATACCCGTATTCATGTTCACGTCATCTTCATCCTTATATGCTTTACAGTCAGACTTGATGATCATGATGAATACAGCTCCATATTCGCCCACATTGGAATCCGTAGAAATAATGATCACTGAATCATCATCATCGATTGTTAGTACATTAACCTTTGAGCCGATTGTGAATATACCTGCATTCACTTCCTTTCTTTTCATTGCACTTATTTATACTCTTCTTTTAACACGAGTAAATGCTATAAGGTATGTCCATGTATAAAACAAAGAGACAACCGAATGCGGTACTTCAACATATACATAACCCCCTTTTCATATTTATGACTCGTTTCATTTTTTTTTTAAATTCTATCTGTACTTGTTTATTTTTTTTTTTTTTAGTTCAGCTGTAACACGAAAAAATCAAGCCTTGATTGCATTACGAAAAATAAAGGCTGCTCAATTGGATAATAGTAATACAAATAGAAAGATAAATGAAGATTCATCGTCATCACTTGTATTATTAGCTTTACAAGAATATGAAAATGCATTAAAACAAGAAATGCAATTACGAACTATACTTCCAGGGATACGTTTGATTGCTCCAAATGACTCAAGACAAAATCAAGAAGATGTAGCTGCTGCTGCATTATTTTTAGGATGGAATACTACCATGTGGGATTCTATTGATGGTAGTAGTAGTAATAATACTCTATCATCGTCCTCTTTGAAACAAATCGTTGAACAGAAGATGAGGGATGATCTACAGCCACTTCAAAAACGACAAGAATTATTAATCCAATCAAGACGTAGATTTGATGATTCAAAAGTAGTCATGAAGAATAGTGATGATACTACTCAATCATCATTACAACAACAAAAACAACATCATAGACAGCAGGATAGTAGTGACAAGGAAAGAATTGGCATGTCTCCAAGCGCAAGAGTTGTTTTATTATCTATAGCCTTTGTACAAGTACTTCTCGTCATTTTTCTTTCTTTAGATCCAGATGTTGCCAAAGAATTATTCAAGTTACTTGAAAATAGTGATTGGTCCCTAGAATGAGTTATATATACAAAATATGGTTCATATATTTATATTTGAAAAGGATGAGACGAAAGGAACCATATTTAGGGAAAAACGAGTGTCGACATTTTCATGAATCATCATCATTCGTACAATCACTGGAATATTACACTCATGTGAGTTTTACTTTGATATTATTTATATCATACACTTTCGTATTCATGATTCAATGAACCACATTCTACATATGAATACTATTTGTAACATCTTTATATACTGTAGCTAATACATTATACTGAATTTATTTCTCTCATTTCGTGTTTTCGTGACATTGTTGTAATTCCAACGTATGACACGAAAGTCATCTCGATATTGTTGAGCAAGAAAACCATTGTGTATGATGAAGATATACTTCGCGACATGCATAAACAAAACATTCGAATGACAGAGCCTTTCAATATGGGAGAGAAATGTACAAAAGTCATTGAGTTGGAAAGAATTCCGCATAAACCTCGTCGTCGTCGTCAAAACGATATTATCGTAAGCGATTCGAAAGAGCAGATGGGTCGAAATAATATTCTTGTCGAGAATAGAACTTCATCTCAAACTCATTCATTTCATCTTAAACGTGTCATCAAGATATTGCGAGAGATATTAGAATACAAAATCGAACATGATTCGTGCCACAACAGTACATGCATCAACTTTATGGATATTATTCATTTTTACTGTAATACGTCATATGGAATGACCTCGGTTGCAACGACGAGACGTCTTGATTTATTTCATGCGATTCGAGTTTTGAGTCCTCAATCCTATTTTGTATTGGTCATGGGTCGGATGATACCTATACCAGGAAATCTTGCATACGACAAGGATATCGTTAGTTTATTCAGTATGATGTGGTCATATCTATTGAGGGATGAACAGCAGGTTATGAATTGGGATCAATATGAGTCCCATGGAATTCTATATATAAGCATGGTGTATGTTACGGAGATTCTGAATAAATCCTTGTTAAAACTTGGAATACGATATTCTCCTACCTTGATAACTACGATTCAACAAAGGTTCCAATCTATAGTGATTCATACAGAAGATGGAATGCCACCATTACTGGATGTAGACCATGCTATCTTCTTTATCCTCGCCGTGTTTGAGGAATATGATGATGAGGCAAAAAATATGGCTAGTCAACTCTTTGGGGTATCAATTATTCCACAACGAACATTATCCGTCAATGCTCGGGATATTAGTATGAATACAAATGTTCCGCTTGATGTTGTTGTGTGTGAAAGTAGTATCATGGATTCTCTAAAATATCTAAAACTGTTGCTGAATGCCATGGTTGCTAGAGATGACCAGAGACAAGGACATCTACTGAAAGATGTATTCTGTGATGTCGTTGTAGAATGGTACAAGTGCAGTTTGTGCGGTTTCGTGGATGGTGTGGCAACTCGCAAAATCATCGATGAATTGGCTCTCCTATTTCTTACAACTGGAAGTCTCGATCAACAGACAGTAGCTAACTATGTTGACTTTTTCTGTCTATTCCATTCCTTCGTTCTTGAATATTCCGCTATCCCAACTCTTGAAAGGGCGAAGGACTTAATGATGACACCGCATAGAGGTGTTGAACTTAATCATTATGAGTTCACCATGAAATACGTGGACACAGTGAGGCTTGAACAAAATGGTACATCTTCACACCGTTGATTTACATGCATTGTTCTAGTAGTTCTTGGTGATAGGGAAAAAATATTAGCATGGTTGCAACAACATTTCTAAATTAGGTAAACTATTTATAACCAGAAATACAAAGATTTACACGCTATACATGTGCTCATGAAAAAGGATAGACGACCAAAACCAGTTCACATTTCTTTGTCCATTTTGAAATGTCTGTTCAATAATCATGGTCTGCACAAGATGCAGGAGACCGAGGAACATTAAACATTCCGTTGTGCTTCCTGAAGTCACTGGAGGGAGCGGTTTCACCATGAAGTCGACTCCATATACGTCTAAAGAAAAATTTTCTTGAACCGTATCTTGGTTTTGAGTCTGCTAATGTAGTTATTTTCTCTTGGCGGTTAATGTCGGAGTGCTTACTTTGCTCTTTCAGTGATTGGTCTTCTTCGAACTTCAATACAGCTTGACGGACATCTTCCGGACATTTTTCACACTTGTAGGCCAAGTGTTTGAGGATGGTTTGCGCTGTCGTGGTTTGAGCGATCCCACTCACGGTTGATGGGAAAAATTTCCCGTGTCCTTGCTGACCATGACAATACTTGCAACATAAACCTTTGAAACCCTCGGGTCTATCTTTATAGCAACCGGTTCTATCCCATTCTTCAAATCTGCATGGAACCATCTGAGCCACACCTATCAAGAGGTAATCAGGAACAAGATCCACGTCATCGATGCGCACTAGCTCACTATCACCAATGAGAGAAGTCAATTTACTTCTTCTTATTAGATCAATGTATTTCAATTCCGACGGATCAGCAACGCTGGGACTGACTACTGGAATCATTTTGGTTGACTTCTCAATTGATTTATTGTATATCTTTTTACTCTTATCAGGAAGCGAAGTTGATCGATTCGGCGAATCAAAGTTTGAACAATTCTCGACCGTTTTTCTCATACGTTTCGATGAGTTAGACGATGATGACAGATTTTCGTTCACATGTTGATTTTCAGATAGATTGGAGGAAACAGAATGGTGTAAGCGCTTACGATCCATGAATTTGTGACTTGCCACACATCGGATTCCGTCTTCCGTATCTACAAGTCCCAATCTTCGGGCACTATCGATCCAATATTGCTGTCGAGTGGAACTGGGAGGTGGATGTCTTTCTGCGTTATTGGATGACGCTGCAATAGTACCTCGTTTGGCCATTTCCAGTTTCATACGAGCTTGTTCAGTTATCAATTGACATTTTGGAAAGTGCCGAAGTTGCATCATGACAACTGCACTGTAAATTCCACTGATGGAGCTGGGAAACGAAATGGCTTGCGGAGCCCGGAGATGATAGGAGGCATGTCCACAAAAGGTACATCGGATGCCAATACGTCCCTCTGAAACGGGTATCCTCGTTCGATTGCTGGTCGATAATGTCGTTAATTTTTTGAGTGGGCTCGTTTTGTGAGATGCACTTGCTTGGAAAAATTCACAGCAATCAGAGCGTAGATAGCATTGAAGTTCACTAAGCCAAAAAGGATCTTCAGGAGTGGCAATTGGTGTGGACATGGCGGAGGCCTCTCGTGGAGTATTGGAAATGGGCGGAGACATTGGATTCAAGTTGAAGCTCATCTGGTTACAAGTTGTCTCGTCATCTTCTTGTTCACCCTGATCATGATTATTGGTATCTGTCCCACCAACATTAAATTTGAAATTATCATCAACAACTTCATTACACTCACTGAATTTTAAAGTCATGAGATATGAAACACATTCCTTAAGCTCAATCGGTGCATCACCGAGGATGAAACGATGATCAATCGATACCCATTCCATCTTGATCCAGTATCACAAATTCGATTTTCAAAACTCTTGTCGATATGTATATTGTTGAAACTGAGTGAGAGAGAAGAAAAAATGAGGCTTGGTTTTTCAGATCTCTAAGTTCGTACTCACGTATGTAGACTTGTGTCGTTGGATGACTCTTTAAAAAATCTGGCGCTATGGCGCAACTTTTTTGAAAATTGAAACTTCAGCCCGCGCGTTTAATTTCTTTTGCTTGCACGACTGAGCCAAGAGTACGTGGAGGCTACAATAGGGTATGACACCATGACATCAGCACATGATACATGATGGATCAAAAAGCGCGAAAAGAAACCATGATCATTACAAATACTTTATCCCTGTTCATCAAAACAGCAATTCACCACTGGAGACTCGCAGGAGGAGGATTAAGTGGCACCAAAGTCATGGGGAAAAGTCCTTCGCTCATGCGACGACAAGCCACAGGTTTCATCACCTTACCTATGATGAGTGATACGAATCGATCAATGCTTCCAAAGAAAACGGGCATGATTTCTAACAGACAGTGTTGTTGTTATCATCATCATCATCCTATTCGATTCCTTGATGAACAAAATGTACATCAAAAAGATTTACTTGCTACGTCACGATACGGTCTGGATCCTTTTACGAATACATATCACCATCCGATGGTGTATCATGAAAATTACTCGTTTCAAGATTGGCCTCAAAATCATTCCTTTTCAATGGATAAATTTCAGAAACTGGCACAATATTTAGTATCCACCATTCCTTGTACTAGTAGTAGTAGCTTCGATTCTCAACAACCCAATCGGCCTTTAGTAGCCAGGTACGAGGACTTTTTCCGTCCTCTCGATGTATGGGATATACCACAAAGTTGGTTCATGGAACCCACGGGGCCGATTGAAACAACGTACTTACAACGATTTTTAACCGCCACCTTGACAGAAAAGGAACGTCGATATATTGGCTTCCGGGAACAAACATCAAGACCTGAATTAATTGAGCGTACACTCTTAGAGGTAGCTGGGACCATCCTAGCATCACAATTAGCAAATCAATTTATGATTAGCACAAATACTGCGGGAGGGACACATCATGCGGGTCCGAATGAAGGAGCAGGATATACCATACTCAATGATTTAGCAATAACGACACATTTTCTAACCAATGAAGAATTAAATGGAGGTTCTGTAAAAGGAATTGAAAGAGTATTAGTCGTCGATTGTGATGTCCATCAAGGGGATGGGACAGCCAAATTTACCAATATCCTACAAGGAAAACTATTTACATTAAGTTTACATTGTTCCTCGAATTATCCACGTTTAAAAGCACAATCGACCTATGATGTTGGACTTTCTGATAATATGAAAGATGATGAATATATGGAAATCTTAGAGTACAGTTTAGATAAAGCTATACATGAGGTGGATCCACATTTTATTT
>Ga0169931_10014589_pt1 | contig 10615 bp, 6 predicted proteins | sample Kivu_15m_20L_FD_129675 | JGI IMG/M metagenome (GOLD analysis project Ga0169931, IMG submission 129675) | Freshwater microbial communities from Lake Kivu, Western Province, Rwanda to study Microbial Dark Matter (Phase II) - Kivu_15m_20L... | ecosystem: Environmental > Aquatic > Freshwater > Lake ... | reverse complement strand
CCCTTTCCACTCGGCGAAGAGGGTACGACTGGCTGGCTGGCGGCAGCGGCTGCTGCATTTGGCGTGTCGAGTGAGCGTTTCGAGGCTGTGACGACGCCCCCCCGGTTGCGAGCGCGCCGTGCGCTCGAGCGGTGGCGGCCCCAGCTCGCCGGCAAGCGGGTCTTCTTCTTTCCCGATTCCCAGCTCGAGCTGCCGCTCGCTCGCTTCCTGTCCCGTGAAATGGGGGCTGTGCTGACCGAGGTCGGTACGCCCTATCTGCATCGCGCACTGCTCGCCCGCGAGCTCGAACTGCTACCCGCCGAGGTCGTCTTGTCGGAGGGTCAGGACGTCGATCGGCAGCTCGATCGTTGTCGTGCGGCCTCTCCTGATCTGGTGGTCTGTGGTCTGGGGCTTGCCAACCCGCTCGAGGCGGAGGGCATCACGACCAAATGGTCGATTGAACTCGTGTTCAGTCCGATCCACGGCTACGAGCAGGCAGGCGATCTTGCCGAGCTCTTTGCGCGGCCCTTCGTGCGGCGGGACAAACTGAGCGCATTGCCCGGCCTCGCGCGCAGTGCGGGATCGGTCGGTGCGGCTGTGGCGGCTGTGGCGCACGAGGTGGGTCCATGAAGCTCGCGCTCTGGACCTACGAAGGGCCGCCGCACGTGGGTGCGATGCGCATCGCGACGGCAATGCGGGGCGTGCATTACGTGCTGCATGCGCCCCAGGGCGACACCTATGCGGATCTCCTTTTTACGATGATCGAGCGGCGCAAGGTTCGCCCGCCGGTCACCTACACGACCTTCCAGGCGCGCGACCTCGGTGGCGACACCGCTGAATTGTTCAAGCGTTCCGTTCATGAGGCCTGGGAACGTTACAAGCCTCAAGCCATGCTGGTGGGAGCCTCCTGCACGGCCGAATTGATACAGGACGATCCGGGCGGGCTCGCGCAGGCGCTCGACCTCCCCATACCGGTTGTGCCTCTTGAGCTGCCGTCCTATCAGCGCAAGGAAAACTGGGGCGCGGCCGAAACCTTTCTCCAGATGGTACGTGTGCTTGCCCGCCCCCGCGCGGTCGAGTCGTCCTCGGATAAGCCCGCGCGCCCGAGCTGCAATCTGTTGGGGCCGACCGCGCTCGGGTTCAGACACCGCGATGATTGCCTCGAGATCAGTCGACTGCTCGAGGCCATTGGTGTGGAGCTCCGCGTGACGGCCCCCTGGCAGGCGAGCCCCGAAGACCTTGCGAGGCTGCCGGAGGCTGACTTCAACGTTGTCCTCTACCCTGAAACAGCGGGACTCGCGGCCTCCTGGCTCCAGCGTAAGTTCAATCAGCCTGCCACGCGCACGATTCCGATCGGTGTGGCCCAGACTGAGGCCTTCATTCGCGAAGTGGCCGGCTTGGCCGGGCTGGAGCCCGAGAGCGCCGTCGAGCGCTGCCGCGCCCGCAGCGGTGCTCGCTCGGCCTGGTACAGCGCCTCGGTCGATGCGACCTACCTCACCAACAAGCGAGTCTTCATTTTTGGCGATGCGACCCATGCGATGGCCGCCGCCCGAGTGGCTGCCGAGGAGATGGGGTTTGACGTCGTCGGACTGGGAACCTACAGCCGGGAGTTTGCCCGCGAGGTGCGTGCCGCAGCCCAGGCTTACAGTCTCGAGGCCTTGATCAGCGACGACTACCTTGAAATCGAGGAGGCCGTCTCTGCGGCGCGCCCCGATCTGGTACTCGGCACGCAGATGGAGCGCCATATTGCCAAGCGTCTGGGCGTGCCCTGCGCGGTGATCTCGGCGCCGGTTCACGTCCAGGATTTTCCGGCACGCTACTCGCCGCAGATGGGGTATGAGGGGGCAAACGTCCTTTTCGATACCTGGGTGCATCCGCTGATGATGGGGCTCGAGGAACATTTGTTGGGAATGTTCCGCGACGATTTCGAGTTTCATGCCGATGCCGCGCCCTCTCACCTGGGTCATGGGGCTTCGGCGCGCGAGTCTGTCGAAGCCCGCGAGCCTGTCATGGTAGCTGCGGCGGGCGCTGAGCCCGGCGCTGACTCTGCGGCGCTTGCGAGCGGCGAACGCCCGATCTCGATCGATCGCTCGCCCGGCGCCGAAGTCGTGCCGTCACCCCCGACCGTCACCACCCCGGTCTGGGCTGACGACGCTACGCGCGAGTTGGGAAAGATTCCGTTCTTCGTCCGGGGCAAGGCACGCAGGAACACCGAGCGCTTTGCTGTGGAACGGGGCGTTGCCCGCATCACTCGCGACGTGCTCTATGAGGCCAAGGCTCACTATGGACGCTGAGACTTCTCGTCAAAGGATGAGGACACGAGACGATCCCGTGCTGCGCGTGGTCGTGGTGACCATGGATACGCATGTCGCCACGGCGACGGGCATGGCCGCGCGCCGGCTTGCCGAGACGCTCCCGGGCGTCACGCTCGAGATGCATGCCGCGTCCGAGTACGCGGCGAGCGCCGACAAACTGGCCCGTTGTCTGGCCGCGATTGGGGAGGCCGACCTACTCATCGTCACGATGCTCTTCATGGAGGATCATTTCCTGCCCGTGTTGCCTGCGCTCCAGGCCCGGCGCGCGCAGGCCGACGCGATGGTCTGTGCGATGTCGGCGCCCGAGGTCGTTCGGCTCACCCGGATGGGCAAGCTCGACATGTCGCGCCCAGCGGGCGGCGCGCTGGGTTTTCTGAAGCGTCTACGGGGCAGCAGCAAGCCCCAGGCAGGTGGCGACAGCGGTGCTCGCCAGATGAAGATGCTGCGTAATCTCCCGAAATTTCTGCGATTCATTCCTGGCACCGCTCAGGACCTCAGGCTTTACTTCCTCTGTCTCCAGTATTGGCTCGGCGGTTCAGAGGACAACATGACCCACATGGCCCTCGCATTGATCAATCGCTATGCGAGCGGTGCCCGTGAAAGTCTCAAAGGCCGGGTGCGAGCGGCTGATCCGGTCGAGTATCCCGACCTCGGTGTCTACCACCGGCGCATGCCCGGGCGGATCGCCGATCGTGCGAGCCGCCTGCCCGGGGCAGCGATCTCGGATTCCAAGGGTACGGTTGGCGTGCTCCTGCTGCGCTCCTACCTGCTTGCCGGCAATAGCGCCCACTACGATGGTGTGATCGAAGCGCTCGAGGAGCGTGGGCTCAGGGTGATTCCGGCCTTTGCCATGGGGCTTGATGCCCGCCCGGCGATAGACCGTTTTTTCCGCCCGGATGGCCGCCGTGTGGTCGATGCGGTGGTTTCGCTGACCGGCTTTTCCTTGGTCGGCGGGCCGGCGTACAACGATGCACAGGCGGCTGAAACCATCCTTTCTGAGCTCGATGTGCCTTACTTCGCCGCGCATCCGGTCGAGTTCCAGACACTCGCCGAATGGGGTGCATCCGAGCGAGGCTTGATGCCGGTCGAATCGACGATCATGGTGGCGATTCCCGAACTCGACGGCGCCACCACGCCCAGTGTGTTCGGGGGCCGGCCAGGCGGCGCAGGCGAAGTGTGCACAGGTTGCAGCCGTGCCTGCAGATTCGGTGCAGGTGAGATCGCTCAGGACATGGTGTCCTGCCCGGAGCGTGCCGCGATGCTCGCCGATCGAGTGGCCCGGAGCGTGACACTTCGTACCCGGCATGCGGCAGAGCGCCGTGTCGCGATCGTGCTCTTCAATTTTCCGCCCAATGGGGGCGCCACGGGGACGGCCGCCCACCTCTCGGTGTTCGAGTCGCTCCACCGGGTTCTCAAAGCGATGAAGGTTGCCGGCTATCAGCTCGACATCCCCGAGTCGGTCGATGCATTGCGCGGTGCGCTCCTCGAAGGCAACTCGGCCCAGCATGGCACCGATGCGAACGTGATGGCCTCAGTGTCGGTGAGCGATCACGTGGCGCGCGAGCGCTGGCTAAGCGATATCGAAGCGGTCTGGGGCCCCGCGCCTGGTCGGGCGCTGACCGATGGACGCAGGCTCTTCATTCAGGGACTCGATCTGGGGCAGGTGGTCATTGCCCTTCAGCCTGGGTTTGGCTACGAGGGCGACCCGATGCGGCTGATGTTCGAGAAGGGACTCGCGCCCACACATGCCTTTGCCGCCTTCTATCGCTGGCTGCGCGAGACTTTCAGGGCCGATGCGGTGCTCCACTTCGGTACCCACGGCGCGCTGGAATTCATGCCCGGCAAGCAGGCCGGCGCATCGGGCAAATGCTGGCCGGATCGGCTGATTGCCGACCTCCCCAATTTCAACCTCTACGCGAGCAACAACCCCTCTGAGGGCACGATCGCCAAGCGGCGAGCGGCTGCAACACTGCTCAGCTACATGACGCCGCCCATTACCGAGGCCGGTCTCTATGCCGGGCTGGGCGAATTGCGTCAGTCTCTCGATCGCTGGCGCGGCATCGACCCTCTGCCTGCCCAGCGCATGCTCGATGCCGATTCCGAGCATGGGAGCTTGCTCGCGCTCCTGGCCGAGCAAGCGCGCACCGTCGATATCGATGTCACCGACATCGAGCGGATTCTGACCCGTGGTGCGAACGGCCAGCAAACGCATGCCGCAGTCGACGTACTCCAGAATGCACTCCATGAGATCGAGTCAGCGCTGATCCCCTGCGGGCTGCATGTGTTGGGCGAACCCATGCCGCGCGAAGCGCGACGCGACATCCTGCTTGCGATGGCGCGCGCCCATCAGGCGATGAGCGACGGGGTCATCGACTCGGCTACAGTCGAGGCGATCGTCGACTGTGCGGGCGAGGCGAGGGCGTTCGAGATGCTGCTCGCCCGGCTTGGCTCAAATCCAGCCGACTCATTGGTGGCTTTTGCCAAGGTGCTGGCCCGGGCAAATGCCCAATTGCAGAGCAATCCTGAGATCGAGGCGGTGTTGCGCGCGCTTGATGGCCGCTTCATTTCCCCGGCCCCGGGAGGCGACATCCTGCGCACGCCCGAGGCAATGCCCACCGGACGCAATCTTCACGGTTTTGATCCTTTCAGGATGCCCAGCCGTTTCGCGGTCACCGACGGCGAGAAACAGGCCGCGCGTCTGATCGAGCGCCACCTCGCAGACGGCAATCCGCTCCCTGAAACCATCGCCATGGTGCTCTGGGGTACCGACAATCTCAAGACCGAGGGTGGGCCGATTGCCCAGGTGCTCGCGCTGCTGGGGGCTCGGCCACGTTTTGATTCCTTTGGCCGATTGGCGGGCGCCGAATTGATTCCCCTCGCCGAATTGAGTCGGCCCCGTATCGACGTGGTCGTGACCCTGTCGGGCATTTTCCGAGATCTGCTGCCCCTGCAGATCCGCATGCTCGCCGAAGCGGCGAGTCTCGCGGCGGCGGCCGACGAGCCGAGCGACCTCAATTTCGTCCGCAAGCACAGCCTCGCCTATATGGCCCAGCATGGCTGCGACCTCGAGACCGCTGCGCTGCGTGTCTTTGGCAACGCAGACGGGGCCTATGGCGCAAACGTCAATCACTTGATCGAGCAGGGTTGCTGGCAAGACGAGGATGAACTCGCCGAGGCCTACACCCGGCGCAAGGGCTTCGCGTATGGTCGCAGCGGTCAGCCGGTTCAGCAGCCCGAGCTGTTGCGGGCCGTCCTGCAGGACGTGAGCCTTGCCTACCAGAATCTCGACTCGGTCGAGGTCGGGGTCACGACTGTTGACAACTATTTCGACACGCTCGGCGGGGTGACGCGAGCGGTTCGACGCGCCCGCAGCCAGGCTGGCCAGTCCGATGAAACCGTGCCCGTTTATATCGGCGACCAGACCAGCGGGGTGAGCCGGGTGCGCACCTTGTCCGAGCAGGTGGCACTCGAGACACGCACGCGCGTCCTAAACCCCAAATGGTACGAAGGCATGCTTGCGCACGGCTACGAGGGCGTGAGGCAGATCGAGGCCCACCTGACCAACACCATGGGGTGGTCGGCCACGACCGGGCAGATCCAGCCCTGGGTCTATCAGCAGATGACGCGCACCTTCATGCTCGATCCCGAGATGCGCGATCGGCTTGCGAGCCTCAACCCCACAGCCTCGGCGCGGGTCGCCAATCGACTGCTCGAGGCCTCCGACCGAAATTATTGGAATCCCGATCCCGAGATGCTCGAGGCCCTTCGCCGCGTCGGTGAAGAGCTCGAGGATCGGATCGAAGGGGTCTATCAGGGAGCTAGTACATGAACATTGCATCAGTGCCCGTGACTGAACTCAGACGCGGTCCCCGCCCGCCCGATGGTGAGGGCAGCGTGCAGGTCCAGCTCGATCCATCGGTGCGCATTGGTAATGCGCGTGTCTTTGCCGTCTACGGCAAGGGTGGCATCGGCAAGAGCACGACCTCGTCCAACCTGTCGGTCGCCTTTTCCAAGCTGGGCAAGCGGGTGCTGCAGATCGGCTGCGACCCCAAGCATGACTCCACATTCACGCTCACCAAGAAGCTCCAGCCAACGGTCATCGACGTGCTCGAATCGGTTGACTTCCATCCTGAGGAGTTGCGGGTCGAAGATTTCGTGGTCGAGGGCTATAACGGTGTGCTGTGCGTGGAGGCGGGTGGTCCGCCCGCAGGAACGGGCTGCGGCGGTTATGTGGTCGGGCAGACGGTGAAGCTCCTGAAGGAGCACCACCTGCTCGATGAGACCGACGTCGTCATCTTCGACGTGCTCGGTGACGTGGTCTGCGGCGGGTTTGCCGCGCCGCTTCAGCACGCTGAGCGTGCCTTGATTGTCGCAGCCAACGATTTCGATTCGATCTTCGCGATGAACCGTATCGTCCAGGCAATCAGCGCCAAGGCCAAGAACTATCGGGTGCGCTTGGGCGGGGTCATTGCCAATCGGAGTGCGCAGACCGATCAGATCGACCGGTTTTCCGATCGCGTGGGGCTCAATCGCCTGGCGCATTTTCCCGATCTGGATGTCATCCGTCGCAGCCGGCTGAAAAAAGCCACTCTCTTCGAGATGGAGCACTCGCCTGAGCTCGAGGCGGTGCAGCTCGAATATCTGAGACTTGCCGAGAGGCTTTGGGCCGGCACGCCGGCGATGGCACCCGCGTCGCTCAAGGATCGCGAGATTTTCGATCTTCTGGGGTTCGACTGATGAATGCCAAGACGGCTGATTATCTCGATCGCCGCGGTCGGATCGAGGCTTATTTCGATCGGACTGCTGCGCAGGCCTGGGCGCGCCTCACATCGGACGCGCCGGTGAGCGGCATTCGAGCCACCGTTCGTGCCGGGCGCGAGCAGATGCGCGGCCTCTTGGTGCGTTGGTTGAGTGACCAGGGTTCACTTGCGGGCGCACGACTGCTCGATGCGGGTTGCGGCACGGGTTTGCTCGCGGTCGACGCTGCGCGCCTCGGGGCTGTTGTCAAAGGCATCGATCTATCCCCCACCTTGATCGAGCTGGCGCGCGAGCGGCTGCCTGAGGATCTTGGAGCGGGTTCGGTCACGCTTCTCGCAGGCGACATGCTCGATCCGGCGCTCGGTCACTTCGAGCACCTGGTGGCGATGGATTCGCTGATCCATTACACACCCCAACAGGCGATCGATGCGCTGGTGCGCCTGGCCCCGCGGATCGAGCGGTCGATGGTCTTCACCTATGCTCCGGGTAGTCTTCCCCTGCAGGCCATGATTGCGGTGGGGCGCCTCTTTCCGAGATCAGACCGGTCGCCTTCGATCGTTCCGGTGGCGCCGGCGCGCATGCGGCGTATGATGACCGAGGCGCTCGAGCCTCTGGGCTGGCGACTGGGACGCACCGAGCGGGTGTCGCGAGGCTTCTATACATCCCAGGCTCAGGAGTTGTTGAGGCGATGACGCCCTTCGATCTGCTGTCGCCGCGGCGCTGGTCCCGAATCGACCCGCGCTGGCTGCCCTTTGCCGATCTGGCAAGCGCAGATCTGCCGCTTCTCCGGCTCTTCCGTCTCGCGCTGTTTCAGGTCTCGGTCGGGATGGCAATGGCGTTGCTCGTGGGTACACTCAACCGAGTCCTGATCGTTGAACTCGGCGTGGCTGCCTGGGTGGTCTCTACCATGGTCGCGCTGCCGCTCCTCTTTGCGCCGTTTCGCGCGCTGGTCGGGTTTCGCTCCGACACGCATCGGTCGGTCCTTGGTTGGCGGCGCGTGCCCTACATCTGGGCCGGTACCATGCTGCAGTTCGGTGGGCTGGCGATCATGCCGTTCTCGCTGATCCTGCTTTCGGGCGACACGCACTGGCCAGGCTGGATCGGACCCCTGAGTGCGGCGCTTTCCTTTCTTCTGGTTGGAGCAGGGATTCAGACCGTGCAGACTGCGGGGCTTGCGCTCGCGACCGACCTCGTGCCCGAGCAGGCCCGCCCGCGCATGGTGGCCTTGATGTACACGATGCTGCTCGTCGGCATGTTCGTGAGCGGCCTCGTGTTCAGCGTACTGCTCGCCGATTTTGGCAAGGTCAAGCTCATTCAAGTTGTCCAGGGCGCAGCCTTCGTTGCGTTCGCGCTCAATCTGATCGCCCTCTGGAAGCAGGAGCCCCGCCGGCCGGGGCTGACCCGTTCAAGCGCGGCGCGCCCATCGTTTCGCGAAACCTGGCGGGTGTTCGCGGCCCGTCCCGGGCATGTCCGTTTCCTCGTCGCGCTTTTCATGGGCACGGCCGCCTTCACGATGCAGGACATCATTCTTGAGCCCTACGGGGGCGAGGTGCTGGGCCTGTCCGTTTCCGCTACCAGTCTTCTGACGGCGTTCATGGCTGCGGGTGCTTTGCTGGCCTTCCTGGTGGCCGCGGGCTGGCTCAAGCGCGGTCTCAATCCGCATCGTCTGAGCGCAATTGGGGCGCTTGTGGGGGTGGTGGCGTTTTCGCTGGTGATCTTTGCCGAACCGATGCAGGCACCTTGGTTGTTCCGGGTCGGTACCGTTTTGATCGGTCTGGGCGGCGGCCTTTTTTCGATGGGCACGCTCACGGCTGCAATGAATCTCGAGTCCGGGGGATTGAACGGGCTCGCGCTCGGCGCCTGGGGCGCGGTGCAGGCCACGGCTGCGGGATTGGCCGTGGCGATGGGCGGTGTGCTTCGCGACGTGATGAGCGGACTCGCCGTTTCGGGGGCGCTCGGTCCCGTCCTTGATTCCCCAGGGGTCGGCTATGCGGCCGTCTACCACATCGAATTGCTGCTCTTGTTCCTGACGCTGGTTGCAGTGGGACCTTTGGTCAGGCTGAGCAGGATGCGCCCGCCGTCGGGCGGCAAGTTTGGTCTGGCTGAATTCCCCGGCTGACTGACATCGTATTGAAGGAGATATCCATGGGAACTGGTGCCATTACGCAATACATCGACGTCGCTCAGGTCGTGCTGTACGTCTTCTGGGTATTTTTTGCCGGGTTGATCTTGTACCTCACTTATGAGGGCAAGCGGGAAGGCTTTCCGCTCGAAACCGATCGGGCCGATGGCACGATCAAACGCGAGCCTGGTCTGCTCTCGATGCCCAAGGTCAAGGTCTATCGCACGCGTTACCACGGCGATTTCGATTCGCCGCACATGCGCGATTTTGAGGATCCGCCGGTGCCTGGCGAGCGGATCGGCCGCGCGGCTGGCATGCCGCTCGAACCCACGGGCGACCCGATGTCAGGCGGAATCGGGCCCGGCGCTTACACCCGGCGCACCGACGCGCCTGACCGGACGGCCGAAGGCGAGATCAAGATCGTTCCGGTTTCACAGGCTCCGGGTTTTTCGCTCTATCACCGCGATCCGGATCCGCGCGGCATGTCTGTGTTCGGCGCCGACGGGGAGGTGGGCGGTGTGGTCACCGACGTTTGGGTGGATCGGTCGGAGCACATGGTCCGATTCCTGGAACTGCGTACATCGGGCGGAAGACAAGTGCTGTTGCCGATCAATTTCTGTCGGGTGCAAGACGATCGTGTGAGCGGTCGCAAAGTAAAGGTCAAGTCGATTCTGGGCGCACAGTTTGAGTCGGTTCCCCAGGTCCGAACCGCTGGTGTCATCACACTGCTCGAAGAAGAGAAGGTGATGGCCTACTACGGAGGGGGCACCTTGTTTGCGACGCCCGAGCGTCGGGAGCCACTCGCGTGAACACGGCGCATCACAACGGCCACGAGCACGAGTTCGAGCCGCAATTCGGCTTGCCCGAGACGCTTCCGGCGGGTGAGACGGTGTTGTGGCAGGGCGTGCCAGAGCGTGCTCGCATCGCACGAGAGGTCTTTCACCTGCGCGGGGTGGCGTTGTACTTTCTCGCCATCCTCGCCTTGCGCGGGATCTTCCAGTACCACGACAGTGGCTCGGTGGCGCAGACCGTCGCCGCAGTGACCTGGCTCTTGCCGATTTTTGCGACTGGCTACCTGATTCTTTGGGTGCTGGCCCATCTCGTGGCCCGCACAACTGCCTATACGATCACCGATCGCAGGGTGGTGATGCGCGTGGGCATTGTGCTGAGTCTCACCTTCAATATTCCATTCGCGCGAATCCAGGCCGCGCAGGTGAGGCGGCGTCATGATGGCGGCGGCGACATCGTGCTCGAGCTCGTGCCGGGCGACAAGATCGCTTGGGCCCATCTCTGGCCGCATCTCCGACCCTGGCGGGTTACGCTGCCTCAGCCGATGCTGCGTGGCTTGCCGGCGGTCGACGTGCCTGCCCAGCTGCTTCGTGAGGCCTGGCTCGCACGTGGAGTCCAGGCGGGCGGGACCGAGCGGGTCCTCGCGGGGCTG
>Ga0169931_10014588_pt1 | contig 10617 bp, 9 predicted proteins | sample Kivu_15m_20L_FD_129675 | JGI IMG/M metagenome (GOLD analysis project Ga0169931, IMG submission 129675) | Freshwater microbial communities from Lake Kivu, Western Province, Rwanda to study Microbial Dark Matter (Phase II) - Kivu_15m_20L... | ecosystem: Environmental > Aquatic > Freshwater > Lake ... | reverse complement strand
CAATCCCCAATCCCCAATCCCCAATCCCCAATCCCCAAATTCTTATTATAAAATTTTTAATCAATTTATTTAATTTGTAATTTTATACAATAAACTAGAAATGAAGGTATTTTCATTAATTTAATAAAAGGATAAAATTGAACATATAAACTAATCCAAATATAAAATATTAATTTAATTATTAATTAGCAATTAACAGAAACTATACATATTTATACTTTTAAAAAAATATTTTTTGCAATAAATCAAACAACACCCACTAAGAAAATTCCAATAATTAAAATCAACCACAAATAGCTGATTTGATAAAAAGTAGAAATCGAATCATTAAAATTTTTACACCTACATTCGCTTCCATAGAATCCATTACCTCCAGCATACTCATAAAACTTTTTGCACAAGGTTTGAAAATTTTGTTCAGATAAAGCATCAACACAAGCGCTATACTTGAAATTTCTTTTTGAAATCGTAATATGACAACATGTTGCTTTAGAAATGCAGGTTTCAAGAGATTCATTTTCATCACAGTCAGAATAAACAAGTTCTTGTGTAATTATTGAAGGTTTATTCTCATAGGTAAGTCTATTTGTATTCGTATCTGTATTAGTATTTGTATTTAAATTATTAAAATCGCATAGAATATTTTTTATAAAAGAGACCGAAATAATCATAGTCAATGTAAAAATAAAAAGTTTCTGATTCTTCATTATTAATTTATTCATTTAAATAATAGTATTAAATAAAATACCTATTTACACCCACTTTATATCAAATAAAATTATTTTCATATAAACGAATTTTTCTTATAACAGATTTTAATTGAAGTGGAATTTATACAAATTTTTAAGTTGGTTATCTTCTGACTTTTTTTGTTCAAATATTTGCATCAACTCGTCGTATTCCTGTTTATATCTTAAAAGTTCTTGATTCAGATCTTCCTTCTCATTCGTAAGGGTTAAGTTTGTTTCTTGTAGAACTTTGTAATTACTTTCCAAAGTTCTTCTATTTTCTTTTAAAAAGTCCAGATTGTATTTAGCATTCAGATTATCCTGAACTGCTCTGTTCAATTCTTTTTGAATAGACTTCTTCATCTCTTTCAGCATTGTCAATTCATTATGCTCTTGTTTGTTTTTCATAATTTCTTCATCTGCTTGCATTTTGGCCTTTATGTTGAGTTGTTTTACTTCTTGTTCTCTGCTTTTTGCTTGTTTAAGATCTTCTGTAATGGTTTCAAGTTCTTTCTTCAAAGATTCTTCTTTTTCTTTAAGATTTTGAATTTGTTTGTTGAGCTTCTCAAGAACATATTTTTCTCTTGTAAGAGATTTTGCGGTTCTTGATACCATTTTTTCAGAAATCATCATTTTTATTTGTTTAAATTTATAATCTTATGATTTAATGCAAAGTTAGAAATTTAGAGGAGTCTCAATGATAAATGATTACAGTAATATATCTTATTTAGATAATTTTAATAAAAGATACAAACTTCCATGAAGCTAACATAGAATGAATTTTTTTCTTATTCATATTGATATAAATATTTCTATTTTTAAAATTAATTGAAATTAGGTTTCAATATAATTATCTTCTGCCCTTCTTTATTTAAACATTTAAAAATCGTCCCAGTTAGCCTGGAAATTACTCTGCTTCTTGAAGAAATCATCTCCCTTTTTATCAGCGAATTCTTTAAAGGAGTCTTTAAAATCTCCGAATTCATTAAAATCGAATCCTGCAGTATCATAGTTGTTGTTGATATTTAAAGTATCAATTTTATCTTGATTCACATGATTTGTTATAGGATCACCGAGAGTAGTAGTATTCTTAGCAGGTATATCTAGCTCATTATCAAAGTTATAAGTATGGGGGGTACCTTCGATCTTTGGGTACATAACAAAGCCGCCTGATTTATTTAATGCTACGTTATCTTCTAAATAATTACGTGACTCGATAGGAGGAATGTCTTTTACTGAAACTTGACTTGGAAATTCTATTGGTTTGTTGGCTTGTGATGCTTGCGCATTTTGGAAATTATTAGTAACGTTTAAATTTAGTCTTCCTGTGTTATGATTAACCTCTTCATTTAGCTTTTCTTCCGTAAGCTTGCTCAAATTTGTGTAATTCTGGTTATAGAAATTCGGCTGATTTGGGCTATAATTTCTAAAGTCCACACTCAGATCGCTTTTGATTTTGTTTAATTGGTTATAGTTTGAATGATCTAAATTAGCATAATTATTAACTTGATTGTTAGAAATATTTGGACTATTAGCAGAGGGGGATCTTTCGACATCATTTGATGTTTTGAAAATAGGTGGTTGGTTAGGAATTACAGCCTTTTTGGCTATTTCTATTCTTTCTTTGATGTCGTCATTCAAAACGTTTTGTGTCCTTAACATTTCATTAGTTACTTGATTTAGTTGGTAAATTCCTTTAGACAAATTTTCCTTCTCTAAAGAAATCTGCTTACGCACATCAACTATCATACTTTTTATTTGTGAATTTCTCTGCTCGACATGACTGATATTCAAGTAGATTTTTTCAAACTCCTCTCGCAGTGATTTTAGTAGCTTTGTTTCTTCTTCTAAGGTCTGTTCAAGAAATTTGTTCTCAGCTAATTTTTCGTTATATAAGAGATTTAATTTTTCTGTAATGTGGTTAGATAAATTATTGATAGTTTGTATGTTGTGGATGTTTGGTGATATAGGTTTTTCACTTGAAATGTCGAGCGCGTTGTTTTGTGGCATATTTGGTATATTATTGTTGATATTATTACCGGTAGCGTTGTTTCTTAAATTAAATTCATTCATTAACAAAGCTTCCATGTCAACTGATTTATTTACATTCACATGAAGGTTATGATTGTTATTTACTTGTTGAGAAATAGTAGTCAGGGGTGCCTCAATTAAGTTTTCTCTCCTCTCTTTCTGCCTGGCGAGGTTTAAATCTAAACCCAATTTATCACCGAAATTTATTTCATTTGGATTAATTGTAATATTCTTCGCGTTATCAGTTTCTGAGTACAAAACTCTTTTCAAACAGTTTGGTAGGGTCGGTGGGATATCAAATTGTAGGGATTTATAGATTAAATGAAAGACAACTTTGAATTCGTTGAAATTTAGACATGTTTTATCAGCAAGAGGTACAATTGAGAAAATTCTTTTTAGAATTTCAGTAGATACTCCTCCAGAGGTCCACATATGGTAGGATTTATTTATACTCATTTTATTTTCCATATCTTTATTCTTGTTAAAAAGGTTAGTATATTTTTGCACATCAACTTCTGTCATATAAAACGGGTCCGATTCGGAAATCACAAAAATGTTGTTTGCCTGGTTAGGACTAAGATTACTCGTATGGGGAGTGATTACTTGATCGAGAGATTTGTTTATGTTAGTTGAAATATTTGTGGATACATTACCGGTAGCGCTATTTTTCAAATCGAATTTTGGTAGGGGAGGAATAGGATTATTTTTGATGATTGCTTCTTCAGAATATTCCATATTATTCTGAGCAAGTGCTACTAGTCTTAACGCAATGTAAAACTCGTCTCTTTCTAGAAATTGATTGTCAGTCTGAGCGGAGATTATCCAAATAACTTTCAAGGCCTCTTTAGGTAATCCTGATCTTTTAAGAAATTCCGCTGCTTCTCGCCCAACTAATCTACCTAATCCTTCTTTATCTGCGATTTGGAATAAACTACTGAAAAATCCTCTATACACAGATTTATTTGATTATGAATACCTTTCTTCTTGAGTTAGATGAACTCTTAACCTCTCTTTTTTTACTGGGGTTTGTTGAGAAACGTTTTGACTTTTATTGCCATAATTTGCATAAAGCTTTGCGTCTATTTTTTAAAATAAAAAATGAGAAATTAAAATTTATTAGATAATTGTACTCATATTGTGTGGCATTTTATTTCCGGACATTTAAAAAATTTTATAAATTACTAATAAAATGTATTTGATTATTTTATCTAAGTCTGAATTTTAAAATTAAAATTGATTATTTATAAAATATTTGTATAATATTACTAAAAATTTAATTCACTTTAAAGTACTTAATTTCTTTTTAGTATTATTTTTAATCCCAATATTTATTATGAATCAATCAAATTAATGAATGAAGAATTTTGTTTAACTTATAATTATTGAATTATTTTTATTTTTATCAATATTTTGCTTCATGCAAAAACTTTTATATCTCCATCCATTGAGGTTGACACTATATATTCGTTTCTTCTTCTTTCAAATTTAATTGAGGAACATATATTTTTATGCAAATCGAAATTTGCAAATTCAGAATTTTTTGTGTTATAAACCGCGACCACATGTCCAGCGATTCCTAGGTTATTTCCTGATGGATCAAAATTTATTTTATTTGCGAATCTGTTTTCGGGAAGATTAATGTATTTAACAACGCTATTTTTTCTTATGTCCCATACTCTAACCACATTATCTTCTTCACTACATGAGGCTAAATGGTATCCGTTATCAGAGAAGCTTAGACTATTCACAAATTCCATTCCGTCTTCTTTAAGTTCTAAGAAAGGTTTTTGAGAAGAAAAGTCCCAAAATTTTATTTTCCCTGGACCTGAGCTGTTTCCCGATGCGAAAATTCCACCATCTGGATGAATTTTGATTGTTTTTATAGGAGAACCGGTAAATTCTTTATGAATGCAGATACCCTAAATTTATTTAAAAATTAAAGTTAAAATGGGGCTTACTTTTAATAGATTGTGGAAACTCCAATAGCCATCTAAAGAAGAAAATACAGCATAGTCCTGAAGGGGATGAAAAGATATACCAGTCATCGATTCCATGTGAGATTTAATTCTATATTTTTCAACTAAATTTCCATCCGCATTTATATTAAAAAATGAGGCTGTATTGTTGTCATAACATACACCAACCGCTAAATAACTTTCGCTCGGATAAAATTCTAAGTCATTTACAGTTGTATTATTAACTTTTTTCTGACTTTTTAATTTTAAACTCGTTTCGTTGGGGTTTATATCTAAATAAGCACATGATCCGTCCTCGTATCCGGCTATCATCATATTGCTATGATATAAATGGGTATCTGAACAAGTAATGCCTACGGGATTATTAATAATATTAGATTTATTCTCTTCAGAAATACAAGGTGAGGAAGTGATTTTGCATTTGTACTTGGCGATCTTTTCAAAACTTGGGTAAGCATCTGTGTTTTTTCTGGCCTTTCTATCCGCAATTGATTTGAAAGTAAGCTCAGTAATCCTTTCGACTAATTCATCATACATCCCCATGTTTTCGAATTCTTTGCCTGTGAGTCCCTCCTCGTCGATCTCTTCGAACTCTGATTTGTAATTAACCAAAGCTTCTCTTGCTAGATCTCTTTCTTTCAAAAGATTACAAATAACTCTTGTAGCAGCATCAGATTGATACAAAATATGAGCCAATTCTTTTCTAGCTGTGTCAAGCTCGTTTTTGTTGTTGTAGGTCTCTGTAACAAGTCTGTCCCATTCATTCTGTAATTCAGTAAAAAGTCCAGGTATAGAGGTCTCACTCACTAATCTAGGCTTTAATTTTTTATCTACTTTAATTTCTAATAAATCGTCCTTAGTGAATTCGGCTTTTGTAATTGGACATCTCCCAGTAGCATCGATATGTTTTTCTATTAATCTTTTTTCATAGATATGTCCAGACTTTTTGGATACAACTGGGTTCTCTACGATTATTCCACTTAATGCACAAATGTTGAACGACATTAAATTTTAATATAAATTAATTCAAAATTAATTTATAATAATTAAGAGAACTAATTAGAGTAATGGATTTAATCTAGAATTTCAAAACTTATTCATGAAATACGATATATATCTCCTTATTTATTTTCATATTTCATATTAAAATTAATGTAGCTGATATATAATTTTCTAATTATTATTATTATCATAAAATTATCATTTAAATTATTTCCAAATCTTTTTGATTGCAAGATTCTTGTCATCATCTTTTTTCATGACTTTTGCTACAGCCATCTCGAAATCCTCCTGAGTTACATGCCTTCTTCTTTCTCTAAGTGCAAACATACCTGCTTCAGTACATACAGCTTTACATTCTGCACCTGAGCCACCTGTCATACCGTCGGAGATTTTATTAAGATCTATTCCTCTTACAAGGTTCATTTTTCTGGAATGGATTTTTAAGATGTCAGCTCTTGCTCTTTCATTCGGATTGGGGAATTCAATTTTTCTATCAATTCTTCCGGGTCTAAGTAAAGCTTGGTCAAGGATGTCTATTCTATTAGTTGCCATGACTATTTTAATACTTTGACTTTCTTCAAAGCCATCCAACTGATTAAGCAGCTCAAGCATAGTTCTTTGTACTTCAGAATCACCCCTACTATCGTCATCTATTCTTTGTCCTCCTATAGAATCAATTTCGTCCATGAAAATAATACTAGGGGCATGCTGTCTTGCCATCACAAAAAGTTCTCTTACTAATCTTGCACCCTCTCCGATGTACTTTTGCACAAGTTCATTACCAGATACCCTAATGAATGTACAGTCTGTATGATGCGCAACTGCTCTGGCTAAGAGGGTCTTTCCAGTTCCCGGAGGGCCGAACATAATAACTCCCTTAGGCTGCGATATTCCCAAAGCTTCGAAAATTTCTGGATGTTTAATGGGCAATTCGAGGACTTCTCTGATTTCTTTTATTTGCTCCTCTAATCCTCCTATCGCATCATAATTTGAATCGGGGACTTTTTCAACTCTCATAAGTGACACCAAAGGATCAACACGAGATGGCAAAATTCTGTTGATCTTCAACTTTTCTTCTGATTTGAGGGTGACTCTTGTATTTGTTTTAAGATCTTCAATCTTTATATTTTTATCCACTTTGACTATTAATTTTCCTTCAGATGAGGTTTTTACCAAAACTGCGTCTTTTCCGAGAACTTTTGTAACGTCAGCCACCAAACTACTCGGCTTGAGTAAGTGTTTAACCTCATCTTTTAATTTTAGAACTTGGTCATTCAATTCATTTCTTTGTGCCTGAAGTCTCATAAAATTTAATTGCTTTTCTTTAATCTTTACTTCTAACTCTTGAATTTTCGATCTGTAATAATCTCTCACGGTATTGTCTTCTTCCATGTTGGTGTTGTTTTTATTCAAAACACTGTTTTGAAAAGCTTTTGTGTCAAATGAAATCATTTTTATATAGTTAAATAGAATAATTAATTAATACTATAATTATTAAAAATTTGTAAAAATTAATCAGAATTCTCTATATAATTTTGGTAGCTTAATATTATTAGATTTAAAAAACCTCAATACAAATTCACTGTATTTCTGTTATTCAATTTCACCATAATTTGATTGGAATATTCCTTGCCTAATAATCCAGCCTCAGACAAGGCACTCGATATTTTATACCTTAAATCACTCATAAGATTATCTATCGTGAATCCGTTGTTTCTGAACAGGACGACTTTATCTGCTTTGTCTAATTTAGTCTTCATCCTAATTTTCAGAGCTTCAGTTACTCTCTTCACTCTTTCTGGGTCGATTTCGACTTTTGGTCTCACTTTTAGATTTTCTACAATTTTGTTTATTTCGGTTTCGCGTTTTAATTTTTCTTCTTTTATAATTTCTTTTTGTTTATAGGCTTTGACAAATTGTGTGACTGCGCTGTTTTGTCGTTTTAATATTAAAGGCAATTTTAGTTTGATTTCTTCTTTAATTTGCTTTTGTTTGTAAGAAAACTCTCTGCTTAATTCTTCTTTTTCCTTTAGCTCTTTTTCGTTTTTTTCTGCTTTAAATTTCTGACTGATTCCTTTGATTTTGTTGTAATATTCAATCGACTGTTTTTCCTTTTTTTCCAATTCAAGGTGAAGTTTTTGCTTTTCTATCGCCAAATTTTCTTCTATTTTAATTTTCTTTATTTGAAATATCTCTTTATTCTTAACATTGAGAATGTCCATTTCTTCTTTCATTTCAGCAAATTCTTTTCTTTTTATGTTTTTGTTCATTTCTAAAATTTGTGAGTCGATTGATTCTTCTACTAAGGCTACGGAATTATTCAGAAATTCTTTGAACTCTTTCTGATAATTTTTGAAAAGAATTTCCTTGGAAATTCTAAAATCATAAATGGCATCGAAAATATGGTTGATGGTAATTAACTTGTCTCTTTTTATTTTAGGGTATTCATTCTGGAGTCGCTGAATTAATTTATCCCTTGGTATGATCGAGGATCTGCAGAGGAAATTGATATTATTAATTTTCATTTTGAATGAGAATTCTGGATCATTCAAATAGCTAGAATCATTCTGAAACGTGTATTCATTTTCTTTAGACTGAAGTTTTTTGATGAAATTTGAGAATAAATTTTTATATTCAATTTCGTATTTGAGATATGATAAATCATTCGCTCTGTTTAAATTGAGGACAATTTGTTTAGTTTCTTCCTCCCTTAGAATATTTTTTATTAATATTTCTTTATATACCTACCCTAGGATTAATGTACTTCGATTTACAATCTGAGAAAGTTTTGAGGAAATGTTGAATTTATCAAGTCGAAAGTATTTCTTTAATATGTTTGTTTCTATTAAATAGAGATAGTCATGGTAAGTGGGAAGTTCCTCATTCTTGTTATATATTCCTACTATCCCATTGTCAGCTAAATTGTCTAGAAACATTTTATTTGATTTTATCTCGTGGTAGATTAGATAGTCGATGTCATTTATTTTCAAGGAGTTGAAGTAATCAAACGAAAGCATGCTCTTGCCCAATATCCAAATTTCGTTACTTTCCTTATTCTTTTCTTCATCTTCGCATTCCATTTGTTTTTGTGATTCTCTATGAGAATAAGATTGTGTTTGTTCTAATAAAAATAACTGTTCCTCGTTTTCGATTTTAATTAAAGAATCGTTGAAGGTTTTTAAATTTGTAAATATTACTTCGATGGCCTTAATTTTTTATAGACTATATAAATGTTCAGATTACCTTATTTTTATCCTTAAGAGAATCATCTGTTTTGAAATTTTCATATAAATTGTTTATATTCCAGCTAATTTCGTTTTTTATTTTCTTTTCTTGCATCATCATTGAATAAAATTCTTCTGTCAATTCCTCAGCTTTGGACCTGTCTGAGTCAATTAATTCAAACTCTTCAAGAGCGAAAAGAATTTCTGTCTCTAATTTCGATCTAATAATTTATAAAATTATGTTTAATATTTTAATACTGCTGGTCTTTTAAAAAATTGAATTCTGTTTTAAAATCGAAATATAGTTTATTCTGTACATTCGATTTTTTCTGTTTTGTTTTATTTTCGATATTTTTTATCTAAATTGTGATTAAGATAAAATGTTGATTTAAATTATATTTATTACTTTTTTATTTAATAAATCAGAATACTTCAATTCTTCTTGAATTCTTTCTGTAATTGTCATTTCTAATAATAGTTATAATATTCACATTATCCCATCTATGCATAACTTACTTTTACTTTTCATTTTATTTTATTATTTCAATAAATAATTATATAGAAAAATTATTTTTTAAAGTAAAACAAATTATTATATTAAACAATGGAAAATCTAAAATCTAAATTGATCGGGTGGATCGGAACAGGAGTCATGGGTAAATCGATGTGCAAACATTTACTTAAATCTGGATACCAATTATCAGTTTATAACAGAACTATATCTAAAACAGACGAGTTAGTAAATTTGGGAGCTAAATTCATGGAACCTAAGGAAATTGCTCAAACATGTGATGTGGTGTTTCTTATGCTAGGGTACCCCAAGGATGTGGAAGATATGACTTTTAATTCAGATTACGGAGTTTTAAATCACATGAAGCCTGGAAGTTTGTTAATAGACCACACCACCTCATCCCCAGACCTCGCAGAAAAAATTTATCTTGCAGCTAAGGAGAAAAATATTTCCAGTTGGGATGCCCCCGTATCAGGTGGTGACATCGGTGCTCGTGAAGGAAGGTTGGTTGTTATGGTTGGTGGCCCCCAAGAGGGATTCGAGGAAGCAAAGTATATAATGCAAACATATTCATCCAAAATTTCTCATATGGGTGATGCTGGAAAAGGACAACATACTAAAATGACTAATCAAATTTTCTTAGCTAGTAATATGGTCGGTGTTTGCGAAGGATTATTATATGCATACAAATCAGGCTTAAATCAACAAGCCGTTATTGAACTTTTGGGAGGCGGTGCTGCTTCTTCTTTCAGTTTGAATGTCCTTGGCCCTAGAATATTAAAAAGAGATTTCGAACCAGGTTTCTTCGTTGAGCATTTTGTAAAAGACATGGATATTGCGCTTAACGAATGTGAGAAGATGGGCATCAAATTAAAAGGGCTCGAACTTGCAAGATCCTTGTATCAAATTATGATCGATGATGATTTAGCAAGGAAGGGAACTCAGGGATTGTATTTGGCCCTTGAAAAATTGAATAACATCACAAATTAATAAGACTGAATTACGGATTAAACAATCAAACTATTTCAAAAATATTTTATTTAAAGTAAATTATAGCCAAAAATTATTTAAAATAGATGCAAATTCACATATAAAAATATTTCTCTAAATATAAGTATAACTTTAAATACTAATATTTTCTTTTT
>Ga0169931_10014587_pt1 | contig 10617 bp, 9 predicted proteins | sample Kivu_15m_20L_FD_129675 | JGI IMG/M metagenome (GOLD analysis project Ga0169931, IMG submission 129675) | Freshwater microbial communities from Lake Kivu, Western Province, Rwanda to study Microbial Dark Matter (Phase II) - Kivu_15m_20L... | ecosystem: Environmental > Aquatic > Freshwater > Lake ... | reverse complement strand
GTAGTGCTGCAAAGGACCGAGCGGCATGGGGCGTCTCCGCGGGAGATAGGCCAGCCAGCTTACAGCAGGAGAGCGCCCGCCGCCTCGTGCAGGGCTTGTGTGCCGGCGGCCAGCAGGCGCGGGCCGCTCGCCAGCGTGAGCGGTGCGCCGGCCCAGTCGGTGATGCGGCCGCCCGCGCCCTCGACGATCGGGCGGAAAGCCGCGAAGTCGTAGACCTGCAACGAGGCATCGAGCGCGAGGTCGAGCCGGCCCCCGGCCAGCAGGCCGTAGCCCAGCGCCGAGGTGCCGTAGATGCGCCAGTGCGTGGCGGCGCGCAGCCGGTCGAGCGCGGCGAGATCGGGACCGGGGGCGAAGAAGTCGGGATTCATGCAGGCGAGCATCGCGCGATCGAGCGCGGAACAGGCGCGGGTGCGGCAGGGCCTGTCGTTCAACGACGTGCCCGCACCCGCGATGCCGAGATAGCGCCGGTCCAGCGCCGGGAAGTCGGCGAGGCCCAGCACCGGCACGCCGTCCAGCGCGAGCGCGATCAGCGTCGCGTGGACGGGCACGCCCGCGATGAAGGGCGCGGTGCCGTCGATCGGGTCCAGCACCCATTGCACGCCGGAGTGCGGGTGGCGGCGCTCCGCCTCCTCGCCCCAGATGCCGTGATCGGGATAGCGCGCCTCGATCTCGGCCCGCAGCCGCGCCTCGATCGCCTTGTCGAGCGCCGTGACGAAACTGCGGTCGGGCTTGAGCTCGACCGTTGGCCCATCCCCACCCGCCTCGGCGGCGGCGAACAGGCCGCGCGCCAGATCGGCGAGGTGTCGGGCGAAGCGCGCGGCGGCGTCGAGATCGGGGCCCATCGCCTGGCGGTCAGCGTTGCGCCAGCAGCGCGGTCCATTCGGCGAGGAAGTCCCGGCGCCTGGCGGCGGCGGCGTCCTCGTCGATCTTGAAGACCTTGATGTCGGCCATGTTCGGCAGCTTCACGATCTTCGGCACGTCGATGTCGGTGCGGCTGGGGCGGCGGAAGGCGCCCTCCAGCAGCGCGATCTGCACCGGTCGCGACACGATGTGGTCGAAGGCGCGGCGGGCGGCGGCGGGGCTCGGCCCGTTCTTGGCCAGCACCAGGAACTCGGGCGTCGTGAAGGTGCCGTCGTTCGGATAGACCAGCGAGATCTCGGCCTGGCCGCCCGCGACATAGGCATAGGCGTTGGACTCGAAGGTCAGGCCGACGCTGTACTCGCCCTGCGCCACCGAGCGAAGGACGGCGGCGGCCTGGCCGGTGACGACGAGGTTGGCGGCAAGTTTCTTCAAGCCCTCGGCGCCCAGCATCTGCCGCACGCCCCACAGGATCGTGTAGGCGGTCGAGGAGTTGGCAGGATCGGCGATGGTGAGCTTGCCCTTGAAGGCGGGGTCGAGAAGGTCGGTCCAGGTCCTGGGCGCGGGCCGGCCGCCCAGCTGGCGGGTGTTCACCATCAGCACGACGACGTGAAGGTTGGAGGCGGTCCAGAGATTGGTCGGATCGCGCAGTTCCGGCGCGATGGCGGCGAGCTGGCCCGACGCATAGGGCTCGTAGAGCGGCTTGAAGGCGCCCAGCGTATTGGCCGACGAGCTCCAGAAAATGTCGGCGCCGGGCTTGGCCGCCTCGGCCTCCATGCGACGCAGGAGCTGGCCCGAGCCACCGGTGATGAAGTTCAGCTTCACGCCCGGAACGCCCTTGCGCGCCTCGTCCTGGACCGCCTGCACCGATTGCTGGTTGTTCGAGGTGTAGATGGTGACGGTGTTGGCGTCCTGGGCCCTGGCTGGCGCGCTCGCGGGGGCGGTGGCAAGGGCGGCGGCGCCGGCCAGGACGGCGCGGCGGCGGAAGTTGAAGGTCATGTCGGTCTCCTGGGTTCAGCGGGCGGCAAAGATATCGACTTTGAAGAGTTTTGTGGCGAGCCAGATCGGCACCAGGATGGCGACCAGCATCAGCACGCCATAGGCCGACGCCTGGGCCATCAGGTTGCTCTCGATCAGGCGGAAAATCTGGATGGGCATGGTCTCGCGACCGCCGGAGTAGACCACGACCGAGGCGCTGAGCTCGGCGACCGTGGTGGTCCACACCAGCACGCCGGCCGCCACGATGGACGGCAGCATCACCGGCAGCACGACCTTGAAGAAGGACCGCAGCGGCGGCACGCCGAGCCCGATCGACGCCTCCTCCAGCGAATTGGGGATGTTGTAGAGCGTCGAGGAGGCGTTCCGCACGCCGAACGGCAGGCGCCGCACGGTGTAGGCGATCACGATGATGGCGCCGGTGCCGGCGAGCGTCAGCCAGCCGGTGTTGAAGGTGATGACGAGGCCGATACCGATCACCGTGCCGGAGAGTGCGAGCGGCAGGGTCGAGAGATAGTCGAGCACCGGCGAAAAGGGCGTGCGCTTCTTCACGATCAGGTAGCTCGCAAGCGTGGCGATGGCGAGGCCGAGCGCGGTGGCGCAGCCGGCGTAGAGGAAGGTGTTCAGCACCGGATCCGGCGCGTTGAGGATGATCCGCTCGAAGTTCGCGAGCGTCCACTGGCCCCAGCGCGTCACCGGCCCGCGCGCGAAGGTGAAGGCGCCGATCGCGACGGAGACCAGCGGCAGGAGCGAGATCGCCACGATCAATCCCGCGCCCGCGGCCAGCGCGATCGCGGCGGCGCCCCTGAGGCGCGTCGGCCTGGCGCCGCGCCCCATCACAATCTCGTAGCGGCCGCGCGACACGACGCGGCGCTGCAGGAACAGGACGGCGGCCACCAGCCCGATCGAGACGGTGGCGAGCGTGCTCTGCATCACCGGGTCGGAACCGGTTTCCGAAACAAAGGCCTGGTAGGTCAGCACCGACAGGAGCGGCACGCGGTGACCGAGGATGGTGGCGACCGCGAAATTGCCGGCGACCAGCGTGAAGACCAGCAGGCAGCTCGCCAGCACCGCCGGCAGGACGACCGGCACCAGCACCTTCCAGCGCGCGGTGGCGGGTGGGCTGCCGAGGCCTTGCGCGGCCTCCTCGAGCTGCACATCGAACCCGCGGATCGCCGCCAGCGTGCCGATATAGACGTAGGTGTAATAGGTGAAGGTCATCACCACGGAGAGGCCGAACCAGCCGTAGAAGCTCGGCACCGCGATGCCCTGTTCGGCGAGCCAGCGCGTGATCAGCCCGTTGTTGCCCAGCATCATCAGCCAGGTTTGCGCGGCGATCACCTCGGGCACGACGAGCGTGGTGAGCGGCAGGATCGCCACCAGCGCCTTGCCGGGGAAGTCGTGGCGGGCGGCAAAGTAGGCGAGCGGCACTCCGATCGCGGCGCTGCCGACGGTGACGATCGCGCCCAGCAGCACGGTGTTGCCCAGGGCGGCGAGATACTTGCCCTCGGTCGCGAAGCGCACCCAGCCGGCGCCCGGGCTTGCGCCGCCGGTGAAGCTCGACGCGATCACCATGCCCACGGGATAGAGCAGGAACAACACCATCAGCCCCGCGAGCAGGGCCGAGAGTGCGAGCCAGACGCCGCCGGCGGAGGTCGAGCCGGTCATGCCGCGACCAGCCGTGTGCGCTCGGGATGGAAGACGAGGCCCACCGCCTGGTCGGCCCGGAAGCGATCGTGATCGCCGCCGTGCAGCGCCACCGCGAGCCGCTGGCCGGTGGCCAACGCCACGGTGTAGCGCGTCACCCCACCGAGATATTGCCGCGCGACGATGGTGGCCGGCACGCCGCCCGCCTCCGGCGCACCCAGCGCGATGTCCTCGGGCCGCGCCAGCAACATGGCGGCGCCGGCCCGCAGATCCTCCGGCACTTCGGTCGACACCGTGCCGCCGCCGAGCGGCACCGCGCGCGGGCCGCCGGCACCGACCGAGCGCGGCAGTTCCACCTTGAGCGTATTGGCGCCGCCCACGAAATCCGCGACATAGGCCGAGACCGGCGCGCGATAGATGTCCTGCGGCGTGCCGACCTGTTCGAGCCGGCCCTCGCGCATCAGACCGATGCGGTCGGAGAGCGCCAGGGCCTCTTCCTGGTCGTGGGTGACGAACACCGTGGTGATGCCGGCCTCGCGTTGCAGCTCGCCGATCGTCTCGCGCACCTGGAGGCGCAGCTTGGCGTCGAGGTTGGACAGCGGCTCGTCCATCAGCAGCAGCGTCGGCCGGATCACCAGCGCGCGGGCCAGCGCCACGCGCTGGCGCTGGCCGCCCGAGAGTTCGGCGGGCCGTCGCGCGCCCAGCGCCGAGAGCCCGACGCGCTCCAGCGCCTCGCCGACGCGCGTCCGGATCGCGCCCTCCTCGACGCGGCGCGCGCGCAAGCCGTAGGCGACGTTGTCGAACAGCGTCTTGTCGGGAAACAGCGCGTAGTCCTGGAACACCATGCCGATGTCGCGGCGGTGCGGCGGTACCTGCGTCACGTCGCGATCGCCGAAGCGCAGGCTGCCGGCGCCGACCGGCACGAAGCCCGCCAGCGTGCGCAGCAACGTCGTCTTGCCGCAGCCCGAGGGCCCCAGCAGCGTGAAGAACGAGCCGCTCGCGATGGTGAGCGAGAGCCCGTCGATGATGCGGGTGGCGCCATAGCCGACGCCCAACCCCTCGATCGTGACGGCAACCATCAGCGTCCTCCCCCGGCGCGCATCAGCGCCGCAAGATCGTCCCGCACCTGGCCGATATGCGCCTCGAGCGCCGCCACCGCGCGATCGACATCGCGGGCGCGGCAGAGTTCGACCAGTTCGTTGTGCTCGTCTTGCGCGCGCCGCCACGCGGCGGCGCGATCAAGCTGGATGCGGGTGTAGCGCTCGCTGGTGCCGAGCAGACCCCGCACGATCGCCAGCGTGCGCGGCTGGTCGGCGCGCAGATACATCGCCACATGCAGGTCCGCGTTCAGCCGACCCCAGCGCGCCGCGTCGCCGGTACGGATCGCCTCGGCGAAGGCGCGGCCGGTCTTCTCCAGCCGCCCGAGATCGAGTTCGCTGAGCCGCGGCAGCGACGCCCGCAACAGGCGCGGCTCCAGGAGTCGGCGCAGCGCGAAGACATCGGCCACCTCTTCCTCCGAAAGCCGCGTCACCACGGCGCCGCGGTGCGGCACGCTCTCGACCAGCCCCTCGGCCTCGAGCTGGATCAGCGCCTCGCGCACCGGGATGCGGCTCACCCCATAGTTCGCGGCCAATGCGTCTTGTCTGAGCGGCGTCCCGGGGGCCAGCGCGCCCTCCATGATCTCGGCGCGCAGCCGATCAACCAGGGCGGAGCCGAGCGTTCGGTTCAGGATCGGGCTGGCCATTCTGGGTCCGGCAGCGGGCTCGAGCTTGACGTGGATATTTTATACAATCTACAAAGGTCGCCGCCCGCCTGTCAACCACGCCGATCCGGAGACCCTTCATGCCCGCCAATCCTTTCACCGGCGTCATTCCCGCGCTGATGACCCCGTGCCGGCCGGACCGGACGCCCGATTTCGACGCTCTGGTCGCCAAGGCGAAGGAGCTGGTCGGGCTCGGCATGACCGGCGTCGTCTATGCCGGCTCGATGGGCGAGTGGCCGTTGCTCTCCGACACCCAACGCCGCGAAGGCGTGGCGCGGCTGGTGAAGGCCGGCATCCGCACCATCGTCGGCACCGGTGCGGTCAACCCGCGCGCCGCGGCGGCGCTCGCGGCGCATGCGCGCGAGGCCGGAGCCGCGGGTCTGATGGTGATCCCGCGCGTGCTGTCACGCGGCACCTCGCCGGCGGCGCAGGAGGCGCACTTCGCCGCCGTGCTGGAGGCGGGCGCGGGCCTGCCGTCGGTGATCTACAACAGCCCCTACTACGGCTTCGAGACGCGGGCCGATCTGTTCTTCCGTCTCGCGGCGCGCTTTCCCAATCTGGTGGGCTTCAAGGAATTCGGTGGCGCGGCGTCGCTCTCCTATGCCGCCGAGCACATCACCTCAGGCAGCGATCGCTTCAGCCTGGTCGCGGGCGTCGATACCGAAGTGGTGCATGGCTATCTGAAGTGCGGCGCGACCGCGGCGATCACCGGCGTCGGCAATGTGCTACCGCGCGAGGTGCTGGAGCTGGTGCGGCTGTGCGAGGCCGCGCGAGCGGGCGATGTCCGCGCCCGCCGTCGCGCGCTCGAGCTGGAGGCGGCGCTCGCGGTCCTGTCCAAGTTCGACGAGGGGCCCGACCTGGTGATGCACTACAAGTACCTCATGACGCTGGAAGGCAACGCGGGCTACGACACGCATCTCGACCCGGGCGATGGCCTGTCGGCCAGCCAGCAGGGCTTCGCGCGCGATCAGCTCCAGCTCTTCAAGCGCTGGTACGCCGCTTGGAGCCGCGAGAGCGCCTGAGCGGAAGACGGACCGATGCGCGCGATCGACTCCCACACCGAGGGCGAGCCCACCCGCGTGATCGTCTCGGGCGGCCCCGATCTCGGCGGCGGCACCATGGCCGAGCGTCGGCAGCGCTTCGCCCAGGAGTTCGATCGCCTGCGCAGCTTCGCGGTCAACGAGCCGCGCGGCCATGATGCGATGGTGGGCGCGCTCCTCTGCGCGCCGGTGGATCCGACGGCGGCGGCGGGCGCGATCTTCTTCAACAATGTCGGCTTCCTCGGCATGTGCGGCCACGGCACGATGGGCCTCGCGGTCACGCTCGCCCATCTCGGCCGCATCGGGCCGGGCAAACATCGGCTTGAAACGCCGGTGGGTGATGTCGCCTTCGAGCTGCTGTCGCGCAACGAGGTGCGCATCGCCAATGTCGAATCGTGGCGGCACGCCAAATCGGTCGCGGTCGAGGTGCCGGGGCTGGGACGGGTGCGGGGCGATGTCGCCTGGGGCGGCAACTGGTTCTTTCTCACCGAACACACGGCGTGCGCGGTCGTGCCGGCGAACATCGCCCGCCTGACGCGCGAGGCCGAGGCGATCAAGGCGGCCCTCGCGGCGGCCGGAATCACCGGCGCCGGCGCTGCGGAGATCGACCACATCGAACTCTTCGGGCCGCCAACCCAAGGTGCCGATGGGCGCAGCTTCGTGCTCTGCCCCGGCGGCGCCTGGGATCGCTCGCCCTGCGGCACCGGCACCAGCGCCAAGCTCGCCTGCCTCGCCGCCGACGGAAAACTGGCGCCGGGCCAAGACTGGGTGCAGGAAAGCGTGATCGGCAGCCGCTTCACCGCGAGCTACCGCGCGAGCCGCGACGGCCGCATCCTGCCGACGCTGCAGGGCCACGCCTATGTCGTGGCCGACACGACCCTGATCGACGACGCGGCCGACCCCTTCCGCTGGGGCCTCACCTCCGGCGCCTGACGCGGCGCGCGCTCAGGGAACCGGTTCGAAGAGCTGCCAGTCCGTCACTTCCCGATGCAGAAGTCGCGGAAGATGGCGTCCAGCAGGTCGTCGACGCGGACCAATCCGGTGAGGGCGCCGAGTTCTCGGACCGCCAGCCGTAGATCCTCGGCGGCCAGAGCCACTTCGGAAGCCACGAGGGCGCGGTCGAGGGCGGCGACGCAGCCTTGCACGGCCGCCCGGTGGCGCGCGCGGGTGAGCGCGGGCGCCGGGCTGTCAGCGCCCGCTTCCATCAAGGCGGCGAGCCGGGCCTCAAGGGCCACGAGCAGCTCAGGCAGGCCCGCTTCCGTCAGCGTCGAGAGTGACAGCCGCTCCTGCGCGGCGATCAGCGCGCCGCGATCGGGGAGCAGATCGACCTTGTTCACCAGCGCCAGATCGCGCGCGCCGTCCCAGCCCGGCGTTTCCGCCACCAGCGCCCGCAGCGCCTGCGCCCAACCGCGCGGATCATCCGCCGCGACCACCGCCAGCCGCAGATCGGCGGCAGCCGCACGGGCGAGGGCGCGACGCACGCCCTCGCGCTCGATCGCGTCGTCGCTCGGGCGCAGACCGGCCGTGTCGACCAGCGTCACCGGCCAGCCGCCGAGATCGAGATGCACCTCGATGGCATCGCGCGTCGTGCCGGCGATCTCCGACACGATGGCCGCGTCGCGCCGCGCCAACAGATTAAGAAGCGAGGACTTGCCAGCATTGGGCGGGCCCAGGATCGCGATCGCGATGCCCTCGCGCAGCCGCTCGCCGCGGCGATCCGCGAGATGACGCACGAGTTCGGCGCGCCACGCCGCCATGCCGGTGCGCACCGTGTCGGCCAGCCCGTCGGGCAGATCCTCGTCGGGAAAATCGATCGCGGCTTCCAAATGGGCGAGCAGCCGCACCGCGACGGTCCGCCAGCCTTCATAGAGACGATGCAAGCCGCCATCGGCTTGCGCCAGCGCCTGGCGCCGCTGCGCCTCGGTTTCGGCGGCGACCAGGTCGGCCACGCCCTCGGCCTCGGTGAGGTCGAGCTTGCCATGCTCGAAGGCGCGGCGCGTGAACTCGCCCGGCGCGGCGAGGCGACAGAAGCCGAGTGCCGCGATCGCATCGAGTGCGGCGGCGGTGACGGCGCGGCCGCCATGCAGATGTAACTCCACCACGGCCTCGCCGGTGGCACTGCGCGGCGGATCGAACCAGACGACCAGCGCGCGGTCGATCTCGATGTTGGTCAGCGGATGGCGAAGCGTGCGCACGGCGAGCCTGCGCGGTTCCGGCAGTGAGGGATCGCGCGCCGAGTGGCCGCGCAGGAACGCGCGCTCCTCGGTCAGGAACAGGAATACATCGGTCGCGCGCGGCCCCGACACGCGAATCGTGGCGAGCGCGCCGGGTCGCGCGCGGGTCGGCGCGGGTGTCGCCAGCGCATAGATGGTGGCAACGTCCATCGCCCGCGCTCAGCCGCGGCGCGGCGGCGCCGGTGCCGGCGCGGCCGGAGCGGGACGTGCCGGCGCGGGTGGCGGGCGGGCGATCACGCGATCGGCGATGCGCTCGTACAGCGCCTCCGGGATCAGACGCCGCTCGACCAGCTCGGTCTTGGCCTTGAAAGGCCGCGCCCGGATGATCGCTTCGGCCCGCACCTCGCCGATCCCGTCGAGCGTCATCAGTTCCTCGCGGCTGGCACTATTGATGTCGAGCGGCTGCAGGCCCGCTGGTGCCGGCGCTGGCGCGGGCCGCGTCTGCGCCCTCGCGCCGGCCGCGCCGAGCCCGGTCGCGAGGCCGGCCAGCACGGCGCGTCGGGCAAGCGGTCGGATCACGGCGCGCGCTCCATGGTGGGCGGGGGGCAATGCCGGTACTATAGCGACAACCATGGCCCGTCCGTACGACCAAATCCCCGACCGCCGCGCGATCGTGCGGCGGCGCGCGCTGGAGGAGCGGCTGGCGGCCCTGATGGAAGATCGCGCGCCGGGCGGCGACCCGCCGCGCGCGGCCGTGCTCGGGATCCTGCGTGTCGCCCTGGCCGACGGACGCGCCGAGATCCGCCGCCGCTTCGAGGGCACGGACCGCCAGCGGAACGACGGGCCGGCGGTGCTGGCGGCGACGTCGTTCCTGATGGATCAGCTGATCCGCGTGCTGTTCGACTTCGCGAACGACCACGCGTACCCGGCGGCCAATCCCAGCGCCGCCGAGCGGCTGGGGCTGGCGGCGACCGGCGGCTACGGGCGCGGCGAGCTCGCACCGCTTTCCGACATCGATCTCCTGTTCCTGCGGCCCTACAAGCAGACGCCGCGGGGCGAGCAGATCGTGGAGTTCATGCTCTACATGCTCTGGGATCTCGGCCTGAAGGTGGGTCACGCCACGCGCTCGGTCGAGGAGTGCCTGCGCTATGCCGAGCGCGACTTCACGGTCCGCACCGGAATCCTGGAGGCGCGATACATCTGGGGCGAGCGCGGCCTGTTCGACCAGCTGATGGACGGCTTCCAGCGCGCCTTCCTGACCGGTGAGGGCCGCGACTTCGTCGACGCCAAGCTCGCCGAGCGCGATCTGCGGCACCAACGCATGGGCGACTCACGCTATGTGGTGGAGCCCAACGTTAAGGAGGGCAAGGGCGGGCTGCGCGACCTGCACACGCTCTACTGGATCGCCAAGTATCTCTACCGCGTCCAGCATCCCGCCGAGCTGATCGACAAGCGGGTGCTGACCGAGGGCGAGGCGCGCCAGTTCGAGCGCTCCGAACGGTTCCTCTCGACGGTGCGCTGCCATATCCACTACCTCACCGGTCGCGCCGACGATCGGCTGTCCTTCGATCTGCAAAAGGAGATCGCCGGACGTCTGGGCTACGCCGACCGGCCGGGCAGCCGCGGTGTCGAGCGTTTCACCAAGCACTACTATCTGCATGCCAAGACGGTGGGCGATCTCACGCGCATCTTCGTCGCGGCGCTGGAGGAGAGTCGCCGCCGCGTGCCCCGACTCGCCGCGCTCTGGCAGACCCTGCGTCCCAGACAGCTCGGTGGCTTCCGTATCGACGGCGAGCGGCTTGCGCTGCCGCCCGATCTCGATCTGGCACGCGATCCTGCGGCCATGTTGCGGCTCTTCCATGTCGCGCAGGAACACGGGCTCGACGTGCATCCCGCGAGCCTTCGCGCGATCACCCAGAACATCCGCGCGATCGACAATCGCGTGCGCGTCGATCCCGACGCCAACCGGCTGTTCATGGAGATGCTGACCTCCCGCAACGATCCGGAAACGACGCTCCGGCGACTGAACGAGGCTGGCGTCTTTGGGCGCTTCGTGCCGGACTTCGGCCGTGTCGTGGCGCAGACGCAGCACGACATGTATCACACGTATACCGTCGACGAGCACACGATCCGCGCCATC
>Ga0169931_10014585_pt1 | contig 10618 bp, 9 predicted proteins | sample Kivu_15m_20L_FD_129675 | JGI IMG/M metagenome (GOLD analysis project Ga0169931, IMG submission 129675) | Freshwater microbial communities from Lake Kivu, Western Province, Rwanda to study Microbial Dark Matter (Phase II) - Kivu_15m_20L... | ecosystem: Environmental > Aquatic > Freshwater > Lake ... | reverse complement strand
CGATCCAGTAGAAGTCCCAGCTCGACTCGGTCCCGTCGATCGGCCCGTAGCAGGCGTACCCGACGAGCCCCCCGTGCGGGCCGTCTTCGAAGAGGAAGTGGTACCCGCTGGCCTCGGCGCCGCGCTCGAGGGCCTCTTGCACGAGCTCGACCGCTATGTCGACCTCCGAAGGGCGGAAGAAGCCGGTCTCCGCGACGATTCGGCGGACATCCGCGAGGTCGCTCGGGCGGGGAAGCGTGCGCAGGGCAGGGGCGGCCATACGCACACGATACCGGCGCCGCCGGTTACCGTGCGCGCTCCAGCCCCGACCCGAAGCTCCATGCCCCAGCGCTTCCACTCCTTCGCGAGCGACAACAACGCGCCGGTCCACCCCGCGCTCCTCGCCGCCGTCCTCGAGGCCAACGACGGCCACGCGCGGGCCTATGGCGACGATCCGTGGACGCGCGCGATGGAGTCGCGCTTCAGGGAGCACTTCGGCCCAGACGCGCGCGCGTTCGCCGTGTGGAACGGGACGAGCGCCAACGTCCTGGGGCTGTCCGAGCTCGTCCAGCCGTTCGAGGCGGTCATCTGCACCGCGGCTGCCCACATCAGCGTCGACGAGTGCGCTGCGCCCGAGCGCTTCCTCGGGGGCAAGCTCGTGCTCGTCCCGACGGAGCACGGAAAGCTGACCCCGGAGGACGTCCTCGCGCGGCTCGGGGGCCTCGGCGACCAGCACCAGGCCCAGCCGAAGGTGGTGTCGATCACTCAGTCCACCGAGGTCGGCACGGTCTACACCCCCGACGAGGTCGCGGCGATCGCGCGGGTCGCGCATCAGAGCGGCCTGTACCTGCACATGGACGGCGCACGGATCGCCAATGCGGCTGCGGCCCTGGGCCTGCCGCTGCGGGCGGTGACCACCGACGTCGGCGTCGACGTCCTCTCGTTCGGCGGGACCAAGAACGGGGCGCTCGGGGCAGAGGCGGTCGTGTTTCTGAGGCCAGGCCTGGGCGAGCGCTTCCGCTTCGTCCGGAAGCAGGGCATGCAGCTCGCCTCCAAGATGCGCTACGTCTCGGCGCAGCTCGCGCGCTTGCTGGAAGGCGAGCTGTGGCGCGAGAGCGCGGCGCACGCCAACGCGATGGCCCGCCGGCTCGCGGCGTCGGTCGCGGACCTGCCTGGAGTCAGCCTCGCGCACCCGGTCGAAGCGAACGGGGTCTTCGCCCGCATCCCGCGCGCGCTGGTCGCGCCGCTCCAAGCGCACGCGCCCTTCTACGTTTGGGACGAGTCGGGCCCCGTGGTCCGCTGGATGTGCTCGTTCGACACCCGCGTCGAGGACGTGGACGCATTCGCCAGAGCGCTGCGCGCGCTCGTCACCGGGTAGGCTTGTCGCCTGCCCATGACTGCCGCCCGCCCCTAAGGCCTCGACGCCCTCTTCCGTCCCCGGTCCGTCGCTGTCGTCGGCGCGAGCCGCCGCCCGGGTTCCATCGGTCGGCAGGTCGTCGCGAACTTGGTCCAGTGCGGCTTCACGGGCCCCGTGTACCCCGTGAACACGGCGGCCGAGGTCGTTTGCTCGATCCCCGCGCACAAGAGCGTCAAGGCGATCCCGGGCCCTGTGGACCTGGCTGTGCTCGCCGTTCCCGCTGCGGCGGTGCTGAAGGTCGCCGAGGAGTGCGGGCGCAAAGGGGTCAAAGAACTCGTCGTCATCACCGCGGGCTTTCGCGAGATCGGCGGCGAGGGCATCGAGCGCGAGGAGCGCCTCCGCGCGATCGCGGAGCGCTACGGGATGCGCGTGATCGGCCCCAATTGCATGGGCATCCTCACGACTTTGCCCGAGGTCTCGTGCAACGCCAGCTTCTCACGCAACTGGCCACCGGCGGGCAAGGTGGCGCTCGTCTCGCAGTCCGGCGCGCTCGGCGAGGCGATCCTCGCCGATGCAGCGCAAGCGGGCCTCGGGGTGTCGATGTACGCATCGGTCGGTAACCGGGTCGATGTCACCGCCGCGGACCTCGTCGCGTACTGGGGTGAGGACCCCGAGGTGCAGGTGATCCTGCTCTACCTCGAGACGGTCGGCGAGCCGAGCGAGTTCTTCCAGGTCGCCCGCGCGGTGGCGCCCAAGAAGCCCATCATCGCGGTGAAGTCCGGCCGCAGTGACGCCGGGGCGCTCGCCGCGAGCTCGCACACGGGCTCGATCGCCGGCGCGGACGTCGCTGTGGACACGCTCTTCCAGCAATGCGGCGTCCTCCGCGTCGACAGCTTCCGCGACATGTTCACGCTCGCGCGCGCGCTCCTCGTGCAGCCGCCGCCCCGCGGGCCGCGCATGGCGATCGTCACCAACGCCGGCGGACCGGGGATCCTCGCCACCGACGCCCTCGCTGGGCTCGGCATGTCGATGGCCCAACTCGCGCCTGCGACGACCGCAGCGCTGCGTACCGTCGTTCGCGACCCCGGGGTCGACGGCCTCGTCGTCATGTTCGTGTCGCCGATCATGATCGATGCCGCGGCGGTCGCGCGGGCCATCGTCGACGAGACCCGCGGCCTGGACCGGCCCGTGCTCGCGTGTGTGATGGGGCGGCAAGGCAGCGATGAAGCGCAAGAGCTGCTCGACGCAGCAGGCGTGCCGGTCTAAGGGCGCGGCGCTCCTCCGCGAGTTCCGCGGCGCGCCGCCCGCCGACGTGGCCTCAGCCGTGCAGGTACTGCTGCGCATCCAGCGGTTGACCGAAGACTACCCCGAGGTCGAGGAGGTCGAAGTCAACCCGCTGCTCCTCTCGCGGCCCGGCGGCCGCAGTGTCGCGGTGGACGCGCGCCTCCGCATCGCTCCGCGCTGAGGCAGCGCGCAGCTCACACCGCTCACTCGAAGAGCGGCGCCAAGTCCGGGTTGCGCGCCACACGCCACAGCCAGCCGTCCAGCACGTAGTGGGTCGCCTGCGGCACGGCGAGGAGCGGCACCAGGAAGCTCGCCAGCGAGCCGCTTGGGCCATCACCGGCGAACGGGCCCGGGAAGGCCTCCAGGTGCTCCTGCCAGACGAATTGGTGCCATAACCACTCCTCCGAATAACCGCAAACGGCGAGGGCCCCGAGGAAGAGCGCGACACTGCGCAGGCCAGGGCGGAAGAGGCGCGCGGACGCAGCGTCACTCGGGCGCGCTGCAGCCACTTCGATGCGCCAGACCACAGCCAGGTAGGGGACGCCATGCCCCAGGACGTTCAGCGCGGTGAAAGCGACGTCCGAGTCGAGGACGACGATCGCCGCCGTCCAGCCGATGGAGGTGGTCGCGACCACTTGGACCTTGGCCCAGTTCACCCCGCGCCCGCTCCGCGCGTGCCGGACCTGCTGCAATGCGAACGCGGCGTGCAGCAGCGCCGAGGTCAAGAGCGCCGCGACCCCGACCGCCCGCGGCAACGCCAGGAAGTCACCCTCCATGAACCAGGCGATCTCGCGCGGCTGCGACGCGTGCCACCACACGAGCGGCGCCACGGTGGCGGCGTAGGTGACCGCCTTGTCGAGGTAGAGGTCCGCGCGCCCTTCGCCGGCCCGACGGCGTGTGTAAGCGACCCAGCCCCACTGCTGCCGGACGAAGTGATACACGGCGAGGTAAGCGAGCGCTCGCCAGAAGGTCAGCGGGTCGTGCGAGTGGAGCACCTGCCCCGCTGCCAGCGCGAGGACGGGGACCGCGAGGTAGAGCGTGCTGTGGCGCTGGAAGCGCGCAGGGTCGAGGTAGACCCGGAACGCAGTCGCATAGACATGGGCGACGTCGACGCCCGCGACCAACAGAACGAAGAGCCAGGGCGGGACCTCCGCATGGAGCGCGCCCGCGCCCGCGAAGGCGAGCGTGATCAACAACCCGACGGCCAAGGACCCCGTGAACATCCAAGCATCGGCGCGGGGCGAGAGGACCCAACCGCTGCGCAGCCGGGCTGCATCGGAGCCGCGTTTCATGCCAGCGCCTCGAAGTCGACGCCGATGCCGGCCATGACCTCTTCAGCAGCGCGTGTGCCGTGCCAGTGCGCCTCCTCGAAGAGCGCGAGCCCAGCCAGGTCCGTGTTGGCAAAGTGCACGCCGCCGAAGGACTCCGCCGCGCGGGCACGGTCCGGGCCCCAGAGCCAGCCAGGCGACGGGCGCACCATCGCGTGGGCGTGCCGGAAGACGTCGATCCGCCGCACGCGGTCGCACAGGTCGGGGTGCGGGCCGCGCAGGTCCGTCAGGACGAGGTCGCGGAAGTGCTCCCACGGAGCGCTCAGCAACGCGGCGCGGGCCGCGCGTTCGTCACGGTCCGTGACGGGCAGGTACCACGTCCAAACGGCGCTGCGCTCGGCTCGATCGAGCTGGTGGGTCGCGTCCACGTAACCGAGGCTCGGCGACAGGTAGCGCACGTTGTCCCAAGCGCGCGGGAAGCCGCGCTCTGGCGGCGGATCCGGTAGGTCCAGATTGGCGACGACCCAAGGTCCATAGCGGAAGGTCGCGCGGCTCGCGCGCGCGGGGTCCTCGCGGAGCAAGCGCAGGTTCAGGAACTGCGGCGTCGCCAGGATCACGCGCTCCGCGCGCCAGGTGCTCCGCGAGCCATCCCGAATGTCGATCGACTCGACCTCGACCCCGCCGGCGAAGGCTGTCACCGAGGTCGCCATGGTCGACGTGCGTGTATCGACCGCGCGCGCGTGCAGCGCGCGCACCAGGCGTTGGTTGCCCTCGGGCCACGTCATGTACTCACCCGGCTCTTCGACCGTGTCACCGGTCACCGCGGCGCGCGCGGCGAAGTAGTGCACGAGCGCGTAAGCGCTCGTGTCGCCGAGCGCGGCGCCGAAGTCGTCGCGGGTCGCGTACTCGAGCCACCAGCGAATCCGCTCGCCGGTGAGGCCGTGCCGCGCCGCAAAGTCCGCGGCGCTCTCGTTGTCGAGCGCGCGCGCGGCCGCGGAGGTGTGCGCGAGCGGTAGGTCGAAGGCGCGCCGCCCCTCGGGGTCGAGCGGCAGTCGCGCATAGGAGTCCACCAGCGCCTCGAAGCGCGCCCGCGCGGCTTCGTCTTCGCCCTTGGCGCCGCCGCCCCGCGGCCAGAGGCCTTCCTCCCAGTGTCCCAGGGTGAAGAGCCGCTCGTCCGGCGCGCGGACGAGGGCCTCGTCTGGCACCAACAAGCGCTCGCCGCTCTGCGGGAGCTGCGCCAGGCCGGCTTCGACGAGGAACGCGGTGAGCGCCCTTTGAGAGCGGCGCGGCACCGGCAAGTAGTGCGCGCCCCAGGGGTGCGCGAGGCCGGCGGTCTGGCCCCCGCGGCTCGTCCCGCCGACGTCAGCGCCGAGCTCGAGCAGCACGACGCCGTCGACACCCTCCCGCGCGAGTCGCCAAGCGGCGCTCGAGCCCGCGGCTCCGCCGCCGACGATCAGGACGCGCGCGCGCTCGCTGCGGCCAGCAACCGCCGAAGGCAGCGCTCCGTCGCGCCAGCGGTGCGCGGCTGCGTGCTCTCCGTCGACGAACTGCCCGCGGATGCGGTCCGCGCCGCGCGCGCGCCCGCACGCGGCGCTGAGCGCTGCAGCGATCCCGCCCGAAGCCGCGGCGCGCAGCAACGCGCGCCGGGAAGGCGACACACGCTCGCTCACGAGCCGAGCTCCGCCTCGTAGGTCCGAACGAGCACCTGCGTCGCGAGTCGGTTGGGCTCGACGCCGGGGGGCCTGGCGCAATCGAGCGGCAGCACGAACAGCGTCCGCATGAAATCCGCGTCGAGGAAGCGCGTCCCGTCAGGCACCGCAGCGGGGACCGGCACCTCGCGCAGCGCCGCCAAAGCAAAGCCCCATTCGCCGAAGCTCGGGACGCCGCAGCGGTACGGGCGCACGTAGAAGCCCGCGTCTTCGAGCGTCGCGATGATGCACCAATAGGTGCGCGGCGCCTGCCGTGGGCTCGTGCATTGAACGGTGACAGCGCCGTCCGGCGCGAGGCGGGCGGCGAGGCGCTCGTAGAAGGTGCGGGTGTAGAGCTTGCCGACGCTGAAGGACGACGGGTCGGGGAAGTCGATCACGACGACGTCGTAGAGGCCGCGATCGTCGGCGAGGAACTGCATCGCGTCGGCGTTGATGACGGAGACGCGCGGGTCATCGAGTGCGGCCCGATTCAGTTCCCGCAGCAGCGGCAGATCGCGCGCGAGGCGGGTCACCGCGGCGTCCAGGTCGACGAGCGTGACCCGCTCCACGCCGGGGTGGCGCAGGATCTCGCGCACGGCGAGACCGTCGCCGCCGCCGAGCACCAGCGCCCTCCGGGGTTCGGCCGCAGCCGCAAACGCCGGGTGGACCAGCGCTTCGTGGTAGCGGTACTCGTCGCCGCTCGAGAATTGCAGCGCTCCGTTCAGGAAGAGCTGGAAGTCGTCCTGGCCGCGTGTCACCACGATGCGCTGATAAGGCGTCGTCTCGGCGTGCAGGATCTCGTTGGCGTAGAGCCCGTGCTCGGCCAAGGTCGAGAGCCGCTGCGCTTGGCTGAAGGCTGTCGCGAGCAAGAGCACAACCAAGCAGCCCTGCAGCGTGAGCGCCCCCGGCTTGCGAAGGCGCTCCCGGAATAGCGAGACGCTCCACAGCGCAACCGCTGCATTCAGTAGCCCCAAGGCCAGGGCGGTCCGAGCCAATCCGAGGCGGGGCACGAGGAAGAGCGGGAACGCGAGCGCGACCACGAGGGCGCCGACGTAGTCCCACGCGAGGACGCGAGCGAGGAGCTCCTTGAGCTCGAGCTCGCGCCGCAGGATCCGCACCAGCAGCGGGATCTCGATCCCCACGAGCGTGCCGATGATCAGGATCAGCAAGTAGAGGAACGGACGGAACCAGAGCTCGCTCTGGTACGCCAGCAGCAGCAGGAGGGCCGAGAGGCCGCCTGCCACCGCGACCGCGAGCTCGACCTGCACGAAGCGCCGTACGAGGCTGTCCGAGCCTGGCGCGCCAGCCTCTTCTGCGGCGTCGACGGGTGTCTCCGCGCGCTGGTCCGCATCACGCGCCGTATCGAGCGCCGTGTCGTCGTCGACGAACTTCGAGAGCCAACTGCCGATCCCGAGCGCGAACAGGTAGAGGCCGATCGTCAGCGAGAACTGGGTGACCGAGTCTCCCAGCAAGTACGACGAGGTCGTCCCGGCGACGAGCTGGTAGCCCAGCCCGCAGGCCGAAATCAGGAAGACGACGACAAAAGCGAGGCGGAGCTGCAAGTTGGTCTTCAGCCCGCTCAGCCGTTCACGACCGACGCGATGACGAGCGCGACACCGAGGATCACGGACGCCATCACGATCGCCGCGGCAACGTTGTGGTCCTCCTCCAGCTCATGGTGGACGTCGAAGGGCAAAGCCCGCTCCACGATCTTCAGCGCGATCACCAACATGGCGATCGCGACCGAGCCGATGACGACGATCGAGACCAGGGGGCGTACGACGTCGGCCATGACATCGACGAGGGCGAGGGGGGGGAGCACTTGATGCAGCATGGGGAGCGGCTCACTTACCGCGCAGACCGTGGGACCAGTAGATGAACGTGGATGAGCCGGTGCTGGAGGAGCGCAGCTCTTCGGGCGTGACGCGGGCGGGCGCTTTGCGCCCGCCGAAGGCGATCCCGCGCGCTTCGACGAGGGCGTAGCCGCCGAGCGCGAAGAGGGCAGCCGCGATGAGCGCGACCCGGGCGAGGTTGAGCTCCAACGGCTTCATGATTGCCCCCAAGGGTGGTCACTGTCCTGCCAGCGGCGGCTCTCGAAGATCATCCAGCGGATCGACAGCACGACGGCGACGGCCAAGAGCGGGAGCGAGAACACGAACAGCCAGAGGGTGCGCGGCACCTGGCTGGTCAAGCGCACACGGTACGTGCGTCCGAGCCCGCTGTCGAAGCCCTGCACGGCGAGCCGCAGCCTGTAGTCGCCTGCAGGCACGGACCCGAGCCATGTGACACCTCTGCCGCTCCCCTCGCTCCAACTCTCGCCGCCGCTGACGCCTGAATAGCGCGCTGCTTCGGTCGCGAAGGTCAGCACCTCGCCCGTACCCTCATCGACGAGCGCGCCGGACAGCCCGAGCCAGCCTTGGCTGAGGCCGGGCGACGTCAGCTCGACGCGGACGTTGGCTGGCCCGCGGCGCAGGGCGATCGGCTCTGTCAGGTCGACGGTCTCGACGTTCGCTTTGGCCGGAGACGGGCCGAGCTCGCTGTCGTAGACGACCTCCTTCGCATGCAGCACGCCGAAGACGATGCGGAGCATCACCAGCAGCGCGAGCACGACTCCGACCGCAGACCACACCTCGCGCGGTCGGACGGGGTTGGGCTGGACCATGCCGACGCCCGACCTCGGGACCTTCGGCGCTGGGAGCCCGAAGGTCGCTTGGACCTCGCTGTGGTCGAGGTGCTCCAAGGTGCTCGCGGCCAGCTCGTGCGGCGTGCGCTCGAGCGAGAGGCCTCGGCCGAGCTCCGGCGCGGTGTAGTCGTCGACCTCGGCGGCGTCCCCTTGCTGGACGCGCCAATAGAACTCGCCGAGGACCCAGTGCACCGTCGCGGCGCCGCCGGTGAAGTGCTTGAAGCGCTGGCCCGCATGGTGCGCCAGGGTCCCGCTCTTCTGCACGGCGGTCGGCGGGAGCGGCCGCGCGAGCAGCCAGTGGCCCTTGGCCTCCACGAGCCACCAGTAGCCGCCCTCGCGGCGGCGCAGGAGCAGCTCGCGCCACGGGTACCATTTGCCGTCGGCTTTCACGCGCTTGCCGAGGGCGCCGATCACTTGCACCGGCTCGCCGCGCAGGACGCCCTCGGCGCCGATCGGGATCGGCGAGCGCGGGGACACGGCCTCTTGCGCGCGCAATACGGAGAGCAAGCTCTGGGCCGCTCGCTGCGCCCCGGGCTGTTGCGCTACCCCATCCGACGCAGGCGCAAGCACGGTGTGGCAGTGACTGCACGCGACATGCACCGCTCGCACGGGGTCTTGGATTACGAGCTCGCCGTCGCACTGGGGGCAACGGACGCGTGTCGCGCCGACCTGCTCCGCGCCCGGGTCCGCCTCGGTCGTCGGGTCGAGCTGCAGGTCCGCGAGCTGCACACGCTCGCCCAGCAGGAGCTCGGGCTCCGCGCGCGTGAGGTCCACCGTGGCGACGGCGCGGTCACCGCGCCCCAGGTCGATGTAGCGCGTCTTCGAGCCGACCGGGGGGCGCACGGGAAGCTCGCCTTCGCAGGTCAGCACCGCGCCCTGGCCGAGCTCGGTCACCGTCCAGCGGTCCGCGCCGAGGGTGACGACTCCACCTGCCCGCAGCGCGCCTTTCTCCGGCGCCTGCCCTTCGCGCGGCAGGCCGCTGGCGATCGCGGCGAGCTGCCCGCGGAGCTGCTCCGTCGGCGTCGCCTCTTCGAAGACCATAGTCTCGCCTTGTGCCTCGGCGATCCAGATCCAGCCGCCGTCCTCGCGCTCCGCCGCCCACTCGTTCCACGGGCCAGCGCCGTGGTCGAGCTGGAGGCGGCCCCGGATGACAAACGGCTGCCCGCGGTAGACGCCCGTGGTGCCGCGGCGGAAGCGCGAGCCGAGCGGCGCGGGCTGCGCGACGCGCCCTAGGTCCTGCGGCGCGACGTCGTCGCGCAGGAGCAGCGTATTGCAGTGCCCGCACGTGACGTAGACCGCGCCGGGGGTGGATACGCTGACGTCGGCGCCGCAGTGGGGGCAGCGGAGGGTCCTGTTGAACCTCACCGTATCCGCCCCTTGCGCTCACCGCCGCGCTCGATTCGGCGGACCTCGATGTCGCACGCGCCGAGCACAGCCTCCGTCAGCTCGCGCCAAACGCGGTCGGCGTCAGCGGCGCAGCCGCGAGGGCGGCAGGTGAAGAGGTCGAGGCACAGCACCCCGGCCTCCGGGAAGCCGTGGGCCGCGAGGTGGGACTCCGTCAGCGCGAGGAACGCGGTGGAGCCGCCGGCGCCCGGTGTGCCATCGAGCCCGTCGAACGTGTGCAATGTCAGCGCGCCGAGGGGGCGCAGCCCGAAGCGCGCGACGGCTCGCGCGAAGAGCGCCTCCAGCGCCGCCCGCCCCTCCGCGCCAGCGAGCCGCTGCGCCGGGACCGAGCGCAGCTCGACGAGCCAATGCTCGCCTCCGTCGAAGCCGCCCGTCGCCGCGGGGGCCACGCCTTCCCGCGCGGTCTCCATGGTCCAACCGTACTCGGCGCGCTGGGCGCCATTCAAGCAGCTCTCGTCCGACTCAGGTCACTTCGACGCCCAGCTTGCGCGCCATCCGGTAGACGGTGCTGCGCGCCACACCGAGCGCCCGCGCGGCCGCAGAGACGTTGCCGTCCGCCGCCTGGAGCGCGCGCCGGAGCGCCGCGCAGCGGGCGCTGTCGAGGCCAGTCTGCGGCGCCACCGCGCTCCGCGGCGGCGACGCCATGGTGACTGAAGGTGGTAGGTGCTCGCGTGTGGCTGCCGGCGCGCCCTCCGAGAGCGCCGCGGCGAACTCGAGCGCGGACTCGAGCTCGCGGACGTTGCCTGGCCAGCGATGCGCCGCGAGCGCCGCGCGCACCGAGGCCGCGAGGGTCGGGGGCCGCTGTCCGCTCGGTGTGCGCACCCGCTCCCAGAGGTGGTCGATGAGCGCCTCGAGGTCCGTCCGCTCGCGCAGCGGCGGGAGCGACACGGTCGCGCCGCCGATGCGGTAGTAGAGGTCCTCGCGGAAGCGGCCAGACCGCACTGCTGCCGCGAGG
>Ga0169931_10014584_pt1 | contig 10619 bp, 13 predicted proteins | sample Kivu_15m_20L_FD_129675 | JGI IMG/M metagenome (GOLD analysis project Ga0169931, IMG submission 129675) | Freshwater microbial communities from Lake Kivu, Western Province, Rwanda to study Microbial Dark Matter (Phase II) - Kivu_15m_20L... | ecosystem: Environmental > Aquatic > Freshwater > Lake... | reverse complement strand
GCGGCTTCGAAAGAAAAATTATTATGATTATACTGAGATGAACATTTTTTACTTTCTCTTTCTAAAATGATTATAAATTAAAAAATTTTACTTTGATTATTTAATTTAATTTCGCTTGATGGAGAAAAATTAAGAAAATCCCCAAGCGATGCCATCTTCTTTTCTGTTTTTTCTGATACTTGATCCTTGTTAATACTAGTAGGAGTAATCTGTGAATTAACCGTGTATAAACTAATACTTTGATTTCTGTCCTGTCTCGTTTTATTTATTATTTTGTCTAAAGACAAATTATTCTTTAAATTATTTATAAGATTATTTTTCAAAGGACAGTTTCTACTTAAAAGATTCGATAGACAAAGTGAATTAGAGTTTCCCATAGTTCCTTTTAAATTAAAATTAAGAGCTATGTTAAAAAAATTTAAATTAAAAAATTCTTACTTTCCTTCCATAGCGTAAGTGAATCAATATTTTTCTTTTTTGATGGAGCGGAGTTTTTAGATGAAGATGGGTAAACGTAACTTTTATTCATTAGCTGTTCATTATCCAAACTTTGGAAACGGGAAAAGTAATTTTTTCCATTCTCAGATTTATACTCGTTTATTGTTTCCTCTAAATAATCTTTCATGAAGCCTATATTACTGAGAGGTCTATTATTTGTCAACTTTTCCTCTTTGTGAAAATCTGTTTCTATTGTATGGAGTTTTTTATCCACACTTGAGTTCGAAATTTTTGGGAATATCAAATTCGTTTTGTCTATACTAATAGTTTGTCTGTTTTCCATACTCACTAGATGTGTTCTTTGATTTGTAAGTAAATTAAGTGAATTTCTCCTAAGCATTATATAATTTAATGACTGTGATTTAAATAGTAAATAATTACGATTATCTGATGGTAGAAAAACTCAGTAAATTAAATATAATAAATATTAATATAAAATCATGCCATATCACTTATTAATATAGATTATTATACTTAAATTAGTTAATTTCATTTTTCCAATCTAAATAATATTCTCTTTTTCAATTTCATGAATATGATTTTAAATCGTAATCAATCCAGTCATGATATTCTTCTCTAGACATATATTTCTGCATGTATTTTCTTTCTGGAGCAGCGATAAGAACAGGGCCAATCTGAAGAAAGTCAGTAACTTCAAGATTTTCAATTTTCTGATCAATTCTTCTGAAAGAGAAATAATTATTGAATCTATTATAAAAGTAATAGGAGAAAATCGACAAGAAAACAAAAACAGAGATCCACTAAACATATATTGTATATTTTATTAAAAAATTTTACGAATATTCTTCTGTCTTCGTCATCGATCTCGTACTGAGCATCTTTCTCAATTTCATCCATGTAGAAATATGGAGTAAATCTTTGATAATTTTGTCTGGAAACTATTTTAGGTTAGTATTTTTAATAATTAATATACGGTTCATAAACTTTTTATGTGTTTCAGCTTCAAATCGAGTAACATGAGGCCTTACATGGGGAAGATCGTGATTTAATTCATTGTGATGCCATTCATGATGGAAAGCTCCCGGTACTCCTAGGGAATTTCCTCTAGTCTGTCCAGAATTTTGACTAGGTAAGCCTCCTTTATACATTCCATGTTCATTTACGTTAAATTTATCTCGGATTTCCTTTAATTTTTCTCTCCTATATTCTGTATAACTTCCTTTCATAGGTCCCGGTTTGATTTGATTTCCCTTACTGTCTCTGTTCATTTTATTTTCTTCCATGTTTTTCATTTTTTCTGCATTGTAAATTATGTCGCTGTTTGTTTTCATTCTCATATCATAATCTAGTCTCATCGTTTTATTCGAAAGAACAGCATATGCTTCTGCAATATCTCTAAACTTATCAACGCTGGGCTCGTGTCTTTCTTCACCGATGTTGACGTCTGGATGATATCTCTTAGCTAAATTTCTGTAGGCAATTTTAATTTCCTCTTCTGTAGCAGTTTTAGCGACACATAATATTTTGTAATAATCTTTTTTCATTAAAATTTTGTCTGCAAAATTTTTGGCAAAGCTCGTTTTGAAAAGCTTTAAGCTTGGGGAAGAATTGAAAATTTTTCTGGTTAAACTATGTTTAAACATTTAATTTAATATTAAATAATAAATTAATTAAAATATTGTATTATAGAAATGATAAATAAAGAGAAGAAATGATGTCATAAATTACTTCTAATTAAAAAGATTATTTTTTATTATGTATATAAAATGATTTTAAGAAATCATACGGTAGATTCAATGGTATATATATTATCCATCGTAAATTTTAATATTTTGAATTTTATTTAATTTGAAAAATTTTCTAATTTATCATTAACTCAATTAAGAAAGCTTTTAAATGTTTATTTATGTGAAATAAAACTATCCTTATGATTGATCATTTTATTTCTAATAATTTTTACTATAATTCTTAATCAATTATTTTTTCAGCTAAGTTTATTTATGAATGTAGCCCAAAAATATTTTTCTTTAAATAATAATAAAATGGAAATTAACCTCCAAAAGACCGAAGCTAATGAAAAAGAGATTTTAGAGATGATACTTCAATTCTTTTATGAGAATAAATATATAGAATCAGCAAAATTGCTAGAATCTAAAGCAAATATTATTTATGATCAAAACGAAATACAGCAACTCAAATATTTATTAAAGAATCATCAATTTGACGAATCTGTAAAATTTTTGGAATCGTCAAACTTCGAGAATTTTCAAAAAGCAGAAGTTCTTAAAATATTAAAATCAAGAAAATTTCTAGAACTTGTGAAATCCAATAAAAGGAGAGAAGCTTTGGATTATCTCAGAACGGAAATCGCTCCTTTGTTAATGGATATGAAAGCTCTTAACAAATTTTCGGTTGTTTTATTCGACAAGCAGGATGACCAATTCGAAAAACATTTTAGACAGAATTTCAACGAAATCTACAATGATGAATTACTAATAACAAAAGTTCAGTCACTCTTATGCCTTAGCTTAGATTCGAGCGGTAACAGAATTTTACCAAATTCTCGATTAGAAACACTTCTCAACACTTATCATGAAGAATGTGATTCTATGTATGTTGATGATTTTGGCACATCTAATCAGAATACTCCTCTTGGTTGTTCGTTGAAAAATTTTAAAAATTTTATAATCGAAAAACATGAAGATGAAGTGTGGCATTTGGAATTATCAAATAACAAAAAACACTTGGCAACTTGTTCAAGAAATGGGATGATTGGAATTTTTAGGCTTGATCTTGGTGTAAATCTTTCATTCATCAAAGTTGATTGTATATCATATTTCCTTGCTCATAAGAAATATTTAACACAGATTCAATGGTCTAAGAATGATAAGCACCTATTAACATCTTCAGCAGACAAATCAATTAAACTTTGGGATCCTTTGGAAGGCAAATGTCTTAAAACTTTTACTCTTCATTCTGATATAGTAACAAGTGTAAAATGGCTTAATGATGAGATGTTTGTATCAGGAGGAATAGACAAGAAGATGGTAATTTCAACGATAACTAATCGTGTGTTATGCTCCGAAATATTTTCAAGAATTAGAAAGGTATTAGTAAGTGACGCGTTAAATTGTTTAGTAATTATCCCAGCATCTATGAACGATATAATATTTTTTGATTATAAGAATTTTAAAGAAATCCATAGATTAACAGAATTAGATCCAATTATATCTTCTAATATATCTGTAAATGACGATGGAAGATATCTTATTACAAATATTTCAAAAGTTAATGCAAATATCAATCTTTATGATTTAACGAATTTCTCTTTGGTAAATAAATATTACGGACACACTCAAGAGCAGTTTTGTATTGAATGTTCTTTTTCAGGAAATAATGATGAATACATAATTTGTGGTTCTGAAGATGCTTCCGTATACATCTGGCACAGAAGTAATTCTATTCCACTCTCAGTAATAAAAGGGCACACCGGGTCTGTAAACAATTGCCTACTATCATTCCACATGGGGGAGCCATTTATTTTTTCTGTATCTGATGACTACACTTTGAGACTTTGGACACATAATCACACTGAAGTTCTATACGAAGATTTGACTGCAATAAAATCAAATAGAAAGATTTCAGATATCTATAAACTTGATATAAAAAATAAATTTAATGAGCTTAATAACGATTTGGTTGAAAGTGAGAATTCGCAAAGTTCTAATCAATCGAATAGCGGGGATGGCGTAGACTCAGAAATTTCAAATTAAAATAAATATGAAATATTAAAATCCTATTTGGATTGTATATCTAATATATCCTATAAAACTAGTTATTCCAGCTTTTTTATCTCACTATTTAACTGTACTATTACTATAATAAACATTCAAATTAAAAAATAAAAAAATTTATTTTATATACATAATTATTTAATATCTATAAATTTTAATGAAGTTCATACTCATTCTGTCATTATTATTGACTATTTCAATTTATGCTCAACCAAGCAATAGGGAAATCAACTACGAAAAACCTGAGATTAGAAGAAATTCAAACGTATGATTATAAATTAAATTTTAGCCCCTCGGTGAAAATTTTAATCCTCGTCTTGATTTGGTTGATGCACCAAGTTCGGTTAAGAGAGAATACGGTCAAAATTTAAAAGATAAAAATAAATTTAGATCAGAAATAGCTAGAGGATTCGATTTAGATGCATGTACTTAATAACAATTTTAATATTTTAGTGAAACAATGGATTCTCCACTTAGGAAAGCTCAATCTTAATATGATTACCAGCAAAAACTTTATTGAAGATGTCGCCGCCATAAAAGGATATGCCAAAACATTAGAAGGATTTATCCAAGAAAAATACAAAAATATTTTAAATCAAGTTGCTTTAATTGATTTGAAATTAAAAGAAATCCAAGTCATCGACGATGAACTTAAAAATGTTCAAAACTTGGACGCACACCGCCTAGAACACCCTTACTGGAAAGAAAGAATAAATGAGATTATAGAAAATTCTGCAAAAACTCACAATAACTTTAACATAGGATTATTTGGAATTAAAAGCGTCATTCAAAAGCTTGAAACTTACTTGAATCATTTACAACAAACATATGTCGATCCTGCAACTTTAGACTATACTCATGAAGATTCTGCTAATAAAGAAGGAGAGGAATGGGAATATATTCCTACTGTTTCTGCCTACATAAATATCGCTGGTAAATGGTTACACGCGAATTTTAAGCCTATTGTTACAGATTATCTTCTTGTTGATAGCAGTGGAAAAAGAAACGACATTTCTTCTACTCAGGCTCATCAGATTGCTCAGGAAGCCCAAAACATTGCTGTTAATAATTTAAATAAGAAGAACATTGTTCAGAAAATTGAAGAAATTGTCAACGATCCTAAAAATTCTCTTCAACAAACCAATGCTAAAGTTTCGGAAATCGTAGGTGATGTTGTAGAACATGCTCTTGAAAAAGTAAACAATAAAAAGGCAAACAATGTGAAAGTTGATGTTGCTGAAGTAGCTGAAGAAGTCCAAGCTAAGGTTAATGAAAAAATAGATGCAGTCACTGAAGAAGAATCAAAAAAGCAAGCTGAAGAAGAAGCACCCAAAGAAGTGACAGAAACTAAATCTGATGAGGAAGCACCAAAAGAAGAAGAACATTCTGGTGAAGTAGAAACAGAAAAGAAGAACAATAACAAGAAAAATAATAGCAAAAAGAATAATAACAAGAAAAATAATAACAAGAAGAACAATAATAAGAAAAATAATAACAAGAAGAACGAAGCAAAAGAAGAAGTAAAAGAAGAAGTAAAGGAAGAGGCTAAAGAAGAGGCTAAAGAAGAGGCTAAAGAAGAGGCTAAAGAAGAGGCTAAAGAAGAAGCCAAGGAGGAGGCAAAAGAAAAAGCAAATAAAAATAACAAAAAGCAAAATAAAAACAAGAAGAATCAAACTAAGAAAAATAGTAGAAGATTCAGATATTAATATTTTATGATTCATGATTATTTTAAATAAAAAATCGCATAAGATAAAAATAAATTATTTTAAATTTTAAAAATTATTGAAAATTATAAAATATTCTTAATTATTAATAAAAAATGAATTTAAGAAAACAAAGAACTCATCAAGTCGGTCATTCCAATATTGATTTCAGATCAAAAAAAGATGAAGAATCTCTAAAAATTTTTCAACCATGGAAAGTAGTAACAGCTCCAGGTACTATGGGATACTCAGGATATAAACCATTTACACGAGAAGTTAAAAAATTGTTAGAAGTTTCGAAAAACATAAATACACAGAAAAATATTTTTAATGAAATCCCAGATCCAAAATATCACAAGACTACAGAGTTTTACCACAATAACAAAATTCCGATAAAATCCAAAACAATCAACACAAATGAAAGAATCGCACAACTCGACGAGTCTATTAAAGGAAAGGATTTGTTTACCGGAGATTCTATGATGATTTCAGATATCAACAAGTATCGAAAAAATAAAACTAAAAAGAAGATGGAAGATTTAGAACATCTGGAAAAGCGTATTTATTTTTTAACTTTTAGAGAGGATACAAGAGAATATAATAAGAGATAAAAACGAGAAAAACAAGGGAGCCATTCAAGAAACTCAATTAGTTAATATTGAAGCAAATATAACTGCTGAACACAAAGTTGACATTAACAAAATAAAAGAGATAAGATATGCCTTAAGAAGAAGATATGCTAATAGAACAAACTTAAGAAAAATTTTTAAGGATTGGGCTCACAGTAATCAAAGTGAAATCAATCTTTACGATGCAAGATCCATGTTGAATAAATTAGGAATTCCTATTAATTATAATGAAACATTAGCCTTAATAGCATCTTCAAATAATCGAGACTCAGAATCTCTTAACTTAGAAGAATTTATTCATATGATATTCTCAAACAACAATGCGGTTGATATAGACCTCAACAAAATTAAGTTCAAAGATGAAAAATTATACCTTGAAGGTGAACAAATAGAAAAATTGAAGAAAAAAATGATAGACAACAATGTTGAAACTTCAAAAACAAATGATCTTAATTTTGTTAAGGATTATTTGAGAATTCGAATTCCAGGATTAGTTAAATACTTCAACGAAGTAGCAGCTAAGGAGGGATTATGTGATTATGATTCCTTAGCAGTTGTTATAAAAAAATTTCCTATTCCAGAAAAATATAAAACCTCGCCTATCTTAGATTCGATATACAGTCAGTATACTTGCCAGGATTCTAATTTTATGGATTACAAGAAATTCATAAATGATATTATTGACACAAAAGAATCCAATTATATTTTTAATTTTAAGGACCAATATATTTGCAAGATAAAAGATAAAATTGAAGGAAATTCACAAAATCTTTTAGATTCGATCAACACGTTTAATATTGTTAATCAAAAGCAAAAAAATTTGATCCATGATATGGAAGCCATGAAAAAGAATCCTGAAAAAGAAACCAACAATACTCCAAAAGAAATCAATAGCACAGTTCCTTCTACTGAGTTTATCAAGAAAATATTTGCTGATAAGCAAATTCATTTCCAGAAACACAAAGAAATCGAAAAAGATTTTTCTCCTCATCCCTCCTTACTTAAAGGTTGAATATATATATTTATCATCATATAGAAATCAAACCTAAAACGAGGTACGGTGCTAATCCACCTCACCAGAATACATTCACTGTCATACAAGCTCCCGAAAACGCTGCAACCTATATTTCTGAAAAGGATAGATTCCATAATAGAAAATTGGATTCAGATTATTTAGAACATGATAGAGACAAAAGAAATAATTCTCATCTACATAAAATAGAAAAATTAAAAAATTTATATCAGAAAGTAACAGAAGACAAGATTATTAAAGAGCACTTAGCAGAATCTAAGGATACCTACAGCTTATTGCAGAGAACTAAAAATTTATTCAAATATGAAATGGTAACTACTTAATTAAAACTTTAGATAAATAAATTGAGAAATGACATCGTTGAATAGAATATTCTGCTAATATAATTTAAAATAGATTAATAAAATACTTTTTATTATGATGTTAAAATAATATCATTTAAATAACCTAACCCAACATCGGAAATTTTGCAATTTTGCGGAATGCCATTCTCTTCGTTAAAATTATTTATTCCCATATATCTAGGCAACATATTCAATCTGCATTTAGGATCATAAGCTAAACCTCCCCAATAATAGGATTTTCCATTTTTTAGAATAACTGCGCATCTGTTGTTTTTTGCAAATAATTTCTGGATTGGACTTGAATCTGGTAAGGTAATCTTTTTAGGGGTGCAATGATAATACAAAATATTGTCTAACTCTCCATCAACTTGTCCCATCGAATTATCTCCATTTGCATAGAGGATACCATCATCTGTCATCATTAAATTGTGGTTGTCACCAATTTTTATCTGAACTATTTTGACATCTTTTGGATATTCAAGTTTAATCGGAACTCCAGATATAGTGGTGTTCATGTTTGATTCTCCTAACTGCCCGAATCTATTTATTCCAATCGTATAAACACTTCCTCTGTCTGATGAATAAATTTTATTTTACCAGTTAGGAACACAGAATGGTATTTTCCTGCACCTATGTCAACTATTTTTCCCTCAATGCTTTTCAAATTAATTTTTTGTAATCCAAAAGCATCCTCTATTAATTTAAGAAAATTATTCTACCTCTTAGATTAGATTTATTTGTATATTTTGCTAAAATTTCACCCCCTAATTGATTTTTATCACATTTTCCGCATCCATAAACCTCCCCATCAATTGTTAAAAAGAGAGAATGCTGAAAGCCAGCTGAAATTTTAACAAATTGTTTTTCTTCATTTATGTTAACTTTATTTGGGGAGTATAAAATTTCACCGTCTTTACTACCTAATTGTCCGTTTGAATTATCACCTATACCGTAGCACAATCCTTTTCCTGATAAGAAAATTATATTTTTATAATTTACTATCCAAAAATAAACAGTGAGCACCCCCTACTTGAATATCAACTATTTTTTCATTAAAACTATAAAGAAAACTTGGTAACATCGGGTAATTTTTAAGTGGACCCCAAAATTTCTTATAAGTAAGGAATAAGATTAGTAATATTTTTACTTGTAAATTTTTCATAGTTCGAGGAAACATTTGTAAAATCATAGAAGTTCTGAAAAATGATCTAATATCCCAATTAAAACCCCAATAATAAACACTTTTTTCATCTTCGCTAAGAGCAAAAGAATGCGCTAAATTAGTATATATATTTTTAATAGGAACTCGAAGGGGTAATTCAACAAATTTATCATTCGAATACGTGACATCCCTTCCCAATCCACATTGGCCATGAAAATTTAAACCTCTGCAAAATATTTTTTTCATTTTAAATAAATAAATTATAATTTTATATATCAAATACGGAGGTTTTTAAACTTATTCATATTTGAATACCAACTCTGAGGAATTTCTGCTTTATTCCTCAATTCGTCATTGAAAGGAGGAAATAAAGGACTACTCAAATATTCACAGCAAATTTTCTTGAAGGCATCTTCATAATTATTTAATCCTTTTAAATCGCATATTATTTTAAACCATTTCATTCCTGTTTTAACATGATTAACTTCATCATCTATAATCTTTTTAACTATACTAGCACTTTTTTCATCTCCCATAGATTTGAGTTTGTTAATCATTCTAGGACCAGCATCCAGACCTCTAGGTTCTTGAACTAAAGAAATGACAGCAATACGAGCCAAAAAATTGTTTTTAGTATTTATACAATTTTTCCAAAGTTTGTCATGTACTTCGAACTCTCCGAAATGAGAGTTAAGTTCATTCAATCTATTCTCTAGTAAGGAAAAATGAAGGGTTTCCTCGTTAGCAATATGAATGAAGTCTTTTATAAATTCAGTTCTAATCAGTTTATCATCTATTTCATCATAAAATCTTAGAATAGTGTCGGCATATATGCTCTGAGCGTTGTATTCTATATGTGCGATTGAATGAATCAACTGTTTAATACAAGATAACTAAAAGAATTCATTATAAATTTTAATTTACATTTATTTTAATGTTTTTTTCCTCAATCACTACTCTCACATTTTCTGGATAAACTATTTCATCGCTTAATTCTGTTTTATCCAGTTTTAAAAACCATTCAGATTCATTAGAATTAAGATTCTCCACACATTCTTTAATAATTGAAATTCTTCCTTGAATTTTATTGCATTTAAGAAATTTTATTAAATTAAGCATTAATAAAATATAATTTTCTAATTGATAAATTCTTTTACAAATGAAGCAAACATGATCAAAAAATAAATAAAGCAACTAATTATATATTTTAGTAAAAATGATAAAATCCAGGAAATATAAATTTAAAATCTATCTATTTTTCAAATTGAAATTCATTTTTCTCAAAATCTTCCAATTCATTTATAAATGAGCAAATTGGGTTTGATTTATCTCTCTGAAATTTAATGAAATCTAACGCCTCATTTAAATTCAATCTAAAAAATTTCATTACATACATAATTGCATAAGCCGGAGAGCGACTTACACCAAGTGAGCAATGGATAAGTATTCTACTATTAGAATTATATTTCATGTAAAAATTTTTGAATAAAATTTG